>Ga0209536_100001869_pt1 | contig 34491 bp, 33 predicted proteins | sample DeeMarSeWOR28_12_FD_187461 | JGI IMG/M metagenome (GOLD analysis project Ga0209536, IMG submission 187461) | Marine sediment microbial communities from White Oak River estuary, North Carolina - WOR-2-8_12 (SPAdes) (version 2) | ecosystem: Environmental > Aquatic > Marine > Intertidal zone >...
ATTGGCGACCTGTTCGAAGTCGTAGACGCCCTGAACGGAGTCTGACTACTGCCCCGGAACCCCGTCGACACCGGGTTTGAAACGAAAGATGTGGTACGGGGCGGCCTCCTTCATATGGGCCTTCGATCGGAGCATTTGATCGGGGATCGCGCTGTCGGCTACGTAGAGCCATCCGTCCGGGCCATAGCTTAGGGCGTCCGCCCAGCGAATCCGCTGGCTCGCGACCAAAGTCGTGAGCTTGCCCTCTGGGGTCATCCGCATGACCGACCCGTGCTCCACGTCGGTGATGAGCAGGTTACCTTCGTTGTCGGTGCTCATCCCATCGCTCAGCGGCTTCCGCCCAACGGGTTCGACACGCGCCGCGAGCGCGCCTTCGCTGAGGGATGCATCGAGGAGGTCCGCGACCTTCACGCGGAACATCGTGTCGTGGGTCACCGCGCCGTAGTAGACCCATTGGTCAGCTCGATCGATCGCGATGCTGTCGACGCCCGGCTTGAGCACGACGAGCCCGCCAAAGAACTTCATATCCTTGGTCGGGTTCCGGATCAGCCAGTCTTGTGGTGAGACCGATTCGTCCCCTTCGAGCACCCTCCGCGCGCTCTGCCCTTCGACGTCGTAGACGACGAGGGCCGGGTTCTTCCGCCAGAAGCTGACATCGGCGATGAACACGTGCTTGCCCGTCGAGTCCACCTGAAGGTCTTGCAAGAACGAACCGAGCTGGGCGGCCGATGAGTCGAGCTCGTGATCGTGAACGACCGCGCCGGTCTCGAGGTCGAACGCCAGCAGTCGCGGCGTGCCCGTGCCATGATTGCCGTGGTCGATCGTCCAAAGGCGGTTCTGTTGATCGATGACGACGCCGAGCGGAGTCTCGAATAGCGCCTGCGCCTCGTCGCTTGGAAACGCCTTGGGCGCGCCGTCGACCCACTCGAGGAGCTTTGCCCCCGTCGGCCGGCTCTCGGGATGAATCGTGTAGAACACCCGACCATTGGCGGACACGGCGAGGTTCCCGATCGGTTCGGGGCTCGTCACGACGACCTCGAGGGCGCTCTCGTCGTAAACGGGGACGCCGTTGAGATCCGGGTACGGCTGTCCTCCGCCGTAGCGGCCGTATAGGATGATCGATAAGACCACCACGAATGCGGTCACGAAGGTGACCAGGCGCATGAAAAAGCGGCGAAGCATCGACGGACGCTAGCACGGGCAGACTCGCAGCGTGAGCGATTGGCGTCGAGAGGTCTTTGGACTTCCGCCCCACCGACCCGAGCAGGAGAACGGATGCTTGACAGGTCGGCCCGTCCGAGGCCACCGTCGGCCAATGATCAGAGCACTCCCTTTGGCCTTGTGTTTCTTCTTTCTCGTGCCGTCGCCGGCCGATGGCGAAGAGCAGCCGGAACGAGCCCAGAGCAAGGAACAATGGCTCAAAGATCTCCGCGGTAGCGGCACGTATCGAGACGGACTTGACAATGTCCGACGCTTCGTCGAACGGGGTTATGACCTCGGCGCCATTGCGGGCGCTTCTCACTGGGAGGACATGAACGAGTACTACACCGGCGTCGCTCGTGCGAAGGGGTGCCAACGCGGCCAGCCCTTCGCGGATGGACCGGTCAAAGCCTGCCATCGTGTGGAAGGCCCCGAGCCAAAGCTCATGGGACAAGACTACAAGGAGGGCATGGCCGAGGCCGTCGAGCTTGCGAACGACACGCTGTACCCCGACCTCGTCAAGCGAGTTCTCGTGGTTCTCTACGACTACGGATACGTACAAGGCGTGAAGCACGGCATTCGCGCTGATAACGACGACATTCGCCTCGCACAGAGCTACTACCGCTCGTGCATGGCGCAGGCGAACAGCAGCAAGGGAGAGGCCACGTGCGCCGAAGGATCGAAGACTTGGGCCTCCAAGCTCCTCGAGCGCATACACCAACGCGTCGAAGCGCACGGGCTGCCCGCGGGGAGCAAGCCGTCGCGATGAAGTCCTTTCAGAGCCCGAAAGGCTCGCTCGCGTAGCCCCAGCCCAGCTCAATCGAGAGCCCGAGATGCGTCATGACCGTGGGAGCAACGGCGGTGTGCCCGGGCCCGGGGGATACGCTTGCCCCGGCAGAGGCGGCCCCGCCGCTCGCGATCATGAAGATCGTGCGTTCTTCATCGCTCTCTCCGCCATGTCCTTTGCCGATGCCGCCGTGGTCGGTGATCACCACGACCAACCAATCTTCCGATGCGTGCGTCGGGCGTGCTCGGACCGCATCGAGCATTTCGCCGATCTGTGAATCCACGTTCTCGATGGCGTCGACATACTCCGGAATTTCCGGCCCGTAGCCGAAGGCGTGTCCCTGATGGTCGACCTGGTCGAGGTGGACGAAGACTACATCAGGAGTAGCGGCGGCCATGTGAGCGACGACCGCAGCCGTGACTGCGAGGTCTCCGCCAGCGGAGTCGCTCGGATCGTCCCAAGTGAAGACCGCATCCGCTTCGGCGGAGGCGAGGATGCTCTCGTTGATCGGCGCCCATGTGACGAATGACGAAAGGTAGACGTCGGGGTTCTTTTCGCGGACGCGCGCGAAGAAGTGCGGGTACTCGTCGAAGTTGGCATCATCGAATACGTTGAGCTTGACGCCGTGCTTGTCGGTCCAGACACCGGTCAGGATACTGCTCCAACCAGGCCCGCTAAACGTTGGCTGCTCGGTCTCTTCGCCAAGCACACCACCGGCGAACGCATCGTAACTGACGGTCCCCGAGGCGATCAGCGCGCCGAGGCGTGGGGTCGACGCTTGCTGAAGCGCGTCGGGACGAACGCCGTCGAGGCCGATGATGAGGGCGTGCTTGGTCTTCTCAGCTCCGCTGTCGCTGCCGCACGCGGCAAGGAGCATCAACGCGACCAGGGTAACCCGCTTCATTGCGGCTGACGTTACACGCAGGAGCATGCCGTGTCATGCGCGGCAGCACACGGAGCTCTCAATTCTCACAACCCAGAGCTCAGCTCTGAGTGACGAAGTTCTGGGAGTTGGGTTTTCAGCTCTGAGCTCTGAGTGAGAAGCGTTCCCGACCCCTGCCCATCCGCCGCTATGATCGCGTCCTCTTCCCTGCCCATCTCCTCACTCATCATCTGATGATACCGCTGCACGGTTGGGATGTCCCAATCGAGAGAGGCGACCCGATCCGAGACCTCGAAGAATCTGACAGAGAGATCGTCGCGCGCGGTTTGGTAGCAGGCCAGGCTGTCGCCGTCGGCGATGGTTCGCGCCAGGATGTCTGCGTCGCGGAGGGCATTGGTGATGCCATGCGCGGTGATGGGGTCAGTCATGTAGCCAGCGTCCCCGACCAAGGCCCAACCCGCACCGTATGGTTGGCGGAGAAAGCTGCGCATGCCCGGGAAGAAGCGGAGCTTACCCTCCAGCCTGGCGCCCGGCAGACGTTCGGCGAGGTCCGGGGCGCTTCGGAGGATGACTTCGTCGAACGCCAGCCTTCGGCGAGCCGCCGAGCCCGCCGCGAGGCTCTCCGGAACCGACGCGAACACGCAGGTCTGACCATGATTGGTCGGGATCGCGCCCGCGCCCGTGCCAGGACGGAAGTACCAACGGTTGCCACTGACCGGCAGATTGTCGAAGTAGCCAAACGCGCAGGCAGTCGCATGGCGACCCCATACGTAGGGCGTCGCGCCGACGAGCGTCGCGACGTTCGAGTTCCGCCCATCGGCGCCGATGACGAGACCCGCGCGGACCTCACGACGCCGCCCCGACTCGTCTCGAACGATGACGCCTGACACCCTCCCTCCATCCGCGCGAAGCAAGTCGAGCATCCGCACCCCGTGTCGAACATCGGCGCCTTCCTTGCGAGCGGCTTCGACCAGGGCGCGATCGAGCACGGTTCGGCGGGGCGCATAGAGCGCGTCTACGCCTTGGCGTGGCTTGATCTCGATGTCGATCGCATCGCTTCCGTGGTCGTCCGTGTACACAAAGGAGGTCTTCTTGATGCGCGGGGTACCCTCTTCATCGAGCCGGTCCGCAATCCCCCAGCGGCGGAGCAGCAGCACCGCGGGGCGCATCAAGGCATGCGTCGATACGGTGTCCGTTCCGATTCGGCTCTTGTCGAACACCAACACCCGCAGCCCGAGGGCAGCCAGCCGCATGGCTGTGGCAGCCCCCGCACACCGGGCGCCGACGATTACGACGTCATAGGCACTGTTGATCGGTTGCGTGGTCATGACTTTGTCTCCTAGGCAGCGATCGAAGAACGGTGAAATCGGCGAGCGAGCTGCGCAGCAAGAGCTCGCGCGTCCTCGCCAACGCCGTCGATGAAGCTCGACTTGCGGGTTCGCTGAAAGTTGAGGCCCAGGGCGTAGAGCCCGGCAGCGTTGGTGACGCCCTCGTCGTGGATGATCTCGCCTCGGATGTTGAGCACCGGCACGTTCAGCCAGGGGTATTCTCTGCGGTAGCCGGTCGCCCACAGCACCGTCGAGATGCCGGCATCCCGGAGGTCGAGCTCCGTGGGTGCGCCCGAAACACGGATCGCCGGGCGGCGGTCGCGAGCATCGGCGGCCATCAAGGTCTCGTCGATGAAACGGTCGATGTTGCCGAGGACACGATCGAGCTTGTGCTCTGCAGCGTCGATGTTGCGCTGGAGGTCGTCGCAGAAGGAAACGCGCGTGCCGTCCGCATCGGATAGCCGACCGGTTAGGCGAACGCCTTCGTCCTGAAGGACGGCCAGGTCGAGGGTCTGCTTGTCCGGAGTCCCGACGAGTTGCAGTGACGGTTGACGCCGGGCCGACTCCAGATTGAACGCCCGGTCGGCCCGTTCGGAGAGCATCCCGCTGGTTTCGAGCCACCATGTGATGTCTCTACCGCGGTAGCGCCGGGGGATGCGGGTGTGGCGACCGACCGCCAGCGTCACGGGTCGGCCGGAGCGATGGATCTCCTGTGCGAGCTGAATCCCCGAGGCCGAGGCGCCGACGACGAGCACGCCGCCATCCGGGAGCTGCTCTGGGTTCCGGTAGCGCGACGGCACGACTTGATGCACGTCCGAAGCGATCTCGTTCGCGGCCTTCGGCACGAAGGGAACGCCGCAGTGGCCGGTCGCCACGACGACGGTGGGCGCGAGCCAATCACCTTGGTTGGTTCGAACGCAGTAGCCAGCCTCCGAGGCTCGCCTGACGCTCGACACCGTGGTTTCATCCTGCACGGGAGCGCTGAACGACCGGGCGTACTGCTCGAAGTACGAGATCACTTCGGGCATCGTCATGAAGCCGTCGGGATCGTCGCCCTGGTAGCTGAATCCTGGCAGTCGACTGTGCCACTTCGGACTCAGCAGACGAAGCGAATCCCATCGCTCGCTGCGCCAGCGTTCGGCGACACGGCCTCGCTCGAGGATGACGTGGTCGATCCCCTCGTCGGTCAGACACCGGCTCATCGCCAAGCCGGCTTGCCCGCCTCCAATGATGATGGTGTCTATTCTCTTCATGACTACATCCTTTCCGCCGGCGGGTTCCCGCCGACCGGCCCAGATCGCTGAGACCGGTCGGCGTCCGTCGGCCGGCTCATTAGCCGGCATCCACGTCGATTGAGACCGGGACCCCGTTGGTGAGCACGTCGTAGACAGCGGAACGCGCCTTGGATTGCGCGACAATCTTACGAAGCGTTTCTTCATCGGCGTCGCCCTTGATTTTGTAGCTGAGGCGAAGCGCGTTGTAGCCGTTGCGGACCTCGTTCGAGAGTCCGAGCAGGCCCTGCACATCGAGGTCGCCCTCGACCGTGCACTCGACGGACTCCAACTCGACGCCGCGCGCCGAGGCTACGTTGCCGATTCCGGCGGTGATGCACCCGGCAATCGCGTGCAAGAGAAACTCGACCGGCGACGGGGCGGTGCCCTTGCCGCAAAGAACCGGCGGATGGTCGGCGTCGTACACGAAATCGGCGGTCTGCTCGTGCTCACCACCGGCGCCACTGAAGCCTTCGATACGGCTTTGGCTGTGCGTGCCCCTGACCCACTTGTTGGTCGCGCGGAACTGGAACTTCGCCAGCTCCGGCTGTGCACCGACCGCGTTGATCGTGGCGAACAAGGTCGGAACGTCGACGCCGTTCATTGCCACCTTCTCGCGGCGGGGCTTGGGGTTGCTCGGCTGGACCTCTGTTGCTCTGCTGGTTTCCATGATGTCCTCTTTCGTTTGGGTTGGGGTGGCGGGGTCTTTCCCGTCCACGCAGATCAACCTACGAAGGAGGCGTGTGAGCCTCCGTGTGAGGGAGCGTGGAAAGAACAGCGCGCGTGATTCTTTTCGCTAAGTGCGCGAAATCACGGGGTGTGAAGCGTGGATGACCAGACGATGGAGCCCGGTGGGAAGCCATTGGCCCGGCCTACGGAGCGCAGCGCTTCGGCGTCAGGCGCCTGAAAGACACACACCAAACGTTTTCTGTCGGGCATGAGATAGCTACAGACCGGCTTCACCCTGTAGAGCTCCAAGCACTGAGTCTCGGCGGCCATCTTCGGGACGTCGTCCGGGGACAACGGCTCTGGGAACTCGCGCTCGAGAACGATGAACTCCACATACTGAGAATAGCACGAGAGCAGGGGAAGAGGAGCTTCAATCGAGGTTTGACGCCCAGCGCCGTCACAGGCAGGCTCACTCCGGTGAGCGTCGCCGCGCTTCAGGTCCAAGTGCTAGGGCCGCTCTCGGTTCAACGGGACGGAGAGCCCGTGCGTCTGCCCCAATCGAAGAAGACCCGGGGCTTGCTGGCCTACCTCGCGATTACCGGCCGCTCGCACCGCCGCGACCGCCTGTGCTCCCTTTTGTGGGACGTTGCGGACGACCCCCGCGGCGCGTTGCGCTGGAGCCTCTCGAAGATTCGGCCCGTGGTCGACACAGAAGCCCAGCGTCGTCTGATCGCGGACCGCGAGAACGTCGAGCTCGACCTCGACGAAACCTCCCTCGACTGGCGATGGGTCCGCAAAGCGCTCGACTCCGGGCTGGAGTCCTTGTCGACGGAGCGGTTGAAAGAGCTCGAGTCTATATTCGAAGGCGAGCTCCTCGAGGGCCTCGATCTCATCGATTTCGACGAGTTTACCGCGTGGTGCGCGGCCGAGCGAGAACACGCGCGGAACATGCACACCACGCTGCTGCGCGCGTTGGTGGAACGGCTCGCATCGACTCCGGACGAAGCCCTCCCGTTCGCGCGCGAGCTCGTGCGCATCGATCCAATGAGCGAAGACGCCCGCGCCCGCCTGATCCAGCTCCTAGTGATCGCCGGTCGAAGGAACGAAGCGAGGGCGCAGTACGAAAGCGCGTCCCGTCTTCTCAGCGAGCTCGGCGCGAAAAACGCCACGGGACCACTCGAGACCGCGTGGCGAGAGGTCAACCAGCGAGCTGACGCCGCAGAGGAAGAAGTCGCTCCTACGCCTGCCACGGCCCCTGCGTCGACTGAGACCACGACACAAAGCGCGCGCAGCCACGATGTGTTCGTCGGCCGCCAAGCCGAACGCAGCCGGCTCATTTCCCTTCTCGACAAAGCGGGCGAAGGGCGCCTGACCATCTTCATGCTCAAGGGCGAATCGGGCGTCGGCAAGACGCGCCTCCTCGCGGAGCTCAGCGACGAAGCAAAACGACGCGGTTGCACCGTGTTCGAGGCCAGCGCGTACGAAGCCGAAGCGGGTCGACCATACGGGCCTTGGATCGACGCGCTTCGACGTCTCCCTCAGGAGATCGTGTCGGAGGCGAACGCCGCGGCGCTCTCACCCCTGCTTCCCGAGCTCGGCGATGCCACGGAAACAGATCTGAGCCGCGATCGGCTCTTCGGCTCGGTCGTTGACCTCGTCGCCAAGCGCGCGCGCCCCGAGGCCCCCACGCTGCTCCTTTTCGACGACATCCACTGGTGCGATGACGCAACCGCCGAGCTACTCCACTATGTCGCGCGAATGAGTCTTGCCCAGCCGGTTGCGATCGTCTTCGGCGCGCGAGACGGCGAGCTCATCGACAACGAGTCCGCGATGCGGATCCTGCGGAGCTTCCGCCGCGACGGCTTGATCAGCGAGCACCTCCTGCTCCCACTCACCGCGACAGACGTCGCGGAGCTGATCCGAACACTGCATGGCAAAGCCGATGCGGCCGAAGTTTTCAACCTGAGCGGCGGTAACGCGTTGATGGCGCGCGAGCTCGCGCATGCGTCCGGCGCAGGCGAGATGGTCCCAGGCTCGCTCCGGGAGCTCATTGGAGATCGAATCGACCGCCTGGCTCCCGAATCGCGCAACGTGCTTCGCTGGGGCGCGGTCCTGGGCCCGACGTTCGCCGTCGGACGGCTCACCGAGCTGGTTTCATTGGACTTCGACGCATTGATGAACGCGCTCGCGGAGCTCGAACGGCGAGCGCTGCTGGGGAGCACCCCAAATTCGGCGGAGATGTACGCCTTTCATCACGCGTTGGTCCACCAGGTCGTCTACTCTCAGATCTCCGAGCCTCGGCGCAAGCTCATGCACCTCCGGGTCGCAAAGGTCCTCCACGAATGGGACGACCCGGATGGAGCGATAGCGATCGAGCTCGCGCACCACGCATCGGTCGGCGGCGACGCGAGCTTGGCGGTACGCGCATGCGTCGCAGCTGGCCATCGTTGCAGGCGAGTCTTCGCGAACTCAGAGGCTTTCACACACGCGCGACGCGGGCTTCGTCTCGTCGACCAACTCCCGAACCCAGAGCGAATCCAAAGCCGCATCGAGCTCGAGCTAATCAGTATTGCCGCACGTTGGCCGGACGATCCGGACGCAGAGTCCACGCGTATCGAAGGACTCGCCGAGGAAGCGCTCGACGCGGGCTGTCCAGAGCACGCGCGGCTCGCGTTCACAGTGGTCAGCACGCTCCGCTGGCACGAGGGTTCGCTCCGCGACGCACATCGGCTTTCTCTCCGGGCCGAGCTGGCGAGCCGCGAGGGCGACGACCACACCCGTGCCATCGGCATCGCGGAGACGGCACGTTGCCTGGTGATCCTCGAGCGCGACCTGGCCCAAGCGGAGGCGTTGCTGCTCGAAGCCAGGGCGCTGACAGATCGGTCTGGGGAAGCGGCCTGGGCCGTATTCGACGGAGTCGGACTGCTACGCCTGCACGCGGGCGCGCTCGATGAAGCAAAGGCGGCCTTCGAAGAAGCATGGAGGATCGCGAAGAAGCGGGGAGACCGGCTCGAAGAGTTCATGGCCCTCGAGCACCTGGTCATGGTATCGATACATTGCCGCGATCCCGAAGAGGCGTGCCAACACGCGAAAGAGCTCGCCGCAATCGGCGAGAAGCTCCGCGAGGGAAGTGAGGGACCGCTCGGTCGAGCGATGCTTGCCCTTTGCCGCTACCAGAAGGGTGAAATGGACCATCGCCGCGCGCTCGAAGACGCGCTGGAGGAGCTTCGCAATGCCGATGCCAAACAACGGCTCGCTTTCGTGCTGACGCAAGCCGCGGCAGTCGAGTCCGAGCGGGGCGATTTGGAGAGTGCTGCGGCGCGCGCGGCCGAGGCAGAAGCGATTGGGCGCATCCTGCAGCAACCAAGCGAGTCCGCCTTGGCCAGAGCCGTCTTACTACGGATCGCGCGAGAAGAAGGCGATCTGGCAGCGATTCGACGACAAGCGGAGGAGCTTCGCGAGATCAGCGGCTACGCAAAGCACGTCGGTGTGATCGTAGAGCGCGAACTGGCTGCAGCGGCCGCGGCAACGGGCCAGAAAGATCTGGAGGCTGAGTGATGGCACGCGTGATGGTGGAGCGAAAGTTCGACGAGGCGGAATCCTTCGAGGACTTACAAGCGCGCGAGGACAGCTTCGTCTGGTGCGCGGAGCAGCATCAAGTGACGTTCATTCGGAGCTACTTCTCGAAGGATCGAAAACGCATGATCTGCGAGTACGAGGCGCCCGACGCCGAATCCGTCCGAAAGCTTCAGCGAACCGCTTCGATGCCGTTCGACCGGATCTGGACGGCGCTCGTGTTCGACTGGGAGGCCAGCTAGAGATGTGATACCGCTTGCGGGTTCCAGACTCGATGCATGCGCGCGCGATATCGCTGGTGATGGTGACACTTCTGTTTGGCGTCGGAATTCGGGCGCTCGCGCAGGACGGTGCCGCCGAAGAGCCCGCCTCCGAAGAACGCGCTCCTCCGACCACCGCACTTCCCGTCGAGGATCCGACGATCCACCAGGAGCGCCATCAAGAGCTTCAGGACGAGGGCTCCACAGAGCCCAACCCGGAGAACGGGGCGAGCGAGACAGAAAATGAAGCCATGATCGCGTCCGAAGGCGCGGAGGACGAGCGGGACCAGACGACGAGCGCCCTGCCTGTCGAAGACCCGACGCTCCAAGTCGAAGACGAAGTGGTGCTCACGCCCGAACCCGAACCCGAGTCGACCGAGAAGCCGGAAGCTGACTGGGGGCAAAAGGTGAAGGTGGCATACGGCTACCAAGGAGGCCTTCTAGTCGCCGTCGACGATTGGTTCTATCTCGCCCTGTCGGGGTTGGTCCAGGCGCGCTACTCGGTCAACTACCGCAGCAAGCCGCCCACAGACCTCGAAACGGGCGAGCGCGAGAAGCAGGTGACCCAAGGATTCGACGTCGCGCGTGCGCGTTTTCATCTTGGCATCGGTCTCACCGAGTTCGTAGCGCTCTACATGCGAATCGGTGTGGTGTCGGGCGGCGATTTTTCCTTTCAGCGCGCGTTCATCGACCTCAAGTGGAAGTACCTTCGGCTTCGCGCGGGACTATTCATGAACGAATTGATCGCCGAGTCGTTGATCAACCCCAACGATCACCTTTTCAATGACTACAGCATCGTCGAGAACGTCTACGGGCCCGGGAGCTCCAAGGGCGTCATGCTCACCTATCTGCGGAAGCGTTTCTCTCTAAACCTCGGCTACTCCGACGGGCTGCGAACCGGCTTCTCCGAGATCCGGTCGCCAGCGCGCGCGGACTTCGCAGTCACCCTGCGCGCCCAATATGCGTGGGGTGAGCGAGGTCTAAGTGGCTTCAACCGCCTCATTGCGCGCCGTGGCACTCCGTTCGGCATCAGGCTCGGCGGATCGATGCACTATCAGGACGGTGGAAGGAGCCAGGGCACCACCGACGTTAAGATCGCGCTAGGCACGATCGACCTGTCGGTTCGCGGGAACGGCTGGAGTCTGCTGTTTTCGGTGACCACCGGACAGGACGGGCGAGTCGATGCGGCAGACTCGGTGCAGACCTTCGAGGTCGTGACAGCCGGCCTTTCCGTCATGGGCGGCTACTTCGTACTCGACAATCTTCAGATCTTCGCACAGTACGGCGTCGTGACGAAGCCTACAATCCAGGGGGAGCCACCGCCCATGGCCCCTGGTGTGCCCGCGGACGAACCGAGCAACTTCCAATCGTTCGGCGTGGGGCTCACCTACTTCGTAGTCCCCGGCCACGACAACGTTAAGCTCTCGACCGACTTTCAGTACTTCCTCGGTCGCGAGACGGGGAGCCCTGTCCCGGCCTCTTCACTCAACAACATTCAGCCCAACGACGACGGTAGCCAATTCTTCTGGCGACTGCAGATCAGCGCAGCATTCTAGAGATGCCCGGGTCCGCAGCTACCGTAGTCGGCTCACACCGTCGGACGTGATCGCGAAGCGCTCTGTTGAGCTCGGCGGCTTTTTGGAACGTCACCCCGTGCCCTGCGTCTTCAAAGCGTAGGACCCGCGCGTTGGGGATACGCGCGGCCAAGCGATCGGTCTGGGTCGGACGAATCAAGATGTCCATTCCCGGCCGCACGAGAAGCGTCGACGTCTGGATGCGTGAGAGGCGCGACTCCGTCGAGTGGCGCATGACCGCGTACAGCTGGCCCAGCACCGTCCGGAGCTTCGGCGGGTGGCCGAGACGCACCTCGAGATGGTCGCGAAGCTCGCTCCCCATCGACTCTACGAATGCGTCGGGATAGAGCAGCCGTGGCAGTGACTTCAGGCGTGCGTTCCTTCCGCCGAAGAGCCCTTTGAGGAAGAGCCACATGCCCTTCGCCGTCGGCATCGAGGCGACCGGTGCGCCGCCGTGCGTTGCCACGAGCGTGAGGCTTCTGAGTCGGTCCTGCGAGCGAAGGGCGAGCTCTTGCGCGATCATTCCTCCCATCGAGACACCGACGACGTGGGCGCGGTCCCACTCCAGGTCGTCCATGATTCGAAGGGCGTCGTCTGCCATCGCGGGCACAGTGCGAAAAAAGGGGCCTCGATCACTGTCACCGACGCCGAGGTGATCGTAGTGACAACAACGGTGATCGCGCTGAAGGTCGTCGACCTGCGGCCCCCAAACGGCGCCGGGCATACCAAACCCCATGATGAAGAGCACCGGTGGCCCTTCGATGCCGAAGGACTGGTAGGCCAGGCGAGGCACCGAACCTGTGAGAATTTTCGTCACTCTGACACCCACCCTGACACTCGCAATGATGCGGGCGTCGAGACGTACACTGGCACCGACACTAGCACTACCCGTACATTGCTGCTCCCTTCGTCGAGGGCCGGCTTCCGCGCTACGATGCAGAGCGCCATGCCCTCGACCTTCTTCGACGACGTCAATCACTACTTCGACGCAGCTTGCCGTCATACGGACGTTCAGCCGGATATCCTTGCGCAGATTCGGGCGGTAAACGCGGTTTATCGGATCCGATTCCCGGTTCGGCGCGACAACGGACAGGTGGTCGTCGTCGAAGGGTACCGCGCCGAGCACAGTCATCACCGGCTGCCAACCAAGGGCGGCATTCGCTTTGCCGTCGACGTCTCCCAGGACGAGGTCATGGCACTGTCGGCGCTCATGACCTACAAGTGCGCGGTCGTCGACGTACCGTTCGGCGGGGCGAAGGGCGGCGTCGTGATCGACCCGCGGACCGAGTCCGTGAGCTTTCTAGAACGCCTTACTCGCCGGTACACGAGCGAGCTGATCCGAAAACGCTTCATCGGACCAGACGTTGATGTGCCCGCACCCGACGTCGGAACGGGCGAGCGCGAGATGGGTTGGATCTACGACACCTATAAGACGCACGGGCAAGACACATTGAACGCGCTCGCATGCGTGACGGGCAAAGCTCTCAGTGTCCACGGCGTTCAAGGGCGGCGCGAAGCGACGGGCTTGGGCGCGGTGATTGCCCTCGAGCTTTTCCTGTCGGAGCCCGAGGACGTGAAGCCACTCGGCCTAGAAACCGGGATCGCGGGGAAGCGAATCATCGTGTCGGGGCTTGGCAAGGTTGGGCTTCACGCAGCGCGCGCGGCGATTGCGCGGGATGCGATCATCGTCGGGGTGTCCGTGAGCGACGGCGCGCTCTACGACGAAGGAGGGCTCGACGTCGAGGCCGTGCTCCTTCACAGAAGCGAAACCGGATCGCTCCGCGGGTTCCCTGGCGCCCGCTTCATCGCGGACCCGGACCTCATCGTCGAAGAGCCCTGCGACGTGTTGATTCCCTCGGCGCTCGAACATCAAATCACCGCCGGAAACGCAGCGAAAGTGAAGGCCAGGGTGATCGTCGAAGCCGCGAACGGGCCCGTGGACCCGGAAGCCGACGAGATTTTGCGCGAGGCCGGGGTCGTGATCCTCCCGGACATCTACGCGAACGCGGGCGGCGTGGTCGTCTCGTACTTCGAGTGGATCAAGAACCTCTCCCACGTGAGCTTCGAGCGGATGACACGCCGCTATCAGCAAATCGCCAACAACCGCTTGATAGACGTGATCGCCCGGCTGACCGGCAAATCGCTCCCACCCGACGACACGGCTCTGATCCTCCAGGCCCCGACCGAGATCGACTTCGTCCGAACGGCGCTCGAAAACACGATGGCTATTTCGTACCAGAAAGTTCGCGATCTCTGGAAGCAGCGCTCGCTCCCGGACTTGAGGACCTCGGCCTACCTGATGGCCATCGAAAGCGTAGCCCATGCCTACGCCCTCGCCGGCATCTATCCCTAGACAACACCAGCAAAGTGAGCTCGCAGGAACTCCCCGATCTCTGCCACCGCTTGGTCCGACTCCTTCATCAGACCCGCGTGAATCTGGAATTCGTGCCAGAGCCCCTCGAAGACCTTGAGGGTCACTTGCACCCCCGCCTCGCGGCATCGCTCCGCCAGTCGCGTGGAGTCGTCGAGGAGTACCTCGTCGGTGCCCACGTGGATGAGCATCGGGGGCAAACCGACGTGTTTGGCGAAGAGCGGCGAACACGCGGGATCATGGGCGTCCCTTCCACCCAAGTAGAGCCTCGCGCATTCGTGGAACCAGCCCGTCCGGATCATGGGGTCTTTGCGTGCGTTTCGCGTCATCGATGGGTAGTCGCCGCTGAGGTCGACGCCGGGCGAAAGCAACACGATGGACGTCGGGAGCGGCAAGCTCGAATCGCGAACCGCAATTGCCGTCGCAAGCGCAAGCCCAGCGCCGGCTGAATCTCCCGCCAAAGCGATTTGTCCGGGAGGAATACCCTGGGCTAGCAGCCAGCGATACGCACTCACGCCATCTTCCAGCGCGGCAGGGTGTGGATGCTCGGGAGCCAAACGGTAGTTGGGCGAATACACGACCGCGTTGGCCGCCACCGCAAGATGCGTGATCAGCCCGCGGTGTGTCTGCCAGCTCCCGATGCAGTAGGCCCCGCCATGAAAATAGAGAACCGTACGGATTGGCTCACCCGATTTGGGCCGCGCACGCAGGGTGGACATGCCCGCGATTGTCAGCCTGGACGTCGATGCCACCCGACTCGCCGGATTGGCGGCAGAGACGAGCCGCGCCCAAAAGCGCTGAAACCCGATCGGAAACGGCCATCCGAGAAACGGTTTGAGCAGGATGCGGAGAACGGTGCGCAGGACCCCTGCTGGGATTCGAATCGCCATATCGCCTCGTATAGCGCGAAAAGAGCTCAAGGCAGCGGCATCAACGCCTACGACCTGAGGATTTCGCCGCTGCCGGGCATGTGGGAAATGCGCCCTCTGTCGAAGATCTGCGTCCCGTTCACGAAGACATGCTCGATGCCAACGGGGGCGGCGTTGCCTGCTTCGCTCTCTTGGTCGCGCACGCCCTGCCAATCGAACACCGTCAGGTCTGCCGCGTACCCCGCGCGAAGCTCTCCACGTTCATCGAGCCGAAACCTCTTGGCGGCTGCCCCGGTCATCTTGTGCACCGTCTCTTCGAGAGAGATGTTGTTTCGCTCGCGCGCGGTGCGCAGGAACTTCGGAAACGTGCCATAGGCAGCCGGGTTCTGGTGACCGCCGGGCTCCGGCCACGAATCGGACGCAAAGATCGCCGCCGGGTGCCGCATCAAGCGATCGATGATCTCGTCGTTGTAGTAGTCGTGAAAGAGCACGCGAGCCTCGGCGTTGCTCTCGTCGAGAATGTCGAGCATCGTGTCAAAGCAGGGCATACCGACGCGATCCGCGATCTCCGGCAGAAAGCAGCCGTTGTATTCGTCGTACTTCGAACAGCTCGCGTTGGTGATCTGCATCTGCGGATAACCGAAGCCTACGAGACGAAAGCCGATCTCCGCTTCCAGGCGAAGTCGCGCCCTCGCGAGGGGGTTGTGAAGCGCGTCCGGCATGCCCGCCATGAACCATTCAGGCAGAAGCGTGTTCAAAAGAGTGGCGCCGCATCCGTAGGGAAACATGTCGAAACATACGTCGATGCCGTCAGCGATGGCACTATCGAAGAGCCCAATCGCCTCGTCGACGGTCTTCCAAGTCCGTGAGCCGACGAAGATCAGATGAGAGAACTGAAGGCGCACGCCCGTGCGGCGCGCGAGGCCGAGCATATCGTCGATCGCCTTCAGATTGTGTGCACGGCCGAACGGGACCATCGGATAGGTGCCCGAAAAAAACGAATATGCCTTGGCGTGCACGGTGAGCAACTTGTCGTATTGCTTCACCAGCCGAGCGACGTCGTCGAGCTCTTCGAGCCTGGCGAAAACGCCTGGCTTGTACTGAAGCCCGAGCGAGACACCGGCGGCGCCTTCTTGCATCGCGCGCTCCAGCAAGACGAGCATCTCGCGATACTCCGCCTGGTCGAGCGGTCGAGCCTCGAATCCGCTGAGTGAGGTGCGGGCCGCGCCGTGGCCGACCAAGTGCACGAAGTTGTGCGTGAGCCCGGTCTCCGCGAGCACCTTGGAGTACTCCGCGAAGCTGTTCCAATCGAGCGTTTCACGCCCAGCTTTGAACAAGGAATTCTCGAGTAAGCGGCGGTGCTTGGTCGTCGGCGTGAAACCGAACGGGCTGAACCCGCAGTTGCCGGCGACAAAGGTGGTCACACCCTGTGCGGTGAAGGAGTCGAAGTGATGAGGATCTCCGCTCGCAGCAAAGAAGTCCATGTGTGAGTGTGCATCGATGAAGCCGGGAGCCACCACCTTGCCCGCGCAATCGACGGAAGCGCCCGAATCGGCCGGCACCTCGCCAAGCGCCTCGATCCGACCGCCGCGAAGCAGCACGTCGCCCTCTCTTGGCGGCGCGCCCGTGCCGTCGACGATGAGTCCTCCGCGAAGGAGCGTTGAATCGCGATTGCCATCCATGATCCGCTAGAGCTAACCTGTCCGGCGATGCGCCTGCAAGATGGAAATCATGCCCGAATCGTTCTGACCGGTGGCCCGGGCGGAGGAAAGACCACCGCAGCCGATCTGTTTCGTCGCGAGATCGGCGAGAAGGTCGTGATCGTTCCCGAGACGGCGACCATGCTGTTCAGCGGCGGCTTCCCCAGAGTCGGCCAGCCCAAAGCCCGCGCGGCGACACAGCAGGCGATTTTTCACGCGCAGGTCGCGCTCGAAGACATTCAAAGGGCACTCTATCCCGACCGCGTGCTGCTCTGCGACCGCGGCACGATCGACGGTGCGGCATTCTGGCCCCCCGAAGCGCCCCAAGGCTTCTTCGAAACCATGGGCACCACGCTCGAGGAAGAGCTGGTGCGCTATGACGCCGTCATCTTCTTCGAGTCCGCGGCCATAGGCGACATGTCGATTGAGGGCGGCAACCCGACGCGGACCGAGAGCAACGAGCAGGCGCGTCAGCTCGACATTCGGCTCCGGGCGCTCTGGTCGAAACACCCGAATTTCCACTTCATTCCTCATTCCGATTCGTTTTTCGCGAAGCTGAGGGACGGCCTCGAGCAGCTCCAGCGAATCGTCGGCAACGACGCTTGGAAAGACCGAGGCGCATAAAATGGCCCGACTAACCCATCTATACTAAACCGTGGGTCGATGGGGATGATTTGCACGTTTACGGGGCGCCCGGTCCTTCGTGCCGGGCTAACTGCGATTCTGGTTCTGGGCTTGGCCGCCCCGGGCTGCATCAGCCAGATGCGAACGGACATCGCGGAGAACCAGCGGCGCCTAGGTGAGCTCGAGAACGACCTCGAGGCAAAGCGCAAAGAGCTCGAGGAAGCGCTCGCCGAGGCAAGCCGTGTTCTTCGCCGCAATAGCGCCGACCAGGGTCTGCAGATCGAGGAGATCCAAGAGCGACTGGCCGAGATGGAAGGTCAGTTTGCCGAAGTCCGGATGGAGATGGCGGGGGCATCGGAGGCACAAGCACAGCGAAGCCTCGAAACCCAACGACAGCTCAGTGAGGTCGCGCGAGCTGCAGGGATGGACGTCCCGCTCGAGTCGAGCGAGATCCCGGAAAAGAAGAGTGCGCACTGGGATGCGCTTCAAAAAGCGCACCGCATCAACAAGCACTCGTATGCGCGTGCATTGGCGCGCGCCTACGTGGCCCGCTATCCGAAGGATGAGAACGCGGACAATGCGCAGTACATGATCGGGTCGAGCTACCTAGCGCAGGGACAGGCCGCCGCCGCCTTGGGAGAGTTCCAGAAGGTGATCTCGAGCTACCGCACCGGGGATGCGATAGACGAGACCCTCTACGACATGTCGCAGGCTTTTCTCAAGGTACGCGCGTGCAACGACGCCGGCACCGCGCTCAAGGCGCTATTGAAGAACCACCCGCAATCACCGCTCTATCGCCAGGCACAAAAAGAGCTCCGCAAGGTGAAGAGCCTCGGCCCGGCGCAATGTGACGATCGCTGAGCCAAGCCCCGTGGACGACGCACCGTATCGGTCTTGCGGGATTATCGAAGATAGATCGGAGACGACCAGGCACGCTCTTCGGTCATCGTGAGGCAGTCATCGTCGAACGGAACGCGGTAGTCGCCGTAGCACGGGTCGCACTCTGCGCCCTCGCAACGAAGTCCGCCGGCGTTTACCGCGGCACTCGGCTCCTGGATCGCGCGGACGTAGTACACGACCTCGCGGCCTGCCGAAGCAAACCAGGGATCGTCGAACTGCACGTCGCACACCTCTGCATCAGCAGGGCATGGGATGGTGAGCCAGGGGTCCTCGATCAGCTCGCCAACCGGCTCACTTTCCTTCATTTGGCGCCCAATCCGAACGACCTCGATGCGTGTGATACGCCGACGACGGTCTGACGGGTTGTAGCATTCGCCCGCGCAGACCCGCTCAATGCGCTCGGCCCCGAGCGTATCGGTGACGGCATCGGGACAGCCGGGCAATTGCTCGAAGGCGCCGGCCGCGCGGACCCGGAACTTGGGCGTGCCCTCGAAATCGAGCTGACTCCCCATCGGCACGCGTGCCTTCCCGGCATTCACCAGATCGAACCACAACAAGATCCGGTCACCTGAGGTGCCGTAGACCTCGCGATCGAACAAGGCCTTCCAGATCGCGTCACGTGTGCGCTCCTTCGCATGAACCGCCACGAGGCCGCCGGTGAGGAAGAACGAAGCCTGGCGCTCCAACCATACGCGCTGAAACGGACGCATCGACATCACGTCGTCGCGCGTCAAGGGCAACGACTCGTCCGTCTCGTCGGGCATGCCGAAAATGATCTCGCGCCATTTCTCGTCCACAGCGCCGCGAGCTTCCGTCATTTTGCGACGCTCGAACTCCTTGTAGCCGGTCCCGGGGCGAGCCGAATGATTGTCGCTCGACGCGATGAAGCCGAGCGTGGCGTGACGTGGTGCTTCGGCGCCCTCGAAGCTACCGCGCGAAAGGATGTACTGCACGGACCCACCCGGGCGGTACGCGAAGCTCGGCTGGAAGCAGTCGGTGCACTGCCCGCAATTGCCCCACTCGCTGACATCGGCCCCCGGCAGTGTCAGGTGCCCGGAGGTGCCGAGGCGACTGAAGTTCTCGCGCGCATCCCGAACACGCTCGTCACACTCCTCGGATAGAGGATTCTCGCACCGGCTCCGGACGATCTCGCCGGCGCGCCAGCAACAGGCCTCGAATGTCTCGGTTGGCTCCGGGCACACCAAGCCCTCGTTGGTACGTTCGACCGCTCGATAATCGCGGTACTCCTCGGAGTTCCCGTGTCCGGAAAACACCTCGATCAGCTGCTGCCACTGCGGGTTGTCGTGCTTGGCCTGTATCTGCTTGTCGTAGACGTAGCCTTCCGGCGAGTAGAAACCCCAGGTCGTTCCGTGGGGGATCACCATCGCGTCGAAGCCCCACTCGCCGAGCTTCCGAAAAAGCGTCTCGGGTGTGTCGGCGAACTCCCTGCAATCGGCAGGGAGGTCAGGCGACGTAGCTCCATCCGCGCAGAGTGAGAGGCTGGCGATCTCTCGGACGTGTCGGCCTACATCGTTGTACGGCTGCTGGTGCGGAAACGCGCGGAGCGGAATCCCGAGATTCGCCCGAATGGTCTTCATGTCGCGAAACGCTTGCGAGGCGAGGCCCGGTGCCGCGATAGGGCGCGTTGGCAACTCATCATCGCTCGTCTCTTTGAAGATGACGTTACGATGCCCGTAGTGGTCCTCCGGCGTCGTCCCGATTTGGGTCCACTCGAAACCAGTGAACGCGACGAGGTCGGGTTGCTTGCTCTCAGCATCGACGGCGTTGCACTGGCGCACCGACTCGCGAACCATCTCCCAAGTCCGCGGCGTGAGCGCTTCGGCATGATCCGTCAGCGAGTAGAAATCGAGCTGAGAACAGAAACGCGCGAAGTCACAGGCGTCAGCCGGTGGGTGTACGCCCTCCCCGCCCATGAGTGGAAGGCTCCACTGAAACGCGTCGACCGATAGAGTCGAGTGGACGTGCAGGTCGCCAAAGAGAATGCGGGTGTCCGACCCATTGCTGACCGGCAGTTGTCCGACCTCCCGGGCGTTCAACAACTCGCGGTCGAGCGGGCGCGCGGTGATCTCGCCGTCGGTCTGCAGGTTTCCGCCGCCGAAGACGAGCCAAAGGCCAAGCGCCAACAGCGCGAGCACCACGATTGTAGCAAGGCACCCGCGCTTCCGAATGGTCATCGCGGCCGAGGATAAGGTGCAGAGCGCCGGACCGCAAATCCATCCGTCAGCGCGCCCAGCGCACCGTTTCGGCTACGCCGCCAATCACCAGGTTCTGGTCGACGCCGTCTTGCCCGGACAGATACACGCCCGGCGACTGCTGTCGATTCGACGCAAATGCAATCAGGCGGCAGTCGGGGGAGAACGCGGGGTCCTTATTGTCGCCCTGGCCCTGGGTCAGCCGCTTGTACTCTTGTGTAACGACGTTGACGGTGAAGATGTCGAAGTTCCCATCGCGGCCGCTGAACGCGATGAGCGGTTGCTCCGGATCCTGACACCACACCGGCGTTTGGTTGTGGCTCCCCCGAAAGGTAACCCGCTCCACGTTGGTGCCGTCGTTGTTCATCGTGAAGATCTGCGGGCTGCCATGTCGGTCCGACACAAACGCGATGCGACCGCGGGGGCCACACGTAGGGCTCACGTCGATGCCGCGACTTCGAGTAAGCTGACGCAAACCGGACCCGTCGGGGTTCGAGCTGTAGATCTCCGAGTTCCCAGAGCGCGACGACGCGAAGTACACTCGCTCCCCACAGATCGCGGGCGCCATCGTGATGCCCTTGCCTCCGATGACGCGCCTTCCACCGGCGCGCGTGTTCGTGATGAACATTCCCTGCTTGGTCATTCGCGTGTACCAAATCGAGCCCTTGCCGAAGCTCGGAAGCATGGACACGCCCTGGCCACTCGACACCCTGCGAACGCCGTACCCGTCCATCTCGGCGGCATAGACGCTCTTCTGGCCCGGCCCGTGCTTGCGGGCGAACGCGATCTCGGTTCCGAACGGGCCGTAGGTGCCGGTGACGACGCCAATGACCTTGTTGACGAAGTCATGCATCCAGCGGCGAAGATCCTTGGGCGAGCCTTGGTAAGTTTGGCGCAGCACGGGCACCTCACCGCCACTCGATTGGTAGAACCGCATCTCGACTCGAAGCGCGGTATCGTTGCCGCCGACGAGCCCTTTGATGACGCCGTTGGCACCGAGCATGGCCCATGCGCCCAAGTCGACGCCGAGGCCCTTGGCGTCGGAGTCGTGACGGACCGACCCAGGGCCGATGACCCGAAACCCCGGCATCAAGCGGAAATCGTTCTGCAGGACCGCGCTCCCAATCGCGGCCTCGCTGACCGGCTCGCCGACCAGGTTCGGAATACCAATCCGAAAGACGTCCTCATCGGGCGCGTCGATGTCGACGACTAGCTTGTCTTCCGGCAACGGCGGCGCTTCTTCCTGCCCAACAGCCGGTCTCACGAAGGAAGACAACACCGCGACCGCAGCGCTTGCGGCGAGAATTCCCCAGCTCATTCGTCGAACCATAGTCAAAGTCATCGTTCACCTCAGCGGGCGTGACGCCCAAAGAAACGCAAAGAGATCGTCCCACCCAAGACCTGCTTGGCCACCGACTCCGGTGGGTCCGGAAGGTCCGCCCCCTTTGCCTGATTCACCCTCCGACGAACGGAATCATCGAATGCTTCATTCCCGCTCGGCCGCGTCACCTCGTAGTCCCCGACGCGACCGTCTTCGGTAATCGACAGCTCGATCACGCAGGTGAGCTTTTGCAGCTCGTCATCGGGAATCAACGTCGGGACCTGCCAGCCCCTTCGGAAATACGTGTAGAGCTTCCCGAGGTAGAGGTCCGTCTCGTCACCCGTCGCTTTCGTGCCCTCGACGATGCCCTCCTCGTGCCCTTCGAGCTCCGGGCCCTTTCGGAGGTCGGATATCGCGCCCGCTCGCTGCCCGAGCGTGGCCAGCAAATCCTCGTCCTGGCGCTCGCGCTTTTTCGTCGGCTTGGCGAGGCCTTTTTCTTTGTTGCCGCTCGGCACTGGCGCGGCGGCTGCTTCGGAGTCTGGCGCCGCCGGAGCGCGGGCGCTCTGCTGGGCCGCCGGCACCTCCTTGCTTGGAAGACGACGTTGCGGCCTCTGTTTTCCGAGACGCACGAAGCGCGTCTCGATCACCTCGATCGGGGGGGGCGGCAGGTCGTCTGCACCGACGCCGAAAATCGCCTGTATCCCGCCAAGCAGAAAACCGCTGAGCAACACCAACGCTGGAAGCGAGACGAAAGCCGCCACCGCGAAGCCCACGCCGCCCGCGATCTCGATCGCCGTTGGCTGCTCCGTCTCGAGAAGAGAAAGTGCCCGCCAATCACTCACCTCGGCGCGGACCATCGACTATCTCGGCTCTTTCGTGAGCGGGTCGGTGACCAGCCCCATCTTTCCAATGCCCGCCTGTCGTACCAACGCGAGCACCTGTGCGACTGCGCCATAGGGCACTTGCTCGTCGGCTTGGACGAACACTTCATCGACGTTCCGAATGCGCTCGTCGGTCAGCAAGCGCTCACGCAGCACGTCGAGCGAAACCTCTTCGTCAAAGAGGAAGATCCGCTGGTCGCGCTGCACGGTGATCAGGGGGTGGTCTTGATCGATGTCCATGCGCGGCGCGTCGGCCTTTGGAAGTTCGACATTAACACCCGTCGTGAGCATAGGCGCTGCGATCATGAAGATGATCAAAAGCACCAACATCACGTCGACCAGCGGGGTGACGTTGATTTCGCTCAGCGCTTTTCCCTGTCCGCCGTCGCCGTTCGAAAACGCCATGGTTCACTCGACCAACAAATGACGCCGGATGATGTTCAGATAGTCACTCGCAAAGGCAGCAGTCTCGCTGTCGACGACGCGAATGCGCCGGACGAAGTAGTTGTACGCCATCACGGCGGGAATCGCGGCTGCCAACCCCAGGGCGGTCGCGATCAGCGCCTCGGCGATGCCGGGGGCCACGACGTCGAGGCCGGCGCTCTTCTGGCCGTGAATCGCGATGAAGGAGTTCATCACGCCCCAGACGGTGCCGAAGAGGCCGATGAACGGCGCGGTCGACGCGGTCGTCGCCAAGAAGGAGACCTTGTTCTCGAGCCTCGTCAGCTCAGCGCTTTGGGCGCGCCGAAGCGCACGCTCCACGTTCTCCACATCCGCCTTTGTGGGTCGTCCGGTGCGCGCGATGCGCGCAAGCTCGCGGTAGCCCGCGCGGAACACCGTCGCGATCGGCGATCGATCGTAGTCCATCGCCTTGGCGTGGATGTCGTTCATCGCCTTGGCGTTCCAAGCACGCGCCTTTTCTTCCGACCAGAAGACCTGAAGGAAGGCGCGGCTCTGGTCGGTCACTTGCTTCAACCGAATCCACTTGGCGCCGATGATGTACAAACACATCACCGCCATGAAGACGAGGATAAGCATGACCAACTGGACCACCGGCGAAGCGCCGACGATCAGTTTCCACGGATTGAGTTGCTCGGGTGCGCTCGTCTGCAGGAAGACGGAAAGCATCAATGTCTACCCCCCAAAGAGCGCACCCCCTAGCGAACTAGTTCTCGGAAGCAGTGACGTTGCGATCGCGCGCCCAACCAGCCTCGTCGGTGCCGGTCGCCATCTCCTCGCCCACCGAAGTGATCGAGATGCGGCTGCCGTCCAGCCCAAGGGAGCTCAGGTAGCTACGAACAGATTGCGCACGACGCTCGCCGAGCGCGATGTTGTACTCCTCAGTGCCGCGTGGATCGCACGCGCCAGTGAGCAGGAGCGAAAGCCCCGGATCGGCCTGGCCACGGAAGCACTCGACCGCCTCTTGAAGAGCGGCGCGCGCGCTGCTGTCGAGCTCCGCCGAGTCGAACGCGAAGTACACGGTCTCGACCACGCAGGGCTCAGCGACCGGCTCCACCGGTTCCGGTTCCGGCTCCGGCATCTCAGAACCCGTCGTAGGTTCCGGTTCCGGCTCCTCCGCGTCCTTCTTACAGCCCGTCAGCATGGTCGCGAAAAGCGTGAAGCACACCAACATGGTGAGAGACGAATGCAGATTTCTCTTCATGGAGTTCCTATTCCTTCCCCCTCTGAACTCAGAGAGCAGGGTTGCCAGCATACCCCCGAGGTACTTGCGCGCAATTTTTCTCATGCTCGCCTAGGGTTAGGTGGCGCACTTTTGTGAGGTCTAAGTATGCGAAGTCACTTGCTAGGGTCAACATGTCACCAATTGTATGATCGCCCGATGGGGGGCACGGAATGACATGTAGATTCATTTTCCTACTCGCGCTTGTGACAGCAGTATGCGGCGGGTGCAATGGGAGATCGTCTCAAAGCGCACGGTCCGAGGCCACGACCCAGCAGCACACCACGGGTGCCGAGCGGGGTCTGCCGGAGGTCGGGACCTATGCTCACCGGCTCGACGACCCGTCGCGGGATGCCTGGCAGAAGCCCGAGGAGGTCGTGGCGCTGCTCGACTGTCATCGGGGCGCCACGATCGTCGATTTGGGGGCCGGAACCGGGTACTTTCTTCCTTTTCTATCCCGCGCCGTCGGGGACGAGGGTCGCGTGCTCGGCCTCGACATCGCTCCGGAGACCGTCACTTGGCTCGAAGAGCGAGCCGATGAAGGGGGCTTGCGCAACTTCGAGGCGCGCAGCGTCGCGCCCGACGATCCCGGCCTCGAACGCCGCTCCGCCGATCGCATCTTGGTGGTCAACACCTGGCACCACATCGATGAACGGGAGGCCTATGCCGGGAAGCTTCTTCGCGCGCTCCGGAGGGGCGGGCTGCTGCTGATCGTCGATTTCACGATGGAGGCCACGATGGGTCCACCGGTCGAGAAGAGACTCACGATCGATACCGTCGTTGCTGAGCTCGAGGCTGCCGGCTTCACCACCGAGGTCCTCGACGAGACACTGCCCTATCAATACGTCGTCGCTGGCCGGGAGCGCTAGTCACCCAGCCGGGCGCTCGAGCGCGTGTTTGACCTTCATGCGGATCGTGGTCGCCAGCATCCCGGCGCGGCTTCGTTCCTTGCGTAAGCGCGTCGCGAGTGAGCGACTCGCGGGCAGCGAGATCCAAAGGCGTAGAAGATGCCTCTTGCGTTCAGGCTCAGGGTGATCCTCGTAGTCTGTGCGGGCGTGCATGACGGTGTGATTCGATAGTAGCTGCAGGTCGCCAGGCCGTAGCTCCATGTCGAGGTACATACCCGGCGAGTCGGCGATCGCGTTGTAGAGATCGAGGAGCTCCCGATCTTGCTGCGCGAGCAGCGGCTCACCATCGGGCCCGGCCGCCGACCGGAAGTAATCGGTGTGATAGAAGGTACGCAGAGAACCCGAATCAAAACAGCAGGGCCGCACGGGTAGGTACCGAACCCCGCCCTCGCCTTTCGTGTCCATCATGAACGGCTCGTAAAGGCGGTCGACCAAATCGGGGCGCCGTCGAAGAAGCTCGTTGTAGACGGCGACCGAGCTCACGATGCGGCTCTTGCCGCCCACCTTGGCTTTCTTCAGGCACAACAAGCCGACGACGTCGGCCGCGTCGCAGTGGAAGTTGATGTTTACCCGTGTGCGATAGTGGCGAACCTTCTCAGGGCTCTCGCCGGTGTCACGGACGTGGCCAAGTAGGTCGCGCTGTGGATTCTGCGCGCCCGGGATTCCGAGGTGCTGACCGAGGCACCAGAAAAAGACCTCGCTCTCCGACTCGGTCCAGCGCTCCACCGGCACCCCACGGAGCACCTGAAAGCCGCGGCCCTGGCTGATTTCAGTGCGCCAACGATCGATTTTCTTCACGAGCGTCGGCAGCGGGAAGTCGGCTTTCGTGAGCTGGCCCATGGGCTTGCCGGTCTGCTTGGCAGCGGCAAGCGCCCGGTCGAGCTCAGCAAGGTCTGCGTCGGTCAGTGTCTCGCGCCAGTCTGCGCCTGCGGCGAGCTCCTTGCCCGTCCAGGCCGCCGCGATGCGCAATGGCTCGCGAAGTACACGCTCTTGCGGGCGGGAGAAATAGTGAAGAGTCTGCGCGGTGAGTGTCTTGTACACGGTGGAGCGCGGAGCTTACGCGATCGCCTCGATTCGCGCAGGCACATGCTTGTGCCATGGGGTGCCCGCCAGCCAATCGCGGTCTTCGACCGAGGTGAGCTCGTTGACGGCCACGCCCGTACGCTCGAGCACACCATCGGCGACCGTGTGGTCGACACCAAGACCGTTCGGAAGCGAGACGTGACCTTGCTGCATCATGTCGGACAGCGCGACGGGCACCTCGACCGAGCCGCGCTTGGTGGTCAAGCGCACGAGATCACCATCCGCGACCCCCAACTGGTCCGCGTCGTCCGGGTTGATGCGCAGCGCGCCCTCGGGATCCTTCTTGCGCCACTCGGGAGAGCGAAAGATCGTGTTTGCTGTGAACGAACGGCGTTCGCCCGCAGACAAGACGAAGGGGAACGCTGCATCGCCGGTGCCCGCAGAAGCGTCCCTGAGGGTCGCAAGCTCCTCGATCAGCTCCGGAATCGTAGCTTGGAACTTGCCGTTCGGCGTCGACACCCGCGACCAGCCCACGTCGACCTCGTCTATGGCGAATACCACGCCCGACGGATTCTCGAGGATCGCGTCGAAGAGCTGCTCGGCCGCAACGAAACCGGGGCCTTCGAAACCAGCCCGCGCGAGCGACTCCGGGAACTTGTTCGCGTACTGGTGACAGAGGCCCCAAACCACTGCCGCGGATTGCAGACCCGGCGGCAGATGCGGCCCTAGCGTTCGGTAGAGGATCACTGGTGCCAAGGGCGAGAGCTTCGGATTCGAGAGAACATTCTGGAAGAACGCGGGGATGAAAGCGGCGCGCCCCTGCTCGAGCGCAGCGTGGAGCGGCGCAAGATCTTCATCTGCGTAGGCGCCAAGGGACTCACAGAGCCGCGCGTGGATCTCGGCCTCCGGTAGAACGCCCGCCGGCGGGTCGAAAAGTGGGTGCCGAAGGTGGAAATAGTTGTGTGGAAACTCGAAGTTGAAGAACGTCGCTTCGGCTTTCTCGAACTGCGTGGCCGTCGGGAGAATGTAGTCGGCCAGTCTCGCGGTCTCGGTCATGGCGATGTCGATGACGACGAGGGTGTCGAGGGCGCTCAACGCCTCACGCATCGCCTTGCTGTCCGGCATCGAGTGGGCGGGGTTGCTGCTTTCGACGATCATCGCTCGATAGCGCTTGGGATGATCGCTGAGGATTTCCGAAGGAATCGAGTTACAGGGTGTGAGCCCAGAGATGATGCGTTCGTTCGCGACCGGGGATCGTTTGGACTCGCCGCCCGCACCAAGCTTCTCGAGGTTGCCCGCCACACTCACGAGGAAGGCAGGCACGTACTGCGCGCCTTCCTTGGCGAAATTCCCCGTGAGGAGCCACAAGAGCTTGTTGAGATAGCTGTTGAGCGTCGAGAAGCGGTTCATCTGAATGCCGAGGTCCTCGAAAATCGCGACGCTCTGCGCCTTGCCGATGCGGCGCGCAGCTTCGCGAACGAGGCTCTCGGATACACCCGAAATAACGCAATGCTCGGCGACTGGGATCTCACGAAACGCCGCAATCGGGTCTTCCGCGCCGTCCACGTGCGTTTTGATCCAGGCGTGGTCGATCAGGTCTTCCTGAACGAGGACCCCGCCGAGCGCGGCCAGGAGCCAAGCGTCCGTCCCGGGCTTTACTTGCAGATGGATATCAGCAAGCTCGGCGGTCTCGGTCTTGCGCGGGTCGATCACGATCAGCGCGCGATTCGGGTCCTTGGCGATCTCGCGGAGGGTGACGCGCGCGCGGGGAATCCCGTGCGACTGCCAGGGGTTCTTGCCGATGAAGAGGCCGACCTCGCAGTGCTCGAAATCCGCACGCGTCACGGCGCCCATCAAACGGCCGCTAACCCAGAACTCGCCGGTCTTCTCTTGGGCGAGCGCGCTCGATCGATACCGCGATCCGAGCGCCCGACGTGACGCGGCCGAATACGCCGCGGGCAAATGGTTTCCCTGCCCGCCGCCGCCGAAGTAGAAGATCGTGTCGCCGCCATGCTCGTCGCGAATGGCCGCTAAGCGCTCGGTGACCTCGCGGATCGCGGTGTCCCAGTCGATCTCGTCGAATGTGCCGTCGTGATTGCGGCGCAGCGGCGCGGTGATCCGGTCAGGCCCGTTTTGATAGTAGTCGAGGCGGTGTGGCTTTTCGCAAGCGTATCCTTTCGACGCTGGGTGCGCCTTGTCGCCGCGAATGCGCGTGAAGTGCCGGTTGCCCTCGCCGCCTAGCTGGACTTCGAGACCGCAGTTGCACTCGCAAAGAATGCACGCTGTTTTCTTCCAGGACCCGGACATGAGCAGACCTCGCGCTTCCACCACCATAGAGCGGCCCGACCACTCTACGCGTGTACGCTCCCTAGCGCGACCCTCGATGACCTGCGTTTCGTCAGGTGATGCTGCGCCGTCTCAGGCAGAGAGGGCGACGTCGAATTCATCGACGTACTCGGCAAAGCGCGTGCGGATGCCCTCGAGTTGCAGCCCGAAGTCCTCGGGCGCGTAGCGGTGAACACCTCGGCTGCCACGCGGATTTGCCGCGAGAAATGCACTCATTCGTTCACGCGCAAGATCGCTGAGCTCGAGCCCGAAATGCTCGTATGCGCGTCGCAACAAGTCGACCGGGTTCGCGAGTGTGTCGGTGAAGTGCGCATCGAAGAACTGCTGTGGCTTGTCGCGATGGCGGCGTCGCGCCTCTACTGCCTTGCGAAGCTGGATCGACCAGGTGTCCATCACGTTGCGCCCGATGCGAACTGGATCGACGGAGTCGGAGTTCATTCCTCGAAACGCGTAGTGAAGGCTCGCGAGCGATGGGATCACGTTGCCGGGGTCGCGGTGCGTGTGAATGATCAACGCGTCTGGATACACCTCGAGCAACTCGTCGATCGCAGGAAGATGCGCGGGGCTTTTCAATGCCCATCGTTTCTTCCCGTACTTGCTCTGGAGGTGCTGCAGGAACTTCCTGTGGAACTCGTACGACCTCACCATGTTCTGGTCGTTGAGCCATGCCTGGTAGCTCGGCGCATGGAAGGTGATGTGGAACTGCACGCTGAGAAACTCGTGTGCATTGATCGGGACGCACTCTTGGGGGAGCTGCGCGCCAAACTCGTGGATCGCGGGCAGCGTGGGGATGAGCCGATCGAGATTGCCAAACAACTTTTCCGCGTCTTTGATCCGGGCATCAGTCTCGTAAGTTTCAGGTTCCGGCGGCGGGACCGGCCACTCGACCTCCCAGCTCAGCGGGGTGCGGTTCTCGGGATCCTGGGAGAGCAAGTTGAAGAGGAGCGTGGTTCCAGTGCGAGGCAGGCCAACGATGAAGATCGGCCGTTTGATCACCTGTTCGGCAACCTCGGGGTGCTGGTGTCGATATTCGGTCAACCGCAGGCGGTTCTCGAGATAGCGCAGGAGCGTCTCGCGACAGCTCAAGCGGCCGAGGGTGCTGAGCTCGGCTTCGCGCTCGACGGAGCCGAGGAGAACGCGCATCCCCTCGAGGAAATCGTCGCCTCCGAAATCGCTCGAACCCGCTCGACGAATGGCGGTATCGAGCAGGTCTTGCTCTTCGAGCGACGGCGAGTTCCATCCCAAGCGCCGCAGCTGCCCGCCAACGCGATTCAGCGCCCTGATGGCAAACGGCCGGTGTGGTGGGGGAAGTGACATCGGTTCCGGGTGCGCCACCCTTTGCTCGGCGGCGCGGCGGCGTGTTAGCACGCAGCCATGAGCACGGTAAAGAGGCGGTGGATTCGCTGGGGGGTCCCGCTCGCGTTGGCGCTCCTCGTCATATGGGCCATGAGCGCGCGCGGCGGAAAGACGAAACCCGAGGCGCCGCTTCCGGACCCGGTGTTGGCCGACGGCGCGCCCTCCTTTAGGCAAGGCAAGACCAACGCCAACCTGAGTCCTCAGTATTTCGACAGCCTATGGCCCGCTGGACATCGCGACAGCGGAAACACTGATTTCGTTCCCATAGCGCTCGGCACGTCGTTTGCTCTGAAGAAGCATTTCCTGCGCGGACACCCGATCTTCTGGCCGCCGACGATTGGTCTCGACGGTACGTCGTACGTGGTCACGGGGGCACCTCCCGGAAACAGCCACTTATTCGCGATCTCGCCAGATGGGGAGGTGCTGTGGTCCGCCAAGCCGCAGGAGTCGCTGGCGGATCTCGACTCCTTCGCGATCATGAATGCGCCCACGATCGACGCAGAGGGCGATCTCTATGTCGGCGACCGCGATCAACTCTGGGCGTTCAAGCCGAACGGCGACGTGAAGTGGGTGGTCGACTTGAAGCAATACGGCGTCGACTGGGGCTTCATGACGGTGATGCTGAGCCGGCAGAGATACGTCGGTGGGGTAACGACCAACGGCAAGGTTCTGTTCTTCTGGTCGCACGACGGCAAGCTCGCGATGGAGCCGCTCGATCTGCCGGGTGGCGCCGGGCCGGCCGCGGAGGACGAGCCGCCTGAGTTCTTGTGGAAAGACTTGATGGATCCCGACCTGATCCCGTTCCTGTTCAACTTGATTCAGGGTTGGGAGCTCGAGGTAGCTAACACGCCAGCCATTCACCCGGAGACCGGACGTCTCTACATCACAGCTGCCGGCGCGACCGCAGGGACGGGCATGCTTTATGGCATCGACATCAGCGACGACGCGCTCAGCATCGCGTTCCAGGCACCGATGGGCGGCGGCAGCGGAACGAGCCCTGCGGTTTCGCACGACGGCGCTCAGGTCTATGCTGTGGACGAGCGCGGGCGGATGATCGCAATCGACGCCCAGACCGGCCGGCGCGTGTGGCAAAGCGACGAAGGCGGGGGCGGGTCGGCGTCTCCGAGCGTCGGCCCCGACGAGACGATCTACACCCCTTTCCAGGATCACATCATTGCGTACACGAGAGACGGTCGCGTGAAGTGGGAGGTGTCGTACAGCACGATCTGTCGCGAGCGCCTTCCCGATCCGGGCGGCGTCTGGAATCACATCCTGTCGGAGCCGGTGGCCTTCATCGACAGCATATTGACGCTTGGCATGAAGCGCGGATGGATGAACGTCGTGTGCGGCTACTACCTCCCGAAGATTCTTTCGCGTAGCAAGCGAACACGTGTTCCCGTTCCTCAGGAATCCCTGTTCGTGGTGTTCGATCTCGCGACCGGTGCGCCCGTAGGCGAACCGCTTGCGCTCCCCGAAACCAGCGAGGGCTTCGTGACGCCACTCTCGAACGGCAACGCGATCGTGACCACCTCGGGCGCGATCAGCTCGATCTTCTACTACATGGTAAATCGCATCCTGCCGGAGCGCTTGCAGGTCGCGGGGCCTCCCGAGGCGGGACTTCTGCTTTTGGAACCTCGATGAACGAGCTGCCGCAGCACGTTCTCTTCTACGATGGCGTCTGCGCGATGTGCAATGGGATCGTCAAAGCGATGCTGCGCATGGATCGCGACGAGCTCTTTCACTTTGCGCCGCTGCAAGGCGAAACCGCGGAGCGCGCGCGTGATCTGTACCCGGGCTTCCCAAGCGAAATCGAGACCGTCGTTTACCTGCGACGCGGGGAGGTGTTCGTGCGCTCGCGGGCAGCCACCTTGGCCGTGGCGGAGCTGCGCTACCCGGCCAAAGCGCTCTCTTGGTTTCGCTTCCTCCCGCGATGGCTGACCGACTTCTTCTACCGAATCGTAGCGGGCCTGCGGTACAGGGTTTTTGGCAAGTACGATCAATGCCCGCTTCCACCGGCCGAAGCGCGCGCGCGATTCCTGCCCTGAGTCATTCAGGGCAGATCGATGTAAGCAAGTGTCGTACCCGTTTGGGCTCACCCGGATGGGTTGCTAACTTGAAGGCCGTATGGGGACTCGCACCTGGCTGGTCGCGCTGCTCGCGCTGACCTTGTCGTGTCAAGACGCCGAGATCGGCGAGCGCCCCGGCACCGAGCCGCCGAGAGAGCTCAACACCGGAGGGCCGAGCGGTGCAGGCGGCAGCGCGGGCACGGGCACGGGCGCGGGCGCGGACGCTGGCAGCGACGCTGGCAGCGACGCTGGCAGCGACGCTGGCGCCGACACTGGCAGCGACGCTGGCGCCGACGCCGGCACGGACCCTTGCGCGGGCGGGCCGCTCTCCACGCCGATTCCGAGCTGCAACCCTACGCCAGCGCCGGGCACAGGTGATATTCACGCGGACTGCGTCGCACGTATCAATCAACTCCGTTGGGAGTGCCAATGCCTGCCGCCGCTCATGCGTTGGACCGACGGTGAGAGCTGCACCGACAGCAACGCGGAGTACGACAGCGTCAATGGCGTGCACGCGAGCTTCTCTGACATGCCGTGCGGCAGCGGGGCGCGCGCGCAAAACGAATGTCCGGGCTGGCCCTCCAACGACCACGTGATCACGGGCTGCCTGCAATCGATGTGGGACGAGGGACCCGAGGATGGAAACCCAGACACTGTGAACGGGCACTACGAGACGATGGCTGCGAGCACGTATACGCGGGTTGCGTGCGGCTTCTACACGACGGCTTCGGGGGATGTCTGGGCCGTGCAGAATTTCGACTGAGGGGGACTCATGCGTTTGCTGTTCGCGATGATTGGACTTTGCACCTTGGCCATCGGTTGCGGCGATTCACCGTTTTGGAATCAAGGCACGGGCGGAACCAACGGCGGGGCGGGGCTCGTGGAAGGCGATCCGCGCTTCGTCGCAGACTGCAGCGGCGGGCCGCTCGCGGCGCCCATCGCGAACTGCAAACCCGAGGCGCTGCCGAGCAGTGGCGACCGCTACGCCGACTGCGTCACCCGAATCAACCAACTCCGATGGGAGTGCCAATGCTTGCCTGCGCTTCAGCGTTGGACCGAAGCCGAGGGCTGCGCCGACCAACACTCGCAGTACGACAGCACGCGAAGCGCGCATTCGGGCTTTCGCGACGAGATCTGCTCACCCGGCGGTTGGGCGCAAAACGAGTGCCCGGGCTGGGGATCAGCGGTGCACGTCATCGAAGGCTGTCTGCAGGCGATGTGGGACGAAGGCCCGGGCGAGCCCTACTCGGCCCATGGGCACTACATCAACATGACGAACCCGTCGTACACGATGGTCGCTTGTGGGTTCTACGAGACCGGCAATGGTAGCTTCTGGTCGGTGCAGAACTTTCAGTAGGCGGTGGCCCTACTCTTCGGGCGGCGTCCACGCAGTCGCGGCGAGATCGCCCTCCTCCATGCCAAGCCAGATCTTGAGCTGCTTCAACAAGAAGTCGGTGCCCTCTCGCGAGGAGAGGTCGACACGATACGTGTTGATGTAGCGAACGCTTTCCTGCAGCCACATGTCCCATGCCTCTTTGGAGACCTTTTCGAACACCATCTGCCCGATCTCGTTGGGGAACGGCGGCCGTGCGAGACCAGGAAGCTCTTTGTCGAGCTTGATGCAGTGGACGAGACGATTGGGATCCGCTTCAGGCATGGCTGAGGCTTTACCTAGCACCGGCCCGGTAGGTGGCTACCCCAGAATACGGAAGAAAGACCGGAGCATCTGGTAGGTCAGCCCCCAGACGACCCGGCCACCGACGTCGTATGCGGGAAAGTCGATCTGCGTCCCGTGCCATTGATACGGGCGAACGGTGTCGGCCTCGCCACGGTAGAGCGGCAGGAGCGGTGTCCAGAGAGCCTCAGCGACTTCTTTCTCATGGGGCCGAATCGGCGACTCGCGATGCACCTCGAACACGTACGGGCGGATTACGGTCTCCTGTGGCTTGCCCCGTGCGATCGCTTGAAGATCATCGAGCTGTCCGATGTGTTCGGCCTGGGCGAGGAGATCGAGCCCCACCTCTTCACGGGTCTCGCGGATCGCCGTGTCCAGGAGAGAATTATCCTCGGACTGCTGCCGTCCCCCAGGGAACGCCATGTGCCCTGACCAAGGGTCGCTCGGCTGCTCCGCTCGTCGAATGAAAAAGACCTCTGGCCCTGCGACGCCATCGCGCAGGAGCATCGCAACGGCCGCCCACTTCTCGTGCTCCGCCAGCTCCCGAGCCGCCCGAGCCTCGAGCACACTACGAACGTCTGGTAGGCCTAGTTCGGACACGGTGATCGGCTAGCACAGGTCGGGGACTGCGTCAGCGCCATGCTCCGCACCCAACCCTCAGCAAGGGGCGCGCTTGCTAGTCGACGATTTCGTAGTGAAAGTCTTCGATGACGGGATTCGCCAGGAGCTTTTCGCACATCGATTGGATGTGCTTCTCGGCGTTGGCGCGGTCGTTGCCGTCCAGCTCGAGCTCGATGAGCTTCCCGATGCGGGCGGACTTCACCTCTTCGAACCCGAGTGAGCTGAGCGAGCGCCGCACGGCGTCACCCTGCGGGTCGAGGACTTCGCGCTTCAGCGTGACGAAGATGTTCGCTTTCATGCTGTCTCCAGGCCGAGGTTCTTCGCGATGCGCGGAAGCGGATCGTTCTCGTCCGGCGCGAAGGCGGTACCGCGGATCTCGTCGCACGCC
>Ga0209536_100001870_pt1 | contig 34483 bp, 26 predicted proteins | sample DeeMarSeWOR28_12_FD_187461 | JGI IMG/M metagenome (GOLD analysis project Ga0209536, IMG submission 187461) | Marine sediment microbial communities from White Oak River estuary, North Carolina - WOR-2-8_12 (SPAdes) (version 2) | ecosystem: Environmental > Aquatic > Marine > Intertidal zone >...
TCACTCCATCAACCAGGTAATAGGGGATGATGGTGCGGTCAGGTGCAGCCCTGATCTCTTCACTATCCACGATTTTTTCTGTACTGATCAATAACCGCTTCGAGGAGCGCGCCATTTCCGCAGAAAAACCACTGATGCCATCGATCTGGGCGTTTCCATATTTGTCCGCCCTGTGAACGTGAATCAAGCCCACGTCCAGGATCAGGGCTGGAACGAGGGCAATTGGACCACCGTTAAATGGATCCTCGACGACCAAGGCCGCACTGTAATTGAGCGTATCTGTACCCAGCATCGAGCGGGTAGGAATGAAGGGCACACCGATTGAGGTAGCTTTGAAGCGCCAGGTGAGGGCGGCATTGCTCCATTCTACGATGTTCTCAACCCGCCCGTTTTCAACTTCCCGGCGCAAGCAGTTTGAAACACCGTAAAGTTCAAGACCGATGTAGGTGAAATCCAGTTCTTTGATCAGGCTGGCAGCCAGCAGCAGGTCAAGTTCGAGCACACCCTGACCAGCGACACGCAGGTCTTTGATCCCCTGGCGAACGATTTCACTGACCAACGACATCGGTGCTCGCACACTCCCGTACAGCTCCGTGCCAATATAATCTCCATCATGAATGAAGCGCTTGACCGCTTCTGCCTCCGACATGCGTTTATCTACCAGAACCTTGGACTTGCGGCGATTCCACTCCCGGAAAGCATTGATATCTGGAGGTTGGATCAGATTTCCTTTTCCGGATCGGATGATTTCCATCCTTTTTGCTCCTTTTTGCTCCCTGTAAATAGAACAGCTATTGAATCCCATCCATTAAGATACATGATAAATTCTGGTAAGGCAATATTCTCCTGGGTAATGACCTGAAGGACAAAGGAAAAGCTTATGAATAGAAATTGATTTTTCTACCGTGCTATAGCACGGCATTGAGAAAATCAGCCAGCAATCCATAGGCAGTCGTATGTGGTCCAGGATCAGTTTCGATTATTGACAAGGATCCTAGGACATCCGTCTCGAACTGCACAATGCTGGTGGTACCATCTACCTGGTAAAGAGGCGAATTGGGCGATACAACCTGGGGCGCCACAGATGTACTCACCAGGTCACCCTGCCGCTGCGCGCTGCACACCAATTTCCAACGCTGACCAGATTCACTGGCTCGCTGAATATCCTGGGGGTGGATACCGCGTATACCCGTTCGCTGAACTTCAGCAGGTTTTAATGGGATATCCATCAGGACCGTAACCAGGGCAGCCACTTTTACTGCTGCATCCCAACCATCCACATCGCCGCTGGGATCGGTTTCAGCAATACCGATTTCCTGCGCATAGGTTACCGCAGCCTCAAATGTCTCACCAGCTTCCATGCGGCCCAGGATCAGGTTTGTTGTTGAGTTCAGGATGCCCTTAAAGGAGACCAAGTTGGCTCCTGGTAAGCTGGAGCGGAAGAGTGAAAATATTGGTGCTCCGTCCATAACTGTGGCTTCAAAGAAGAATTTGCGGTCCTTCATATTGGCCAGATCAGATAATTGCTGGTAGGCATGGACCACGGGACCCTTATTGGCTGTTATGCCATGCATTCCCAATTTGAGAGCCAAAGCCAGGTGGTCAACTGCGGGCTGACCGGTTTCATAATTCACAGGTGTATTTTCAAAGAGCACATCCGCTTCACAGCGCTGGATAAAATCTATCCCATCTGAAGCTGGGTCCCGGGTTGATAATTGGTCCAGAGTTTGTCCATCCTTGACAATCTCCAAGGCTCCTGATACATCAATGCCATCAGGATTGAGCGCTGAGCCATGACGGCCTGTGGTTATCCCGGTGATGCTGAAGGACACATCATGCCTGGATAGTAATTCGGTACGTTTACTTTCTAATAAGCCAGCCAAAGCCTGACCTACGTTTCCAAATCCTAGTAGGGCGAGTTTATAATGCGGCATATTTAACTCCAATAATAAGATGGAAAATCACTTTCATGGTCCAGTTTAGTTGGAAACTCCCTGGTTTCAAGTGTGCATCCTGGATCGTGTTCAAACCGGTGGCCAGGGATAAGGCCGCCGGTTGGGATACGGATCAGGAAACATCTTCGATGTGATCAATAGTTGGTTTCGCTTAATTAATGCTTTTATCTCCTGAGGCACGATGTACTTCTCTAGCTCTTTCCTGAAAGGTGTGCCACCCTTAAGCTGCTGATCGAGTTTTTCCAGGTCTGAACAAATCTGTCCAGGCAACGGTTCACCAGCAAAATCCCAGATCACGGTGCGCAGTTTCTGCTCTTCGTGAAATGATATGCCGTGATCGATCAGCCATAATTGTCCATGTTGGTCGAAAAGGATGTGGCTTCCCTTACGATCGGCGTTGTTAATCAAGTAATCGAAAGCTGCAACGGGTCTTAATCGCTGCAGGTCAGCCTTGCTGAACGAAAAATAGTTATATTCAGGATCGTGTTCAATGTGTAGCTGCAGCGAGCCGGGACCGATTGGTGCCTCCAGACGAAAGACCGTTGGGGGTACAAATGACCAGCCCAGGGCTTCACTGACTATGTAAGCGGCGACCTCCCTGTGTGCGAGCGTAGCACGGGGGAAATCCCACAAAGGGCGTTCTCCACGGGTAGGTTTGTAGACTCCTTGGAGAACCTGGTCACCAGAACTAATTTCAACGGCGAAGGTATAGTTGGAACCCCACAAGAATTCACCTGTGATAGAAATCTCCCCCTCTTTGAGGATAGTGAGTATCTGTTGGTGGTTAATGTGCATGTAGATTAAACTAAGACGCTGGATCGTGGACCCAGCGTGGGTTTGAACAAGGAATGCAAATAATCTAAGAGGATGGCATCGATTGCGTTGGGGAATATGATTTCAGCTATTGTGCCCGTTCTTCTTGGGACAAAAATGGCCTTCCGGGTCCATAGGTTCCCGACACTGGGGACATAGGGGTCTCCCGCGCGAGGAGATTTCGATGCCCCAGCTGCTCAAAGCTCGTAATTGGGAACGGGTGCACCAGAATCGCACCACCCGGGAATCTTCAGTTTCTTCTTCGTCCCTGGTTTGTTCCCGGGCTACCAGGATGAGCAGGTCAACCTCGGCGTCATAACCCAATCCAAGCTCGCCTACCCGGAAGAGCGGATCAACCGGTGGGAGAATACGCATCTTCTCTTCCGTGTAATCGGCAGAAGCAGGTGGAAGATTGGGATTTTTCTCCTCAATTTCAACCAGGAACTGCTCCAATCCAATGGCAAGAGATTGGATTTGAAATTTTTCGACGATCAAGGTTACTGTGCGATCATCCTGCCAGCCCTGCAGGTAAAAGACTCGCTTGCCCGGGGGCCCGATTGCATCGACAAGGATATGGTTTACAGGTTGAAGATCGATCTCATCTGGTGACATAAGCGCTCCAAATCAGATGGGTCAGGTTAGTATACCAGAGTCAATGTTTTCCGAATGTTAGAGAGAGGTCATAATTAAGTGCCAGCAAATAGCTGCCATGATCAGCGATCAGGAGCGCGCTTATCGATGCAGGAGATACATTCAGCCGCTGGTACATATCGAGAGGCATCCCAAGGTAATAAGCAACCGCCAGCTTGATCGGATCAGCGTGTGAGACGCAGACGATCATGTCCATAGGGGCATGGGTTTCAGCCAGGTTTTCAATCTCCTGGACAAACCTGTGCTGACATTCTTCTAAGCGCTCACCACCTGGAAATCGAAACCGCGAAGGATTGAATTGCACCTTGCGCCAGGCGTCCAATTTTTGCAGCTTCTTGATCTTTTTGCCCTGCCACTTACCGACATCAGTCTCAATTAGACCATCTCGGGGGGTGACTGCTAAGCCATGAGCCTTAGCGATCGGCTGGGCAGTTTCTATCGTCCTCTCAAGTGGACTGCTGTACACTGCTCCAATTGGGGCTGATTTCAAGAATTTTGCTACGCGCTTGGCTTGTTTCCGGCCGCGTTTGTTCAGGTGAATTCCAGGGATTCTCCCTGGGAGCCGGCGTTCTTTAACATAATCATTTTCACCGTGACGCACTAATAAGATGAGAGGCATATGATTCTGTTCCTATATTACTCTGTTGAGTCAGGTCGTGGTAGAGGGCCTGTGTTTGGATTTTATCCCCTGGATTGCATCCTGCGGGAGATCTGGAATTTCCTGGGTAGATTCGATGCCCAACGCCAAGCGTTGGGCTTTACGCCAGCGTTCGAGGCGCTGTTTAATTTCACGCTCATGCCCCTGTTCACTGGGCTGGTAGAAATAAGTTCCCAAAACACCGCTGGGCAGGTATTGCTGGGGAAGAAAATGTTCGGGGTCTTCGTGGGGATACCTGTAACCTTGACCATGCCCAAGTGCTTTTCCATCCCGATTGGCATCCTGTAAATGTTGGGGTACATCTATCTTGCCTTCATCTTCGATCAGCTGGAAGGCTTTGAAGTATGAACCGGTCGAATTGGATTTAGGCGCGGTTGCCAAATATAGGGTTGCTTCGACGATAGGGTAGATACCCTCTGGAAGCCCAATGTAGTCAAAAGCCTGGGCTGCAGAACTGGCTACCACGAGGCCCATGGGATCACCCAGGCCGATATCCTCCCCGGCCAGGATGATCAGGCGACGTAATATGAAGCGCGGGTCTTCTCCAGCATACAGCATTTTCGCCAACCAGTAGAGTGCAGCATCCGGATCGGATCCGCGCACAGATTTTATGAACGCAGAGATCGTATCATAGTGGGCATCACCATCTTTGTCGTACAGCACAGCCCTGCGCTGGATTGATTCCTGGGCAACCTCCAAATCAATTTTAATCACTTCATCCTGGTCGGGGGGAGTGCTCTCTACAGCGAGTTCGAGGGCGTTCAGGGCGTTGCGAGCATCTCCACCAGCAACACGGATTAAGTGTTCTATGGCATCTTCGTCGATGTTGATATCCAACTTGCCATAGCCGCGTTCAGTGTCATGCAGGGTTCGCTCCAGGATCGACCGAACATCAGATTCTTTCAAGGGACGCAGCTGGAATATCCGTGAACGCGAGACCAGGGCACCAATTACTTCGAAATATGGATTTTCAGTGGTGGCGCCAATCAGTATGATGGTCCCATTTTCCACGTGGGGCAGCAGGGCGTCCTGCTGGGCTTTATTCCAGCGGTGAACTTCATCGACAAACAGCGTTGTACGCTTCCCATACAGCTTTCTTCGTTCCAGGGCTTTATTCAATATATCACGCAGCTGGGGTTTACCAGCCAGGACTGCGGAGAGCGTATCAAAATGGGATTCTGTCCGGTTGGCGATTATCTGGGCCAGGGTGGTTTTCCCAGTTCCTGGAGGTCCCCAGAGTATTATGGATGAGAACAGGCGATCTGCTTCGATAGCCCGGCGGAGCAAACGGCCTTCTCCGATGATCTCCTGCTGGCCGACAAATTCCTCCAGCGTGCGGGGTCGCATACGCGCAGCCAGGGGTGCCTCGGCAGTCATCCTTTCCTCAAGTGAATGGTCAAATAGATCTTTCATCACAATAATTATAACTGTGCTTTTCGTGATATTTCAGCTCGAGAAATCGTTTCCCTTCGTATAAAATGGGGATGGACTCTTCATGCATGATTTAGATCTGCCAAAGGATGAGATTAAGGTAAACCGATGACGCTTTTGATGGGAATCGACCTAGGCACTTCTAGTATAAAAGTGTTGATCACCGATCAGCGTGGGGCGATCCTGGGTCGCGGTAGTGCAGGTTATCCCATGCTGTCACCACATCCAGGTTGGGTCGAACAAGCTGCAGGTGACTGGTGGCAGGCAGCCGTGCTGGCTGTGCGTCAGGCGCTTTCCTCGTTGACCCACCAGGCGCACCTGCAGGCGATTTGTGTGAGCGGGCAGATGCACGGCACTTTGCTGCTGGATAAGATGAACCAGGTCATCTACCCGGCGATAATCTGGCCTGACCAGCGGAGCACCCTGCAAGTCCGGGAAATCACGGAATTGGTTGGCGCGGAACGGCTGATCGAGATAACCGGAAGTGCAGCGGCGACAGGTTTTCAGTCAGCTTCGCTGCGGTGGGTACAACAAAACCTGGAGGAGGTCTGGGAACAAACCAATCAAATCCTGTTGCCCAAGGACTACCTGCGCTGGCGATTGTGTGGTGAGTTCGCTTCAGATGCAAGCGATGCAGCGGGTACCGGAATGTTCGATGGAAAACGCAGGCAGTGGTCTCCAACCTTGCTGAATCTTTTCCAGGTGGAAGCGCACTTGCTGCCCCCGATTAAACCCTCGATGTCCTTGGCCGGGGAATTGTGCATCGAAGCTGCGGAGGATTTCGGTGTTTCCAGGGGGATACCTGTTTTTATAGGTGCGTCTGATACCGCCGCCAGCCTTTTGGGTGCCGGTGTGACCATGGAAGGCGAATTGCTGCTAACAATAAGCACCGGTGGCCAATTGATCACACCATCAAATGATTTCTTGGTTGACCGATTAGGGAGACTGCATACTTTCTGCAGTGCATCAGAACCAGCCCAGCTCTTGGCAAACTGGTACCTAATGGGCGCTACATTATCGGCAGGACAATCCCTGCGTTGGATGGGGGACAATATCTTGAAAGTCCAAACACCCGATGCATACACGGAAATGTCTACCTGGGCAGCAAAATCATCTATTGGGGCTGAGGGATTATTCTTTATGCCATACCTTTCAGGGAAGCGGGGAACAGCTCAAGATTCCCAATTGCAGGGATCATTATTCGGTTTGACCTTGCGGCATGGTAGAGCCGAATTAATCCGGGCAATTATGGAAGGGGTCGTTTACAGTATCTACGAGAAATACTCGACGCTGGTAGAAAACAATCTGCATGCAGAACAGGTACTCCTTGCAGGTGGGGGTGCGCGCAGTGACCTGTGGACACAAATCGTGGCGGATGTCTTTGGATTGCCTGTCAGGAAGGTGCTGGTTGAAGAACAATCAGCTTATGGGGCTGCCTTGTTGGCCGGGGCAGGTATTGACCACTTCGATATCTCTGCTGGAACCAGAGATTGGGCGAGTTATGGAACGGAGATCGAACCAGATTTGACAGCGCATGAACAATACCAGGGATTGATACCAATTTTCAAGGCGATCTGCAAGCAAACCCGCAGTAAACCGGTAAGCAATTGACCTGATTAACCCGAGCAGGCGTCATCGCTGAAAGAACTGGATTACTGCCCACTGCCCATTGACCTGCCAGTCCGGGTCCTCTTCATCCAGCTGGTCAACCTGGGAGGGGGAAATCCCGAGGGCCAGTTCTGCTTTGAGCACCCGCAGTGCCAGTAATGAAGTTGGAAAGTAGCGGACCACATCTTCAAAAGGTGTTGTTGATGGCCAGTTGAGATCACCTGCCAGTCGGCGATAATTTGCATCCCCCTTTGAGATTACCAGGTCAGAAGTTCGAAGTTCATCCCTGATACGCATTGGCATCTCCCAGAAGTATGTGGGCGAGGTCCAGAAATAATCCTCGACAATCTCCAGGCGCTGGTCCCGGAGATGTCGTTGAATACGGCTGGCCAGGTCTTTGGCTGCCGGCGAGTCGTGATTCACCAGGTAATTAACCGTGGAGTAAATATCCTGGATCATGGCGTCTGATACATAGTGCGGGGTGGGCTTGGCATGCAGGCGGACTGTCCTGCTCAGATCAAAAGTCAGTAATAAATCTGCCAGTCCGATATCATGGATTAACTCTGGCCCATAATTATCCAGGATGAAATCGACTCGCTCTAATTGTTTTCGTGCTGATAACAGCTGCACCACCTGTTGCGCATCGTTTACCAGTAGGTGGGTATGTTGATCGTCCTGTGAGCGGTGATCTGGACGTCTTTCATCTGCAGACCACATGCTCAAATCAGCCTGGTTGCCCCAGACGTTGAGCACCAACAGCTGCTGAAGGTAGAGATCCCAATTTTTCTTGCCAACTTGCTTATCATGGATAGAATTTTCTAAGAGGGATGCCAGGTTTTCCGTTGAACTGTCTGCAGTTTCTAAGACACGTCTTTTTTGTTCTTGGAATGGATCGTAACCCTGAAATGGTCCCGGTTGGTGAAACCCGGTTGCTTCCAGGATACGGCGGTAGAAATACATCTCGGCAACAAACCAGGGGGCTTCTAGCCAATCTTTCCCCATTAATGGCTGCAAGCCCATATCCCAGACAGTGATATCTGGTGCACCAGGATCTTGCAATAACCGGAGAGGTGCATGGGGGATTTCATCGATAAGCTGTTGCAGATGGCTGATGACTTGGGGTGTAAAGTCATTATCCTGTATCGTTTCATTTGCGATTTTAGGAAAACGTTCCGTGATCGTGGAATGAGCAAAGGAACCGATCGCTGACCCGCTGAGGGGTTCAGGCAAAGGTGACAGGGGTGTTGAAAAAGTTTTCATATGCACTCAATAACCTATCTCTATCATGGGCAAGTTAAAAATAAATTGAAGTGTCCAAAGCGCTACCATGCCTATCACGATGGTGTAGATGACATTTTTCGTTTTCCATGCGACGATAATTGCCAAGAGACCAGCCAGAAGGCGGGGATTTAAAAGTGACAGTCTCAATTCTTCATTGATATAAACCAATTCCGGGAGAAATATCGCAGTCAGGACAGATACGGGTACAAAACGCAGGGCTCGCTCCACCTGAGCAGGTATGTCAAACTTACCGAAAGTAATGATGGGGAACAACCGGGTAGCGTAAGTCAGAAACCCAGCAGTGAAAATTGTTAGCCAGGTGATCATGAATTTCCCTCTACCAGGATACCGACAATGATACCAATCAGGGAGCCAGCCAATAAACCGGTTTTTAGTGGAAGAGAAAATAAGATTACGGCTGCAAAACCGGCTGTGACCGCAGCCGCCAGGCTGGCTTTGTCCTTGAGAGACGGGATGACCAGAGCAATGAATATCAGGGCAAGTGTAAAGTCAAGCGACCAGCTGGCTGGGACCGTTGTTCCCAAGAAAATACCAGCAGCTGTGCTCAGCTGCCAGGTAGTCCACAAGGTCAAACCTGCACCCAGGTAAAACCAGTGTTTATACTGCTTTCCGTCCTGGTTCTGATAGTGGAGGATAGTGACAGCATAAGCCTCATCGGTAAGCAGGTAAGTAAGGATCATCTTCCAACGTGTGGGCAGCTTCTGGATGTAGGGAGCGATGGATGCACTGTAGAGCCCGTGACGCAGGTTGATCACCCAGATGGTGAAGATGTTGACAATCGCCGGAACACCCAGACCGAAAAGTTGTGCAGAGACAAACTGGGAAGATCCAGCAAAAATGATGCAGGACATTGCCTGAGCAGCCGAGGGTGGCAAGCCAGCAGCGATTGCCAGGATGCCGTAGATCATGCCAAATGGGATTACACCAATCATGAGTGGTAGTTCAGCCTTAATTCCAGAGATTACCTCGCTGCGGGGAGTGTTGAAGGTTGTTTGGACGTGATTTGCTTGCATAATTATGAATCTATAGGCGCGGCTATGCCCTTTGGATTTTGGCTAAGAACTTATTTTAGCAGTGATGCGATTAAGTTACAATCAATTGCAGCCTGACCGGGACTGGATACAAGGAAAGGGATTGCTGAACCTGCGATGAAATTAAGAAACCTCTTAATTAAGGGAATCACACTTAAAAAGCAGCGAGCAGGCCAGCCAGAAGCGGGTCCACTGGGCCCGTTTATGCGGAGAATTTCTGATATTCATCCCAAAAGTATCCAACCAGTACCTGTGTCGCCTGTGGGAATGGACCTTGTGCGGATTACCGCAAAACTGGACCTGTGGGTTCTTTTTATGAATACTGAAGGTCGGGGTATTGCCCCCTGGAGGAGATTGATCATCCTGGACGCAGATTATCAGGGGGAAGGGCAGGTTGAGCACCCTGCCAGAGCGGGCATGGTAGCCCATGAATTAACGCACCTGCTGCAAAGGGAAATAAAACAATCCTATTACTGGCCGAGCGGAGGTTTCAAACCGGCTCGAGGACGCCGCTGGATAGGAGATTCAACAAATTACATGGAGCTGCTTGCTTACATCGTTGGTAGCACTGTAGAATATGACCTGACGCTGGTAGAACAATCCTCCCCGGGGATACCTCCTGAACAGTTTGCCCTGGCGGAAAAATCGCTGGCAGCGCTCAGGGGTCATTTGAACTTGCTAACCGGAGCAGAGCGGGGTGAAATCAGCCAGGTGATCTGCAATCTATTCCCTGAGAACAGGATCTACGAACAAAACCAAGAGACCGAGAGATTTTACCCGGATCAGCGCATTCCACCTGGGACCTGGCATTCATGGCTAAGGCATCTGGGGTTTTCGCGTGCATCCGTCGATTACATCATGATCCTGGCAGCGCGCGGGAAAAATGAAAACATGCCTCGCTGGTGAAGTGAACAGGAAAATTACTTTACTGCGACCACTTGGTTGGTTCGCGATCCCAGCGATGCTTCTTTAGCGTTGAATGTAGCTCTTCAGGTAAAGGTCCACGATCACTGGTGGCAATATTGCTCTTCACGTGCTTCAGCTTACGCATCCCGGGAATTATTGTACTGATGGTTGAATTATTCAGGATGAATCGCAAAGCCATTTCCGGCATGCTCATGTCTTGGGGGACGATTGGCTTCAGCATTTCCGCATGTTCGACGCTTGATTTCAGGTTTTCTGGAACGAAATAAGAGTTACGCCAATCTCCTTCAGGCCATTTGCTGTCGAGAGTCAACGTTCCTGTCAAAGTGCCTTCATCGAACGGCACCCGGGCGATTACTGCAACATCTTTCTCATCACAGGCTGGGAACAATTCATCCTCAGGGTTCTGGTCGAAGATGTTGTAGATCACCTGCACTGCATCGATTAAACCGGATTTCACAGCCTGGACACCATTCCAAGGTTCCCAGCGGTTAATGCTGATCCCAACTGACAGGATTTTTCCATCTCGTCGGAGCTGATCCATTTTCTTTACCCAGCGGTCATCAGCCAACCAGCTGTCTTCCCAGGTGTGGAACTGGATCAAGTCTATCGCATCCACCGCAATGTTCTTCAAGCTGCGGTGGATGTATTCTTCAATGTATTCTGGTGGGTAGCAATCATCCAGGGAGAATTCTCTGCGGCTTGGCCAAATGCGGTTCTTGGGTGGTATTTTCGTGGCGGTATAAAGATGCTTACCAGGATTTAAACGCACAACCTGACCGAGCAGCTTCTCACTGTGACCATCACCGTATGCCCAGGCTGTATCAAAGAAATTCAAACCCAGGTCGATGGCAGTTTGAAGCGAGGTAAGCGATTGTTCATCATCTGAGCCTGTCCAACCAGCCATACCCCACATGCCGTAACCAATTTCACTTACCTGCCAGTTTGTTCGCCCAAAACGACGATATTTCATGATCCACTCCTAGCCTGATGATGGTTAATTAAACCATATTGGGATAATGAGCAGGACAGGGAAACCGCCAAAGGGGTATTGGTAATTAATAAACTAACCTGGAAAGACTTTACTCCTTCCAGGTGTTTCGAATTTGTTGCCTAAAATCCAAGGGATATATTCTTACGGAATATTCCAGATTGCGATTTCATCCACCTGGGTTTTAAAATCTGACGTATTTGCGGAACCGATCACTACGCCGAAGCGACCCTCGTTATGGGTATCATCCTGGAACTGGCCGATTTGTTTTCCATTGGCATAAAAAGTGAACTGGTTTCCAACGACCCTGATCCCGACGCGATTCGTCTGATTTGATCCGGAATTGATCTGATCGCTTGGGGTCCAGGCTACAAGGGACACGTACTGCTCGCCGTTCCAACGGCGCAGAGAGTAATGTCCATCACATGAAACATTGAATAAGTATCCAATATAACCCTGATCGGTTTTTACAGCCCGGATCATATTGCCGTAGGTGTCTTTTCCTGAACACTGCTGAGTCTTGGTATTCATCTCCAGGTAGTAATCGCTGATCACTGGCCAGGTAAGCATCCAGCCGTTATATTTATCTGGATTGAAAGCAGTCATTAGCAGGTTTGAATCTTTGACCTCGAAAGCAACGTGATCATCCGTATAAAGCGGCCAATTTTCTCCGCTGTTGAAATCATCATTGAAATCAGGATTTCCCAAACCCGCTTTGGGATCATCAGGATTAAGGGTAGGTGTGGGGGGTGGAGTTGATGTCACGGTTACTGTTGGTGTTGCGGGTGGTTCTGTTGCTGTGGCTGGGGGTGGCGAGGTGGGCGCTCCAGTTTCCGTAGCAGCAGCAATAACCGCAGTTGGGGTCGGCTCCTCGGGGCTGACGGCAGTCTCGGATGGAACCAACGTCTCAGCTACTTCAGTCAACTGGGCGATAATGGTCTCTGCTGCCGCTGTTTGGGCTGCAGACTGATCTACTGGCGGAGGTTCTGTTGAAGCAGATAGATTACATGCAGCAAGAACGATTCCAGCAATTAAATACACTGTTACAAGGAAAGTCTTTTTTGTTGGCATACAGGTATTCCTTTCAATTAGTCAGGCGATATCTCCAAATCCAATTATATAACGTGTTGGAAAAAGGTTTGGTTCCTGTGGCTCGTTGCCTTTTGGCTTTACAGCTTTTCTAAAATTTTTTTCTTTTTCTGGGTATATTCATCTTGTGTTAGGATGCCCATCTCGCGCAGTGTATTGAGACTATTTATTAGTTCGAGTACATCCAAGTCATGATGAGGAGCTTCGTCACTCTGCTCGAGCTGTTCTTTGGCATTTAACATGGATACTTTGAATTTGACCGGTTCCTCTATGCGCTGAAAAAGGTTGACTCCAAACTCGCTGGCAGTCAGGATTTCAATATCTCCATAATCGAAGAGTCGCCCAAATGCACTTTGGGTCATCTTTACATCTGTTACTTTAACCAGGGAGGAATCCGTTACGTTTTTATTTAGAACCCCGGATAGTTGAATCACCCGTCGGTTGGTGACAATAAACTGCCTGTTCATCCATTGGAGAATATCCCGCAGCAGTGTTGCTAAAGGTATCAGGAGTAATACGGCACCGATCGCACCAATTAATAGTGCAAATTGCTCCCAAAAAAATCCAGCAAGAATCGTGAGACCAATTAAAACAAGGATGATGATGATCTCCAGTACGATGGCTCCAACCAATATAAACCAATGCTGTCGAGCGACCAGGATTATCCGCTCCCGATTCGATAATAGACTTTCGATGTATCCAGCCATAAGATCCTCTTGTTGATATGATCCGATACAAAAAATCCTTTTCGATCTTTGATCCGTGGTGTTTGGATCGGCTATTACTTTGGATTAAATTATAAGTCAGTTTGTTAGCTGAGCAATGGTTCAATCCAGGAGGTTATAATTTCCTTAATTCACCGAGGATAATCTCCTAGTTTTAATGGATAAAGAATGCTCGCTCGTATTGTGCACAAAATAGAAGAAACCTTCGATTGGGTGAAATACAGCCTTGGTGCGCGCAGGAAAAACCCCAGGGATCTGATGATCATCCCCTACCTGGGGTGTGGGACAACCAGGCATATAAATGTGAAGGGAAGCGTTCTGGAGGATGTTGGCGTTCAGCCATCTAGAAAGTCTGACAGTATATGGGATAACCTGATGAATATGTACCGCAGGTTTGAGAGTGATGAGGTGCCATATGCGCGGGTAAAGGCTTACTTTCAAGGGGTGGAACAAGTAGTTGAAGCCGATGAGGAAGGTTTCTTTGAAATTTCGTTACAAACAGAGAATCCAGTTTCGGAAATGACCCAATGGCATACAATCGACCTTGAGCTTCTATCTCCAGGCAATCCAGAAAAGGAGAAGGTGGTTTCTGAGGGTCAGGTGTTAATCATTTCCGATATGGCAGAGTTTGGGGTGATCAGTGATATTGATGATACAGTGGTCCAGACAGGGGTGACCAGTCGCATAAAATTGGCTAGTACGATATTTCTTAAAAACGCATACACGAGGATGCCACTTAGAGGTGTGGCAAGTTTCTATAATGCGCTCCAGCAAGGCAGGGATGGGGTTGGCATGAATCCCCTTTTTTATGTTTCAAGCAGCCCCTGGAATATGTACGACCTATTCAGGGAGTTCTTCCAAATTAATGATATTCCAGATGGCCCGATCTTTTTAAGGGATTGGGGCTTTGAGCGACATTCCATGCTGGCTGTGAATAATCGGAAATATAAGCTTGAGACAATCTCAAAAATCCTGCGAAGATTCCCAGAACTCAAGTTTATTTTGATCGGTGACAGTGGGGAAGAGGATCCTGAAATTTATTCCCAGGTGATCCAATCAAACCCGGATCGTATCTTGGGGGTATACATCAGGGATGTCAAGCATCATAAGCACAGGGAGGGAGAGATTCGGGTGTTGGCTGGGGAAGTGGAACAGTTCGGAAGCGTGCTGGTGCTGGCAGAAGATGCCCATATTATGTCGCAACACGCAGCCCGGCAAGGTTGGATTGGCTCAAGCGCGGTTTCTCAACCAGTCGAGTAATCTTCCTGGCTCCCAGGTGTTGATCACATGGTGGGGTTCTACCCACCCCCTGCGGGCAGTTGAAACCCCAAAGTGCATCAGGCCTAATTCACCGGGTGAGTGAGCATCGGTGTTGATGCTCAGGATTATCCCCAGTTCAATGGCACGACGGGCGTGTACATCATTCAAATCAAGCCTCTCCGGATGAGCGCTGATCTCCAATACCACGCCACTGTGAGCAGCTGCTGCGAATACTGCCTCCATATCAAGATCGGCTCCTTCGCGATCGGGAATTAGACGACCAGTTGGATGCCCGATGACGTCCACGTGGGGATTTTGGATGGCATTGAGCAGTCTCTGTGTTACCTGTTCCCTGGGTTGGCGCAAGCTGACATGCAGGGAGGCGAAAACTATATCAAATGCTGCCAGCACCTCATCGTGATAATCCAGGGATCCATCGGCCTTAATCTCGACCTCAGCACCCTGTAAGATCAATAGCGAATCTCCAATATCTTCTTGAGCAGCAGCGATCTCCTTGCGCTGCTGCTCGATATCTTCTACTTTCAAGCCCTGGGTAATCCCCAGGCTGGGGGAGTGGTCGGTGATGGCGAGCACTTTATACCCGCGTTGTTTGGCTGCAAGAGCCATTTCTTTGATCGTTACTTTTCCATCGCTCCACGTAGAATGTGTGTGCAGCTCGGATTGTATATCAGCAATCTCGATGAGCCGTGGCAGCTTGCCTGCCAGGGCAGCTTGAACTTCGCCACGGTCTTCGCGCAGCTCGGGGGCGATCCAGGGGAGACCGAGGGTCTCATAAACTTGATCTTCCTCAGGACATAAAATCTCGCTTTGATCCTCGCGGGTGAATGCATGTTCAGAGAGGGATAAGCCTTTTTTAAGTGCCAGCTCACGCAAACGCACATTATGGTCCTTTGACCCTGTGGCGTATTGAAGTGAGGTACCAAATCGCTCGGGAGGATGGACCCAGAGCTGTGCCCTGAGTCCATTATTGAACTCAACACTTGATTTTGTTTTTCCGCTACCAATTACCTGGAATACCTCAGGAAGGCTGGTGAAAGCCTCCATAACCGGGGTGGAATCTTCTGCAGCGACGAGTAAATCCAGGTCACCAACCGTTTCACGCATCCGGCGTAAGCTACCCGCCGCGGCTGCCCTTTCAACCCCAGGTATCTGCCTCAGCTTGCTGAGCAGTTCTTCGGCAAACGGCCATGCCTTCCATAATGGTGTGCGTGAGGTTCGGCGGGAAAGAGCTTCAATTCCAGCCAAGATTTTTTCCTCGGATTTTCTTCCCATCCCTGGTAGTGATCGCAGTTCTCCAGCCCTGGCAGCAGCCTCCAAACCAGTCAGATCGGTGATGCCCAGCTCTTTCCAAAATAAAGCGACCTTTTTAGGACCCAGGTCAGGGACCTCCAGGAGTTCTGCCAGGCTGGGTGGTACCTCAGCTGATAGTTTATCTAGGTATTCCAGGTGACCGGTAGTATATAATTCATCGATTTTATCTGCGATGGCTTTACCGACGCCAGGAATATTTGTCAGATCGCCATCCTTCCAGACATCATAGACGCTGCCACCGTAATCCCGAATGCTGTCTGACGCTTTCCGATAGGCCAGAATCTTGTAAATCACATCACCCTTGATCTCCAGCAAGTTGGCGATGGTTTGGAATATTTCTGCCAGTTCAAGGTTTGTATATTTTTTTGTGGTCATGTCAGGTTTAGCTTACCATAGGTTCGGTGAACTATCATGTAATCAAAATGTGCCGAAAGGTATTATTAACGAATTGCAAATAAGCAGCATATATTGTATAAGTAGAGGCAGTATTTTGAGTCGAATCCGTCATAATTTGGATTGCGATTTGTAGCGGAAGAAAATTGACAAGATGTATGCATACCTTTACCTGATCCTTGGCTTGCTGGTTGGTCTCGTGTTGGGAAGCTTGGCGTGGTTTATATGGATGAAGCGGTTTCGTTTAACTGATAAATTGGCCAGAAGCAGCAACCAGAAGGGGGAAGATGTTGCGCTTAAATCTCGCCTGGATGAGCTGACCATATTACATGCTGTTGCTGCAGCAGGTGCAGAAGCGACCGATGAGCATAGCTTGATTGAAAGAGTTACCCAGGTGATCGGGGAAAATTTGTATCCCAACAATTTTGGAATTTTACTCAAGGAAGGAAAAGGGGAAAGATTATGGACTCACCCATCCTACAGGGAGGATGAACAATTGGACAGGCCTAAATGGATTCCGGTTGGGGAAGGGATTTGCGGACAGGTGGCTTTGCTTGGTGAACCACGCTATGTGCCCGACGTGAGCAAGGAAATCAACTATATTGAAGTAGATCCTGCTACCCGTTCGGAGCTATGTGTCCCCATCAAGATTGGTGAACGGGTGATCGGGGTGTTGAATGCTGAGAGAGAACAGCTGGATGGATTTACCCCCTTTGACGAAAGGATGCTTTCAATAATTGCGGATCAGCTGGCAACTGCAATCGATCGCTTGCGCGCTGAATCTGCTGTGCACCAGCGGGCTGGACAGCTCTCGATTCTTTCCAGTATCGGCCAGGAGATCGTCGCAAGCCTGATCCCTGAGCAGGTTTTTACGGCTATACACCGGGCTGCAGCCCAGCTGATGCTAGTAGATGTTTTCGTCATCACACTGCTGGATGAGCAACAAAACATGACCCCGGTTTACTCCATGGGTCGCGAGGGGGAAAGTGTGGCAGTATCACAGCCCACATCCATCGTGGTCAGCGCGCATGTATTTGCAAATAATGGCCCTGTATTAATCAAAAACCGCAGTGAATTATTAGGTTTAGGCATATCTCCTGCAGAAAATGAAGATACTGTGCAGTCCATCCTGGCTGTCCCTTTAAGATTGGGAGACAAAATATTCGGAGTCCTGTGTTGTCACAGCAGCAGGATGAAAGTTTATTCACTGGAAGACCAGGAGACATTAACTACTTTAGCGAATCAAGCAGCGATCGCGATTGAAAACGCAAGGCTGTTTGAAGAAACACAACAGCGTCTAGCGGAGCTGACCTTTTTAAGTCAAATCATTGCGATCACGGCAACGGAGAACGATTTAACAATAGCATTAAACCTGATATGTAAAGAACTGGCCCATTACCTGAATGTTCCCGAGGTGAGCTTTGCACTGCTGAATTCCCAACTGAGTCTTGCCCAGGTGATTGCAGATTTTCATGAGACAGATCGCCCAGATGTGTTGGGGAAACAGATCCCAATCATTGGTAATCCAGTGATGACCACGCTCTTGGAGAGTGGTTCACCCGTAGCAATTGAGGATATCAAAACGAGCCCGCTGTTTAGTAACTGGGATGAAGAACATGAAGCGGCCTCCTTGCTCTTGGCTCCAATTATTTTTGGAGGAGAGGTCGTTGGAACACTGGAGGTGGTTTCGACAGCAAAGCGACATTTCACGCCTGTGGAAGTAAACCTGGTGCAAAAGGTAACTAGCCAGGTGGGACAGGTTCTCGAGCGATTGGGATTATTTGCTGCAACCCGAGATCAGGCAGAACGCATGGCGCATTTAGCAGCTGTTAGCGAAGGGCTTAACCGGCCATTATCGCTGGATGAAGTCATAAATAGTATCGGAAGCGGAGCTATCTTGCTGAGCGATGCCAACCGGGCAGCTCTGTTCCAGCGGCATGTGGGAGGAGAGGTGTCAGCACCCTGGTATGAGAACCTGACACCAGAATACGTTCAGCAGATCTCAGAGGGATTTGCAGAATCTCTGGAAGGATCGAAAATTATCAGCTCAGAACCTGTCCTGATTGCGGATGTTGACCAATTACAAGATCCCTCCCGTTTTAAGGAAGTTGCCCGTAAGGAAGGTTTCCGGGGAATCGAAGTTTGGCCTCTGGTTTATAAAGATGATATTGTCGCTGCGATAGGATGTTATTTTGATGAACCTCATATCGGTTCGGAAACCGAGCAGGAGGTGATGCTTACATTCGCTCGACAAGCTGCGGTAGCGCTGGTAAATGCACAATTGTTCGATGAAACCCGACGCAGGACTCTGCAACTGGAAGCGCTCAATGCGATTATCAGTGAAGTTGCTGCAGCGGCGGATATTGACCACTTGCTAGGCATCACTCTCGAGCACACGCTGAGAGCCCTCGGGTTGCACATTGGTGGTATCTGGGTAGAGGATCAGAGAGTTTTGCACGAGATGCCAGAAAAATTATGTAACCTGTTTATGCAACTGATTAATTCTCATGATGATGACTCGAACTCGATAGTTGCTATACAAGATTGGGGGCACCTGGATGGAGGGGAGCAGTATGCCAGCTTGAGTGGTCATGTACTCGATCTTGACATGCGCGGTTCACTCACAATGCCGCTGCTCTCGGAAGGCCTGCGAATCGGTGGATTTTGCGTTGCCTCACCCAGGGCGCGTATATGGCTTCCAGAAGAGATTGCACTTGTCGAGGGGATCGGCAGGCAGCTGGGTGGAGCGATTGAGCGCATTGCCCTGCTTGAAAGGATCCAGGAGAATGCCCGGCAGGTGCAGCATATCATTGATACAGTCCCGGAGGGGGTCATCCTGCTGGATGAAGATAGGAAAGTGATCCTGGCAAACCCCGTCGCACAAACTTACCTGGTAAACCTGGCTGAATTCTCTGTAGATGATAGATTAACTCACCTGGGGCATAAACCCCTGGACGATTTATTGGGCGAAGAAAACCAGGATATGTGGTATGAAATTGATATTGCTGGTCCTCCACGCCAGATCTACGAATTCGGGGTCCAACCTTTAGAGAAGGGTGCAAATCCCGGGGGCTGGGTAATTGCTATTCGTGAGGTCACCCAGGAACGTGAAACCCAGACCCGCATCCAGATGCAAGAGAGGTTAGCGACAGTGGGTCAATTGGCGGCGGGAATTGCCCATGATTTCAACAATATCCTTGCAGCTATCGTGGTATATGCGGATTTATTGAAACGCGATCCCAACTTGCTATCTGCAAGCCAAGAGAGATTAAGCATCATCCAGCAGCAGGTTCAACGTGCAGCAAGCCTGATCAGGCAAATCCTGGATTTCAGCCGCAGATCGGTGATGGAACATAGCATGTTGGATTTGCTGCCATTTGTGAAGGAATTAGATAAACTGTTGCGCAGGGTGCTGCCAGAGACCATCGAAATAAAGCTCAACTACCAGCCTGGAATTTACTTGGTTAATGCTGATCCTACCCGCTTACAGCAAGTCTTCATGAATCTGGCTGTTAATGCCCGCGATGCTTCTGAGGATGGTGGTGTGCTTGAATTCAAGCTGGAACAAATTCACGTAACGGAGGTTGATTCACCCCCCTGCCCGGATATACCTCCAGGTTCCTGGAACCGGATCACAGTAAAAGATTCTGGCGAAGGGATACCCCCGGAAGTATTACCGCATATATTCGAGCCATTTTTCACGACCAAACCTGTCGGCGAGGGAACAGGTCTCGGACTGGCACAAGCATACGGCATTATCAAGCAGCACGATGGGTATATCGATGCGCATAGTGATATTGGCGAGGGAACGACTTTTCACATCTATCTCCCCGCCCAGAAACCAGTTAGTGAGCAGGTTGATTACCCAGAAATACCTGCAGACGCCGAAGGATCAGGCCAAACTTTACTGCTCGTAGAAGATGATTTCTCAACCAGGGAAGCGATGAAGACACTCCTTGAGGATTCCGGCTACCGCGTGCTGGTTGCCCAAGATGGAAGGGAAGCATTAGGGGTCTACGAACCCAATGCCGGGGAGATCGACCTGGTGATCAGTGATATGGTGATGCCAAACATGGGCGGGGTGAGTCTCTATCAGGAACTTATCAAAAGATGGCCGGATGTAAAAATGTTGTTTATCACGGGTCACCCGGAAAAAGAGGGAGATCGCAAATTGCTTGAATCGGGGAATATCAACTGGTTGCAGAAACCCTTTTCAGTGAAAGTCTTCAACCAGGCAGTTTACAACCTATTACACGAACAGGTTTGATTATTGAGTGCCTTTTGTGACCGGGGGTAAAAGCTAACCAGATTTGTTTGCCACACGCGATATGAAAGCGGGCGTATTAAGATTTCTTTCGAGGAGGTACGTAATATAGCGCTGCATGAACTGCTCTAAATCCTGGTTGAGTTTCGCGGGTAGCTTCGCCCTCGATGCAACCTGGTATGAACTGCGCTGAAAATGGCGCAGGTATTTGAGCGTGTTCATGGATATCGGTCTTGTGTCCCTCACCTGAGGTCCGCAGTTAGGGCAGACAACGCCACCGAGGAAGTTTGAGAAAAATTGATCTTCTGCCTGGATCAGCGCATCGCAATTGACACAATTGGTCAGCTCTGGTTTATATCCCAGGAGATCGAGCAGGTGGATTTCAAAATAGCGCACCGCAAGATAGGGAGAAGGTTCACCATCAATGCGCTCGAGTGTTTGTTTCAACAACTGGTATATCAGCGTGTTATCTTCTTCCTCATAAGTAAAACGGTCAAGGATCTCGACGATGTAAGCGGCGTAACCAACCCGGAGCAGGTCAGCGCGTAAATTTAGTTGCGGTGAGATAGATTCGGCTTGGGTGATTATTAGAAAAGATCTGCCGCGGGCGAACATTAAATTAACGCAGGTAAATGGTTCAAGATGACCGGCTTTGCGTGATCTCATCTTGCGCACGCCCTTGGCGATTGCCTGCACCTTTCCCAGTTTACTTGTGTAGAGCCACAGCATGCGATCCGCTTCCCCCCAATTCTTATGCCTGAGCACGATGGCTTCTGAACGAAAAGTACGCTCCTGTTTAGGCATGATCGCATTATACACGAAAGGGTGTTTGGTTTCTCGAACACAATTTTGAACACTTCCCAATATTGGGTGTAAATTTTCAGGGAATCTTGCATCCAATTCATTTAAGTGAGCATATTTTTCGATTTTGCGACTGGCTTCCTATTGCACTCCGGGAAATGGCTGGTGAGGAGCCAAATTAGAAAAATGGCATTTAGCATACCCATCTATTTAAGCGAATGAAGCTGCACGTTTTTCGTTTAGCGGCTCATACAGACCTTCATTACACCAATGCAGGATGTGTATATTCATGGCTTAATGCATGGAGATGATTATTTAGAGTTTTTTGGGTTATGGTATTGGTTTCGTGCCCCCTAAAGAACCTGCAATTAATCCCGCTCCACCTCGACCCACAAATTTTCCCCATCCGTTATGAGCTGGATCCATCCATTGTGGTCTGTTCGTAGCAGGTGGTAGCCCTCCACTGCAAAGAGAGTATCCTTTGAAGGAAGCCCCTGCCTGTCTCCCGCGGCGACGCTGAGCAAGATGAGCTGGGGATTCAAGGCTTTAATCCACTCACCTGGGTTAACCGGTGCGTAGCCACTCTCCGCAAGCAGTAAGCCGGTCAAATTTACCAGTTCGGGTCGGCCCGAAAGGTCGGGCAGCAGCTCGAAATCTAACCCGACTGGCAGTAGCAGGCGGAAATTTTCCCATGACAGCATCAGCACCGTGCCGCGCTGGCTTACCGCAAGTATAGTAATATTCGCCCCATCCCCGAGATCCAGTACCTGGCCAGCTGCTGCTTCCTTCACAGTAATATTTTCTTGGGCAAGATAGGACTGCAGCTGGCGAGCCGGGTAGCTGCCCTGCCGCGGACCAGCCCAGAGCACGTTGTGCACCACGAATCGATCCAGTGTCGCTGCTACACCCCCAATTTGTTCCTCCCCGGAAGCAGCCACGATCAGCCAGTCCAGCTCGCGCCTCCCCAAGGGTAAGCGGCGTCCCAAGGCTTCCGACAACGCCCGCTGGCTGGGGCCTCCATCGATCAGCAGGCTGTGCCCTCCCGGGGTCTCGATCAGAATCCCATCACCGGTTCCCACGTCCAGCAGGGTCATATGCAAGCGACCATCCGGTGCTGCCAGCGCAGTTCGCCAGACAAGAACCGCCAGCAGCATTAATCCTGTGAGCAACACCCCAGGCCTCATCCACTGTTTTGCCTTCTCATAGCGATCGCTGAAGAAAGTTAAGCTGAACAGGGATATGTAAAAAATGAGCACCAGGAGCAGGCTAACCTGGCCCAGGGAGACAGCTCCTCCGGGAATCCTTGCCAGCAGTTCCACCACCCGGATCGTGTAAACCACGAACGGCCAGGCGACCCAGGCCAGCAGCTGGCCAAGGGGGTAGTAAATCGTACCAACCAACAGTGCCAGGCCGCCTAACATCATCAGGGGTGGTTGGACTGGCAAGATCAATGGGTTTGCCAGCAGTGCTGACACGGAGAAGCGTTGGAAGTGATAGATGATTATGGGCAGGACGAGCACCTGAGCAGCCAGGGTGAACAGCAAGTATTCACCAACCGCTGGTGACCATCTCTGGGCCCTCTCCAGGGCGACAAATCTTGCAGCTATACGTTCAAAAGCCTCTTTCAAGGGCTCGGCATACAGCACCAGGCCCAGCGTTGCCGCAAAAGAAAGCTGGAAGCTGATGTTCCACAGCACCAGGGGATTGAAGGTTGCCATGGCAGCTGCCACCACTGCCAGGGTGTTCAGACCCACCTGGCGGCGTCCCAATAGTGTTGCCAGCAGGGCCAGCCCGCCCATGATCGCCGCCCGCACAACTGCGGCATCACCGCCCACCAGGATGGTGTAGAGAGCGATTCCCAACAGGGCAAAAATCGCTGCCCGACGCACCCCGAATTCCCCACCTCCAAAGATGCGGCTGAACAGTGCCACCAACAAGGCGCTGATTATCGTGATGTTGAAGCCAGAGATAACGATAATATGCGAAGTACCCGTATCGCGGAAAGCCTGGTCCACATCGTCCGGGATCCCGCTCTCATCGCCCAGCAGGATACCCGCCAGCAGGGATGCTTCTGGATCAGGCCACAGGCGGTAAACGGCCTCCAGAGCGTGCGCCTTGTAGGCATATATCCAACGCAGAAGCCAATTTCCTCCACCCGTCGATAAGCGGTGTACGGCAGCCTGACCCATGTAGCTGTAAACCTCCTGCTGGGCTAAATACTCCCGGTAAGAGAAATCTTCAAATTCGGGAGGTGTCTCCAGCTTGCCGCGTACCAGCAGGCGATCGCCATACTGGATGTGATTTGTCCTGTACAGGCGTACCAGCATGGTACCGCGGATGGCTTTTCCAGCCTCTGCATCGATGGGCTGGAGGCTTTCTACCTGCAGCCTGATCAAACTGTGCTGTTCACGTTCCTGGGTTGGCTGGCTGACAATCCCGGTCACCCAGACTTCACTGTCCCGGTCATTGTAGTATGCAATCTGGTCTGGTGAAGTCAGGTCTGGCTGTGAATCCCGGTAACGGGCTGCACCGAGGAGAAATGTGCACAGGGAGAATAGGAAAATTGGGAGTAAATACCTTGTATGTTCAGGGGCAGAGTGGGAAGATCTGCGTGATCTCCGTTGCAGCAGCAAAGCAAGTAAGCCCAGCAGGAAGCAGCCACCCCCGATCGCCAGCCAGGAGATACCCTCCAGCGGCATCCAGGGAGCTGCCAATACCCCCGCCATGAATGCGAGCGAGAGCCAGAAGAGCGGCATGCTAGCTTGATGGATTTGGAAATCTTACCGGGCTAACTCAGGATTGAAGCCCCCTTTTCACAGACCATCAATGCCTAATTGTACATTTAACCGCAGCGCTTAATCAAGCGATCAAGGGATTGATGATTTATAAACAGGGAGCTGTCCCCATTAATTTTGGGTCAAGCCCGGTTTCTTGGCCAACCCTTCACTAGTGGGATCAACATCGGAACCCGCGCCTGGTAATGCGTGTATTGTTCCCCGAATTCCCTGACCAGCTTGCGCTCCTCGTAGAATGCCCCCATCACCAGGTAGATGGTCAATCCCAGGTTCAGCACCAGCAGGTTAACCGTCATGACCGGCGTTAACCAGATGAAGGCTAAACCTGCAGTATACAGCGGGTGGCGAACCCAGCGGTAGAGGCCGGCGGTGACCATCTGCGCGTCGCCCTGTCCCGAGTCAACCAGCAGCTGTTCGATCCCCAGGAATGACCACGTCCCGGTTTGCAACAATCCGATCCCCAAGGCGACGATCGCCAGCAGCTGCCCGGCGAACGCCAGGTAGCTCCATGGGGCTGGTATCGCGTACAGTGTGCTTCCGGGATCCATTGCCACCAGACCAAGGATTGGCAGGAAGGTCAGGATGCTGACCATGTTGTATACCAGCCGGTACCAGCGGTCGCTGGCCGGTCCAAACCACTGGCGCAAGCGCGCCTTCGTGGTAAGTGATGCCAGCAAGGAGTGCACCAATCCCCACACCAGGATTGCAAGCAGGAGAACCAGGGAGGAGAGGCTCATGAAGTGCTGTATCCCGGGAGTTCTATGATCTGCCCGCTGGATTTGACAATGTAATGGGGGTACCAGGCCACGCCAAACAATTCAACCAGGATATCCTTCTTATACGGTGTGACCTGGATTTCGCTCACCTGGCTGGCGATCTCCTCCCAACGCTCGTTCACCTCGGCCTGTGCCTCTTCCTGGTCTGCCTGGATTTCCCTGATCTGCCTTTCATATTCCTCTATCGCCTGGATCGACTCCTTGACATCCGCCTCGGCCTGTTCGGTCATGCGCCGCTTGGAGAGCGACCTGGATAGGCTCTTCTTGCGCCGGCCAAACAGGCTCAGCACGGTCTCGGCGTGGGTGCCGTACTCCTCCATTTTGCGCTGGGAAAGTTCAGCCTGGTCTTCCTCCAGCTCGCGCTGCTCGCGCTTTAACCTAGAGACCACCGTATCCATCTTGCGGTCGTACTTCTCCGCGATCTTATTCAGTTCCGCTTCGCGCCTCTCACGGGCAGCTTCTGAGCAAAGCCTGCGGAATTCGGCTTGCGATACTTCAGGCCCGGTATAGATATCCAGCGCTTCGTTCGCCCGCACCGTGACCGAAGCGTTGTGGTAGTTCCAGTCTAGGAAATCGCGCTCCATGGATTTCATGATCTTTGTTTCAGAGAGTGGCGCTTCCAGGGTGCCGTAGCGTGCCCTCGGGTCAGGTTCGTCATTCACTGACTCCAGGTTTACCTGCCCGGAAATTATCTCCTCCCAGCGTATAGCGCCGCGCCGATCTGGTTGCAGGCTCAGGGCAGTGTTTCCCTCTTCATGATCCAGGTTGTACTTACGGTTCAGAAAACGGATGCGAGCCTGTGCCAGCAGAGCCGGTCGATAAAACAATCCCAGGCTCTCTGCATCCTGTGGCATTTCTCGACCCGTTGCTGAAAAGGCCTCCGAAAAAGACAGGTTGTTGGGCAGGAAGTATTCCGCAATGGACCCGGGAATCGCAGGTCGAGTCGCAGACCCTGAAGGAATGGGCTGCTCCTCCTGGGTCAATACGGGACTTTGCGTGGCGGAAGCCGGATCTTTTACCACGGTTTCTTGTGCTTCCAGCCCACGGCCAACCATCGCATCCGGGCTGGCTCCTGAGAGCTGGTTGGCAGCCGGGATCTGGGCGCGGGTCAGCGGACCTGCCAGGTAGTTCATCGCCCAGCGGGTCTGGAAGAGCTGCGGCTCATTCTCGTGGACGTTGTGCAGCAGGAAGACCCGTTTTCCCAGGGAGGAGATCAACCGGTCATAGGTCTGGCGATCCATGTTTGGGGTCGCACCCTGGAGACCGTCGAGCAGGCGCTGCTTATCCTGGTCGGTTTGCAGCTTGCCCACGAACCAGGTACCGGTGTTTGAGAGGCCCTTGTAATCCAGGTCGACCGGGTTCTGGGTGACCAGCACCAATCCCACCCCGAAAGCGCGCGCCTGCTTGAGCATACGCAGCATGGGCTCCTTGGAGGGCGGGTTCTGGGTAGGCGGCAGGTAGCCGAAGATCTCATCGAAATACAGCAGGGAGCGAAGGCTGGTTGAGCCTGCCTGGGAGCGCATCCAGGCTTCCACGGCTGAAAACAGCAGCGTGACGAAGAACATGCGCTCCGCATCCGGGAGGTGGGCGATATAGAAGATGCTGTGCCGCGGGCGGCCATCTGGTGCATACAGCAGACCCTCAATATCCAGCGCCTGCCCTTCCAGCCAGACCTGGAAAGCCGGGGCAGCCAGGATGTTGTTCAGCAGCATCGCCAAGTCAAAACGCTCTTTTTCTGGGAAGAAAGTGTTCACATCGAAAACGCCCAGCTTCGAGAAGGGGGGGTTCTGGGTTTGCAGGATCAATTCTCCCAGGTCCAGGTCCATACCCTGGCTCCAGGCTGTCTCGAAGATGTTCGCCAGCAGGATGTGCTCGCGTGAACGCACCGGGTCAACGTCCTGCATCCCAACCAGGCCCAGCACCGCTGTCACCGTCGCGGCAATCTTCTCGCGCAGCAGCTCTTCATTGCCCTCCCAGGGTATGGGAGGTGCTTCCAGCGAGGAAAGGATGCTGATCGGGATACCAGCGTCGGATCCGGGTGTGAAAATCGTGAACCGGGCTGAATCCTTCAATGCCTGCAGGCGATCGCCCTGAATATCCCACTTAGCCAGGCCGTTGCGCCAAAGCTCAGCGGTACTTTTAGCTACTTCCTCGACAGTTTTGTCTTCCCTGCGTGCCTGGTCGGCATCCACCCAGGGCTGAAAATCCGCAGGCGCAAGGTCCGGAAAGTGCAGCAGCAGGTTGGTGATATCCCCCTTGGGATCGATCATCAGGGCTGGCAAACCGTTCAGGGCAGCTTCTTCCATCACGTCCACGCACAGGCCGGTCTTGCCGGACCCGGTCATCCCCACCACCACGGCGTGGGTAGTCAGGTCGTCCGGATCGTACTGCGTGGCCTGCGCCGTGGTTTCGCCGCTCTGCGGGTCGAAATCCCGCCCGATGTAGAATTTACCCATTTGTCAACTCCTGTCCTTATTGCCAGCTAAAAGATTTTCAATCCTCGGCATAGTATATCCTGAAGATCCTGCCGCCGGCATCATCTGAAACCAGCAAACTGCCATCTGCGGTGGTCAGCAGGTCCACGGGCCTCCCCCAGCTTGTACCACCCTCCAACCAGCCCACGGCGAAGTCCTCCACCGCGCCAACCTCATCCCCGTTGATGGGGATGCGCACAATCTTGTAACCCACCGGCTGGCTGCGATTCCACGAGCCGTGGAAAGCCACGAACAGGTCGCCCTGATATGCTGCTGGGAATACCTCGCCCGAGTAAAATTCCAGTCCCAGGGGAGCCGAATGCGCCTGCATCTCTACCACCGGTGCTTCTACCTCCTCGCAGCTGCTGGGAGTGCCATGATCCGGGTCTTTGATGCGTCCCGAGTGGCAGTACGGCCAGCCGTAATGCTTTCCCTGCTCGACCCGGTAAACGGTCTCGGGCGGCAGGTCATCGCCCAGGAAATCCCGCCCGTTGTTGGTCGCCCACAGCTGGTCGGTTCCCGGTCTGAAGGTGATACCGACCGCGTTGCGCAGGCCGTCAGCATATACGTTTTCCCCGCTGCCGTCCGGGTTATAGATCATGATCGTCGCCCGGCGTGGGTCTTCTTCTTCGCACACGTTGCAGGAAGAACCGACCGACACGAACAGCGCTTCGAAATCCGGGCTGAAAAGGACCGTGCGCGTGTTGTGCCCACCCTCAGGCAGATCAGCGATCACCACCTGCGGCTCGCGGAAGGTTTCCTGACCCTCCAGGGGCGGGAAGCGCAGCACACGCCGTGTCTCCCCCACGTAAAGGCTGCCGTCCTTGAAGAATGCAAGACTGCTGGGCGCGTCCAATCCTTCTGCCAGTACCTCGATCCTGTCCGCCCTGCCATCCCGGTCAGCATCCGGCAGGCGGATGATTCTGCCCGCGCCGCGCTCCGCCACGTAAACCTGCCCGTCCGGGCCAAGCCCCATCATGCGCGGCCCCTCCAAACCATCGGCAAATACAGAGATAGTGAAACCTGCCGGGAGCGTGATGGCTTTCCCGGGCACCTCTGCCAGGGAAATTTCGTTTTCCCCCAGCGGGATCGCCGTGGGCGCTGGTGGATCAGGGAGGCGGCTCGGACCGCCGATGTTCAATGTGCAGGCATTGAGTAAAAATAATAGCATTAGAAGTGCTCTTCTCATAATCCTAACCATCATTAGCATAACATCCTGTTTTGAAACGAAATTATACTTTGTGTTGACCATGATGCCGCATTTCTACGCGGTTAATTTAATGCAGGGGTAATTGAGGCTGGTTTTCAGATGTCTGAATGCCTTAAGGTTGCTGGGAACGGTTCGGTCTTGGGAGGGTTCTTATTGCCAGAGATCAAAACAGGGCAACCCGGTTTGTATAGGGTTGCCCTGATTCTTTGAGTAGTTAGTAGATTGGATAATGATATTCTAAGGCTCTGTGTTGGAATCAATATACTTGAATCGAAATATTTCATCATCTCCAATAAAATTCAAATTCTGACCGTCTTCAGAAACCTCCCAGCGCTCTAAAAATTCATAACCACCACATTCATATGTAGCCTGTATATCATAGTTGTTTCCATCCTGATTAACAATTTTGTAGGTCCATTTATAGTCAGGGCTGTCCGCACCGCCATCGTAATAAATTCCCTCTCCATCGTCGTTGATTCTTCCAAAATAAACATGCCAGTTTTCATCAATTTCCCCATCCGCCTCGTTAATGAGAATCCAATGACCAGTTAGTGAAGTGGCTGTCAGGTATTCATTCTCCTTTTCTGCAAGCGGGCCAAAGTTGTCAGGTTCAGTTTCGGCATCAATATATGTGAATTCTTTTATCAAATCACCATCTTTATCTTTCCACCTAATAAAACTGTCATCTCTAAATTCAAATGAGTAATCCTCATACTTGGGTGTGTACTCTTTGTAGAAACGGACGGTATAGGTGTCTTCATTCTCCGTTATGATTTCATAGGTATTTCCACAATAGTTTGTATAATCAAATGTCAAATAAAATTTACCCTTTCCGTCAGTGCTTAATTCTCCCAGGTAAATCTCCCCTAGGAAACCATCTCTTTCATATGCGGCTTCCCAATGTCCAACAAGCCTTGATGAAGGAGATTGATCTCCAGCTGGATTACATCCTGCGACTAATATGGAGAAAATAAACAATATTGATATGATGGACAAATGTTTCTTATTCATTGACGTGACCCTCCTTACAATACTTCCTTGATTGTTGATTTCTTTCTATCCCGATGATAGGAACGATGCAATTGCTCGATCATGGAAACTTCTCTTCATGTCACCTCCTTCGAGTAAGTGGTCTGTGACATAAAAACCACCAATTAATTGGTGGCGGCATTGAATAAATGTTAATGATTTCCACCCATAAATGATGGGATCAATGGGGAATATTTGATTAGATTTTCACTTGCGATTTTAGCAAATTTCTCCTAGAAGCGATATGAAATATTTCACGTGCATGGAATAACTTTGACACAAGAACCGCATACAAAATTCAAGGCAACCCGGGTTGTGCTGGGTTGCCCTGATAGTGGAGATTTGTTGAAGAATTAATTTGCCGACTACGGTTCAGTATTTGAATCAACATAAAAAAGTGGTATATGAGGATCAACCATCAATCTTGTGCCATATTTGCCGGGAGTAAAAAGTTGATTTGGGTGAAATGAGATCCCATCTTCCGTAATGATATTTATCCAAAGTTTCTTATCTTCCTCCTTGTTGATTTGGCATGTAAAAGGCATCAATTCTCCATAAGGTGTAAGTTTGTATTTAGTGGGAGAAAATTCAGCATAATCAAGGGTAGTGTTATGGAAGCATTGTGCAGTACCATTTTCGTCAAAATCCCCAAAATACCATTCTAGTCCGTCCTGCCAATCTTTTGCTGATCTCCAATGCCCAACGATAATTTTGGACGGTGATGATAAGTCTCTTGTTGTATCACTTTGCGGTGAATTAGACGGGGTCTCTGGGATACTTGTTGTTTCGCTTGGCGGTGAATTAGACGGTGTCGATGGGACATTTGTTGTTTCGCTTTGCGTTGAACATGCAGAAATGGTGATTACTACTAACGAAATTACCATTAATATCTTCTTCAAGTTGTTCATCATCAACCTCCTTTGATGATAAGCGATTATGTTTATAGAATACTTTTAGATTATCTCAATTCTTCACCTCCATTTCTCTTTCAAAGTTCAGATAATAAAACAACCACCAATAATTTGGTGGCGGCTATGAAAAGATGTTGATGATTTCCACCCATAAATGATGGGATCAATGGGGAATATTTGATAAAATTTTCACTTGCGATTTTAGCAAATATCTCCTATAAGCGACATGAAATATTTCACATGCATGGAATGACTTTGATACAAGAACCGCTTACAAAATTCAAGGCAACCCGGGTTGTGCTGGTTTACATTAAAATTGCTTTGGTACTCTCTTAGACTTGATTAAATGGCTCTAAAAGGAGGGAAAATCCAGGAACAGTGACCCGTTTCTCCAGTCAGTATCTCAACCCGCCGCCAACGTCCATACCCGCTCAAATTCATCCAGGTAACTCACGCCAATCTCATGGCTGTGCAGGATCAGCGGATTCTCATCATAGTGCATCCGTGCGCTTTTGTTGAAATTATACGAGCCAGTTACCACCACCTCGCCATCGATGATCAGCATTTTGTAGTGGGTTACCATCCATCCGCACATCGATGCCCGCCCCCGGCAGGTTCAGGTACTCGCTGCCATATTACTCGGTGGCTGAATTTTTCCATTAAGCAATTGATGGATACTTGACAGGTGACATATAAATATGTATAATAGAAATCAAATACTTTGTAATGCAAAGTTTCCTGCATAACAAAGTATCTGGTTGAATAAAGTGAAGGGAAGAATCATGTCACAAATTTATGACTTGTCTCAGGTCAAGCGACGGAACCTCCAATTAATCGCCTTCGAAGATGGTCTCTTTGATCTACTTCTGGGAAGTGTCTATATGGCCCTTGCCATATATCCGGTAACCCGTGAACTGTTAGGTCCAATCTTGAACCTGGTCCTGTACCTGGGCTGGTTAGCACTGCTGGTCGTGGGGCAGTTGCTTATCCGGTACTTCGTGAGCAAGCCGAGGATTGGTTATGTTCGCCTGCGCAACACGCTGGCCATGCGCCTGTTGTTTATCATCACGATTGTAATGGTATTGGTTACATTCGGCTTGGTACTGGTGACCTTGCTCAGCCCTGGACTGGGGTCTGCTTCAGATGTTACATTTGCGCCAAACCCCGATCGTAGTTACCTGGTGGAGCTGATTACCTTGCTGGTATTAGGAGCGTTCTTCAGCTTCCTTGGTTACATGTTTGGAGTAAGGCGCCTGTACTTCTATGGCTGGATGGTGGGATTGGCCTACCTCTTCTCAGTCTACATGGAGCATAATGCCGGTTGGATTTTCTTCTTCCCACAGGCCATTGCTGCAGGGGTCATCCTGGTGATTGGATTTGTGCTCCTTTTGCGCTTCTTGCAGAATTATCCGCTTCATGGAGAGTAAAAATAAGGTGACAAACGAAACAGGCAACGATCATGGTTTGCGGGAACTGGCCCAGGTTGATCGCCTCATTCATGAGCCAGCCCGGCTGATGATCTTGATGGTGTTATACACGGTGGACCTGGCTGATTTCACTTACCTGATCAATGCCACTGAGTTGACCGATGGCAACCTGTCTTCCCATCTGGCCAAACTGGAGGCTGCGAATTATGTCGAGATCGAGAAAGGTTATGAAGGTAAGCGACCTCGCACCCTGCTGCGGTTGACGGAGGAAGGTCGCCTGGCAGTAGAGAGCTATCGCAGTACTATGCAGCAAGCCTTGCAAAACATGAAGGGTGAACCGGATAAGTGCGCTTAACCATGGAATTGTGTGCTCGTGGTAATCGTGGTTTTCACTTTGCAGAAAATTGTACACCGCGAGGTTTACAAAACTCCCCCTTTTGCTCCCTTATATTTTGTATATACCATGTGTCAATATTATCCGGCAACTTACTTGGATCAATTTGACTGCTTGACCTGCGAGCCGGCACAGCGCTATTATGAGACATGGAACCCGGTATAACTCGGATCTTGCTGGCCTGCTGCATCTTCATGGCCATATTAAAGGCAACGGCTACGGCGGTGATCGGGGTGCAGGAGTACAGGAACAAAGGAGTTTGATGTGCAGAAGTGGGAATATTGTGCTTTGGAAAGAAATCCCTCCCAGTTAATCAGCCCGCAGGACGTTTAATAATCCCTCGAAATCCACTGTCTCATGACCCAGCCTCTTTGCTCTGTAGTAAAAACCTCAACTTGGCATAGCTCGTATTCTACACTACTCAAGTCAATGATGCCGCACTCTAAACTTGTTGCCCCTTCCGAGGGAATTAACTTTGTCCCTACTGATAGCTCTGCTATTATGTTTGCATTCACATCAAACGCATCATATAAACCAGTGCTTTTTGTAACTGTATATGTTGGTATTGATGGTTCTTCTTTGACAGCCTCGGTGATAAATGGTTCAACTGGATTACTTTGAGAAGAAGCACATGCCTGGATGGAAAGAAAAAAAACCAAAATCAGAATAATTAATAACCTTTTTTATTCATGGCTTGGCCCTCCTGAGGATAATATTAACATCTCCATCTTAGTTAGTTTCCAGAATTAATCGATCAAAATCAAAATCTCTTAACAACCTACCCGATCTGGTTCGTCTTCAGATTTTTCTTCCTCGGTTATCTTTTTCTTATAGGGATATCGCGCGTCTAAGTTATGGGAGATCGATTCACAACTTCATCAGAGAATGGAGTTATGTAAAGATTCACATCCATCTATTGATTTTGACTCAATTTTGATGTAATCTAATATTAAGTTCCGTTTTTTCTTCACAAACCAGGAAAGGGGTGCATTCGATGAAGAAAAGAACTCTCCTGCGATCATTTATTCTCGTTATGGTTGTTGTTTTATCAGTAATTGGGGGTAATGCAATAGCCGTAAACCAATTTGTAATCTACCAACCTGTGATCTTTCACAACTATTGCCCAGGGTTTTTTGATGATTTCAGTGATCCCTCAAGCGGCTGGTATGTTGGAGAAGATAAATACGCTAAATGGGAATATTTGGAAGGGGAATACCGCATACTCTCCAAGGATGATGAGTATTTTTATTGGTCCGATGCACCCACCTGCGCTAGTGAGAACTATGCTGTAGAAGTAGATGCACGCTGGGAGGGCGAGACAGGAAATTCCTATGGCCTCCTGATTGGCAATAACATAGATTTTGACCAGATGTACTCGTTCGAAGTGAATACAGATTTTCAAGAATACAGCCTTTATTATTGGGATGGATTTAAATGGGAAACCATTGTTCCCTGGACTGCTTCTCCATATATCAATCCGGGTATGGCATCAAACAAGTTGAAGGTTACCAGGAATGGAGGTCAGATTACATTTGAAGTTAATGGCAATGTATTGGGCACATGGGCAGGAGGAAAAATCACTGGTCCGACCTATACAGCTATCATGTCCAGTCCATATAACGGCGATCCAAATTCAGATGCTCGATTTGATAATTTTCGAGTTTCACCAATTGTAACTGAACCCTAAACTCCAATAGCACTTCCACCACAAGAACTGAACCCCACCAGCAACCACTGGGAATGTGGGGAGAACCACCGTTTTCTATGATGGTGTTATGCCTACCACAGAAGCGGGTGAGAATGTCGAAATCCTGATCGATGATTCAAAATTAATCAGCTGGCCTCGTTCTGACAATATAAATATACTTTCAAATTACCAAGTCTCTTAATGGTATCAGCTCAAGTGTATCGAGTTTACACGAATGATAATCATTCAGCGTGGTGTGAATTCAACTTTGGTAATTGTTCAGTTATTTGGAATAAATATCCCTTGGTGGTCGAACCACCTGGGATATCAGCTCAACCGTGAAAAAGGTTTTTTTCCATATTCGTTTGAATGGATTTAATTCGCAGATTAATTCACTGACACATCAATAACGATCCCACAAATAAAATCCTTCAAATCGTTCTCGAGTTACCATTTCCGAGAGGATTATCCGAAATTAATCAGGAAATCAGTTTTCTGATAACCCCCATACCCGCTCGAATTCTTCCAGGTAACGCGCGGCAATTCCAGGGT
>Ga0209536_100001871_pt1 | contig 34482 bp, 28 predicted proteins | sample DeeMarSeWOR28_12_FD_187461 | JGI IMG/M metagenome (GOLD analysis project Ga0209536, IMG submission 187461) | Marine sediment microbial communities from White Oak River estuary, North Carolina - WOR-2-8_12 (SPAdes) (version 2) | ecosystem: Environmental > Aquatic > Marine > Intertidal zone >...
CAGCACCTGGTGGAAGACATCCGCGTGCCGCGTGGCGCCGGATCGGCTCCGACGCTGCAAAGCCACTGATACGCAACGCTCGTTACGAGCCACAACAGGGGCGCCCTCCGGGGCGCCTCTTTTTTTGTGCGTCCGACGGATGGCCAGACGGTCAGGCGGTGGGTAGCATCCGCAGCAGGAAAAACAGAAATACCGCCCATTACCGGTGTGACTGATGACAGACGATTTCGCCGGCTTCCGACCGACCCTGCTCGAGTTCCTCGCGGAGCTGGAGCGGAATAACCGGCGCGACTGGTTCGCCGCCAACAAACGCCGTTACGAGCAGGAGGTGGTCATGCCCAGTCTGGCCTTCATCTCGGCGATGGCGGCGGAACTGGAACGTTTCGCTCCCTGCTTCAGGGCGCTGCCCCTGCGTTCCGGCGGATCCCTGATGCGGATCTATCGGGATACGCGGTTTACCCGGGATAAGCGCCCGTACAAGACAAACCTGGGCATTCAGCTCCGTCACGAGCAGGGTGGCGACGTCCACGCTCCCGCCTACTATTTCCACGTGGACTCCCGTGAGGTATTCGTGGGAGTCGGCGCCTGGCGGCCGCCAGCGCAGGCTCTCACCGCCATACGCGAGCACATCCACCGCAACCCCCGGACCTGGATCGCTGCCCGGGATGAACCCGCCTTTGCCGCGCGCTTTGCCCTGTCGGGAGAATCTCTCGTCCGTCCGCCCAAGGGTTACGGGGGGAAACACCCGCTGATCGAGGATCTGAAGCGCAAGAGTTTTATCGCGGTGCACGGACTCGAGCATGGGGATCTCTGGGACCACGGGCTGGTCAGCAAGGTATCCGGCGCATGCGCCAGCGCCTCGCCGTTCATGAAATTCCTGTGTGAGGCCGTCGGCACACCATTCTGAAACGCACGCTTCGGCAGTGGCGTCAGACCAGTCTAGGTCTCACTCTCTGCCGCCTGCGCTTCGGCAGCCATTTCCCGCATGCGGAATTTCTGAAGCTTGCCCGTGACCGTCATGGGGAACGCTTCGACAAACCGGATCACCGCCGGCACCTTGAAGTGGGCCAGCCTGTCCCGGCAGTACGATCGGATCTCCTCTTCCGTGACGGTCTCCCCCGTGTGCAGCTGTATCCAGGCCATCACCTGTTCGCCGTAGAACTCGTCCGGGATCCCGATGACCCCGGCCTGGGCCACCTTGGGATGCCCGCTGAGGACTCGCTCGATTTCCGCGGGATAGATGTTCTCACCGCCCCGGATGATCATGTCCTTCAGGCGGCCGGTGATCCGCACGTAACCCTCTGCATCCATGGTCCCCAGATCCCCGGAGTGCAGCCATCCCCGGGGGTCGATGGCCGACGCCGTCGCCTGGGGATCGGCGTAGTAACCCCGCATGACGTGGTAGCCGCGAAAGCAGATCTCGCCGACCGCGCCCAGAGGCAGCGTGCGGCCGTCCTCGGGATCGACGATCTTGACCTCCTGGTGGGGCAGGTTCCGGCCAACGGTCTCGGTACGCCGCTCCAGGCTGTCCTGAGGCTCGGTCAGGTGGGTCAGCGGCGACGCCTCGGTCTGTCCGTATCCGATCAGGATTTCGGCGCAGTGCATATCCTCCATGACCTTTTTCATCAGAACCGGAGGACAGGGAGCACCGGCCATGATTCCTGTCCGGAGGGTGCTGAGGTCAACCTGACCGAACTCCGGGTGTTCGAGTTCCGAGACAAACATGGTGGGCACGCCGTGCAGGGCCGTACAGCGTTCTTTTTCAATAGCGCGCAACACCGCCAGGGGCTCGAAGTGCTCTACGGGAATAACCACGCAAGCTCCCACCGAGAGACACAGGAGATTGGCCAGCACCATGCCGAAACAGTGATAGAAGGGCACCGGAACACAGAGCCGGTCCTTTTCCGAGAAACGGAGAGCACGCGCCGCGAACCACGCATTGTTGAGTATGTTGTGGTGACTGAGGACGACGGCCTTGGGGAAGCCCGTGGTGCCGGACGTGTACTGAATATTGATGGGATCATCCGGATCCAGCCGTTCTTCGATCCGGCTCAAGAGATCCGGGTCCGCCTTGTCGCCCGCGGCGAGAAGCTCGCCCCACAATGTCAGACCGGGCAGTGCCCTTTCGGTACTCCGGGGATCGCCCGGATCGTACACCACGACCCGCCGGAGCTGCGGGAGCGCATCCGAGGTCAGGTGACCGGGGGAGGCGCCGTGCAGCTCGGGGACGATTTCGCCGAGCATTTCCAGATAGCGGCTGGACCGGAAACAGGGGATCGTCACCAAACCCTGGACCTCCGATTTTCGAAGAGCGTATTCCAGCTCGGCCGAACGGTAGGCCGGGTTCAGATCTACCAGCACGATGCCGCAGCGAGCCGTCGCCATCTGCAGCACCAGCCATTCGATATTGTTGGTCGACCAGACGCCGACCCGGTCGCCGCTCCCGAATCCCAGTTCCGCAAGGCCGAGAGCCACCCGGTCCACCTCCCGGGCCAGCTCCCTGTAGGTCATCCGCCGGTCCTGGGGCAGGGAAACCACGGCCTCCCGCTCCGGGAAGTCAGCCGCGACCCGACGGAACTGTTCGTGGATGGTCGTTCCCAGGAGAGGTTCGTCGCTGCCGCGGTGAAAATAACTTCTGTCCACGTCCTGCTCCTTTGCGGGGCAATTAGAAAACCGACCAGCGCCGCGTCGCCATTGCCTCCAGGACTCTTCGCCTGGCCATCACGAGCGCCGCCTGCCTGGGGAGCATGTCGCCGTCTCTGGCCGCATTGAGCACCTCCAGGGTGTTGGCCCGGATTCTGGAGGAAATCGCCGCGAAGGCGGCTTCCCGGTCCATCCCGGCATACTCACACGCGGCACAGATCACCCCTCCCGCGTTGGCGATGAAATCGGGCAGGCACAGAATTCCCCGCTCGTGCAGACGGGCCTCCGCGTCCTCCGTGCAGGGGATATTGGCGCCCTGGAGCACGAGCCTCGCGTCAAGACGATCCACATTGTCGGCACGAATGACGTCCGGTCGGGCGGCGGGGATCCAGATGTCGCAGGGTATCTCCACAACGGCTTCAGGCGTATCCGAACGGCCTTCTCCGGCCTCGGCGACGCTTCTACCGGCCCGCTTAAGCGCGATCAGGGAATCCAGGTCCAGACCGTCCGGGCTGCAGATCGAGCCGCGTGAGTCCGCGGCGCCGACGACGACAGCCCCGATCTCCTTGAGAAACTTCGCCGCGTGAAGCCCGACGGCTCCGAATCCCTGCACCACCACACGGGCCCCGTCCAGCGTCAGGCCACAGAAAGTGGCGGCCACCTCGGCGGCGTGCCGCAGCCCCCAGCCCGTCGCTCCGAGCTCGTCCAGCGGAATACCTCCAAGCATCGCCGGTAGCCCCGTGGCCCGCTCGATCTCGTCCCGAACCCAGGCCATGCAGATTTCGTCCGTCCCCATATCAGGCCCGAATATGTAGCCCTCCTCTCCCCGAAGCGCGCAGGCGAAAGCCCGTATCAGCCTCTCCTTTTCATCCATTGGCATGCGGGGATCCCCGTAGAGCACGCTCTTGCCGCCCCCATGTCGCAGCCCTGCGGCCGCGTTCTTCAGGGTCATGGCCCGGGCGAGACGGAAACACTCCTCCGTGCTCACATCGGGCGCCATCCTGAGGCCCCCGATGGCGGGCCCGATGGCCACGTTGTCCAGAACCAGTGTCCCCTTCAGCCCGATCGTGGGCTGGTAAACATGGAGAATCTTGTGGGGACCCAAATCATCCGCGTGTCGGAACGCGTCCTGGGAAGTCATCTCCATTCCTCCTGATCGGTTGAAATACGTCCTGCTATTTACGTAGCAGAGAGAAAGGCGCTTGGTTATCAGCTTTTCTACGTAACTGGCCTGGAATCGCGCTTTTCGGAATGGCCTGCGCGGAAGCCTCGCCAGGCTTCGTGTGCGCTCAGGCCGGAGTTGGGCTAGGTTTACAGCATCAGAACTGTCGAGGTCCGTCATGAGCAGAGATTTGCCCGCCCTGTTGCCAGCTTTTTATCGACTCCGGGACCGGCAGGAACCGGTCGCCCTATGTACGATCGTGGAGACCGAAGGCTCCACCTACCGTAAGGCCGGTGCCAGAATGCTGGTGGACGCGAACGGCATTTATTACGGCGTGCTGGGAGGGGGCTGTTTTGAAGGAGACCTGGTGGAACGCGCCCGTACGGCGATTTCGACCGGGAAGCCCAGCCTGGTGGAATACGACATGCGGGGCGACGAGGACCTGATCTGGGGTCTGGGCCTGGGCTGCAACGGCCTGGTCAAGCTGCTGCTGGAGCCCCTGTCCCCGCGGAACGACTACCAGCCCCTGGCATTCCTGGCCGAGGCGGTCGCCGGGCTGAAGCCCATGGTGCTGGCGACCGGCTTCTCGGGCGCGACCGTCGGTCGCTCCATGGCAGCGGACGAAGAACGGCTTGTCGATCTGGGGCTGAACCCCGACGAATTCGCCCCCCTCGCCAAAGAATGTCGCGGGGCGCTGGAAAAAGGCAGGACCCGAATCTTCGACACGGGAGACACCGGCCGGGTGCTCATTGACGTGATCCCCCGTCAGCATCACCTGATGATACTCGGGGCCGGGCCTGACGCCGTACCCATGGCTCGCACCGCTGCAGACCTGCACTGGCGCGTCACGGTCGCCGATCACCGGGAGAAAAACCCCGGGGCCCGCCATTTCCCTGAAGCGGTCCGCCAGGTTCACACGGTTCCGGAGGCCCTCGCCGACGCGGTGGATCTGAAAACCGTCTCGGCGGTTCTCGTGATGACACACAATTTCAATGCGGATGCCGGATTTCTGAGGTCGCTGGCGGCGAAGCCCCCCGCCTACATCGGCCTCCTGGGGCCCACGGCCCGCCGCGCCAAACTGCTCGAAGAGCTGGATGACGGGCAGCGAGCCGCCCTGGAGCCCCATATCCGCGGTCCCGTCGGACTGGACATCGGCGGCGAGTCCCCGGCCTCCATCGCCCTGGCCGCCATCGCCGAAATCCACGCTGTTCTGGAGGGCGCCGACGCCTCGCCCCTGGATCTGACACCGAGCAGGTCGGCGGCGTGACCCGAGTGCCGGCGCGCTGGCCGGGCCTCCGGGGCCTGGTGCTGGCGGCCGGCGGCTCGCGGCGCCTGGGGCACCCCAAGCAGGCGGTCCGGATCGATGGCGTACCGCTGATCCGTCGCATCGTCCGGATGGTGGCAGAGGTGTGCGAGGGACACGTGGTCGTGGTCCTCGGCGCCAGTTCGGAACGAGTCGCAAACTGCCTTCAGGGGACGGATTTCATTCGCGTGGACAACCGGGACTGGCAAAGCGGACTGGGCAGCTCGCTGGCGCAAGGCGTGGAGGCGCTGGATGGATGTTGCCGCGCGGTCCTGGTGACGGCCTGTGATCTGCCCTGCCTGTCGAAGGAGGATCTGGAGATGCTGGCCACTGCCTGGAGTCGCGCACCGGACAGACCCGCCGCTGCCAGATATGAAGGAGTGCTGGGCACGCCGGCCATTCTTCCCGCCAGGGTTTTCCCCGATCTGCCGGAAGCTCGCGGCGACGTGGGAGCCCGGGACTATCTTCGTCGGCCGGATGTCAGCGTAACGCCGGTGGACCTGGCCGGTGCCAGTCTCGATCTCGACAGAGCCCAGGACCTGGACGGCATCCGGCGGCTCTCCGGGACCGATCGGAAGACCTGAGGCCGGAAATCCCGGATCCGGGCACCCCGGTGTCGATTCAGTCCCAGGCGGCTTCCAGGACTTCCAGCGCCTGTTCGTAGGTGACGTCCCTGGGGTTCATGACCATGGTGCCGTCGTCCAGGGAACGCGTCGCCACTTCGGGCAGCGCGTCCCGAGAAACCTTCCCCGTTTCCGCCAGCGTCCTGGGCAGACCGCAAAGCGCATGGGCCTTTTCTTTCAGTTCCTCGATTCGGCCGATCGCCTCCTCCGGCCGTCGATCGACGGAGGTGCCTGCGTAGACGTCCGCCCCCGCCAGATACAGAAGCAGGTCGCCAATCTGATCGCGGCACCGGGGCAGGTTGAATCGGAGTACGGCCGGCAGAAAGATGCTGTTCGCGGCCCCGTGGTGGATCCCGTACATGGCGCCAACGGTATGGGCCAGAGCGTGAACCAGACCCACCGGAGAGTTGCTGAAAGCGATGCCCGCCATAGCGGCGGCCTCGGCCAGGGCCAGCCTCCCGTCGCCATCCTGGGGATTTTCCAGGACCGGCACCATCCACCTGGAGATGCGCCGAATGGCGGCTTCCGCATAGGCGTCGCTCAAAGGATTCTTCCCCAGGCACGTATAGGCCTCTACGGCGTGGGTCAGGGCATCCATGGCCGTCGCCGCCGTGATCATGGGCGGCAGCTTCAAAGTCATTCTGGGATCCAGCACGGCCACGTCCGGGAGAAGGAACTGGGAGAAGAAAAAGGTTTTTGAGCCGGCCTCCCGATCCTTGATGACGCTGATCGCGGTCACCTCGGAGCCTGTACCGGCCGTGGTAGGTATCGCGACAAAGGGCTTCAGCCGGTGCGTCAGGTTGTTGTAGCCGGCGAACCGGCGGGGATCGCCGCCACCCTCGGTGGCCATGATATTCATGGCCTTGGCCGTATCCATGACCGACCCTCCGCCAACGGCGATTATGGCGTCGCAGCCGGATTCCAGATAAACGCGCGCGCCGGCCTCGACAGCTTCCATGGAGGAATCCGGGGGCACGTCGTCAAACACGGGCCCCACATTTCCGCCCTCTGCCCTGACGGCCGCCATCACGACCTCCACCAGGCCCGCGGCAACCACGCCCTTGTCGCTGACGATCAGCGGCCGGGTTGCGCCCCGCGTTTCGAGTTCGAACGGTATGTGTTCAAGGGCCCGGAAACCGGCCACCAGTTTCACCGGGCTGGAAAACTCGAAATAGTGGTCTGTCATGATGAGTCTCGCCTGAACAGATCGATAACGAAACGGCCGTAGATACGGGCCGCGAGAGCCAGTTTTTCCGCCAGCCCGATAGCCGGGTATTCCTTGAGGGCGCGCCCGGCCACGAATCTCGGCAGGACCAGCGCCTGCATCCGGTTCAGGCAGCGCAGCACCTTCATTGCGTTGGTGAATTCACCGTCGATGGAAAGGCGGTCATTGGCGAAAGCGCGGGGCGTGGATTCCTGGAAAGACAGCACCAGGAAGGCGTGCGCCACGTGCTTGAACTCGAAGGCCAGGGTGGGTCGGATTTCAGAAGACCGGCGAACCACCGCCAGGCCATCCCCGGACTTTTTCATCGTCAGGGCGGGCGTCCCGGACCGGACCCGCATGCAGAACGAAAACCCTTCCGGGAGATCGGCAACATCGCTGCGGATGGTGCGGTCGACGGCGGAGGCTGCCTGCAGCAGGCGGGCGATCAACCACATCATGAAAGCGACATAGCGGCGCTGGACAGAATAAGACGGCCCTGGACCGGCGACCGGCGCAGGATCTCCGATGGACTTATGCGGATTCCTGTTCATCAGTGACGAGGTCGCGTCAGCATCCTGATGTTGAATTCATTCGTCATCCAGGGATGGTCGGTCGATTCCGGGTCCTCTGTCATGTTCGCTTTCCGTGTCCCAGTCCGGTTCCTCAGATTCCCGGGGAATCGCGGATTCCCGAGAGGTGTCCCGGTTTCAGTCGTTGGTATCGGACTCGATCGGGCTCCCCGCCGTCGTGTCCTGTTCCGGCGCCGGGGCCACGGGGCCCGGCTTGCGCCGGCCGCCAAGTTGCTGGATCCAGTCCGCCTTGGCGCTGGCATGCAGGTGAACAGCCCGCTGCGGGAACGGAATTGTGACACCTTCCGCGTCGAACCGTATCTTCACTTCGCGGGTCACGTCCCAGTAGACATCCCAGTAGTCATCCCGATTGACCCAGGGACGGGCGATCAGGTCCACCGACGAGTCGCCCAGGGTGTGTACTTTCACCATCGGTTCCGGATCATCCAGGGTCTTTTCGTGGCTGGTCAGAATATCGAGCAGAATGGCCTCCGCCTTCGGTATGTCATCACTGTAGGAAATGCCGAAGGTCATATCCACGCGGCGAATCTTCTGGGCGGTGACGTTCTTGATCACGTCCCCCCAAATCTTGTTGTTGGGAATCACCAGCGTCTGGTTGTCGAAAGTCAGAATCGTCGTGTTGACGAGGCTCATGTGGTTCACCTTGCCGAAGACCCCGCCGGCCTCCACCACGTCGCCCACGTCGAAGGGTCGGTAAAGCAGGATCATCATGCCGGATGCGAAGTTGGACAGGGTATCCTGCAGGGCAAAGCCGATGATGAAACCGGCGATGCCGAGACCGGCCAGCATGGGCCCGATCGCGAAGCCCATCTGGGAAAGCGCAATCAGGATACCGATGATCATGATCACGTTCTGGATCGTGGAGACGGCCACACGCTTCAGCAGCTGGGACACCCGCAGGCGCGAGGAATCGAGGGCTTTCGTGAGAAGCCGTCTGACAAAGCGGGCCAGCAGAAGAAAAGCGTAAACGATCAGGAGGAAGGTGAATGCCTTGATCAGGAAGGAGGGCGTCGTCTTTTTCAGCCAGGCCGCCGCCGACTTGAACCAGTCCGTCACGATGCCCCCGATCACCCTCGTATCCAGGGCTTCCGAGGAGATCTCCCCGGTGGCCTTCACCACCTGCTGGCGGAACCGGGCCGTTTCCATGTCCAGTGTGTCCATCATTCGGACGGTTTCGCCGAGGGACCTGGCGATCATCCTGACCCGATTCTGGACCACGCTGAGGCGGTTCTGCAGTTGCTCGTTTGCCGGCAGGCTGGCCGCCTGAAATCGCAGTGATTCGGCGCCTTCTATGGATAACTCCAGATAAACCGACTGGCCTTCTGCGCGCGCAGCGAGCATTTCCTCCAGGGCGGGACGATCCACCGCGGTCGGGACTCCGAATGCTTCCGCGAGCAGGAGGGCGGTGAGAAGGGTCTGGTAGAGCCGGTCCCGTTCCCGCGTCACCTGTTGCAGCCTGGCGTCGTGGGCGAGCTGCTCCTCGGCCGGCATGCTCTCTTTCGGAAAATCCTCCAGCCTGAGTTCCGTTCGAATGATGTTCCGCCGGACCTCGCCCGGAAGCTTGTCGAGAAGCAGCTCGACATCCGGCAAATACGCCGTAACGTCGTAGCCCCCATCCCTCTGTGCCGCAACCTTTTGCGCGAATCCGGTGGCCGCGGACAGCAACGCCAGCCAGCGATCGTTCAGCCGCCTCTCGTAAACCGTTTTCCTGACGCCCTCGACCCCCTCCGCGCGTTTCGCGAGTTCAGCGAGTTCGGTTCGCAGGGCCTGAATGCTCCGGAGCGCCGCGTCATTGGCCTGCACCTGGCTTTCTTTCAGAGGTTTCGGGGACGCCGGCTGACCGGCTTCGGTCTGCGGCCAGGCCGGAGATGCGGCCAGCAGGGGGCAGATCAGCAGGATCACAAGCAGATAGGGACGAAATCGGAGGGGCACTTTGCGGGCTCCAAACTCTTTGGGCGGTCCGGGCGCCACAGTATATGGGCCGCCTATCGATTGCGCACCTCCGCTCGAAAACAATGAGTTACGCGGTGGCTGACGACAGTCTCCGCGGCACGGTCGGGGGATTCAGCGATCCGCCGCCTGCTGTGAAGGACCGCTCCATGCCAAGCCGTCCCGTCCCGGAAACCGCGCGATTTCGGGGAAAAATGCACCGGCGCTGCTATATTTTTTTTAAAGGTTCTGTAAAAAAAGAGCCGCGACCGGCTGCCGTAAACATACGGAGTGGTGCCGAATATGAAAACCTCCCCCGCTTCCGGCAAATCTGCCAGTCTCGCCACCACGGCTTTGCACGTCGTGGGCGGCGCGGCGAAATTCGCCATCATAGTTTCCCTGGCCGGAGTCGTGACGACGCTCCTTTTCAAGCTGGATTCCGCCCTGGTCAATCAGCCAAAGAGCTATGACTCCGCCCTGACCGGAGCCAAGGTGGTGGATTTCGTCCGTGTGGAACCGGAGGAGTACACCCGCACCAAGGAGCGACGCCTGCCGACTAAACCGCCGCCGCCGGATCGCCCGCCTCCCCCTCCGAAAATGCGTCTCAACCAGCCGGTCAACATGGAGGCGGCTGCCATGAACATGGATCTGCCGGATGTCGAGATGAACTTCGGGGCCGGCGGAGGACCCTACCTCGGGCAGTGGTACGGCCAAAGAAACCCTGGCGCGCCGGACAGCGACGTGGTTCCCATCGTCCGCATCTCGCCTCGTTATCCACGTCAGGCGCTGCTGAACGGCGTCGAAGGCTGGGTGCAGGTCGAATTTACCATCACGCCGGAAGGCCGGGTCGCAGATCCGGTGGTTGTCGAGGCCGAACCCAGAGGCATGTTCGATCGGGCCGCGATCCAGGCCGTCCTTCGCTGGAAGTTCAAGCCCCGCTATGTGGACGGCCAGGCGATTACCCGGCGGGCCTCCCAGATTATCGATTTCCAGCTGGAAGACTAGCCGCGAATCCTCATGACCTTACGGTGCCGGCGTGGCGCGCCCGGTTCTCGAGAGCGGTCGCCGGCCAGGGGGCAGGCTGCCTGCAAAATCGATCGGGCCAGTGGTCCCCAGGGCCGTGGACGACTGTGGCTGGACTCTATCCAGGCGGGCCAGGCGATGCTGCAAATTCAGCTGGCCTGGAGTAACCTGAAATTTCTGGCCCGCGGCTTTGAAAGCCCGTCCCCTCCCAACTGGACCGAGCAAGGACTGATACATCATGGCAAACGGAGACTTGGCGAAAGGCTTTGTGCTGGGCCTCGCGGCTGCCGCCGTCATACCCCTCGCCGTCATCGCCCTGGGATCAAGATCGCGGCCGGTAGGGCGCGCAATGAGCCGCGGTGCGGGACTGGTGAACGACAGGGCGCGGCAAACGGCCGCGGAATTGGGCGAGATACTCGAGGACATGCTGGCGGAGCTCCGTCATGAGCCGTCGCAGGACCGGGCGGCGCATGAGCCCCACGTCCGGCCGGTGGAAACGCGCTCCGGGTCCGGTCCCCGGGCGGCAAGCGCGGAATGACGCCGGAGGCCGTCATCGGCCACGCTATCCCGGGCCGTATCCGGCTGAAAATTCCGGGGATGCGGGGAGACCCGGTCTACTTCCAGACGGCCGGAGAAATTCTTCAGGGAGCCCCGGGGGTGCGCACCGTACAGACTAACCACCGCACCGCCAGCATACTCGTCACCGGGCCGGCGGCCGCCCTCCCCCGACTCCGCAAAATCGGTTCGGATCATGATTTGTTTCATGTCACGGATCACGCCGGATCCGGGACCACGGAAGGTGGACGACGCACCCGGATCACCGCTCGGACCGCCGTTCAGAACCGAATCGCCGTTATCCTGCTGGCGTTGGCTTTCGTGCAGACACTCCGCGGTCAAATAATGGTTCCCGCCCTCGCTCTGATCTGGAACGCTCTGGAGCTCATCCAGTGGGAGAACCTGGAGGAAGGTCAGCGGGATTGATTCGGTGGCATCGAGGCAGATAAAGCCCGGACAGCGCGCCTGGATCCTCACGCCGCTGCACATTTCGGCTAGAGGCCGGGCGCGCGCCCGGCTGCCCGCCCTGGTGGGAGCCAACGGGCTCGCCGCCCGCATCGCCGAACGACTGCTCGAGACAGACGGCATTCGTGACGTCAATGTCAGCGCCGATACCGGCAGTATCCTGCTTTTTCATGATCCCGATACTCCGGTGGAAGACGTGCTGCAATCGGCGCAGGCGGGCCTTTACGACCTGGCCGGCGTCGGGGAGCAGTCCAGACCCCCGGCAAAAACCCATGCTGAAAGAACAGATACGAGACGCCGATCCGGCCGGGTCCGTCGGCAAGCCTCTACCGCAAGGATGGCGGCCGGCGAGCCCATCTCGCGCACCGGCGGCAGCGGCGAAATCGAGTGGCACACGGTTTCCGTCGCAGACTGCCTGGCAGCCCTCGGCGCGGAACCGAACGGCCTGGACGCCGCATCGGTCGCCCGGCGTCTCGCCGAACACGGTCTGAACGCGCTTCAGGAGGCCGGGCCCACACCAGCGTGGAAGATGGTCGCAGACCAGGTGGTCACGGCACCTGTGGCCCTGCTTGCCGGGTCGGCGGGCATCGCCCTGCTCACGGGGGGCTTGGTGGATGCCCTTGCCATTGCCACGGTCGTTGCGATCAATACCGTGATCGGATACGGCACCGAACGCCAGTCCGAGAACGTGATCCGGTCCCTGATGGTGGGCGCGCCCGAGCGGATTCCCGTCATCCGGGAGGGCAGGGAAACCATGGCTGATCTGGCGGCGGTGGTACCCGGGGACATCCTGGTGCTGCGTCCCGGCACCTACATCGCGGCTGACGCCCGTTTGATCGCGGAACGCGGCCTTTTCACCGACGAGTCAGCCCTCACCGGCGAGAGCATGCCCGTCGTCAAGGACGCCCTGGCACAGCTGAAGAGCGACACGCCGGTCGCCGACCGGCGCAACATGATTTTTCGCGGCACTCTGGTCACCGGCGGCAGCGGTACCGCTGCCGTTGTGGCGACGGGAGGTGCCACGGAACTGGGCCGCGTCCAGGCCACGGCCGGCGAGATCGCCACCCGCGCCACGCCCATGGAGCAGCAGCTTCAGCAACTCGGGGGCCAGCTCGCAGCAGCCAGCGTAGCCGCCTGCCTCGCCGTTTTCGGCGTCGGCCTGCTGCGCCGCATGCCTCTTGTCGAGCTCCTGAAGTCGTCCGTTTCCCTGGGCGTCGCTGCGGTCCCCGAGGGACTCCCGGCGGTGGCGACGACCACCCTGGCTCTGGGCATCAAGCGGATGGGGCAGCAACGGGTCGCCATTCGAAAACTGGGGGCCGTCGAAGCGCTGGGAGCCATCGATGTCTTGTGCCTGGACAAGACAGGAACCCTGACAGAGAACCGGATGACGGTCACCTCGGTGATCATCAGCGGAGACTCTTTCAGTCTGCAGGATGGCGTGCTCACCAACGGAGCCACGAATCTCGCCGATTCGGCGGACCCCGACCTGAATCGGCTGCTCCGGATGCTGGTCCTGTGCAACGAATCGACCGTGGAGAAGCGCGGCGATGAGATCCGGATCGAGGGCTCGCCAACGGAGAGCGCTCTTGTCCAGGTCGCGATCGACGCCGGTCTCGACGTCGCCGCAATCAGGCGCCGTTATATAAACCTGGAGACCATCCACCGGTCTGAAAGCCGGCATTTCATGCTCACCGTTCATCGTGGCGTGGCCGGCCGCCGACAGCTTGCCGTGAAGGGCAGTCCTGCGGCGGTGCTGGATCGCTGCCGTTGGATCCGCCGGTCCGGGCGCCGGCGGCCACTCCGGGATCAGGATCGTCAGACCGCCATCAGGGAAAACGAGAGACTGGCGTCTCTCGGCATGCGCGTACTGGGGATCGCCCAGGCCAGCATCTCCCCCGAAGTCAGCCCGGAGGAAGCGGAACTTGAATGGCTCGGGCTGGTCGCCATGGCGGATCCCATCCGTCCGGAAATGAAAAGCCTGATCAGCGAACTCCACCGCGCCGGTATCGCTACCGTGATGATCACCGGAGACCAGCCCGCCACCGCCCGGGCCGTGGCCAGGCAGCTGGATCTCAGCGGCGGCCGACCGCTCAAGATCCTCGATTCAACCGATCTGAAAGGCGTCGATCCCGAACTGCTCGGCGGCCTTGCCCAGGAAACCCATGTTTTCGCGAGGGTCACGCCGACCCACAAGCTGGAGATTGTCCAGGCGCTTCAGAACCGTGGCCGCGTCGTCGGCATGACCGGCGACGGCATCAACGACGGTCCCGCACTGAAGGCCGCCGACGTGGGAATCGCGATGGGATCCGGCCAGCAGGACGTGGCCCGATCGGTCTCGGACGTCGTCATCCAGGATGACGAGCTGGCCACGGTCCTGCACGCTGTAGCCCAGGGGCGAACGATTTACTCCAACATCCGCAAGGCCCTGCATTTCCTGCTGTCCACCAACTTCAGCGAAATCGAGGTCATGCTTGCGGCCCTTGCGCTGGGCATGCCGCAACCGCTGTCGGCCATGCAGCTTCTGTGGATCAACCTCGTCACCGACATCTTTCCCGGCCTCGCGCTTGCGGTGGAACCGGCAGAGCCCGAAGTGCTGTCCCGCCCGCCCCGAGATCCCGCCGAACCGATTCTGACCGCCGGGCACTTGCGGCTCATGACTGGCGAATCGGCCGTCATCACCGCAGGCACCCTGTCTGCCTTCACCTACGGGCTGGCACGCTACGGCGCCGGCGCCCGGGCAGGCACGATTGCCTTCAATACGCTGACATGCGCCCAGCTCCTGCATGCTTTCAGCTGCCGCTCCGACGAGCATGCCGCTTTCGGGATCGGCAGCAAGGCCGAGAACCGCTGGCTCACCCTCGCGGCCGGGGGCGCTCTGGCCGCCCAGGCCTCAACCCTGGTGTTTCCGCCGCTGCGTCGTCTGCTCGGCGGCACCGGAGTGAGCCTGATGGACACGGCCGTCATCGGCGCCGGCGCGGTGGGACCGCTGGCCGTCAACGAATTTCTGAAAAGACGCAGAACCAAAAAGGGGCGGTCCCGTCAACGGGACCCGGGAGACCCGTCATGAGCAGGAAAAGCCACTTCATTTTCGTCTCCGAATCCGTCACACGGGGACACCCGGACAAGCTCTGTGACCAGATCAGCGACGCCATCGTGGACCGGTTCCTCGCCGAGGATCCCTGTGCCCGTATCGACGCCGAATGCGCGGTATCCAACGGGGTCCTGTTCGTGGCCACGCAGGCGAATTCCCGTGCCAGCGTGGACGTGACGTTCACGGCGCGTCAGACCATCGCCGGCATCGGTTACACGCCCGAGGAACTGGATTCGGAGAACTGCACCATCCTCACGACCCTGGGCGACAATCTAGCGGCGAGGCCCTCGGACAGACACGAGGTCGAGCTGAGTGGCTCCGATCTGGACGGCATCGTTGCCGGACAGCACGCGACGGTTTTCGGTTATGCCTGCGACCAGACCGACTGCCTGATGCCGGCTCCGATCGTCCTGGCCCACGATCTCTGCAGGCAGATCGACCAGGTCCGGATGGACGCGGAGCTAACCTGGCTCGGAGCGGACGCCAAGGCCCAGGTGGCCGTGGAATACGTGGATCGCAGACCGGCTCGTATCCACAGCGTGTCTCTGACCGTGACCGGAGATTCGGAGACGGCAGGCTCGAACAAGGAAATTCGGGAGAACGTGGAAGAACGCATTATTGGCCCCGTGCTCGGGACCCGCGTCCCTGGAGCCGACGGGGAAACGCGGGTCTTCGTCAATACCGGGATGCCGCTGGTCAGAGGAGGACCGCGACTCCACTCCGGTCTGACCGGCCGCAAGAATGCGGTGGACACCTACGGCGAATACGCCCGCCACAGCGGCGCGGCCCTGTCGGGGAAGGATATCTGGCGAATTGACCGGATCGGCGCATATGCCGCGCGTCACGCGGCCAAGAATGCGGTGGCCGCAGGCCTTTGCAGGCAGTGCGAGGTCGCGCTGTCCTACACGGTCGGCCAGTCGGCCCCCATGGGTCTGGCGGTGGACACCTTCGGCACGGGAGAGATCGACGACGACCAGCTCGCCGATCGGCTGAGGGAAACGATGGACTTCCGCGTCGGGGGAATATTGAAAAGCCTCAGGCTTCGGGAAGCGGTCGCCGCCAGCGGCGGCAATTTCTTCAGGCGACTGGCGGCCTACGGCCAGGTAGGACGCGCGGACCTGGACCTGCCCTGGGAAGACACCGGAAGCTGCCGCAAACTGGCCTGAGCGGCTAGAAAAGAATGGCCGAGACCACCACGAAGTAGGCCACCAGGCTGAACACGTCCTGCAAAATAGTGGCCACGGGCCCGCTGCCGAGTGCCGGATCCCGGCCGATTTTCCAGAGAAACCAGGGCAGGAGCAGTCCGATCGTCGTCGATACTGCCCCGGCCATGACCAGCGACAGGGATACCGCAAGGGCCAGGCGTGGATCGCCCAGGATCAGGTAGATCATCGGAAAGGTCACAGCGGCCAGGACCAGTCCGATAACGGCACCGGTATACAGCTCCCCAACCATCAGTCTGCGGATGGACAACTGGCTCATGGAAAGCCAGCGGACGGCGATTGCCACGGTCTGGGTACCGATAGCCCCCGCCAGGTAGACGATGGCGGGTATGAAGAAAACCACCGCGATCCGTGTCGCCATGGCCTCCTCGAAAACCGCCATCACCCAGGTGGCGCCGGCGCCGCCCACCAGGCCCAGCAGTAGCCAGGGCAAGCGGTTCAGCGCCCGCGACAGCACCCGGCCCTCGATAGCGGCGCGGGCCACTTCCTGGTCGTGCAGGATGCCCGCGAGACGGTCGAAATCCTCGAGATGCTCGCGATGCTGGATACGCATCAGGGCCGGTGAAGGCACCGCGCCCAGAAGCCGCCAGTTCTCGTCCACCACCGGCACTTCGGCAACGCCGTGATGGACGGCCATGGCCACGACCCGTTCCTGGTCCTCGTCGGCCGCGACCACGGGAGCTACCTCCTCCATGACATCGCTGACGGAATGCTGCATTCCTGCAGACAACAGCCTGGGCAGCCGGACCAGACCCTGAAGACAGCCGTTGTCGTCCACCACGTAGACCGCTCCAACCGATTCGTAATCCCCCCCGGCCAGGCCCGAGAGAACCGAACCGATGGGTTCGCCCGGGCGCGCCGTCGGAATCCGCGTCACCATGTGCGAGCGGGCGGTCTCCGCCGCTTCCTTTGGCTCCGGCTCTGTGACTACGTGGCCGGACCCGGGATCCTCGAGATCGGTGACTGTCATCAGTATTTCCACGATGGCCGCGTCAGGCCTCAGTTGCTACATTCATGTTAGGGACGACTGCCTTTGGAGACCAGCCCATGGCCAGAACGACCGGCACCCGGTCCACCGCCGGAACCGGGGAGGCGAGAGGACGCAGGCCGGCTACGGTCCGGATCAGCGATAAGGACCGCAGCGCACTGGCGCTTGCCTGCGATCGCCTGGAACACCCGAGCCTGGCCGCCCGACTGACGGCCCTCATCGGAAGACCCGTGGAAGAAGGCCTGAAACTTCTGCCCAGACGGTGGTACGGGCGAATCCACGATTCAGCGGAGGCCACCATCAGCCGGGCCCTGTCGGTGGCCATCCGGACCCTGCCTGAGAATGACCGGACCGCGCGGGAGGACCTGCACAAGCTCCTCTGCATCGGCTCCGGTGCCGTCGGAGGATTCTTCGGCCTGCCGGGCACCCTGGCGGAGCTGCCGCTGACGACGACCCTGATGATGCGCTCCATCGCCGATATCGCCCGGGACGAGGGCGAAGACCTGGCCCTGGTGGAAGGCCGCATGGCCTGTGTCGAGGTCTTTGCCTACGGCGGCCGACCGGCGGAGGATGATGCTGCGGAAACCGGCTACTACGGGCTCCGGCTGGCCATGGCGTTCCATTTTTCCCTGGTAAGCGCACAGCTGGTCGAGCACGGCATCGCCCAGAGGACCCTGCCGGCGACGGTGGCCCTGACCCGGGCCATCGCCGGCCGATTCGGCGTGGCGGTCTCCGACAAGATCGCTTTCCAGCTGGTGCCCTTGATTGGCGCTATCGGCGGCGCTGCGGTCAACGCCATTTTCGTGCATCACTTCCAGGAAATGGCCAGGGGGCATTTCACGGTCCGCCGCCTCGAGCGCAAATACGGCCAGAACCGGGTTCAGCAGGCCTACGAGAAGATCCGCAGGGAAGGCATCGAGGTCCGCCGGAGCAGGCCCCGCGTACTTTCGACGGCTGCGTAATCTCGCGCCCTCTTCCCCCCGGCCCGGGCGAAGCTGCGTTTCCTCCGCGGCGCCCGGACGATGAAGTCCTATGCGGCAGTCTCCGCGACGGGGCGCGTATCGGCGCCGGACAAGGCGAGAATCCAGCGGCCGTAGAAAAACAGCCCGATGGCGGCGCCCACGGCGATAACAGCCATCAGGTACCAGACTGCGCCCACGTTGTTGGCCTGATAGAGCATCTCGGTCAACGCCTCGGGGGTACGCCCGGTTGTCATCACCATGAACTGGAAGGCTTCGCCGGTGGGCACCGAATCGAGTTCCGCCGCAGAAACGCCATTCTCCAGAAGCCAGTTCCTGGCCAGCGTCTCCTTGGCGGCAAACATGCCGTATAGCTTTGCGCCGACGTAGCCCTCGGTGACCCATCCTACAGCCAGGGGCAGATTGGAAAATCCCAGGTACATGGCTTTCTTGTCATCCGGGGCGAAGTTGCCGATGAACTCGGAGAACTTGGGACTGGAGAACATCTCGCCGGCGCTGAAAATCATGATGCCGAACAGGCAAATCCAGGCGCCGGCGGAGAACCCGATCATGCTGAAAGCCACGGCGGTCAGCATGGTGCCCAGGATCATGCTGTTGGTGGCGCGGAGCTTGCCGCTGAAATGGGCGAACAGAAAACAGGTCAGCATGATCATGCCGGCATTCACGTTCAAAAGGCCCTCGGGCAGGATCCGCGTGCCGTCCTGGCTCATGCCGAGGAGCCCGATGGCCACGGCGCTGGACGTGCCATCAGGTCCGAACAGGCTTTTGACAATTGTCGATGTATCCACCCAGTCGCGGATGTGCAGGGGAAGAACGTCGAACAGGGCGTTAAACATGAACCAGAACCCGGACATGATCACCAGAAATACCCAGAGGTGCGGCTTGGAGAGCTCCAGCAGCGAGTCATGCAGGAGATTGCCCTGTTTGATTTCACCCGCCGCGACCCGACGCTGGTGCTCGAGCCGTTCCTCGATGTGAGGCTCCTTGTACGTGAGCAGGAGCAGGAAATTGATGGAGATGATCGCGGCGCAAGCGTAAAAAACATTGGACCAGGCAAGCTGCCGCATCTGTGCCGCCAGAAGGGGCCCCATCCAGCCGCCGATATTCACGGTCTGGTAGAAAATACCCCAGGCCATGGAGCTGTTCTGCCGGTTCGTGGCTTTCACCAGCGTCCCCTGGATACCGGGCTTGAAGATCCCCGTGCCGATCGCCAGCACGATGGCGCCGAGGGTGAAACCCCAGAACGACGGGAAAAAGGCCATGATCAGGTAGGCGACAATCTTGACAACGGTGGACAGGAAGATCGTTTGCTTGTACCCGATGCGATCGGAAAGCCCCCCGACCAGCGCCGGCACCAGGGACTGGAACAGGGCCCAGATAAAGAAGATGGCGCCGAGGTCCTCGGCGGTCACGCCGAGGCCTCCTTCCGAGACCGGTGCCGTCACGTACAGGCCCGAGACGGCCCGAACCCCGTAGTAGGCGAGGCGCTCCACCATTTCCATCCCGCCGACGATCCAGAAGACATAGCCGAGGCTGGCGATGGAAGCGGCCAGGCCGAGCTGCTTCACATCGCGCAGGGCCTGGGTGTCGGGGGTAACCGGTGTTGTCATGGCTTTTTCTCCGCCCGGCGGCAAGTGGGCGCCAATTCAGCGCATTGTAAGGGATCCAGACGCGGGGGCGGGCCCGGGCCCTGCGGTACCATGTCCGAAAATCAGGGGTCTTCGTGGTCGAGACGAATTACACCATCATCCTGACTTTCGCCGCGTATCTTGCCGTGGTCCTGGTCGTCGGCGCCGTGGCCTGGCGACGGACGAAGAACCTCAAGGACTACATCCTCGGCGGCCGCCGGCTCGGCCGATGGGTCACCGCGATCAGCGCCCAGGCCTCCGATATGAGCGGCTGGCTCCTGATGGGCCTGCCCGGTTACGCATACGCTGCCGGCATGGAGTCGATCTGGCTCCTGGTGGGGCTCCTGATCGGCACCTATGCCAACTGGAAATTTACCGCCGCCCGTCTGAGAGTCGCGACAGAGCGTTACGGGGACTCGCTAACTCTCCCGGACTATCTGGATCGCAGGTTCAACGACCGCAGCGGCGTGCTGCGCCTGTTGTCCGCGCTATTCATACTGGTCTTTTTCACCTTTTACACCAGCTCCGGGCTGGTGGCAGGGGGACGACTGTTCGAGGAGGTTTTCGGGCTCGATTACATCTGGGCGGTGGCGGCGGGGGGCGTGACCATTGTCGTATACACCTTCATCGGTGGCTTTCTCGCTGTCAGCTGGACGGACCTGATCCAGGGTCTGCTCATGTTTGTCGCCCTGATCATCGTGGCGGTGATGGGCCTTGCCGCCATCGGCGGGCTCGACGGCATGGCGTCCGGAATGGCGACGGTGGACCCGGCTCTGCTGGACCCCTTCACGAACGCCGCCGGCGAACCTCTGGGTGCCATCGCCGTCATCTCCCTGCTCGGCTGGGGACTGGGCTATTTTGGCCAGCCCCATATTCTGGCCCGCTTCATGGCGGCAAGCAGCGTGGAGAGAATCCGCGATTCACGCCGAATCGCCATGACCTGGGTGACCGTGGCCCTGGCGTGCGGCATGGTGGTGGGTATGTGCGGAATCGCGCTTCTCGAGGAACCGCTTGCCGGGGCGGACACCGAGAAGATCTTCATCCTCATGGCCACCATTTTTCTGAACCCAGTAGTGGCGGGTGTCTGCCTCGCCGGGATCCTGGCGGCGGTGATGAGCACCGCCGACTCGCAGCTCCTGGTAGCGTCTTCCGCTGTCTCGGAGGATCTTTACAAGGGCTTCTTTCGCCGCGAGGCGAGCCCCGGAGAGCTGTTGTGGGTGGGCCGGCTGGCGGTCGTGGCCATCGCCATGCTGGCCCTCTTTCTCGCATCGGATCCGGACAGCAAGGTGCTGGACCTGGTGGCCTATGCCTGGGCGGGCTTCGGGGCCGCCTTCGGGCCCGTCATCCTCATATCTCTCTACTGGCGCGGAATGTCCCGCTCAGGCGCTATCGCGGGCGTGCTCACCGGGGGTATTACGGTGATCGCATGGAAGCAGCTGGCCGGGGGCATATTCGACATTTACGAGATCGTGCCGGGGGTGCTCTTCTCGGCCGCCGCAGTTTTCGGGGCCAGCGCCTTTTCACGCGGCGGTGGTCGCTGAGCGCCAGGCGGCGATCGCCAGAACCCAGGCAGCCGCAAGAAGTACCGCCGCGGCAGCCCCGGCCGTCCACTGGATCCGTTTGTTCCTGAGACGGGTCTCCGGCACGAGACTGCCGAGCCAGCCGATTGCCAGACCCGCGATGAATCCAGTGAGATGGGCCACCACGTCTGTCCGCTCGCCGCCGGTGCCGGTGTAAGCAAGGAGCAGTATGCCGCCGATCAGTGGGCTCCAGCGTCGCAGGGCCCCGCCCGCCAGGAGTTTCCAGTACCGCATGGAGTGGGCTACTACGATGGCGAGGGCCGCGAACACCGCCGTGGACGCACCGATGGAAGAGTGTTCGGGATTCTGGATAAGGGCGTTGAGCCCGTTACCTAAGGCGCCGGCAACGAGGATGCCGCACCAGGCCACTCCGCCCCCCAGGGCCTGGGCGGCGAGCAGTCCGAAGACGATGCCGAATACCAGGTTCGCCACGATATGGCCTGCATCCGCGTGCAGCGTCAAGGCAGTCACGGTCCGCCACCACTGGCCCTGCATCACCAGCCCTGCGCGCATGGCGCCGGCCTCGTACCAGTCCCAGCCCAGCGCCCACCCGTTGGCCAGCACCGAGATTCCCAGCAGGGTCGCTACGTAGGCCAGCAGGCCGAGTCGACCGCTGGAGATGACCGGCACCCGGACCCGCCTCGGTCGCGGGCGCGCCGTGTTTTCCCGGGCATAGGCCTCGATTTCCGCCAATGCCCTGGACAGATCCTGTTCACTCACGAGCAGCAGCCAAAAGCCGTCCACGAAACAGAGTTCGGACGCCACGCCCACGGCCGAGAGCACAAGACGCCTATCCTCGCAGGGACCGCGATATCGATTCTGAAAAGCGATGGCCAGGTCGCTAGGCAGCGTGTTCATGGTCGATACCATGCGGCAGCTATCCCGGAAGAGCAACGCGGCAAGGGGAATGAAACAAGGCCGGAGCGGCCTTGCGCCACTCCGGCCCCTCAGCGTCTGCCCCCTCCCCAGGGCAGGACGCTATCGTGTCAATCACGCAACCTTCAGAACGTGACGTTTCGCCTTCTTGGCTTTCGGCAGCACGATCTCCAGGAGTCCGTCCTTGAGATGTGCCTTGGACTTTTCGATGTCCACGTCGATCGGGAACATCACGGTCCGCTCCAGCGCACCGTGCTGCATCTCGCAGCGATAGAAGCGATCAGTCTTCTCCTCTTCCTTCAGTTCCCGGTCGACCATGATGGTCAGTCCTTCGTCCGTGATCGACAGCTCGATCTCGTCTTTCTTGACACCCGGCAGTTCGGCACGAACAACCAGTTCATCGTCACGGTCGATGAGATCGACAAGCGGATAACGCATCTGGAACACGCTCTCGATCTCGGGCGACAGTGGGCGTCTGAAACTCATCGGGTCCATCCAGAGGCGATTGAAGAAGTTCTCGAAAACATCCTCAATGCCTTCCCGGAGAGGCCAGGTCGTCGGGCCGACGCTACGCGGCAGTTTCCCGACTTTTTTCGGGACAAGTTCACGTACAGTCGACATAACGTTTACCTCATTGGATCAAGCATCCCTGCCGTCCGGACAAAGTCTGCCCGGACATTTAAAACATAGATCCAACAGGGCCATTCCCAATCGTGGGATTCCCCTATTGACGGAGTGCGACCGCTTGTCCGGGAGGGATGTCCTACTGGACGATGGTGTGCTCGTAATTCTCGATGTCGTGAACGGCCCAGATGACGGGCTCCCACTCGTCCCTCCGGGTGCCGGTGAGCCGGGCACCGATGTAGTACCGCCGCCCCTCCTCCACAAACAGCTTCATCTCGCCGGGCTGTTCGCCCCGGGGCGTGTAGACGACTCCCGTATTCAGTGTTCCTGTTGCCTGGCTGAGATCCGCGACAACCCGGATGGTGTGGTCGCCCGGGGCGAGCCGGAAAGTATGCTTCCGGCCGGACAGACCGCCCACCGAGGAGGTGGACTGGACGTTCCTGCCGTCGATCACCGCGATGTAGGCCGGGTAAACCTTGTCCGGTATGTCGGAAGTGAAGGTGGTCACAATGCCGTACGGTTCATCGGAGGACAGCATTCGTGCCTCCATGCAGCCCCCGGCAATAGCCGCCGCTGCCAGGCCGAAGACCAGCCCGGTGACACGGATGCAGCGTGCGCTCAAGGATTCCATCATTGCGGCGATTTCCTCTCCGGTTTTGGCTGCCACAGAACTCCCTCGAAGCCTACCTGCCGGCGCCTCCAGCTTGTTAGACCGGATTCGGTTCCCGTTGTTTCGCTTTCCGGTGGCGTGTCGGTAATCGGACTCGCCGTCCGTGAAAGCTGACCGCATGTCGCCTGGCAAATCCGTTTTTCCAGGGTCCGGCGGACTACCGCCGCCGAATCCGGACGTCGTCCACAACGTCATCCGACGGATGGATGATCACTTCCTCGCCGACGGACAGGCCTTCCCGGATCTCCACCTCCAGGCCGGTCCTTTTGCCCGGGATCACGATGGTCGCCCGGGCCCGGTCTCCGTCCGCCCGGAACACCGCCCAGCCCTCGGCGTGTCTGAAAACTGCGCTGGAAGGAACCTGCAGTACATCCTCGCCGTGCCAGAGTATGAAACTGGCCTCTACGCGATAACCGTCGCCAAGCCGTGCCCACTCCTTCCGGTCCGAGGTGATGTCGGCGATCACCAGCACCCGCTGTTCTTCGACGCCCAGCGCCGAGATCTTGGTGAAACCGGTGGGCTCCACGATCCGGACGACACCCTCGAGAGGCTGATCACCGCCCCAGCGGATGAAACGCACGGGCGTGCCCGGCGTAATCCTGACCGCGTCCACGGACAGAACGTCCACCTCGACCTCGAGATTCGCAGGGTCCCCGAGTTCCACCAGCGACTGGCCGGCGGTCACCACACCTTCACTCTCCCGAAAGAGCGCCAGCACCCGACCGCTCACGGGAGCGGTGATGGTCACCATCTCGGGCGCCTCGCCGAGGGATCCTGCGGCGGAGTATTCCAGGGCAGTCTGCGCTGCCTGCAGCTCGTGGCGGGCCACGTCCACGGCGAATTCTGCCGACCGCAGTTTCGCAGCGGCAGCCCTCGCCTGGGCCCGGGCCCTGTCCACCTCCTCCTCGGACACAGTCCGGTCGGCCCGCAGCCGCTCCTTCCGCCTCAGCTCGGTATCGGCGAACTCGGAATCGGCCCGTGACGCGGTGGCGTTCTGCTCAGCGGCGAGCAGCGCCGATCGTGCCGCTTGCACCCGGGCCTCGGCCGCCGCCCGGCTGCGGGGATCCAGGACTTCGGACCGCAAGGGCTCCAGGGTCAGCAGCGGGTCGCCCTTCTCGACCTGGTCGCCCACGTCCAGTTGCACCCGCCGGGAGAATCCGGCGACCGGAGCCGAAACCACGAAACGGTCAACCACCCGCGTCTTGCCCTCCTCCTCCACGGTGACGGTCAGGGGCCCTCGCATGACCTCGACCACGTCCACCGGCACGGGTCGAGGTCGAAAGGCCATCACCAGGGCGGCGATCACCGCCAGGGCCAGGAAAATAAGGGCGATGCTGCGCTTGTTGGCCATCGATCAATCCTATTCCCGTGTCTTCAGGACTGCCACCAGATCCAGATGATCGACGCGGCGCCGGACGACCAGGCCTGACACCGTGGCCGACAACAGCACGACGGTAGCCGCCAGGGCATAGGTGTCGGCCTGAAGCACCAGCGGGATGCGAAACAGCTCGTGGGGCAGATTATCGATCATCCATTGGCACAGGCGCCGCCCCACCAGAAACCCCAGGGGAATCGCCACCAGGGTCAGCAGGCCGAGTTCGCCGAGAAGAATGTAGGACGCCTCGCCGCGGGTAAATCCGAGAACCCGCAGACTGGCCAGCTCACGACTGCGCTCGGCCAGGGCGATGCGGGCGCTGTTATAGACAATACCGAACACAATGGCGCCGGACAGGGCGCTGATGAAGCCCATGTAGGTCAGGAGGAACTGGCCCATGGACTCGTAGAAATTCTCCACCCTGGCATCGGCGGCTTCCGTGCCCGCCACTCGCGGCATCTCCTTGATCTCCGCATAGATGGCGTCACGGTACGCCTCATCGATGCTGACAAACGCGCCGGATACCGCCTCACCTTCATCGATCAGGCGGTTCAGCCCGTCCAGGGTCATGTAGGCCCCGATGCCGATATACTGGCGAACCGTGCCGACCACCGGGACCGTCCGGATCAGCCGTTTTCCCTCCAGCACCTGGACCGTGACGTCCTCACCGGGACGCACCCCGAGAATTTCGGCGAGCTGATCGGTCAGCAGAAGGCCTTTCCCGGGAAGATCCAGGGGGCGAGCCCGCTCGTCCAGAGCCCGATGCAGCACGGCGTCGCGCTCATAGCCCAGGATGCTGGTGCGATAACTCCGCGGGCCGGCACGAAGCCGGACCGCAACGGTCCTGAAAGGCTCCACGTGCTGAATTCCGTCCAGCGTGCGGAGATCGTGGACCACCCGGCGGGATGTGGGGTCGAAAAACGTGATCGACATGTCTTCCCGCTGCGCCAGGTCGAATTCCACGTACACCATGTAGTCGATGGAGTCGGTAAAAAACGTGCCCACCATCATGATGGCGCAGGCCATGGAGATGCCCATGACGGTCAGGGCCGATTTGACCGGCCGCCGCTCCACGTGCCGCAGGATCATCCGGGTCGGCTGGTCGAGCCAGCGGCCGGTGCCGAGACGCTCCACCAGCGCGGGACGATAGGCCTCCGGCGCCTCCGGACGCATGGCCTCGGCCGGCGGCAGAACGACCGCCCGCCGGACCGCGCCCAGGGTGCCGAGCACCGCCGCAAAAGCCGTCACCAGGGTGGCGAGAACCAGATGAACCGGGTCGATGCCGTAGTCGAGGAACGGAAACCGGTAATAGTCCATGTACAGGCCGCTCAGCCCGCGGCCAAGCCAGGCGCCCAGTGCGCTGCCGGCGATGACACCCCCGGCAACGATCAACAGCACCAGAGACACGTAGTGCCAGCCCACCTGCAGGTTGCTGTAACCGAAGGCTTTCAGGATGGCGATCTGCTCCCGCTGGGTGTTGACCAGACGTGCCACGACCACGTTCAGCAAAAACGCGGTCACGGCCAGGAATATTGCGGAAAACAGCCCCGACGTCTGCCGAAGCTGCTCGAACTCCTCGTTCAGGAAGCGATGGGAGATCTGGTCCTCCCGATCGTAGGCGCCGAGGCCTCCATATGGCTCCAGCAGCACGTCCAGGCGTTCTATGACGGTGTCGGCGTTGGCATCCGCCGCCAGACCGAGAGTGACTGAATTGAAAGCATCCTCCATTTCGTAGGCAGCAGCCAGGGCACGGTGACCCATCCAGATGACGGCATAGCGTTTGAAATCAGGCAGGATCCGGCCCGGCGCGATCTGGTAGATGTACTCCGGGGAAAGCGCAACGCCGACAATGTTCAGTTTCTTGCGGGTGCCCTTGATCACTGCCGACAGCTGGTCCCCCGGGAGCAGACCGTGGGCCGAGGCAAACGCCTCGCTGACCAGGATTTCGTCATCCCGCCAGGGCTCGATCATCCGGCCGCGCCGAAGGTGGATCCGGTTGAGCAGAGGCTGGCCGCTCTCCGGAACGGAGACCAGATGGCCGACCACCGGATCAGGAAAATCGGGCACGTCGATCTGGGCGGCGGCGACGACCCTGAGAGCCACGGCGCCCACCCCGGGGATTTCCGCGATCCGATCCCTGAGAGTCCGGGGCGCCCGGGTCAGGGATCCGAACACGTCTGCAAAGGCGTATTCTTCGTAGTATCGGGCGCGGGTTTCCTGCAGCGCTTCCAGCGTGCTCACGGACATCAGATAGGTGGCCACACCGCTGGCGATGACCATGACGATAGCCAGCGCCTGTCCGCTCATTTCCATCAGTTCCCGGAAAAGCTTTCGGTTCAGGGCACGCACGGGCGGTTACCAGTGAAGATCCCGGGCCGGCACCTTGTCCGGGTTGTGCTCCACCTCCGCGATGCGACCGTCCGCGAGCCGGATGACCCGGTCGGCCATGCGGGCGATGTCGGCGTTATGGGTAATCAGCACCGTGGTGGTTCCAAGTTCTCTGTTGACCGTTTCCAGCGCTTCCAGGACAACCACGCCGGTTTTCGAATCCAGCGCCCCGGTGGGTTCGTCACACAACAGCACGGCGGGGTTCTTTGCGATGGCCCGGGCGATGGCGACCCGCTGCTGCTCGCCGCCGGAGAGCTGAGCGGGAAAGTGATCCATCCGTTCGGCAAGCCCGACAATCGTCAGGGCCTCGGCCGGATCCATGGGCGATGCCGATATCTCGGTCACCACGGCAACGTTTTCCCTCGCCGTGAGACTGGGTATGAGGTTGTAGAACTGGAATACGAAGCCCACGTGGTTGCGCCGAAAATCCGTCAGCCTGCGTTCCCCGGCCTCGGTGAGATCCTGACCGTGGTACCAGACGTGGCCCGCCGTGGGCGTGTCCAGGCCGCCGAGGATGTTCAGAAGCGTGGATTTCCCGCTTCCGGAGGGACCGAGTAGGGCAGTCAGCTCACCTGCGAAAAGATCCACGTCCACCCCGCGCAGAGCGTGTACGCTGACCTCACCCATCTGGTAGATCTTGGTGACGCCCCGGGCCCTGAACACCAGTTTTTTCTCGTTCGTCACCTGCAGTAGTCCCGTTCCGCTCGGAATGGCCGAGTGCGCCATTCCCCAAATTCAGTCTAGACGACCCATGGTTACAGGCATATCAGCGCGGTTTGTTACGCGGCCCCGCGCGGCATTGTCATGCCGCCAGGAGCGCCTCCTGGAACGCGGTCCGGCAGCGGCGTACCGGAAGGGGATGCGCCGGCTCATCCCCCCCTGCTCTGGGTTACACTCGCGGGAATGACGGAATCCATCATGCTCACGGGTACGGCACGGGGCAGGCAGGCCATCCGACACCACTGGTCCCTCGATCCGTCCGTGATTTTTCTGAATCACGGATCATTCGGCGCCTGCCCCATCCCCGTGCTGCAGCACCAGTCGGCCTTGAGGGCACGAATGGAACGGCAGCCCGTGCAGTTCTTCGTGAGAGACCTGGAAGGCCTGCTGGACGACGCCAGAAAAGAGTTCGGGCGCTTCCTGTCCACGGCCCCGGAGAACCTGGCCTGGGTGCCCAATGCGACGTCGGCGGTAAACGCGGTGCTGCGATCCCTGGAGTTTCGGGCGGGCGACGAACTTCTGACCACGAATCACGAATACAACGCTTGCCGAAATGTGCTCGAGTACGTGGCGGCGCGGTCCGGCGCCAGGGTCGTCGTCGCTCCCGTCCCTTTCCCGCTGATTCACCCGGCACAAGTCATGGAGGCCGTCATCAGTCGGGTAACGAGGCGCACACGGCTCGCGCTTCTGGATCACGTCACGAGCCAGACCGCGCTGGTTCTGCCCATTCGTGAGCTTGTATCGGAACTGGCAGACCGGGGCGTCGAGACCCTGGTGGACGGAGCCCACGCCCCGGGGATGCTGGATCTCAACGTGGAGTCCGTGGGTGCCGGATGGTACACGGGCAATTGCCACAAATGGCTTTGCGCCCCAAAGGGAGCCGCGTTTCTCTACACACGGCCCGATCTTCAGGAAAGCACCCGTCCGGCGGTCATCAGTCACGGGGCCAACTCTCCGAGAACGGACCGGTCCCGTTACCTGATCGAGTTCGACTGGACCGGGACTGACGATCCCACGCCGATGCTTTGTGTCCCGGAAGCGATCCGCTTCATGGGGAACCTGATGCCGGGAGGCTGGGCCGCGGTGAGATCCAACAATCACCAGATGGCTATCAGGGGTCGGGACGTGCTGTGCAGCGCGCTGGACGTGGACCCGCCCTGTCCGGACGAGATGATCGGCTCCCTGGCCTCGGTTCCCCTGCCGGACGGCGCGGGAGCAATCAGCAAATCGCCCCTGTACGCCGACCCGCTGCAGGACGAGCTGCTGGAGAAGTTCCGCATCGAGGTGCCGGTCATCCCCTGGCCGGCGCCGCCGAAGCGATTGATCCGCGTTTCCGGGCAGGTCTACAACCGGGACGGGGACTACGAAGAACTGGGGCGGGCGTTGCGGTCTCTGCTCGCGTGATCCTTCCAGACCTGCCTGGGAAATGCCGGCCCGGCTCAAGTTCCGGAGGATGGGCTGCAAAACTATTCGAACGGCCCGCGATTCAGTTGAATTCCCCTCGGATTTGCAGTTACCGTGACGCTATCCTTTTCGCGTTTGGTCTTTCCAACGTTATGGGTCCCCGATCGGATCTCCTCCAGCGGAATCCATATACTCTTCTGATCTTTTTTGAGCCGGCTTGATCAAAGGCGGCGATGAAACGAAGGTGAAGCGGGCCGTGAGACAGATTTTTCTTACCACCGTACTGGTCCTGACAGGACTTTCACAGAACGGCGTCGTCCAGGCCGAGGACGATGCGGGATCGGGCTGGGGAAAGATCACGGAAGCTTACGTCAATTCCGAGATGACGGTTTTGCGCCTGCAATTCTCCGAATCGATCGTTAATCCGGGCAACTGCGAGGGCGCGGATTTTTATGTAAGGGAACTGGACGACAGTATCGCCAGTGATCGTTTTCTGCGTGTTGTTCTGGCCGCACATTTGGCTGGCCGAAAGGTGAAATTCTGGATTGATGGCTGCTCCGGAAGCAGGTGGTGGGGAAAGACCCGACCGCAGATCTACGACATTTATATTGCTGACTAGTCTGCCGTTCCAGTGACGGGTCTAACTGGTCAGCGTTCGCATCTCAGCCTTCTCGTTGGATTCGTCGCCGCTGCCTGTGGCTACATTTTTTTGCTAGAGCCCTGGGGACACGATACGTGGTACCACCTCCAGCGGCTTATGGATATCGAGAGTCAGTTCCAGAGTGGAACGCTGCGGGCTTATTTCGCCGAAAATGCCGCTCAAGGCAAGGGGCTGCCGGTCTGGATTTATTATTCCCAATGGATCTACTGGCCTCCCTTGCTCCTCGATTCCCTGGGAGTCGGCCCTCTTGTATCCCTCAAGATCGTCTACTGCGGATTGCTTTTGACGTGTTGTGCTGGCTGCTACCGACTTCTGAAGCTCCATTCCGACGGACCACAGGCTGTCCTGGGTACTCTGCTGTTCGTCACCTCGAATTACGTAATCGGCGAGATCTTTCAGCGCTCCGCCTATGCAGAATTTTTTAGCGTTGCGATGCTTCCATTCCTATTGTGTGCGCTGAACGGCGTTTTGCGGCACGGAGGAACCGCGAAAATGGCGGCGGTGGTGCTATTCAGCGCTGTAATGATCCTGTCGCATCCGCTCAGTTTCATGAACTCCGGATACGCCGTGGTGGCCTATGGAGTATATGTCGGGCTCCGCTGGCAGCTTCCGGCCAGACGATTCCTGACGCTTTGCGCTCTTCTGTTACTGGCGCTGGCAATTACAGCCTTCTACTGGCTGCCAGCCGTCGTTGAGACGCGCTTCGTCCTGGGCGCCGAGGGCGTGCCCACACCGCTCAGAGAAACTTTCCTTACGATTCCAAGCTACTTCAGGTTTCACAGCATTCTGAGCCTCGGTTTCGTGTTGACTCTCTGCCTGATTGCAGGTGGCGTCGGGCTGCTGGTTCGCAGCCCCGCCCGGGAGGCGCGCGTGGTCCGGTCGTCCTGGCCCCTGGTGGCGGGCATGCTGATCTACTTGTATCTGACGCTTCCAATCAGCGAACCCCTATATGCTCACATTTCTTTCTTGGCCTCGAATCTCTGGGTCTGGCGGGTTCTTTTTCCACTAACGCTACTGGCCGTGATATTCATCGTCAGCAACTATCGATGGTTGCCACGACAGCTGCGCAAGGACGCCTTGCTCGATGCCATCGCCGTGCTCGCGGTCCTTCAGGCGACTGTTTTCGTTCTCTTCTACACCGTATCCGACATCTCGATCAGGCGCGTGCCAATAGGGCACATCGAAGGCGAGCTCGCCAAGGAGGAACGTCGTCTCGAAGGCTTCGGAATCGATGAATATCTTCCCCAACCGCGGTTACTTCCAAGACCGGAAACGCCGTGCCCATCAGTCCGGACGGTTGCGCCGGCTGGCCTGCGTGAAACAAGTTTTGTCATTGAAAAAAACGACATCGATCGCTGCATCCATCTGCCACGGTACTGGAACACCCGCTATCTGGCTTCGATTGACGGCGAAGAACTCCCCGTGCTGGCCGATCCGGACGATGAGGTCCTCCTTGTGCCCGAGGACAGGTCCGGCATAGTGACCGTTCGCTTCGGCCGGCCCGACTATGTGAGATTCTCCGATTATCTGTCTGCCGCTTCAGCAATCGTGCTGCTCCTTTTTATAGCGTGGTCGCTCCTCCGCGGCCACCGTGTAAAAGCCTCCGTGGACACCGGGTAGTTCCCGGCATTGCAGGCCAATTTCATCCAGGGCTCGACGATGAGCACATCCCCTTGATGATGAGAAGCTTCGATATGAACGAGATGCGGATAGCCAGGCCGGACCTCGTCAACAACCTCGTGTTGCGGAATTTCTTCCTTTTTGCGCTACAAGACCCCGGGGGCCGGACTCACGCGCTGGAATCCGCCAGAGAGCAGGCCGAAAAGCGGGTGGATCTGGTCGAGCAACAGCTGGATCCTGACTGAGAGCAGCCGGGTCCTGCGATGGGCTCTCTCCCGCGAATCGGCGGTCCCGGTTCTGATCCGTCGGTCTCGATAACTTCCGGCATCCATCGTAAACACTCCTTCCGGGTGCTATAAAGGGGCCGGCGCGGCAGGAATTGGCCGTCGCCAGGGGGTCAGTGGCACGTATGGGCTCGTTCTTCGCGGAACTGAAGCGACGGAATGTCTTCCGTGTCGCGGTGCTTTACGGCATCGTCGCCTGGCTGATCCTGCAGGTTTCCGACGTGGCCGTCCCGGCCCTCCGGCTCCCGGAGTGGACGCTGAGCTTCGTGTTGTTCCTGCTGGCCATCGGCTTTCCCGTTGCGATTATCGTGGCCTGGGCCTTCGAGCTCACTCCCGAGGGTCTCAAGCGCACCCGGGAAGTAGATCCGGACGCCTCCATCACCCCGGTCACCGGCCAGAAGATCAATCACCTGATCATCGGCGTGCTGACGTTGGCGGTCGCTTATCTACTGATCGACAAGTTCATGCTTTCGACGGATGACAACACCCATCCGTCGGCCGATGCCCGGATTCCGCAAACGCCGGAAAGCGTCTCCCTGACTTCCATTGCCGTACTGCCCTTCGTCAACATGAGCGCCGATCCGGAGCAGGAGTACTTCGCCGACGGCATCTCCGAGGAACTCCTGAACCTGCTGGCCAAGATCGAGGATTTCAAGGTGGCAGGCCGAACGTCGTCCTTCGCCTTCAAGGGCCAGAACCAGGACCTTCGGGTGATCGCCGAAAAGCTGGGCGTCGCCACCGTGCTCGAAGGCAGCGTGCGCAAGGACGGCGACCAGGTCCGGGTCACGGCGCAGCTGGTCAAGGCCGACGACGGCTATCACCTCTGGTCGGAGACCTACGACCGCAGGCTCGACAGCATTTTCGCCATTCAGGACGAGATCTCGGGCAAGGTCGTCACCGCCATCAAGACCAAGCTGCTGGCCGACGACGATCAGGACGCAGTAAAAGTCGAAACCGCTGCGCTGACCCGTGAAAAGCCGACGGAGAACATGGAGGCGTACACCAGCTTTCTGCGGGGACAACACCTGATCAAGAAGCGCACCGGCGATGACATGTTCCAGGCGCTCAGCGAGTTCCGCCACGCTGTCAGCCTGGATCCGAGCTTTGCCGAAGCCCATGTGGGAGTGGCCAACGGCTATTCGCTGCTCGCCAACTACGGCTACCGCAACATTGAGGAGGTCGGACCGCTGGCCGCTGCGTCCATCGAGCAGGCGCTCGCACTAAAGCCGGACCTGGGCGAGGCGTGGGCCGCCAGGGGATTACTGGAGGAGCTGCGGGGCGCCTCGCCGGAGCAGACGCTGCCGCTTCTGGAAAAAGCCGTAGCACTGAATCCCAACGATGCCCAGTCTCTTGCCTGGATGGCCAACGACTACGCCGCTCAGGGTCAGTACGAGGAGCGGTATGCCATACTCGAAAAAGCCTATGCCCTGGACCCCCTGTCGCCAATCATCCTGTTCAACATAGCTGACGCCGCGCACATCCTGGGCTTGCATGAGGATGCGCAGCGACTGGCGGACGAACTCGAGTCGCTGATGCCGAACCAGGGCGCCCCTTTCCGGCTGCGTGCGCGACTGGCCTGGCGGGACGCGGATTTCGTTGCGGAGACCCGCTGGTATCACAGGGCAGTCACGAAGGACCCGGGCAGTATTCCCGCCCTGATATCGCTATCCGACAAAGCCGCGGACTACGGTGCCCTCGACGCGGCCGAGCGCTATGCGCGGCAGGCCCGTGACATCAACCCCACAAGCACAAGGGCTCTGGAACACCTGGCGTACGCGATGATTTTCCAGGACAGGACGGAGGAGGCCCGAAAGCTCCTGGAGCAGGGGCAGCGGCTCTACCCGGAGGACAAACTGCTGCTGTCCCTGGAGGCGGATCTGGCCTATCTGGAGGGCAATTACGATCGAACCCTGGCGACCCTTGAGACAGCCTTCCCCGAGTTGTTCACGGAACCGCCAGGAATCCAGGACGGGACGAATATCTGGTGGGCTCATAATGTCGCCTGGATGTATCGGGCGGAAGGGCAGGACGACAAATCCGATGCCGTCATAGCCGCCGTGGAAAAGTTCGTCGAGCCCAGACTGTCTTACTACCCGAAGACGAGTGTTGACTGGCTCGCCGCACGAACCGCCGCCGTCCGCGGAGACAGGGAGGCGATGGTGCGCCACCTGCGCAACATGGTCCGTACCGGTGAACAATTCGGGGCGTTTCTGAGAGATCCGATGTTCCTTCAGTACGCCGAGGACCCGGATGTCGCCTCCGTCTTCGACGAAATGCGGGCAGCGGATCGGAAAGCCCGGGAAGAGCTGACCGCGGAAGGAATTTTCTGACCCCATGAGCTCGTTTTTCTCCGAGCTTAAGCGGCGCAACGTCATCCGGGTGGCGGTCTTGTACACCGTCGTGGCCTGGGTCCTGATCCAGGTCGTGGACATCGTCATGCCCCGGCTCGGAATCCCCGAATGGGGCGTCACCTTCGTCATCGTCATTCTCGGCGTTGGCTTTCCCGTCGCCCTGATCTTCGCCTGGGCCTTCGAGCTCACCCCGGAGGGGATCAAGCGAACACGGGACGTGGATCCCGAGGAGTCCATCACCCCGGTGACGGGACAGAAAATCAATCACCTGGTCATCGGCGTCCTGGCCGTCGCCGTGGCCTATCTGCTGGTGGACAAGTTTTTCCTGGCCTCCGGTCCCGACGCATCAAAACCGGAGATCGCGGCGAAGGGCCAGCCGGCGCTGACCTCCATCGCCGTGCTCCCCTTTGCCGACATGAGCCCGGCCAAGGACCAGGAGTACTTCACCGACGGCATCTCGGAAGAGCTCCTCAACCTGCTGGCGAAGATCCCGGACTTCAAGGTGGCGGGCCGCACCTCGTC
>Ga0209536_100001875_pt1 | contig 34460 bp, 40 predicted proteins | sample DeeMarSeWOR28_12_FD_187461 | JGI IMG/M metagenome (GOLD analysis project Ga0209536, IMG submission 187461) | Marine sediment microbial communities from White Oak River estuary, North Carolina - WOR-2-8_12 (SPAdes) (version 2) | ecosystem: Environmental > Aquatic > Marine > Intertidal zone >...
ACAAACCGATACTCTATTTCGCCGCCGGTGCCGCAAGCATGAAGTTGCTGGGTGCCACGGTATTCGCCGCCCGCCTGCCGTCGCTGTTGTTCACTGTTGCAACCCTAGTACTCGTAGGTTGGTTCGGAAACAGGTTGTTTGGCACGACAGCGGCTTGGACGGCAGTCATTGCCACAGCTTCGATGCCGTTCACCCTGGCATACTCCAGGACCGTAATCTTCGACAGTGCGCTCACGTTCTTCGTGCTGCTCGCTTTGAGCACGTTCTACATCGCGATTGACGCAGTCGGCCGGAGCGAGGTGAAGCCAGCGGATCCACAACCGCACAACGCAACGGGCGCCGAGCAGCCGGAGGTCCGAGCGGTCACCCCCAAGGGAAGAAAGTGGCAGGGGTGGACGACGCTCGCCTGGACTGCGATGGCGTGCGGAGTGCTCACCAAAGGTCCCATTGCTTTGGCACTCCCGCTGATGATCGCCATTCCGTTTGCGGCTTGGCGCCGCGCGTGGCGCACCATCGTGGACCCGCTGTCCGTGCTGCTGTTTGCCGCTCTAATTGCACCGTGGCTGTTCGCGGTATCGCGGCAAATCCCGGACTTCATGCACTACGCCTTGGTGACGGAGACCGCACGCCGATTGACCTCCACCGAGCTGCAACGCACGGGTCCCATCTGGTATTTCTTGGCCATCCTACCGGCCGCAACCCTTCCCTGGTCACTCGTTGCAGTGGCAGCTTGGCACCCGATCACGCGGCGGCCCGACGGCCACGGAAGCATGGATGCGAGAATCGTCTATTTGTTGCTGTGGATCTCGGTACCACTAGTGTTCTTCAGCCTATCGCAATCGAAGCGGCCCCAATACGTCTTACCCCTAGTGACCGCCGTTGCCCTGTTGGTGGCAGCAGCTTGGAACGGCTCGCGTGGTCGATTGCCGGGCGCAAGGTTTGCGGCCGTAGCAGTCATGCTGTTGGGCATCGCATTCATCGCCTGTAGCAGGGTCATACCCGACCTGCTCCCTGCTAGCAGCAGCGTGGCGCAAACCATCCCCACCACCGCTATCGTACTCGGGATCGCATGCTTATTGTCGGGCTCATTAGGCTGGTTGACAGCACACCGCCGCGGTGTGGTAGTCCTGGCATTCTCGATTCCTGTCGCCGCCGTCCCGGTTGCCAGTCTCCGCCTGATGGACGCGATCGCGCAGGATCGTTCCGCCGTTACCATAGCGCAGGTAATCGAATCGGTCGGCGGCTCGGAGGTACGAGTCATCGGCGTGGGAGCGTTGCCCCTGTCACTGCCGTTCTATCTCCGGCGCACTGTGCTCCTCGCTACTGAGGATGGGTCCGAGCTGACCAGCAACTACATCGTTCGCCATTTCGACGAGTATGCCGGGAGGGCAACGCTACGACCCGCTGACTGGTGGCGAACCGCGCTGATCGAGTGCAACGAACCCACCGTCTTCGTGGTAGCTGCCGGAGACCGTGAGTCACGGGCGGTATTGAGCGAGAGCTTGGATATCATGCTCGACATGCGGAAGTATGCGGTCTTTGGCCCCTGCGGTGTCACGAGTCTGGTACTGGCAGATCCCTGACCAGTGTGTGGCATCTACGGCATGGTGTCCCTGCGGGAAGCAGCGCTCACCGAGCGGAGTGAACTCAGTCGGATGGGCAAGTTACTGCGACACCGCGGTCCCGACGCGCACGGCATCGCCACAACTCAGGGAGCCGCTTTCGGCGTTGAGCGGCTCAGAGTAATCGACACGACTCCCGCCGGAGACCAACCGTTCACAGCCATCGACGGGAGTGTGCTCCTCGTCGTGAATGGCACGATCTACAATGCAGCGGAACTACGCCGTCGCTACACCGGATTTCCGTTCCGATCGAAGTCGGACTCGGAGTCGGTGTTGCCGCTCTACCTCGAGTGCGGACCCCCGGGATTGGCCGAACTGGACGGAATGTTCGCCATCGCGATATACGACGCTCGAACGCACGAGCTGGTGCTGGCACGCGACCGGGTGGGCGAAAAGCCGCTGTTCTACACAGCAGTCAGCGAAGAGATCTGGTTCGCATCGGAAGTGCAGGCGCTGCTGCGCCGCGCGCCGCGATGTGGCACCCTGAACAGATCGGCAATGCTCGACTTCCTCAAGCTGGGTTACGTCTCGGAGCCACAAACCATGTTCCGACAAATCCGGCGGGTCGAGGCCGGTACCATACTGATCATCAGCGATACCGGACACGAGTTACTCCGCTATTGGGATTGCGACTGCGCCGCCCGCGAGACTGCGCCGACAGCCGGAGCAGTGGAGCACTTGGAGCGATTGCTCATTAGGGCCGTGGAAAGGCAGTTGGTAGCCGACGTGCCAATCGGAGTCTTCTCGAGCGGTGGCGTCGATTCCGCGTTGCTCACCGCACTCGCGGTCAGATCAATCGGTGCGGACCGTATCCGGACTTTCGGCGTCGGCTTCTCGACGAAGTCGTTCGACGAGAGTCACCATGCCCGACGCGTGGCCGACCTGTTTCGAATCCCCCATTTCTCGCTGGAAGTTGATGACTCCTCTCTTACCGAATCCCTGCGCGCGGTTGTAACAAAGGTTGCCGAACCGATCGCTGACCCAGCGGTTCTGCCGACGTATCTACTTGCTCGAGCGGCTCGAGATCACGTTATGGTGGTGCTGAGCGGCGAAGGGGCGGACGAGCTGTTCGGCGGATACCCGACCTATCTGGGACACCGGCTGGCGCGGTCTTACCAGCACCTGCCGGCACCGATGCGGACGGTACTCGGTAGTGCGATCAACACACTCCCGGTCTCGCTGCAGGCCAAGGTCCCTCTCGAGTATCTGCTGAAACGGTTCGTGGCGTACGCACACGAGGATCTACCCGAACGTCACATTCATTGGTTCGGACCTGGTTTCGAGCCGCACATGTTCCAGAGTGGATCGGATCCGGAATACCAGCCACCGCCGTTCCCGGAGCTCGGCGGTGACGTCGACCGCGCGATGCTGTTCGACTTCCGCACTTACTTGAGGGACAACCTACTGACCAAGATAGACCGTGCTACGATGCTCTGCTCTCTAGAGTCGCGAGCGCCGTACCTGGATCCGGATGTGGTCCGTTATGCGCTGGCAACGGATTCGTCGCTCAAGATCCGGCATGCGACCACGAAGTGGCTGCTCAAGCAGGTGGCGCGCCGCTGGCTCCCTCGTAGCATCGTACATCGCAGGAAGCGGGGGTTGAGCGTGCCGATCGCTCAATGGCTCAACCGCGGTCTCGCGCCGGAAGTGGACCGCCTGCTGGAGCCGGATCGAATTGAGGGCAGGGGGCTGTTGCACGGCAGGAAAGTGCAGCAACTTGTGTCAGAACATAGGAGCGGTCGAGCCAACCATAGCAGAGCAATTTGGGCGCTGCTGATGTTGGAGTCCTGGATCGAATGCTGGATTGCGGAGGACTGACAACGCGATGATGACGAGAGATGAAGCGCTAGCCCTGATGCACGAGTACACTGCTTCAGACAGTCTGCGCAAACACATGTACGCCGTCGAGGCGGCCATGCGGGCTTACGCGAGAAAGTTCGGTGAGGACGAGGAGAAGTGGGGAATCGTCGGCTTGCTGCACGATTTCGACTATGAGCGCTACCCCAATGACGGACACTCACCAACGGAAGAACACCCCTCATTCGGCGTGAAGCTGTTACGGGAACAAGGCGCGCCCGAAGACATGTGTGACGCGATAATGGGACACGCCAGCTACACGGGAGTGCCCCGCGAGTCTCTCATGGCGAAGACGCTGTTCTCGGTAGACGAATTGTGCGGCTTTCTCATCGCCTGCGTCCTGGTCAGACCGTCCCGCAGCTTTGGCGATCTCAAGGTCAAGAGCGTCAAGAAGAAGCTCAAGGACAGGGCGTTCGCCAAGGCGGTCAATCGCGAGGAGGTCCGGGATGGTGCAGCGGAGGTTGGTATACCCTTCGAGGAGCACGTCCAGTTCGTAATCGACTCGCTCCAGCCGTGTGAGAAGGATCTGGGCCTCGGCAGCGAGTGATTACCACACCGTGGCACCCGCGATCCTCGGCTTGATTAGAGCCGGCCGGACTGGCCGGGGCTCCTGGCCGGCCGGAATCCGATCAACCATGGCTTCGTGAGACCCTCAACACCTACCCACCATTGTGCGTAATACAGGCATGGAGGACGCTGAACTAGCTGCTCTGGCGCATGCTGGCGACCGAGAGGCATTCGGCGAACTTGTGCGAAGGTACGCTGGTCAGGCTCGCCGAGTGGCACGGGCGGCGCTGGCCAACGAGGCGGATGCGGACGATGCGGCACAAGATGGGTTCCTGAGCGCATTGCGCAACATGGGTCGTTACGATCCCAGCAGGCCGTTTGGACCGTGGTTGATGAGGATCGTTGCCAATGCGGCGACCGACCGGCGTAGGAGGCAGAAGGTCCGGACGGCCGAGCAGATCTCGCCGCAGACGCCGTTTGCCGGGCCGTCGCCGGATCGCGAGGCCTACCGACGCCAGTTCCGGGCAGCGCTCGAGACTGCTCTGGCGTCGCTGCCGGAGAGACGACGTCTTGCTGTGGTTCTGTTCGACGTAGAGGGGTATTCGCATCAGGAAATAGCGGATGTGCTGAACGTGCCGGTGGGGACCGTACGATCGGATGTCTTCCACGCTCGCCGGGCTCTGCGTAAGGAGCTGGCGGAGTGGGAGGACCTGAAGGAGGAAATCGTATGAGGGTGTCACCGTTCTACCATAAGCCGGATCGAGAACTGGGAAAGGCCCTGCGGACAGTGCTTTCGGGCCAGGACGAAGCGGCGTTTGTGAAGCGTGTAATGGCCCGCGTAGCTGAACTGCACGAGGGAGCCTCCATCGGGCTCGCTTGGTGGGAGGTGCTGGGTGCGTGGGCCCGTCCGGGCCTGGCCGCCGCGGCTCTCGGATTGCTCGCGGGTGCGATGATCTGGGCTGCTGGCCTGAGGTCAGGGGACCAGGCCACGACCGTGCTCGGAGACCCGCTGCAGTCTGTGGGCGACACGGGAATGCCGGCGGCGTTTCTGGCCACGGCGCAGCCACCCAATCTGGACAACATTCTGGCGATAGGGCTTGAACCTCGGCGGTAGGATCATCGTATGGTGGGAGAACCGAGCCAAGCGAGTGGGCCGTGAGACTAACGCGAAGGTCGAGCGGGCTGTCATGAAGATACGGATAGAGGTACATCCGAGGCGGTGTTTGAATGCTGAATAGATCGAAGCTCTGGGCAACCGGCTTGCTGGTCGCGATGTTCGCGACCGGAGCCGCCGTGGGAGGGGGAGTGTCCCGAGTTTGGCTGGGAAATGGTGCTGCGGTCGACTACAGAGACCGAGGGTCCAGCGACCGCAGTCGGCCGCCCAGCTACGCCGAGCGACTCGAGGCGGATCTGAGCCTCACCGCGGCACAGCGCGCAGCGGTCGACACGATCCTGGCTCGGCGCGAGTCGGACATGCAAGACCTATGGCGCGAGATGCAACCGAGACTCGATGCGCTGCGAGACACCATTCGAACGAAGATCATGGATGTGCTCGATGACGAACAACAGCAGAAATATCGTGAACTGCTCGAGCGTAGCAGACACAGGGGAGAGAGGGATCGTGAGAACAGGAATCAGAATTAGCGCCTTCGTCTTGTGGGTGCCCGTTGCCTCTGTTGCGGCGATGCCACTTGCCGCACAGACACAATCCGTCAGACTGAATGAAGCGATCGAAATGGCGCTGCGGTCACAGCCTGCCATGATACAGGCATACGGCCAGGTGCAGAACGCAAGCGCGGCCAAGCTTCAGGCGGTTGGCGGCTGGTTGCCCAGTCTGTCGGCCGGTTCGGGCGTGAGCACCAACTCGACGAGGCGGTTCGACCAGAACAACCAGGTATTCGTCGAAGGCTCTTCCACCTCCTACAGCAGCAGCATCAGCGCCAGTCTAGTGGTATTCGATGGTCTGTCACGTATGTACGACAACCGCGTGGCCAATGCCGACGCAGACGCGGCAGACGCGACCCTCATCAATCAGGAGTTCCAGACCACACTGCAAACCAAGCAGGCTTTCTTCAACGCGCTTGCTGCCGAAGAGTTGGTCCGTGTCAGCGAGACACAAATCGAACGATCCCTCGAGCAACACCAGATATCGAAGGACAAGCTCGCTGCTGGTACGGCTACGCGCTCAGACACGCTGCGCTCCAGTGTCGACCTGGCAAACGCGAGACTTCAGAAGCTGAATGCGGAGGCACAGCTGTCCAATGCCGAAGCCAACTTGGCACAGCTGATAGGGGTTGATGGCCCTGTCAGGGCGATCAGGGAAGACCAGTTGCTCCGGATGACCGAGATCGATACCAGCGGGTTGCGGATGGAAGCCTTGGAGCGTTCTCCCACGGTTTACCAGGCCGATGCATCACTGCGCGCGGCAAACGCACAGGTATCTGCGTCGTACGGGACGTACTTCCCACGGCTCTCGGCTTCGTACTCCCGGTCCTGGGCGGGCAGTGAGGTTTTGGACCTGAACCCAAGTTGGTCGGCTCGCTTGTGCGCTTCGTGGACCCTGTTCAACGGATTCGCCAGAGAAGCCAGCAAATCGCGAGCTCAGGTGAGTCGCGACAACGCCCGCGCTCAGGCCGACGACGCCCGGCGGAGCGTCAACACTCAACTGACCCAGTATCTGACCGCACTGGCCCAGGCACGAGCTCAGCTCGAGACAGCCGAGGCCAACCGGGCTGCCAGCGAGGAAGACCTGCGGGTGCAACGCGAGCGATACCGCCTGGGTGCAGCAACACTGGTAGAGGTGCTGGTAGCCCAGGGAAGCCTGGACAACGCCGAGGTGAGTATAGTTCAGGCCCGGCTGGACTACCTGGTAACCAAGGCACAGATCGAGGCCCTGATAGGAAGAGAGCTATGACCAGTATCAAACATATGGAGTTCCGCACCGGCGACATGCCGACCGAGAATATCGTCATCCTCGCACACAAGCTCACGCGCGATTACGTGCTGGGTGCCGAGGTCGTCCATGCACTGCGAGGCGTGGATCTCCAGATCAAGCGCAATGAATTCACGGCCATCATGGGCCCGTCAGGGTCAGGCAAGTCGACCCTGATGAATCTCCTGGGATGCCTCGACACTCCGACTGCGGGAGAATACTGGCTCAACGCCCAAAAGGTGAGCGAGCTGGACGACGACGAGCTGGCCCGGATCCGCAACAAGGAGATCGGGTTCGTATTCCAGACCTTCAACTTGCTGCCCCGGGCCACCGCACTGCACAACGTTGAGCTGCCATTGATATACGCCGGCGTATCGGCGAAACAGCGGCGCCAGCAAGCCGCCGAATCGTTGGAGAAGGTGGGGCTGGGGGACCGAATGGGCCACCGCCCCAGCGAGATATCCGGCGGTGAGCGGCAGCGGGTTGCCATCGCACGCGCCCTGGTTAACAACCCGAGCATATTGCTGGCCGACGAGCCGACCGGCAATCTGGATAGCCGTACCAGTTCTGAGATCATGGAAGTGCTGGAACGACTACATGACGGGGGGCAGACAGTCGTGCTCATCACACACGAGCATGACATCGCAGCACATGCAAGCCGTCAGATCCATCTGTTGGACGGCCAAATCGAACAAGACGTCATCACAGCGAGAACAGCATGAAACGCTTTGGAATACTCATTGTCCTCATGGTGGCGGTTGTCGCCACCGCATTCGCCGTGCTGCGCAACGGCAACGAAGTATTGGCACCGATGTACCAGCTGGCCACGGTAACGCGACGAGACATCATCGTCTCGGCCAGTGCCGCTGGGACGGTGGAGCCAATCAGGACCGTCGAGGTTAGGTCTAAGGCCTCCGGCGAGATCTTCGATATGCCGGTTGAGACCGGCGACGCCGTAACAACCGGCCAGTTGCTGCTGAGGGTCGACCCCCGAGTGCCGCAGGCAACCCTGCGACAGGCTGAAGCCGATCTGACACTGGCTCAAGCCCAGCTGGAGAACGCCCAAGCGCAGCTGAGGCGTTCCGAGGGGTTGTTCGAGACCGAATCGATTACGGAGCAGGAATACGACACCGCCAAACTCTCCGTCGCGAGCGCACGAGCGCAGCTCGTGCGGGCGGAACGCTCGCTCGAGGACGCTCGGATAGCCGCTGAGGATACCGAGATCAGAGCGCCGCTCAACGGCGTCATAATTCAGAAGCTCGTCGAGCAGGGCACAGTGATCACGTCGGCGACCGTGGGCGCGAGTGGCGGGACCATACTGCTACAGATGGCCAACCTGGACACGGTACAGGTACGTGCCTTGGTCGACGAGACCGACATCGGGAAGATCACGCCCGGGCTCGAAGTCAGCATCACGGTCGACGCTTTCAAGAACCGCCCGTTCGACGGCAACGTGTTGAAGATCGAGCCGCAGTCGACCGTGGCTCAAAACGTCACGATGTTCCCGGTGCTGATTCGCATTCCCAACTCGGACGGCCTGCTGAAGCCGGGAATGAACGTGGAGGCAGAGTTCCACGTAGGCGCCCGGGACGGGGTCATGGCCATTCCGAACGCTGCCTTGCGCACCGACCAAGACTTGGCGTCTGCGGCTCAGGTACTCGGGCTGGATCCCCAGGTCGTACAGCAACAGATAGCCGAGGCCAGGCAGAGGGGAACAAACGGTGATGGAGAGTCTCCGGCCGAAGCCACCGGCGACGAGAAACTGCAGTTCCGTGGCCGGCCCATAACCCTTCCGGATGGGGTGGATCCCGATAAGGCCAGGGCGCTGCTGAGTAAGCTGGAGAGTGGCGACATGAGATCCCTGCGGGATGCCCTCTCTCCGGAGGAACAGGCCCTGATGCGACAGTTGATGAGCAGCTTCCGGGGTTCCGGTGGTGCGCCCGACATGGGCGGCGGGCCCGGCGAACGCGAGGCCAGCTCCACCAACGCGGCATTGGCGGGCGGGGACTATGTCGTGTTCGTGCTGCGAGACGGAATACCGCAGGCGATACCGGTCACCACGGGTCTCACCGATCTCGACTACTCTGAGGTCGTGTCCGGTCTAACACGGTCCGACACGGTCTTGATACTTCCCAGCGCTAGTCTCATTGCGAGTCAGCAAGAGATGCAGGAACGAATGAACAGAATGGGACGTGGTGGTTTACCCGGCATCTCACGGAACTAGGTGCACCACCCCGGCCACCAAGTATAAGGAAGGAAGCACGCATGCTCTTAGGTGAAATCATCAACGTCGCGCTGGGCGCCATCCGGGCCAACAAGCTCCGCTCATTTCTCACCATGTTGGGGATAGTCATCGGAGTGGGCGCTGTGATAACCATGGTGGCGTTGGGGACTGGTGCTCAGAAGTCGGTTCAGGACCAGATCCAGGCTCTGGGCACGGACCTACTATCGGTCTACCCGGGTCAATCCATGCATCGGGGCATCGCCGGCTCGGATCGGGTCAGCCTGACCACCGACGACGCGACGGCACTTCAGACCGCAAAGGGATTGAAGGCCATCATCCCGGAGCTGAGGCGGAACCAGCAAGTCGAATACGGTAACCGGAACATCAACATCAACGTAATGGGCACGGTGCCAGAGTTCGTACCCGTGAACAACTACGAAATCGAACATGGCCGTGTGTTCACCACCGGTGATGGGCTGGCCCGGAAACGGGTAGCGGTGCTGGGCTTCGCCGTCCCCGAGATGGTCGGTGCCAACGGGGCGGCGATGATCGGCCAGCAGCTCCTGATCAGGGGCATTCCGTTCGAAGTGATCGGGGTGCTCAAGGAAAAGGGCTCTACCAGTAGCTGGAGCAACCCTGACGAACAGATCCTCATCCCATTGCAGACAGCGCAGTACCGCATCATGGGATCCGACCGGGTGAACTCCATAACCGTTCAAGTCTCAGACCCCGATTCGATGACCTTGGCGATGATCGAGATCGAAAAGGCATTACGCCGGGAACACGGCATCGCCCCGGGACGGGACAACGACTTCCAGATCCGCAACCGCTCCGAGTTTCTGTCAACTTTCGAAGAAACCACACAAACCTTCACGTTCCTCCTTGGCGGGATAGCCGCCGTGAGCCTGTTGGTGGGCGGCATCGGTATCATGAACATCATGCTGGTATCGGTTACGGAGCGTACCCGTGAAATCGGTGTCCGGAAAGCACTGGGAGCTACCCGTCAGAACATCATGCTCCAATTCCTGGTTGAGGCACTGGTCCTATGTCTCATGGGGGGAGTGGTCGGCATCCTGGTAGGAACAGGAGGAGCAATCGCTCTGTCAAAGCTGGCCAACTGGAACACCCTCGTTTCTTGGCAGGCCGTAGTAGTCGCGGTGATCTTCTCGGGAATCGTGGGTGTCTTCTTCGGCCTCTGGCCCGCACGCCGTGCGTCGCAGTTGGATCCGATCGAAGCGTTGAGATACGAGTAGCGGGGAGCGGTCCGAGGTTAACTAGATCAGGAAGAGGATGAGCGAGTCATGAGGATAATTTTATCGCTAATGGCCGGAGCAGTGCTCGCTCTGATGATGGCGCTGCCGGTCCAAGCTCAAGACGTCGACGTCACGGGCAAGTGGGAAACCACCAGGGAGACGCCACGCGGTACCATGACGACTACGTTCACGTTCGTACAGGAAGGTAGCGAGCTGACCGGAACGGTTGGTTCGCAGCGGGGCGATTCCGAGATCACGAACGGATCGATCGAAGGAAACAAAATCAGCTTCACGCTGGTGATGACGATGGGCGATCGCACCATGGAGATGGTCTACAGCGGTACAGTCGAAGGAGACACGATCACGGGAACGATGCAGACTCCGCGCGGTGAACAGCCGTGGACCGCGAAGAGAGCCAGCGGTTCCTGAATCGACTACGCGAACTGATCCGATTGTGCATTGTGAGACAGGGTCCGTTCATGTTCTTGTTTGGTCAAGGTGAAGTCTCGGTCGGCCGGGAACGGCGTTGTTGAGGGTCGGGAATTCGGGAGGAGAGAACCACATAATGGCGTATAGAATGATTGCAAGAATGATCAGTGCGGTGGGCGTAGCCGCGCTACCGTTCACGGTCGCGTGTGAAGAAGAGATCGTAGAATCAGTCTACCGGCTGGTCCCGGTTGCCGAACGCGACATAACTGTATCGGTCAGTGCCGCTGGGTCGGTAGAGCCGATAAGAACGGTTGAGGTCAAGTCGAAGGCGTCCGGTGAGATCTACGAGATGCGGGTCGAGACCGGGGATTATGCACGGGCGGGAGAACTGTTGGTACAGATCGACCCTCGAGTACCACAAGCCCAACTACGTCAGGCCGAAGCCGATCTGGAACTCGCACAAGCACAGCTCGAGAACGCGCAATCGCAGTTGCGCCGATCCGAGGCACTCTACCAAACAGAATCGATTACCGAGCAGGAGTATGACGACGCCAAGCTGGCGGTGGCGAGCGCACAGGCCTCGCTCGTACGAGCCGAACGATCGCTGGAAGATGCACGTATTTCGGCCGAAGATACTGACGTGAGGTCTCCGATCAACGGAGTCGTTATCGTCAAGAATGTGGAAACGGGGACCGTTATCACTTCGGCCACCCAGGGTGCCAGCGGCGGTACGATATTGCTGCAGATGGCCAACTTGGATACGGTCCAGGTCAGAACGCTCGTGGACGAGACCGACATCGGACAGATCCTGCCCGATATGGGATCCACGATCACAGTGGACGCCTATCCCAATCGACCGTTCCGCGGACGGGTTCTCAAAATCGAGCCTCAGGCCGAAGTGGCTCAGAACGTAACCATGTTTCCGGTGTTGGTGCGGATTCCGAACAGTGAAGGTCTCCTTCGACCGGGCATGAGCTGCGAAGTGGAAATCAGCATCGGCAACCGCCGCGGAGTGCTGACAATACCGAATGAGGCGCTCCGGACGGAGCGCGACTACGCGTCCGCCGCCGGCGTTCTGGGGCTGGACCCCGATTCCGTGCGGGCGCAGCTGGCCCAGGCGCGAGCAGCGGTTGCCTCTTCAGACCGACCGTCAGAAGTGACAGCTTGGACTCCGGAAGCAAGCCAGCGAAGCAGCGCCGATGGCGCGGCTCTAGCTGCTCGACCGGCAATGGGCTCGGACCAGAGAATGGGAGCGTTCGCCCAGCGTGCACCCGAGGTGTCGATTGGCAACGACCGCGTGGGGGGCGATTTCGTGGTCTTCGCCATAAGGAACGGGGTGATCCACGCAGTCCCGATTCGCACCGGGCTCACCGATCTAAACTACAGCGAGATCGTCTCAGGACTGACCGCATCCGACACGGTCTTGGTACTACAAAGTGGAACTGCCGCTGCGACTGGCGGCGCGGCTCCCGGAGGTGGTGGGGGCATGGGTGGTGGCCGTCCGCCCGGGCCGCCAAGATAACGGTAGGACGGCCCTACCGCCCCTATCTCGGGGGCGGTGGGCCGGGACGCCAACGCCGTCCAAAGTCCTCTTTGCCCAGACCTCGCCTCTCGAACTCACGCTCGAGCTGCGCCAGTTGTTCGGGCGTGAGGATGTCACGGATCTCCGCCCGAATCGAATCGTTTATCGCCGTGAGGCGCGGCATCACCTCCCGCATGATCGAATCGGTGAGTGGACGCCGCGCATCGAAAATCGCGACAATCCGGTTCAGTTGTTCCTCAGTCAGATCAAGCCTGCCAAATGGTCCGGGAACAGGCCCGCGGTTCTCCATGAACGGCCGCGTCGGCCGAGATTGCGATACCCTGATACGCTCGATGGCCCCGCCTGCCAACAAGCCCGCAACAAACACAACAGTCACAAGAAGGAGGCCCTGAACGGGTACCCGCCGAGTCGGGGTCGTACCGTCGCTCATTGATCCACCTCAAAGGCAGCGAACAACTCTGACAAAGTTGGCACTCGTTCCTGTTGGACTCCAAGTGCCAATACGCTCGGCACGCCAAGCGCTTCTGCCACACCATCAGTTGACGTAGCAGGCTCGGGGATCTGGACCCGCACAAGCACACCGGCCGAGACGATCGCCGCGATGCTAGCGGCTGCGAGCATCGGCTTTCTGAGTTGTACGAGCTGGGCGAGCAAACTGCTGCGCTCGCGACGCGAAACCAGTCCAGGCGCTGCCACCGCCATTATCGACCGAACCGTCCCTTCGAATCTCTCCCGATCTAGGGTCGGATCCAACGACGATAGGTCGAAGTGATCTTCATGCATTCGTGTACTCCTCCAGCAATTCCCGGCCCAATAGCTCCCTCAGTGTCCGGCGCGCATTGAGCAGGTGCTGTCGCGACGCTACCTCCGACACATCCAAGCTGTGAGCAATCTCCCGATGTTTCCACCCTTCCAGGTCGTGTAGCAGCACTATCTGTCGCTGCAGTTCGGTCAGCTGAGCCAACGCCTGCCGCAGAGTCCCGCGCAGCTCCGCCCGCTCCACAGCTCGATCCGTCTTGTCCCCGCCAGTCGCCGGTATCTTGTCCAGATCGACTGTTTCCCGCACCCGCCGGTAGTCGATGTAGTTACGTGCCCGGTTGCGCACTATCTGGAGCAGCCACGCCGCGAACTTGCGTGGACTGCGGCAATCCTCCAACCGCTCCAAGGCCCGGACGAAAGCTTCCTGACACACATCCTCCGCGTCCATCGCACTCCCCAATATCGCCAGTGCCACCGAATATGCGGCCCTGTAATGACGTCGCACCAAGCCTTCGAAAGCAGCCGCGTCACCTCGACGAGCCTTCCGGACCAACCAAGCATCGGAAGCCCCAGGACTCAATTCCAAGCTGGTACCCCCGAACCCGGTGCTTTGCAGGAGTCTATAGAGAAGGACACCTATCTTCCCCAAAACGTTAGGCAGCGCGAGGACTCACTAATCCTACGTGCCAGACGAGCCACCTGCTGAAACGTTAACGCTTGGCGGTCCCCGCCTGTCTTTGATGCATAAGGCGCCTCACGCCGATCTCTGCTTCCCTCTGGCTCTTTTGCCCCTTTAGCCGCAGCATAATTCCACATACCACAACATTCTCGGACACACAAGCGTATCTCTTTTAGAAGCGATTGCAGGCTCTGCCGCCAAGATACTAGGCTGGCATAACGGTCATCTGGCTTCGAGAAGGGTAGCTGGGGGATACGTGAGAAAGAACCGACTCAAGTTGAGTCTTGATATACTCCTCACCGTCGCTTTCCTGCTCCTCATGGACCCGCGGTCGTTCTATGGCCTGGTGTTCCACGAGTGGGCCGGGCTGATCATTTGCGTGTTCTTCATTTTCCATCTTTTACTAGATTGGCTGTTCGTCAAAGCGGTCACTCTCCGTTTCTTCCGCAGATTGCCGGTCAGGACAAGGATCAACTACATACTCGACGTGGTCCTGCTCATTGCCATGAGTATGATCGTCTGGAGCGGGTTGCCTATTGCAAGAATCATCGACTTCTCATGGCTCGGCTTCAGCAGGGATGGAACGCAGTTCTGGCGCCTGATGCACACGAGCATGTCGATGGTCGGGCTTGTCGTGATTGGGATTCACCTCGGCCTGCATTGGAATTGGGTGGTTGTCCGCTTTAGAAGGAATCACAGGACGGTCTAGTATGACGAAGAAGATCATCTACGCCGGAATCGCTATCGCCATCACGGTCGGGGCCGCGTACTCCTACGAACGGGTCCGGTTCGGCGAAAGAACTGTCGTCTTTTTCAGATGGGTCCTAGGCGGCGAAAGCGATCAGCGGTTTGCCCGGGGCCGAGGCAGCGTTGAGAGGCGGCGAGAGCTCAGTAGCGATTCCGCGCGCACCTAGTTCCGCCGCGATGCAAGGAGAGGAGACCAGTCAGCACCACGCGAAACTGAGCGCGATCGACTACCCGGGTCCCTACAGGGCGAGACAGATAGGACAGAGGGATTTCCGGACGATATACGGGACCGGATTCAGCAGGATCCGGAAGAGACGCGGCAGCGGATGGAGCGGTTCTCGCTAGGGCGAGGTGCGGAGAACACACGGTTGGGCGGTGAGTTTCGAGACAGAGGAGGAGGGCGTGGTCGGGGCAGCAACATATCGTTGAGGGAGGTAATTTACTACACCCTGATCCTATCGTTCGCCACCATGGCGACCTATTGGGTCGATCGACTTGCCAGAAAAGCTTCACGTGCCAGACATATGAGTGAATCCAGGTGAGGTGGTTAGGGAGTACATGGGGCCGTACCGGGGATGCCGGTCAGGCACCACTGGTCGGTACCGGCGTCCATGTGGTGACCATCACTGTCGACGGAGTGACCATGCGCCACGTGTTGCGAGTGGAGCGATTGGGGGCGGGCGGAGGCGGGTTTCCGTTCTGGTCCTGAAGTCTCGACTGGCATGCAGTGCGACGGCCTCGGCCCAACCGGCCAGGGCCGTTGTATCTTTGGGCGATGGAACTGCGAAGCCTGTGTGTTCGCGTGCCCGCCTCGACATCCAACTTGGGCGCGGGCTTCGATTGCCTCGGCCTGGCCCTGGACCTGTGGCTCGAGGCCGATCTAGCAAAGGGAGAGGGCACTACGTCATACGGTGGCACGCTGGAAGGAGTGACTGAAGAGGAAGACTTCTTGTTGCTGGCCCTGGGTGGCGCGGTCCCGCCGGGCATGCGATTGGAGGTTCACTCCTCTATCCCACTGAGCCGCGGCGTCGGGTCCTCGGCCGCCGCCCGGGTCGCGGGGCTCGTCTTGGCACGACTGGCGCTTGGTGTACCCGTCGAGCGCGACGCGATATTCAGTAGCGCCCAGAGGCTAGAGGGCCACCCCGACAACGCCGGACCGGCCGTGTACGGCGGACTGGTATTGATTGCCGGACGACCAACCAAGCTGCGTCTGCACCAATCGCTGGGTGTCGCATTGGCGCTGCCGGACCAGCGAATGAGCACGCAGGCAGCCCGGGCCATGCTGCCACCCCGGATGTCACGCGAAGAGACCGTAGCCCAGGCCTCCCGATCGGCTGCGTTGCTACTGGGACTCACGCTGGGCGATGGTGACTTGATCCAATACGGTATGGACGACCGCGTCGCTGTCCCCCACAGGAAGCAGCTGGTCAGAGGTTATGATGCGGCAGTCCAGGCGGGGATCGACGCGGGTGCATTCCACGTCACGCTTTCTGGGGCAGGGTCAGGAATGGTTGCGGTGGCAGCCAAGGAACTCGCGTCCGACGTAGCGCAAGCCATGGCTAACGCGCTGGGGAGCCAGGGGAACGCAGCCACTGCGGTCACTCCGGCTGTGGTCGAGAAGGGATTCGTGACCTAGGACTCTCTCCTCAACCACTGCAGCCATTTGTCGATCTGCCGTGCATGCAACGAACAGTGCACGTAGTGAAACCTCACCCACTCCGGCACATTCAGATCACCGATTACCGGATGTCGCAGGAACCGCCCCAGCTTGCGCTCCTCCGGCCACTCCTGCACCAAGTTGCGAGTCCGCTCCACGGCCATCCGGAAGCTGGCCTGAGCCAATTCGGGATCGGGAGCATCGCTGGGGAGTGTATAGTCGGGAGCCCTCATTCCCTTGGGGAACTCCCCCGACCCCAACAGGACATGACGCATGAGTGACTGTTCCGGTGTCGCCTGGCGTTCCATGTCGCCGGTTTCAGACACTTCTTCAAACCCGGCAGCGACGACGTCTATCGAGATGGCCAGGTGCTCGACGATCTGTGCCAGGCTCCACTTCTCGTCCCGAGGACGCTCCCAATCCTCACGCTTCACACCATGAAGCGGATCCAGCACGATTGGCTCTAGTCGAGATAGTTGATGTGTGACTTTCATTTTGCCACCAAGGCGATGCACTCGATTTCCACTCTGGCTCCCAACGCCAGTCCGCTGGCGGCCAGGGTAGAACGGGCCGGCGGATCGTTGGTGAAGAACGAAGCGTAAACCTCGTTCATGGCGGCGTAGTCAGCGATGTCCAGTAGGAACACCGTGCACTTCACTACCTGGTCCAGCGAGCTGCCGGCGTACTCCAAGACCTGCGAGATGTTCTGCATCGCCTGGCGCGTCTCCGCCGCGATGCCGCCCGCGGCGAGTTCACGCGTCCCCTGGAGTGCGCCCACCTGACCGGAAAGATAGAGCATATTGCCAACGCGTACAGCGCTGGAGAACGGCAGACCTTCAAGCGAGCCCGGTACCTGAATGACTTCCTTCTCCTGTGCACCGACACTGGCCGGGATCAGGAAGAGAACCAGGGTGAGTAACGGCATACGCATGCTTCGATCTCCTGGTACGTTAGTCAAATTGCGCTTCATCGATAGCAGCCACGATAGAGTCAAAGACCTCCGCCTTCTCCGTCAGCTGACCGGTAGCCGGATCACTCTTAATGTACCACTGGCACATCTCGGTCAGCTCTATGGCCTCGTCGTCACTCAGCTCCACCAAGAACGCATCGCCATGCGACCGCGCCCCGTCTAATGCGGCTCGGAGATCTTCGGGCAACTCAGGAGTCTGCTTCAGTCCAGTCAGCATCTCTGCGGTCATTCTCACCTTCATGATCACCCCCCGATCCGAGTTGAGATCCTGACTGATGTTCGTATCCCCCGCAATGTAGCACCGGAAGATGAGGGTACCTTGGAAACCGTGAATCCGATATGAACTTCCGGCAGAGCCAGAAGTTCGATCCCCTCGCACTAGCCAGCTGCCGACTGTAACGGCACGTGGCGCACAGTCCTGCGAGCGGGTCGTCGCAATCCATGGTTCGCGAAAGCTGGTATCGCGTATGTCCTACCGCAAGGTTAGATTCTTTCGACCATGGCTCCAATCGCTTGTGCCCGTTGCGACAACAGCGGCCAGCAGATGGCTGCACCGCCCCTGCCCGGCGACCTGGGCAACCGGATCTACGATTCCATTTGTCAATCGTGCTGGAGCGAATGGCTGCAACAACAGACCGTGATCATCAACCACTACGGGCTCAACGTACTCAACCCCGAGCATCGAGAGTTCCTCACGCAGCAGACAGAGGCCTTCCTCTTTGGCCCACCGCCGGAGTAGACCCGCGGGCCGCCGGACAATCCTACTCCACCTGAACGGCGAGCCCACCGAAGTCTCTTTCGCACCACACAAGACCTTGTTGGAGGTTCTGCGGGAAGATCTGCACCTGACCGGCACCAAACACGGGTGTGAGTTGGGTGAGTGCGGGACATGCACCGTACTGGTCGACGGCCATCCGGTGTTGTCGTGCCTAGCCGTTGCATTGGCGTGTGACGGAAAGGACGTGAGAACCGTTGAGGGCATGGCCGACGGACCGCTGCTGCATCCGTTGCAGGAAGCGTTCGCGGATCTGGGCGCCGCACAATGCGGTTACTGCACGCCCGGAATTCTGCTCACGGCCCAAGCCCTGTTGGATCGGAACGCCAGGCCGTCGCGTGACGAGATCAAGCAGGCCCTGGCCGGTAACCTGTGCCGCTGCACCGGCTACCTGAAGATCTACGAAGCCGTCGAGCTAGCTGCGGCAAGAATGCGGGGCGAGAATGCCGAGCCGGACCCCGAGTCAATCTATGGCAAGCGCTGAAGGCAAAGATCTCAGAATCGTTGGCCGCGCACAGCGCAAGATCGACGCCACCGACAAAGTCACGGGACACACGGTGTTCGCCGATGACATCTCGCTGCCGCGCATGTTGTACGCCAAGCTGCTACGCAGTCCGCACGCGCACGCCGATATCGTTAGCATCGACACATCTAGAGCGAAGTCCTTGGACGGTGTGAAGTCCGTCATTACAGGCGAGCACCTGCCCATCACCTTCGGCATTCTGCCGGTGAGTCAAGACGAGCACGCCCTGTCACCCAAACGCGTGCGCTTCATTGGCGACCCGGTTGCGGCGGTCGCTGCGACCTCGGAGGAGATAACCACTCGAGCACTCGACTTGATCGACGTCGAATATCAGCCACTCGATCCCATCGCCAGCGTCGACCAGGCGGTCATGACGCCCGATCTGCCGATCCACGACTACGCCGACAGCGGCAACCTGCACAAACTGATCGATCTGGAGTTCGGTGACGTCAAGCCGGGTTTCGAAACTGCTCACTCGGTGCGTGAAGACCTGTTGTTCTACGGCGGCAATACGCACCTCGCTATGGAACAACACGCCGCGGTGGCCGATTGGACCGGCGACGGCAAGCTCACGCTGTGGAGCTCGACCCAGACGCCGCACTACGTGCACCGTACGTTGGCCAAGGTGCTCGGACTCCCACCCGCGCGTATTCGCGTCATCGCCTGTCCCAACGGCGGCGGCTTTGGTGGCAAGAGCGATCCGTTCAATCACGAGGTCGTCGTTGCCAAGCTGGCGATGCTCACCGGTCGGCCCGTCAAGATCACGCTCACGCGCGAAGAGGTGTTCTACTGTCATCGTGGCCGGCACCCCACACTCATGTGGGTGAAGAGCGGCGTGTCGCGCGACGGCAAGATCGAGGCGCTGCACTTCAAGACATTGTTGGATGGCGGCGGCTACGGTTCCTACGGTGTGGCGAGCACGCACTACACCGGTGCGCTACAGACCGTCACGTATCAGGTCGAACGCTACAAATTCCAGGGCGCGCGCGCGTTCACCAACAAGCCGCCGTGTGGTCCCAAGCGGGGACACGGTACACCGCAGCCGCGCTACGCTCTCGAGGTTCATCTCGACAAGGTGGCTGAAGATTTGAAAATGGACCCCGCTGACTTACGTCTGCGGCACCTTGTACCGCCCAGCTCACTCACGGCCAACTATTTGAGAGTGGGCTCCACTGGTTTGCGTGAGTGCATCGAAAAGGCCACCGCCGCCGCCGACTGGCGTGACAAGTACGGCAAGCTGCCCTACGGCACCGGTGTCGGTATCGCGTGCTCCAGCTACTTGAGCGGCGCGGGGCTACCGATCTACTGGAACGACATGTCACAGTCGGGTGTGCAGTTGAAGCTCGACCGTGGCGGCGGCGTCACGGTATTCTGTGGCTCGACCGAGATCGGCCAGGGTTCCGACTCCATCCTGGCATACATCGTGGCCGAGGTACTCGGCCTCGAACCGCTCCAGCTGCAAATAGTCACCGCTGACACCGACCTCGCGCCGGTAGACCTCGGCAGCTATTCTAGTCGCGTCACCCTGATGAGCGGCAATGCAGCGCTCGAAGCAGCCGAGCGGGCGCGTGACATCCTTGTGAAACACGTTGCCGAGAAACTGGGTGTGCCCAAGAACCACATCTCGTTCGCCGACGGTCATGTATTCGACGTGGAGCAACCCGAGAACCGAATGACCTTCGCCGAGGCGGTTCAGATCTCGGAGGCGGCACAGGGCGTCATCGGCACCGTGGGTTCGTACAAACCGCCACCGAGTGAGGGCAGGTATCGCGGCGCGGGTGTTGGTCCTTCACCGGCCTACTCGTACAGTGTCGCGATCGCGTCGGTGAACGTGGATCCCACCAGTGGCATCGTCACAGTTCCCAAGATCTGGATCGCGCACGACGTGGGTCAGTGCATCAACCCGGTCACCGTCGTGGGACAGGTCGAGGGCAGTGTGTACATGGGACTGGGCGAAGCGCTGATGGAAGACATGGCGTACCGCGAGAACCGCGGGCTGGTACACAAGATCCCCAGCATGTTGGAGTACAAGAGTCCCACCACGCTCGAGATGTGTGACGTGGAGACGATCATCGTGGAGGACCCGGACCCGAATGGCCCGTTCGGTGCCAAGGAAGTAGGGCAAGGCCCCCTGTTGCCCGTGCCACCTGCGGTGGCCAACGCGGTGTACGACGCCGTGGGTGTGCGCATCGACGAGGTGCCGATCACACCGGAGAAGGTGCTCCGGGCAATCAAAGACAAAGTGCGCGGTGGCACCGGACGCTACGGTCCGACTTCGTTCCCCGATGTCCCCTGGCCCGCGCCAACAGTAGTGCCACCCCCCTGGGAAGGCGGCGACGGTAGAGCGATCGATAAGGCCACCGAATCCGAGACGACTGGCGGGGGTGGGGCGCGGAGGGGTGGTTGATGCTCCGGCTACCTCCCTTCACCTACCACGAGCCTCGTAGCCTCGCCCGAGCCCTCAAGCTCAAGGCCGAGGCTGGTAAGGCGGGGATGTATGTGGCCGGTGGGACCGATCTCTTGCCGAATATGAAGCGGAGGCACCAGGAGCCGACGGTCGTCATTTCACTCGCCGGTATCACAAAGCTGCATGGCATAACGGGGAGCGGAAGACGGGGAGCAGGGAGCGGGGAGCGGGGAGCGGTTGTCGGGGCCATGGTTACTCTGACCGAGTTGGCAGCACACCGGCAGATCCGGCAGGATTACGCAGCGCTGGCGCATGCCGCCGCTTTGGTGAGCACGCCGCAATTACGCAACATGGGCACGTTCGGTGGCAATCTCTGTCTCGACACGCGATGCAACTATTACAATCAGTCGTACGAGTGGCGTAAGGCCATCGACTTCTGCATGAAGAAGGACGGCGAGATCTGCTGGGTCGCGCCGTCGAGCCCGCGGTGTTGGGCGGTCAACTCTAGTGACACCGCACCGGTTGTTGTCGCACTGGACGCACGACTAACCCTATTTGGCTCCGAGGGTGAGCGTGTCGTGCGCGCACGCGAGTTCTATCGCAACGACGGCATCGAATACCTGAACAAGCAGCCCGACGACATCTTGACCGAGGTTCGCTTGCCGCCACCCAAAGGTTGGGATGCCACATACTGGAAGCTCCGCCGTCGCGGGTCGTTCGACTTTCCGGTGCTCGGTGTAGCTGCATGGATCAGATGGGATGGTAATGTGGTGGCCGACGCGCGGATCGTGTTGGGTGCGGTGGCCAGCTATCCGGTGGAGATGACCGACGCAGCAGCCGAGATCATCGGATCGAAGTTGGAAGACGAAGCGATCGCCGCCGCAGCCGAGTTGGCCTACAGGCCGACCAAGCCGATGGACAACACCGACCACGGTCTCACCTGGCGCAAGGAGATGACGCGCAACTATGTGAGTGGTGCGCTGAGGGAGTTGAGGGAGCGGGTTCCTACGGTAAGTGGTGCTCGAGTGATCCGCTAGGAAAGAGTGGCCATCCGCCGTTCTTCGCAGAGTCCGACCCGGACTTCAAATGGCCTACCAGAGTGTGGAAGACCACGCTCGGCGCACTGTTGCCACTGTAGCCCGCCCGTGTCATCCCGGTGCCGATCTCAATGACGGCCGGCTGATTCGGCTCGCGGACAGCCTTGGCGGGCCGCTCCTCAATAGCCTTGATCAATCAAGCGAATGTAGATGTCTAAGCAAAGCGGCGCGGGCAACTGCACCCTATCGACTCTCCTGGGCCATCAACACAGGAGCTTGAAGTGAGTCAGGCGCCTGCCCTGAATATGTTGAACAGTCGCACCCGCAAGTAAAAGTCATCTGTGGGGGCTTTGAAGACGCTCAGTCCGGTCTTCTGCCAGGTGGCATCCACTCTTCTACTCTCCCTCGGAGCGCGATACCTCCCCAACCACACCGCGTGCCGACAAGACGAGCTGCCACAGTGGTTCTTACTGGGAGCGCAACGACCCTGCGCCCGAGACCAGAAAGTACTTCCACATGCGGTAGAAGCGCTCGTCGTACTTGCCTTAGAGTCCGGATTCCTTCTCGTTCTTTACGTTTTGCGCCAAAAAGTGAGAAGTACTACTATCCAACCTACAGTTGACAGAATCATTTCATGACGTGAGGGACCATGCGCAAACTACATATAGTAGTCGTCGATCTGGCCGTAAAAGCTCCCACTCGATGGCTATTCGGACGCATGATGAACGCCAATCAAGCTAACGTCATGCCGCAAGTGGTTGCGCTTTGGTGCGAACAAGAAGGCCATCAAGTCGATTTTGTTTGTTATACGGGCCCGGAGAACCTGATCGAGGAGCTACCTGCCAATGCTGATTTGGTCTTTATCGGGGCGGTTACACAAGCAGCTCAGCTTTCGTACGCAATCAGCAACTTAATGCGTTCAAGGGGTGCGGCGACGGCGTTAGGCGGTGCGCACGCGCGCTGCTATCCACAGGACGCGCTCAAGTACTTTGACTATGTGTTCAGTTTCACAGACCGGGAAGCACTCCGCACTGTTTTGCAGGATTGTTCGCAGCATCGTCCAATTGGCATTCCCATTTCGGCGAAACAGCATCCCGCAGAGTTGCCCGGCGTGCGCGAGCGTTGGCAATTCATCGAGCGTGTGCTTCCAAAAGCACGGCTCGTCAAAATCGTACCTATGATCGGCAGTCTCGGCTGTCCTTACACCTGTAGCTTTTGCATCGATTCGGTTGTGCCGTATCAGCAGCTGAGTTTCGATGTCATAAGAGAAGACCTGCGATTCCTCCTGAAGAAGTTCAAGAAACCCAATGTTGCCTGGCATGACCCCAATTTCGGTATTCGCTTCGATGCTTATATGGATGTTATTGAAGAGGCTGTGCCACCGGGTAGCGTCAATTTCTTTGCGGAAAGCAGCCTCTCCGTTTTGACGGAATCACATTTGAAACGGCTCAGGGCAAACGGTTTCAAAGCTATTTTGCCCGGAATCGAGTCGTGGTACGAAATGGGCAACAAATCCAAAACCGGAAGCAAAACCGGGATGGATAAAGTCCGACGGGTTGCGGAACATGTCAACATGGTGTTGAGCTACATTCCCTATGTCCAGACTAACTTCATTCTGGGTCTCGATATTGACGAAGGCCCAGAGCCTTTTGAACTCACCAAGCGCTTCATCGATCTGGTGCCGGTTGCTTTTCCAGCTTGTGCCCTCTTAACAGCGTATGGCCAAGCGGCTCCACTCAACCTTGAGTATCAGAAGGCCGGACGAGTATTGCCGTTCCCCTTTCATTTCATGAACAACAGCACCGTTATGAACGTGCAGCCAAAGAACTATTCCTGGCTCGAATTTTATGGGCACGTGGCCGGCTTGCAGAGTTACGCGTTTTCGAGGCGCGCGATCTATCGACGCTTTAGTGCCGCCAAGAATACCCTTCCCAAATGGCTACCGTGGATGAATGTGTTAAGGGGAGTGTCGTCGGAAGGGTTCGGGAGAATCAAATACTACGCCCGTTTACGCCACTTGTTGAATAACGACCGCGAGATTCGTCGGTTCTGGACGGGAGAGAGCAGCGAAGTTCCAGAGTTTTATGTCAACTGGATTCGGAAAGATTTGGGATTGCTCTGGGAGTGGCTTCCTAGCGGTGCCTTGTATCACGACCCTAATGCGTATCTGAAATCAGAAATGGAGTCGAAGCGGGTAGCTGACGCGACAGTTCGAATCAACAATCGCGAGTAGCCCCTATAGAGAACGAGGATTCTGGCGGACCTGGCTGTGCCATCCGGTTCGCGTGCGATGCTGTGGATCTGGCCGAGCCCTGTCATCGCAAAATCACTCCACTCATCGTCGCAAAACAGCCGTTCGTCCCAAAGACCCGCCACTCACGGAGAGCCTGTCGGCTCGCCTACCGACGATGCGGTCGGCACCCAGCAGCGGCCGCTGGGAACTGGATGGTGACTCGACAGTCGGCAATCGGCGCCACAGAAGACCACTACCCTCAGAGCTAGTAGTGATTGGGTGTCGATCAGCGTCTGGTCAACGGCAGTTCAAGGTCCCGGCGGTCTTTACTACGTCGCGCGATCGTTCGCGCATGGCAGTATTCTTGTCTATGACTCCTCAGGCATAGTCCAGTCGACACTAGGTCAGAGGGGAGACAGACTACCCCCTGATCCTCTCCAACACGGCAATGCCGTTTGCGTTATCCGGGTTGAGCTCCACGGAACGCTCGTAGTTCACTATCGCTCGCGCCGTGTCGCCCGCCGCGAGGTATGCCTCGCCCAAGCTGTCGTACGGGTTAGACGCGTCAGGATACTCGGCCACGTTGAGTTCAAATACGGCTATTGCGTCTTGGAGGCGGTCAGCGCGGAGCAACCGGTACCCCAGGCTGTTGAGCAAGAACTCATCGAACGCTTGAGCCGGGTGTGTCGTTTTCAACTGATGATACTCGGCGATGGCGGAATCGATTCCCTGCTCCTCGTAAGTGCGGACTAACACCCCACGCACTGCACGCGTGGGCGAGTTGTATGCCTCATAGCCCAGCCAATCGGCGGCCGGATGCTCACCACCCACCGTGGCAGCAAGCATCGCCTCCAGTAGGGACTGACCGTTCTCACTGTTGGTGAACCATACAACACCCACGCCCTGTCCTGGATAGGTGATGGTGTACGCCTTGTAGCCGGTGTTGTCGCCCCAGTGCCAGAACGCGCGGCCAGCTTCAGTGTCCTGCAACCCGATGCCGAGTCCCCAAGTGAGGTTGGAATCGACGTCTATCTGCGATGTGAGCATCGCGGTTGCCGTGCTGTCGCTCAAGAGCGCGCCGTTCATCACGGCCATCATGAAGCGGGCGAAATCGGGCGCGGTGGTATGAAGCGACGCGGCGGCGTTGCCCCTTCCAGCCTGCGGTCTGTTCTTGCGCAGCACTTCGCCATCTGAACCGTGGGGCATGGCTATCATATCCTCGAACCGCTCCTGCCAGAGATAGCTGCTGCTCGTCATCTCCAGTGGCTCGAACACCAACCGCCGCACCAGTTGGTCGAGCGGCTCCCCCGTCAGGTTCATTACCGCGAGCTGGAGATACACGAAGCCCTCGCCTGAGTAGCTGAACTCAGTGCCCGGATCGCGGTCTATGGTCAACTGCCCACCCCTGGGCCGCCAGTTGGGGAAGCCCGGACTGTGCGTCAGCACCATGCGCGGTGTGATCAACCGATAGCGCTCGTCGTGCGTGATCGCGTCGTACTCGAAGTAGTCGGCAATCGGCGTGTCGAGATCGACCACACCCTGGTCCACAAGCTGCAACACGGCATAGGCAAACACCGGCTTGCTGAGTGACGCGGCCTCGAACACCGTGTTTGCCTCCACGGGCTCCTGGGTCTGCTGGTTCCTGACCCCGTAGCCACGCGCCCATACGAGTCCCGTGTCGGCAGTGATCGCAACGGACATTCCCATCACAGCTCCACTGTCCATAAGGGCTGGGATGATCGAGTCGAGTTGGGCCAGCCGCGCCGGAATGGCGAGCTTGGCAATCGGATCGGATTCATTCCCTGCGCCTCCGAAGCACGAGCCGCTTACGATCGTAGCGGTCATCACGCCGGCGAACAGGGGAAAACGGGTCATCGGCCTCATTGATCACGTCCGTCGGGGGAAGGTGGTTACTATCACTTCTGACGCTCAAGGCGGGGCCGCGGTTTCAACACTCGAGATCTCGACGCGGCCCAAGTGACAGCCCCGAATGGGTAAACGTCAGCGGACCGCCGAGCGTCTCACCCGTACGAAGACTCCATAGTGAGCCAGACTATGAGGAACACCAGCAGGCCGCTCGCCCTTGGTGCCCGAACAGGCGCACTGTCAACTGCACTCTTCTCAATGGTCGTAGCGGCGTGCGGGACGACCGATGCCGGAGAGCTCGGCTCAACGCGCGACAGCGCCGGCGTGGTGATCGTCGAGAGCCGGGGACCGCGATGGCGGCCCGAGGAAGGCTGGCGGATCGCGGCGGCGCCGTTTCTACGGATAGGGTCTGCCGCGGGCTCGCCGGAGCATCAGTTCCATCGCGTGGAGGGGGCGATCAGACTGGACGACGGCCGTATAGTGGTCGCCGACGCCGGATCGGGTGAGATCCGGTTCTTCGACGATGCAGGTGGTTTCCTGTCGTCCAGTGGTGGTCTGGGTGACGCGCCCGGCGAATACCGGCAGATCACCGCCATGGGCGTGGGCCCCGGCGACTCGCTCTGGATATATGACTTCGGCCTGCGGCGCTTCACGGTGCTCACAGCCGACGGAGAGCCGGTGCGCACGGTGTCGGTGGGTGGCACGCTTTCGTCCGTGGGCGCCGTCGGCAGGCTGACGGACGGATCCTTCGTGGTCAAGGAGAGCTGGGGCAGTCACCAACACGCCGAGATGCGGCAGGGTCTCGTGCGCGATCCCGTAGCAGTTGCCCGGCTTGGCTGGGATGGCACCGGCTTGGACACGATCGCCACCGTCGCCGGCAGAGAGGTTTTCCTCAGCTCCGAGGACGGCCGCGCCGTGATGAGCGCGCCGCTCTTCGCTCGCGGCAGCTCGGCTGCTATCCGGGGCGATGTCGTGTTCGTGGGCGATCAAGAGACGCTCGAGGTTCAGCTGTACCGTGCCACCGGAGAGTTGCAACGGGTCTTCCGGGTTCCCAACGTAGACCTGCGCCTGAACAGCGCTGACGTCGAACGACTCAAGCAGGCACTACTGGCCGCCGAACGGGAGGAGGACCGCGCCATGATGAGTGCCCACCTGGACGAGATGGCTGTACCGCCGACCCGGCCGGCTTACGGAACTCTGATGGTTGACGCACCGGGCAACTTGTGGGCAGGCGAATATGCACGGTATCCAGCTCCGCCGCGGACCTGGACCGTGTTCTCGGCAACAGGTGAGTTGATGGGCGAGGTGACGGTCCCGGAGCGGTTCAAGGTGCTGCAGATCGGGGCGGACTGGATCATCGGTGTTGGAAGGGATGAGTTGGACGTCGAGTATGTGATGCTTTACGCGTTGTACAAACCGGTGTAGTAACCTGGTGACGGGCCATTCTCCGTGCTGGGGGGGGCCTTTTTACGACTCGCTGCGGCACACAAGTGACTGCTGGACACCGTGCCAATTCGTCGGCTGGTCCAGACACGAGTAGGTTGGGCTGTCAGTGCCGGTCAAGTTCCACCCTCAGCTCCTGCGTTCCGCTTGCGACAGAGGACTGGCGCAGGCCAGCCATAGAGCACATCCTAGTAGACGAGTCCCTTACCCAGCAGGCACCGTGCACGCGTGTACACCTGGCCCCGTTTCCAGCGGCACCACGCTTCGCATGCGGGGAAGGGACGACCAACTCCGGGAGGCGCTGTGCAAGCCGTGACCCAATTCGTTGCAGCCTGGTGGTGGATGATCGTACTCGTGGTGGCGGGCGCGTTTGTGTTCATCGGCGTACGCCGCCGCAGAGCCTAGAACGGCCAGAATCCAGTTCGTGTCCGCCTCGATAACGCCCTGGGCACGACTCTGCTGGTGATCGGCATCCAGGGGAGGGTATTATTGCGCGGTGAAACGGAGGAGGACGCAACACTGACTAACTGGAGATCGAGATGATCAATCTGTACGACACCAGCTCCCAATCACTCCTGGGTGAGATCACGCAGCCGCAGCTTCAGTTCCTCATCGACCACTTGGAAGAAACTTCCCTCGAGGATCGGGATTACTACGTCGACGCCAACACGCTGGAGGCGCTGAGCGATGCCGGTGCCGATCCAGAGCTGCTCGACATGCTGAGGAGCGGATTGGCCGACCGGGAGGGCTATGAGATCCGCTGGGCCCATTCATGACCGGACCGGTCGTCGGTTATCTTTGTGGCGTATGAACACTCGCACGTTGCATGGGCGGCCCATTATCAGCATTACACTAGTACTGAGTTCGTTTCTGGCCGCCGGCATCACGAATCGGCCGATCGCAGCACAAACCGCCTACAACGTCTATTTCCTCGGTGGCCAGTCCAACATGGATGGATACGGCCAGATCACAGATCTGTCGGAAGATCTCCGCACGCCCATCTCGGGAGCAATGATCTTTCACGGCAACCCCGCACCCGATGGCAGCCTGGTCGACGGCCGGGGGATCTGGTCAGAGCTGCGGCCCGGTCACGGGGTCGGGTTCTCATCAGATGGAACAACGAATCACTACTCGGAACGGTTTGGAATAGAGCTGACCTTTGCACGCCGGCTGCGGGAGCTGGAACCCGACATCAACATTGCCATCATCAAGTACTCGCGCGGCGGCACGTCGATCGACACGGCGGCAGCCGGAGAGTTCGGATCCTGGGATCCCGACTACGGTGGCCGGACTGGCGTGAACCAGTACGACCATTTCTTGACCACGGTACGCAACGCATTCGCAGTGTCCGATATCGACGGCGACGGACGGGCCGACGAGCTCGTACCGGCCGGCATCGTCTGGATGCAAGGTGAAAGCGATGCTGCGTTCACCGAGGAGATTGCGCGTCGTTACCAGCACAACCTCCGGCGCCTGATCGACCTGATTCGTGCCGCCCTCAGGGTCGACGACCTGCCGGTAGTCGTGGGCCGCATCTCCGACTCGCGACGCGACGATGACGGTAAAGTATGGGACCACGGCGAAATCGTACGGACGATTCAGGCTGACTTCGTTGCCCGTGACGGTGCCGCCACCCTGGTCACCTCGACCGACGACTACGGCTACTCAGACCCCTGGCACTACGACAGCGAGGGGTACGTCGACCTCGGCCGGCGTTTCGCCGAGACCATGGTGCAACTCGCCGCCGGCCGCAAGCAATAATCGGGGTCAAAGTCAACGCGCAGTGCCCGATGCGCGACTAGGGAGACTCGATGTTGAATATGTATGAAGCCGAGAGACAATGGGAAAGCGCTGCACCCGCTACGCTGGTGGTCGCTTGCTCCGACGGGCGATTCCAGGAACAAGTCGACGCGTTTCTCCGCAATGAGCTCGGTATAAGCCAGTACGACCGGTTCTACGTGCCCGGCGGTCCCGGTGCATTGGCGTTCAGTGGTGTCGACTTCACCCGGGCACATGACTTTCGCTCCGAGTGCGGTTTCCTGATCAATGCACACGGAATCGACCAGGTGGTCTTGCTGTTCCACGGCCCTTCTGAAGACGGACCTGAGTCCGCAGCTTGTGCCGATTACAAACGGAAGTTGCCGGGCAAGTCGGCCGCCGACCTTCGCAGACAGGAGGATGAGGACGCGGAGGAGATACTCCGAGATGGTTTGGGTCCGAACGTCACGCTGAAGGTATTCCACGCAGAGGTGACGGCCGAGGGGTTCGTGCGCTTCGTGTCGATAGGGAAGTGATCGACACCCACACTCACCAGAAGCCCAATGAACCTCGCGAAAGACAACGGAAGCTCTGCACCACCACCACAGCTTCTCGACTGGTTTGCGGGAGCGGCATTCCTGGCCCTCATTTTGTCGGATCGTTTCCTTGAACGGGGCAGCAGCCGCATATTGTCCGGGTTGGGTATCGCCTGTTTGCTCCTGGCTCCGGTCTTGTTCATCCCGCCCTTTCTAATGCTCAAGAAACACGGACAGGTGGATGATGGTAGGCCGTTCTTTGAAACCAAGGTCGCGGTCGACCGCGGATTGTATGCAGTTGTACGACATCCACAATACCTGGGATACATCTTCTTGGTAGTGGGATTCATGCTGCTATCACAGCGCTTCATTACGATCCTGCTGGGTGCGATCGCAGTGTTCTTCTTTTACCTGTACACAATCAGGGAAGAGGATTATTGTGGGCGACAGTTCGGTTCGGCGTATCAGGCTTACTGTAAGAGAGTTCCCAGATTCAACGCCGTCAGTGGAATGATTAGATACCTCGCGAGACAGCGCGACCGCGAATGAGCGTAGAATCGACTGGAAGCCCCTCGCGGAGCGGTGGATTTGAGGCAAGCAGCTCTGTACACTACTCAAAACCAGGACGATGGCAATGACGGGATCACGCTCACTCGTTCCAGTCATGACGGCTGCAATTGCAGCGGCCGGCTGCACCTTGAAAATCAATCGCGGCGAGCCCGAGTTCGACGGTGCCGCCGCCGTAGACGCCTGGGTGGCGATGTGGAACTCGTACAACCTGGACTTGGTCGATGAGCTCTTCCTCGCCGACTCGAGCGTGACCTACCTGTCCACCGAGAGAGAAGGCGCGATCAAAGGCATTCAAGCCGTGCGCGAGCATCATGCCGGCCTTGGTTTCGTGACCGGAGGCGGTCCACAGGAAACCACTATGTGGGTGGAGAACTTGCAAGTGAGTGCGCCGGGAAGGGTCGCCATCGTTACGGGAACTTGGCATTTCCGCCGCGGTCCTGACGCCACCGGCGAGCTGCAGCGCGGACCAATGACTTTGGTCTACGTTCCAACCGATGACGGCCACCGGATTGCGCACGCCCATTTCGCGGACTATTGAACGATACGAGCTCGATCTTGCGAGAATACCATCACATCGGGATTCCGACGCAGATGCAGCGGGAGGGGGAGGAATACCTCGAGCAGTACGGCATGTACGTGGTGGGCTACGACACAAACCCCTACGGTATCGAGTGGATTCGGTTCGAGCCGCGCAGTCCCTTGCCCGAACTGGTCAAGCACGTTCCGCACGTCGCGTTCAAGGTCGACGACCTCGACGCCGAGTTGGTGGGAAGAGACGTGTTGATCGAACCGAACAGCCCGTCTCCCGGCGTGCGCGTGGCGTTCATCGTGCACAACGGCGCGCCGGTGGAGTTCCTGCAGTTCGATGACCAGTATCAGGGCTCTTAGACCGGCGGACCCGTGTTCACGAGCCCGCCGAGTCATCAACCCCGCAATTCCTCCAGTTCCTTGATCGTCCGCTCGAGAACCTTCGCGACCTCTCGCATCCGCGCTTCATCATCTCTCAGTCGCCAAGTGGTCCTGTAGACCTGCCCGACCAGCTTACCGACTTGGCGGGTGACATCGGGCATGGGGTCATTCAGCAGATTGTCGAGCATGTCCTCGACGCGGTCGAATATCTCCTCCACCGTTCCCTTGTTCTCGTCGAGGAACTCCTGCCCGGCCGCGGTGATCGAGTACACTTTCTTACCCTCCACCTCCTCACCACTCACGAGGCCCTCATCCTCCAACCACTGTAGTGTGGGATAGACGGTGCCGGGTGATGGCTTGTAGCAGCCGTGGGTGTGCTCTTCCAATTCCTTCATTACTTCGTAGCCGTGCATCGGCTTTTCTTTGAGGAGCTTCAGAATCACGTACTTCATGTCCCCTGCCTCGAACCATTGCCGCCGGCGCCTGCCCCGTCCTCTACCGCGACCGCGACCACCGCTGCCCATCCACCATTCCCACGGCCCCAGTCCGAAGAACCAGTCACGATCTCTCATTGTGCCTCCGACGATACAGTCTAGATATTACGCACCGATACTACGTACGATATATCTTAGATCGCCTTACCGGGGCTGTCAACCGCATGACACGCCGAAACCGGGCTTCACCGTCCGAGACTCAGCGGCCACGCCGTATTGCCATAGAACGCGACCAAGAGTGACGCTCCGGCGATCGCCAGCGCCTTTAGAAAGTGTGCCATCTCAGACTGGCGGACCGCCGGCTCGGACTCCGTCCAGAACGGATGCAGCGCCCAGCCTGACGGGAAGAGAGCCAAGAAGACCAGGCCAGCTCCAATGAACCGGTGCCAACCGAGCAGGATGAAACCACCGCCGACCAGCACCATCAGGCCCGTGGCCCAGGCGACCACCCTGGGCCCGGGTATGCCCTTGAGCTGCATGTACTCGGCGATCCTGGGACTGAACAGGTGCCGCAGGCCAAATACGATCAGGAATGACGCAAACAGGACGCGGCCAATGAGGTGCAGCCATGGGTAGATAGATTCGGGCATTTCAGCTCCACGTAATCGTCAGTCTCAGACGGCACCCCCCCAAGATCCCACTCCCGAGCCCACGTACCCACCGACGGCTCATGCCGCCCGCCGCTTGATGATCACCCGCGTCGCTGGACAGCGCAAGCCGCTCGGGACCTTCCCCTGAAACCATCCCCACACGTACCTTCGTTCCGGCCCAAACCGAGATGACGAACCATGACATATGCCAATCCGTTACCGGCCCGCGCTGTGCTGCTGTGCGCGTTCGTCGCCGGCATCTTCAGTGCCCCGGCGGCAGCTCAGGAGCAATTCAGCTTCTTCGACCGCGGTCCCTACCGCCAACGCGTACCACGGCCCGACGACTTGCTCGGATACTCGGCCGGAGAGTATCAAACACAGTACTTCCGGCAGCAGGTCGTGCTCGACAGCATGATTGTCGCGGCTAGTGACCGGGTTCGCGCCGAGGCCATTGGCGTGACCGAAGAGGGTCGCGTTATGCGCACCCTCATCATTTCCGCCCCGGACAACATCGCCCGGCTCGACGAGATCCGCGTCGATGTCAATCGACTGGCAGATCCCCGCACAGCCGACGCCGCACAGGCCACAACAATAGCGGCGCGTACTCCGGTAGTCGTGATGCTGTCATACTCGATCCACGGCAACGAGCCGGCGGGTTTCGAAGCAGCCATGTGGGTGGCGTACCAGCTTCTCGCCTCGGACGAGCCGGCTACGCTGGAGATGCTACGGAATACCGTCGTGGTCTTGAATCCCGCGGCAAACCCGGACGGACATGAGCGCTTCGCTGTGTGGTACAACTCCCTGTACGTGGGCAGCGACGAGCCCGCCGCATACGAGTGGGATGAGCCGTGGGGTATCTGGGGCCGGTACGGGCACTACCGGTTCGATATGAACCGCGACATGATAGCTTTGGCTCAGGCTCCCACGCGCGCGATGCTGGCGGCCATAGTGCGGTGGCGGCCTCAGGTCTTTGTGGACCTGCACAGCACTACCGAGCAGTACTTCTTTGCTCCACCATCAAGGCCCATCAATCAGAACATCCCGGAGCGCACCGCGCGTTGGCTCGAGACATTTGGCCGCGGCAACGCCGCGGCGTTTGACCGCTACGGCTGGCAGTACTACACGCGCGAGACATTCGACCTTTTCTATGCTGGTTATTTCGATGCCAACCCGTCCCTCCACGGAGCCACCGGCATGACCTACGAGACTGACGGAGGCAAGGCACTGAAGCGGAGACGGGGCGACGGAACCGTGATCTCATTCATGGAGGGCATAGCACACCACTATGTGGCTTCCCTGGCAACTGTTGAGACTGCGGCTGCCAACCGGGAGGAGCGTCTGCTCGACTACTACGATTTCAAGCGTTCTGCCATTGCAGACGCCCGGTCAGCCAAGATGAAGCGAGTAGTGATCCAACCGGACTGGGATCAATCGAACGCAGCCCGACTGGCGGTGAACCTGTTGCGTCAGGATATCGAGGTCACTCGGCTCACCCAACCGTACTCGGCTCGTGCGGCTCACGACTACATGGCGGGTCCGGGAACAGCAGCCCAACGTCGTCGGTTTGAACCAGGTGCGCTGGTAATTGATCTCGCACAGCCGCAGGGTCGACTGGCCAAGGCTTTGCTCGAGCAGCGGGCTGAGATGGACGCGGATTTCGTTCAAGAGCAGTTGGACAAGTTCGCTCGCAACGAGCGGCGCGGTGACGCTGCCGCCGGCGATCGCTACGAATTCTACGACGTGACCGCTTGGTCCCTACCCTACACCATGGGTCTTGGTGCGTTCTGGACCGAGGATCTCGATCCCGTGGTAGGAACTCGACTGACGCTCCCTGACACCGGTGATCCGGTCAGGGTGCTGGCGCCCGCCGGCGGCGTCTCGGGTCGAGGTCGTGCGGCGTACGCATTCCGCAACGACCGTCTGGCGGCCGCCGAGCTCGCGATGGCACTGACACGTGAGGGCTTCGTGGTGAACGTTGCGACCGAGCCCCTCAGTGCAGACGGCAGGGATTACCCCCGCGGTACATTCGTGATCCGCACCACCCGCAACCCGGACTCGTTACATGACCGTCTTGCGGCCTTGGCCCAGGAGATTGGCGTGACGGTCGATCCGGTCAACTCTGGGTTCCCCGAGCCTGGCG
>Ga0209536_100001876_pt1 | contig 34460 bp, 33 predicted proteins | sample DeeMarSeWOR28_12_FD_187461 | JGI IMG/M metagenome (GOLD analysis project Ga0209536, IMG submission 187461) | Marine sediment microbial communities from White Oak River estuary, North Carolina - WOR-2-8_12 (SPAdes) (version 2) | ecosystem: Environmental > Aquatic > Marine > Intertidal zone >...
ATTTTTCCCGTCTATAATCGGAAACACTAAGAATAGTATAATCGGATTGAAAATTTGCTACCAAAGCTCTCCACCTATTTAACTGGGCAAGCACAGACTCCTTTTTTAGGGCCTAATTCCCCGCAGCTTGTTGTAGCGAAGCGGAAATCCCGCCCAGCGGGGCTTCGGTATAATAGATCTTTTTCCTGTAACCCGATACCCCGTCAGCTTTGCTGCGGGGAGCCTTCATTTTTGTTTATAGATGTTTGTTTGAACGCTTCAAACCTCAAGACACCCTTTTGCAAATCAGTTTGGCCGGACGGATACGTTTTATGTTTGGGTTGTTTTTGAAGAAGGTTCATTTTTTTGTTGACAATCATTAAATACTGGTTGTATACAGTTTGTCAACAATAAAATAGTCTTATTGAGTCCTCCGTCTCAACCATTATTCTTCCATATTCCACTTTTCATTACCTTGGGGGTATGTACATGTCTGTCAACGAATCAGTTGAGGTCAAAGGCGCTCCTATTAAAATTGATAAGCTTTCTAAGTTTTTTGGAAAATTCGGTGCCGTCCAAGAAGCAAATCTTGATATAAAGGCCGGAGAGTTCCTCACCTTTTTAGGACCAAGTGGTTCGGGTAAGACAACCACTCTGATGATGGTTGCCGGTTTTTTAATTCCTACGTATGGTGATATTGTTGTGGACGGTAAGTCCATTGTGACGGTTCCCCCTCACAAACGCAATATCGGGATGATGTTTCAGCACTACGCGCTTTTTCCCCATATGAGTGTCGCCGATAATATTGCCTTCCCCTTGCAAATGCGGCGCATGCCCAAAGACAAAATCAGCAAACGTTTAGGTTGGGCCCTTGACCTGGTTCAACTTTCAGAGTTTAAAAATAGGCGACCCCATCAGCTCAGCGGTGGCCAGCAGCAACGTGTTGCCTTGGCCCGGGCCGTTGTGTTTGAGCCCTCCGTGCTGCTTCTTGATGAGCCGCTCGGTGCTCTCGATGCTAAATTGCGTGAGAATATGCAGATCGAATTAAAGCAAATGCATGCGGCGCTGGGAACGACCGTCTTATACGTCACCCATGACCAAGCAGAAGCGTTGACCCTGTCCGACCGAATTTGTGTCTTCAATCAAGGGCGTATCATGCAGGTGGGGTCACCGGATGACCTCTACAACTATCCGGCAAACCGATTTGTGGCCGACTTTATCGGAGAAACCAACTTTTTAACCGGAGAAGTTATCGCCCAGGAAGAGAAGGGATGCACCATTCAACTGGATGACGTAACTACCATGAAGGGCCTTTTTCGAGATACATTCTCGAAACCTAAAAAATGGGCGACATATTCGCTGCGCCCGGAAAAAGTGCTGGTAGGTGAAGCTGCTGAACATGTTGAAAACTCATATGAAGGGACTGTACAAGAATTCCTCTATTTGGGTGAGTTTACCAAGTATCGTATTGCATTGAGCCCATCTATTGAGCTTACTGTGAAAGCAACCAATCGCAAAGGTCGTAAGCTGCTATCCAAAGGCGAAAAAACTGCGGTAGGTTGGGAAAGAGAGGAGATATTGTTGGTAGAGTCTGAGGTTCCACCGGACTCATATAATTAACCTAGTACCTTACAAAATCATACGGAAGGAGGTAAAGGAAACTATGGTAAAGAAATTATCATACAAAAAATGTTTTATAGCTGCTGGCCTGGCTGTATTGTTCACCTTGGGTGGGGTGATGCAAGCCGGTGCAGGCGAGCCACTGACGATGGAACAGGTGAAAGCCAAACTGGAAAAGTATAGAGGGAGTTCTCTGGTTGTCGTTTCCTGGGGGGGCTCGTATCAGGATGCTCAGCGCAAGGCCTATTATGAACCATTTGAAAAAGAGTTTGGTATAAAGATTGTCGAAGACAGCCCTGCGGCCGAAGCGAAGGTTATGGCCATGGTCAAGGCTAAAAACGTCACCTGGGATGTGGTGGACGGCGGGGCCTACAAATTAGGTGACCTTGGAAACCGGGGGTTTCTGGAAGAACTGGATTACAGCATCATTGACGCCAGAGATGTTGATCCTTTTTTTCATTCAAAGTGGTATATGAGCACCATCAGTTGGTGTGAGCTCCTGGGCTACCGGACCGATGTCTTCCCCGGCGACAAGGCGCCAACCAGTGGCACCGATTTCTGGGATGTCAAGAAATTCCCGGGCCGGCGTGCCATGCGCGATAACCCGATTTACAACATCCCCCTGGCCCTGCTTGCCGACGGCGTTTCCAAAGATGAGATTTACCCCATGACCGAAGCGAAGATTGAGAGAGCGTTTAAGAAACTGGATCAAGTCAAGCCGCACGTCAATGTCTGGTGGACCCAGGGAGCCCAGCCGCCTCAACTGTTGACGGATAACGAGGTTGTGATGGCCACCGGATGGAACGGACGTATCTCTACAGTCTCTAAGGAAGGTGCTCCGGTCGCTGTTGTCTGGAACGGCGCGCAACTGGTATCGGATGCCTGGTATATTCCCAAAGGAACCAAAAACAAAGAGCTTGCTATGCTTTTTATCGCCTGGGCTACTTTTCCTGAGACCAACTGGCCCTTGTCGCAATACATCGACTATGGCCCTGTGAATAATAAGTCTCTGAAATTTCTGGACAAGGAGCTTCTTGAGCGGATGCCGTTGACGCATGCGGACAAAATGATCAAGTGTGATTTTGATTGGTGGTCGAGCAATTACATCGATATGCTCGATCGCTGGCGCGAGTGGAAGCTCCAGTAATACCTTAACTGGCCGGCACCCATCCTTTCTCTTGGGTGCGGGCCAGCAATCCCTCAGCACGGTTAAAGGAGGAGCGGGGCAGCAAATGACAGAAACAATCTCCCAGGCACAATCAATTAGCGTGGAGCGACCATTTATTAAACAACTTGCCCGTTTGGAGCGTTGGGAAAAGATAACGGTTTTTGCCTTCGTCGCCCCTGCCATGGTTTTGCTGTTAAGCCTTTTCGTCTATCCCCTTATTGTTTTTCTGCTTAACAGTGTGTTTGATCCCTCCTTTACCATCGAGCACTATGTCAAGGCGTTTACGCGACCGGTGTATTTGCGAATATTCCGCATTACTTTTGAAGCGTCTCTGTTCACTACCATCGGAGCATTGATTATCGGCTACCCGGTTGCTTACCTGTTTGCCCACGTGTCGGCAACTACCCGAAGTATTCTTCTGCCGCTGGTTCTCTTCCCATTTTGGACCAGTATTCTGGTGCGGATGTATGCCTGGATGGTGCTTTTGGGCAACGACGGCGTAATCAATCAGTTATTGCTTAAAAGTGATATTATTTCGTCTCCGCTGCCGATGCTCTTTAACCGCTTCAGTGTACTGGTGGGTATGATTCATTTTATGCTCCCTTACATGATTCTGACCCTATATTCGGTCATGGCCGGTATACCAAAAGAACTCACTCAAGCGGCGGCGAGTTTAGGGGCCCCACCGTACAAACAATTTATCAGGGTCTATCTGCCGTTGAGTATGCCCGGCATCGGCGCCGGTTGTTTGCTGGTCTTTATCCTGGCGGTGGCTTTTTTTGTGACACCTGCACTGTTGGGCGGAATCAGGGACACGATGATCTCTCAGGTTATTCAGAGTGAGATCGAAGATGCCCTAAACTGGGGATTCGGGGCAGCGCTCTCGATGCTCCTGATGATTGTGACCACCAGCCTCTATCTTATTTATAATCGGCTTATGGGCGTTGAACGTATCCACGGGGGATGAGAATATGGTTAAGGACCGATTCAATGAGAAGCACTGGGCATCTTTTAAGAAGGTTGTTTTTTATGTCTTTTGCGGACTCGTTTGCGTTTTTCTAATCATGCCGAATTTTATCGTTGTTCCCATCTCATTCAGCGGAGCACGTTTTCTAGAATTTCCACCGAAGACCTATTCCTGGCAATGGTATAACAATTACTTTGAAACTGAAGAGTGGGTTTCTGCGACCATTACGAGCTTTGAAGTGGCAATTTTGGTTACGATCTGCGCAACGATTCTGGGTAGCTTGGCGGCATACGGCCTCGTGCGTGGGCGCTTTCCCGGAAAGAATCTCATTAATTCCTTTATCATTTCCCCGATGGTCACGCCGGTTTTGGTCACCGCCGTGGCCATTTATAAAATTTATTCAGATTTAGGATTAACCGGAACACTGCTTGGTTTCACATTGGCGCATACCATTATGGCGCTGCCGTTTGTCGTGATTGTCATGTCGGCAAATCTGCGGGGTATAAACGTTGAGGTGGAACAAGCGGCCAGAAGCCTTGGAGCCAATCGGATAACCACGCTCAGACGGGTGATTTTCCCGCTGGCGCTTCCGGGAATGATTGCAGGAGGTCTTTTTGCTTTCCTGATTTCATTTGATGAACTGATCATCGCCCTTTTTATCAGCAGCCCGACCTTGTCCACCCTCCCGAAGAAGCTGTGGGATGGGTTGAGAACCGAAATTAATCCAACCATCGCCGCCGTATCCACACTTTTGGTCATTTTGAGTGTGGTCATCCTTTTAGGTGCCGGCTTTGCAAGAAAATACTTCGAAAAAAAGACCCAATAACCATGAAAAAAATCGACTTTCTCTACCTATCCCAAAAAGAAGTAATTGAAATTGACCTCTCCATGAAGGATGCGATCTCGATTGTGGAGGACGTTCTCAGAGAACACGGTTTCAAGGAATTTGAGAATCCGCCAAAGCCGGGAATTCATCCGTTGAGTGATGCGTTTATTCATGCCATGCCGGGATTTCTTCCACGAAAGAAAGCGGGAGGCCTCAAATGGGTGAGTGGTTTTGCCAGCAATTACAAATACGGCTTGCCCACAATTATGGGCCTGATTGTGCTCAATGATGTGAACACGGGACAACCGATAGCTGTGATGGATGGCGGGTATATTACCAACATGAGGACGGCGGCGGTGTCTGCCGTAGCGGCAAAGTACCTGGCAAATAGAGATGCCAAAGTGCTTGGGATTGTTGGTGCCGGCATCCAGGGACGTTATCATTTACTGAGTCTTAAGGAAGTACTGAAAAAAATTGAAGTTGCCAGAGTATTTGATCTTCATTCACAGGTATCACAGCGGTTGGTGTCTTTGATGAGTGAGCATGTAAATTTTGAGATTCAAATCTGCCAATCGTATCAGGAGGTTATTGAAGGGGCCGATGTCGTCATTACCGCTACGGGATGGCTTAAGGATCCGATATTTGAGGAGAAGTGGATTAAAGAAGGGGCCCTTGTGCTGCCGGTGCACACTCGTGGTTGGGAACCTGCGACTCTGGGCAAAATGGATAAATTTATCGTCGATGACTGGCAGCAATTTGATAGCTTCGTGGGAGGAACCGACGGGTTCTATGCTCCATTGCCGGATCTGTACGCCGAGTTGGGAGAGATCGTTATCGGGAAAAAGCCGGGTAGAGAAAACCGTAACGAACGCATTATCGATTTTAATGTCGGAATAGCCATTCACGATGTATCCATGGCCTCAGAGCTGTTAGCATTGGCGAAAGAAAAAGGCTTGGGAACCATACTGCCCCTGATGGAAGAGCAACTCCCATTCGCCTAACGTTTTTGATCATGTTACGGCGCCGTGGACATGGAAAGCATCCCTTCCTATTGTTCAGCGCTGCCCTCAGAAATTACTTTTCGATAACGACGCGCTAATTTGCAAGTTGCGCCGAGGGGTGCTGTAGACTACTTAGAATCTTATGTGTAATTACTTTGCATTTTATGAAAAAAAATCTTCATCACGAAAACACGAAACTTTGAAAGCACGAAATCTAACCTGTCTTTTTTTCGTGTTTTCGGCCTTTCGTGCTTTCGTGATTGTTCTTTCTTGGTTCCGGTTTGTCCGGGTTAGGAATTTACCCTCGACTTTTGCAACATCAGGGTTTACACCGTCCCCAACATTGAAAGAGCGAAACCCGTTTGATCCCAAGGTGAAAGCGGCAAACCAATGGGCCCCAACAAAATAATTTTGACCGTAGTCCTTGTTTTATCGATAGCCGCGGCTGTTTATTTAGGTGTGCATGATATTGATAAGATGACAAAGGTTGAGCCCGATGATGTTCAGAAAACAGGTGTAAATGCAAAAGTGGTGTTACCTTCGGAAGATCAAACCCATCAATCGTCGATCTATAATCGGACGACCGTTGAGCCCAATCCGCTAATCACGACAAATACCGTTGACCTACCATTCGAAAATGTCGACATCGGCGCATTCAAAAAAACTAGTTTACATCTGAAGCTTTGGGGAACCATTACCGGCAACAATGTCAGGGCATTCGCAATCATTGAAGAGACAACCAATCGCAAACAAAAGCTATACAGAGAGGGTGATGTGATTCAAAATGCCGTCGTGAAGAGAATTTTACGGGGAAAGGTAATTTTGAGTGTTGACGGTAAGTTGGAAATGTTAGATATCGAAACCAAACGGGCCGATGTTAACGCTAAAAATAAATACGGCGTTACGGCCCTGATCGATGCATCCTTTAGAGGCCAAAAAGAGGTCGTTGAATTATTAATCGTTGAAGGGGCGGACCTCGACGCCCAGGATAATAAAGGTGACACGGCTTTAATGAATGCGGCAATAAAAGGGCACATCGAGATCGTAGAGCTGTTAGTGATGAATGGAGCCGATGTCCACATCCAGGACAATTCGGGGAATACGGCTTTAATCGATTCAGCGAAATACGCCAGAAAATCAACGTGTGACGTCATCGGGTTTTTAATCGATAGTGGAGCCGATGTGAACGACAGTAACAACTATGGTGCAACCGCACTGATGAATGCCGCTCAGTGGGGACACCTAAAAAATGTAGATTGTCTCATTGCCGAGGGCGCTAACATCAATGTAACGTCTAAAAGTGGTGAGACAGCCATCAAGCTTGCAGAATTGTCCAAATATGAAGCTGTAGTAGAATTACTGAAGAAACATGGAGGTAATCGGTGGTAATTTTTAATAGCCACAGACGCACACAGAAAGACACAGACAACTTTTTTTAGGTTCTAATTCCCGCAGCTTGCGGCGATAGAATCGATAAAATCAATTGAATGCTACTCCGCAATTTGCCGCGGGGAAGTTTATTTTTTACCACAATATAGATGGGGAATGACTAACGTAGGCGGCACGGTATTGACAAAACGATGTGCTGAGGAAAATATGAGGAGGATACAATGAAGATCATGGTGTGCTACGATGGATCCAATGTGGCCAAAGATGCTCTGGATTTAGCCAAAAAATATGCAAAAACCTTGAACGCGACGATATGTTTGGTTACCTCGATGAAAACCGGTCCGGAGATACCGAGAGAAAAGTTCGAAAATGCCGAAAATGATTTAAATCATGCAAAAGTCTCTGTCAGAAAAGAGGATATTCCCTGTGAAAACCATCTTTCGGAGCACGCTTTGGAAACCGGCGAAGATCTCGTGCAATTTGCGGAGGAAAACAAGGTTGATATGATTTTTATTGGCGTTCGACGAAGGTCAAAAGTCGGCAAGTTGATATTCGGCTCAACCGCCCAGTATGTGATACTGAATGCACCATGTCCGGTGGTTTCGGTTAAATAAATAACTTGTATATGAATAAACCGTTTCTGATTGCATCATTTGTCATTATAGACAGTGTCCATTTTATTTTTGCGCGCCTTTTGCTACCCCACATTTCTCCCAATGTATCTGTTTTTTATGTAATGGCCATCGGTTCAATCCAGGTTGGTTTTTATGGTATGTTATGTCGAAGGATCCGGTTTCAGACCCTGTGTAGCCATCTATGGTTTTTTCTCACCATCGGTGCTGACACTAAGCCCGATTGCAGCTATAATCTGGGCCTTTTTTCTCTTTGGTACGATGCCATCCCTGCAGCAACTTATGGGTGGTGTGGGTGTGATCCTGGGTGTTTCAATCGTAACCTTAAAACAAAATATATAACACGGTTCACGTTTAGGTGAGATCTTAACGCGGTTTTCCATGAATGCAGATGTTATTATTATTGGAGGAGGTGTGATTGGCACCGCCTGCGCATACTTCCTTGCGCGACGCGGGGCAAAGGTGCTCGTCCTGGAACGCAGTCATTTGGGGGCTGGTGCTTCAGGCACCACTGCAGCGATAGTCAGCATCAGCGGAAGCAGTGGCACACCGGAACCGCTTCGTCCTCTGAACGTCGAAAGCTATAACCTAATACGGGAAGCTGAGCTGGATTTTGATCGACCTCTTGAAGTAATCCATGGGGGGGCGCTGTATGCGGCCATGAATGAACAGGAAGCCTCCGAGCTCCAGTCGTTTTACGAAGAAATCCGTGAGATGGGAATCGACTGTAAGCTTATGGACGGTACTGAAGCACGCCGGCTTGAGCCCTTGCTTTGCCGCGATATTGCCGGCGCACTTCACAACCCGGCGTGTTATCACGTGAATCCGTTTCGTCTGGTCGTGGGTTATCTCGACGCTGCATTGCGGCGGGGAGGCCGGATCGAGTATGGTGCTGACGTAAAGGAGGTGAAGGTCAACAATGGTCGCATCGAACGAGTTGTGACGGATCGAGGTGATTATCATGCCGATTGGGTTGTAGTTGCGGGAGGGGCTCACACCCCTCAGATTCTGTCCTCACAGGGTCTGCAAATTCCTATCGTACCAGCCCGCGGTCAGGTGATTCTTACCGAGGCCTGTCAACGGATGACGGAGCACGTGATCATGCTTTTAGACCATCTGTATATCCGGCAGACGGCTAACGGAAACTTTTATCTCGGCAGCCACACGGAGTTTGTCGGATTCGAAAACCGCATCACGGTGGAAAAGATCACCGCATTTGCGCAAGCATTCACCCATGCAGTACCCCTGCTTGCCAGAATACGTGTCTTGCGATTTTTTGCCGGATTTCGTCCTATTAGTGAAGACAACTTGCCTACCATCGGTCCGGTACCCGGCTGTTCTCGGCTGATTGTCGCGTCCGGGCATGGGCGGACCGGTGTGCGCTTTAGTGCCAGCACCGGTAAAGCTGTGAGTGAGCTGGTTTTGGATGGAAAAACTGAGCATCCGATGGATGCGTTTGCTGTAGATCGATTTACGAAAAAAAATGAAACTGGTTAATTGAAACACGATAATGCCACATTTTTTTCACCGCCCGGACTTGCATCCTGTTTCACGGAGCTTTGCCAGACACAGCGTTGGCAGAATTTTCTAATTTTTTTCGGTTGAACAAAACAAAAATAACTACGATGTCTAAAATAAAACACGTAAAAGATCATCGAATTAAAGACGGGATAACCCGTGGTAAAGAAATAGAAATTACCGTTGACGGCAAAATGCTGCGGGCTCATGACGGGGAGACCATTGGTGCGGTGTTAGCGGCTGCAGGGATCAGGGCGATCCGACGTGCACCACAGGGTTTAGATCCCCGAGGACTTTACTGTTGCATGGGCTCATGTCACGGCTGTCTGGTAACCGTGGATGGCCAACCGAATGTGCGTGCCTGTGTCACGACAGTTTGTGCCGGACAGCAGATTACACTGCAGGAAGGTATGGGACAAATCGATCTGGCTACTCCCGAACCACCACCCGGACGGCTTGTACGACGTGAGTTTCCACTAGTGGTGATCGGTAGTGGACCTGCCGGTCTTAGTGCGGCAATCGCGGCGGCACGGGTCGGGGCACACGTTTTGGTGATTGATGAAAATATACAGGCCGGAGGACAGATTTACCGACAGTTACCCGAGAATTTTCATGCAGTGAATCCATCTGCGTTAGGTGATGATTATACGGATGGTCAAATGCTTTTGAGACAGGCGGAGAGCCTCTCGCAACACATCACTATATGGAACGATGCGTTGGTGTGGTCCGTTTTTGATTTTCGCCAGCTTGCCGTGGCCCGCGGTAATGAGCTGATATTGATTGATGCCAAATCGATTGTTGTCGCAACGGGTGCCTATGAACGCCCGATACCGGTTCCCGGCTGGACCTTGCCGGGGGTTATGACAGCCGGCGGTGCTCAAGTCCTTTTAAAAAGCCAACGGATTCGACCCGGGCGGCGGGTGCTGTTGGCCGGAACCGGACCGTTGCAATTGGTTGTTGCCAATCAAATGCTTGATGCCGGAATGGAGGTGGTCGCCCTGGCGGAATCCGCTCCAACCATGAATGCGTGGCGCTTTTTGCCGGATTTGATGCGCCAACCGGGTTTGATCAAGCAAGGCCTTTGGTACATGTATCGGCTCAAGCGCGCCGGTGTTCAGATGCTGCGTTCATATGTGCTCAAAAATATTGACGGCGATGAAGAAGTTACGGCCGCTGTTCTTGGTAAAGTGGATTCCCGTTGTCATCCGGTTGCCGGTTCTGATAGACAATTTGATGTGGATACCGTTTGCATTGGCTACGGACTGATCCCCTCTATTTGGTTGACCCGCATGCTGGGCTGCCGGCACATTTATAATCCGATGGTTGGGGGGTGGGTACCCTTTTTTGATGCAACCATGCAGACAGATCAGAGCGGTATTTTTGTAGCCGGTGACGGCGCCGGTATTGCCGGTGTCCTGGTTGCGAAAATGGAAGGCACCATTGCGGGTCTGTACGCTGCCGCTCATGCCGGCAGGATTACGAAGGCTCAGGCCGAGCAAAAAGCTCGGGAGCAGCGTCGCAAGCTTGTTTCTATGGGCAAATTCCGCCGCGCCCTGGATCGCATGTATCAGATCCTTCCGGATCTTTATGCTAATGTATCTGATGATACCATCGTATGCCGCTGTGAGGGGGTCACTGCCGGTGCCATCCGTCAGGCGATCCGCGAAGGAACCATGAATTTGAACGACATCAAAAAGCGGACGCGCAGCGGGATGGGATATTGCCAGGGGACAAACTGCGAGCCGGCGGTTGCCGCCTTACTTGTGCGAGAGTTTGGCGCCAAAGCCGAGGAGATAAAATTGATGACAACGCGTCCACCGGCGAGACCGATACCATTGGGCTTGTTAATGGTGGATGTTGAGTAAAATTTGTAGTGTTGCATCCCAGGTATACCTTAACAATTTGAAAGGAGCAGAATATGAAAAAAATTTTGGTGCTTGGCGGCGTTGGGGCAATGGCTACGGAAACCACCGTTGACCTGGTGGAGACCAGTGACTTCGGCGATATTATGATTGCGGATATAAATATCGAAAAAGTGGAAGCCTTCATTGAAGAGCTCGACGATCCCCGCTTGAAGGCCGCCCGGGTGAATGCGGAGAGCATTGCCGATATGGTTCAGCTGATGCAAGGCTATGATGTTGTCGCTAACGGTCTGCCAAGAGTCTTTAGTGAGAACGCAATTCGTGCGGCGATTCAAGCCAAAGTGGACATGCTGGATTTGGTCAGCCCGCATGAGGAGACCTTGGCATTGGATAAAGAGGCACAGTCAGCAAATATTTCGGTTATTGGCGGTGTCGGAATCACTCCCGGCATAACCAATATTTTAGCACGGTTGGCAGCAGACCGTTTGGGCAACGTCGAAAAAATCGATATTGATTTTGCAGCGTTTCGATCCATTGCCCATTCTCCGGGGCTTTTGCACGTTATTCTGTGGGAATTTGACCCGCGTACGGAGAACCGGTATTGCTATGAAAACGGTAAGCTCATCCCGAATCCACCGTTTTCAGGAGCCCGAATCGTGCATTTTCCGGAACCGATTGGAACCCAAACAACGTATTTTGTTCCCCATGGAGAATCTCAAACTCTTTCAAAAAACATTGAAGGCGTGCAGCAGGTTTATATACGAGGCTGCTTTCCCCCACGGGCGATGGGTCTGGTCAGGGCCTTATATGATTACGGCATTTACGAGTGCGAACCGATGACGTTTGAAGGTGCAACGATTCAACCCTTAGATTTTATCCGACACTATTTATTAAACTCACCTGAGGGTGATGAGACAGAGGTGTGGGGATACTCGGTCCAGGTTGAAGTGGCGGGGCGGTTGAAAGATCAAAAGGTGATGTGTCGATTCGTAACAAGCCATCCATCTATGAACGCCTGGGGTGGGCGACGGGCATACTCCAAAAATGTGGGTATACCGCTTTCCATCGGCGCACAGATGGTCGCCGACGGAAAAGCCCAAAAAAAGGGCGTAGATGGAGTTGAGACGATGCTCCCGGCGCAACAGTTTGTTGATGAGCTGAGAAAACGCGATTTTGTGATTAATGAGTCAGTGATTTATCTTTAAGTAAAAACAACCGCCCGACATCTGTTGCTAGGCGGTTGCGTTACCGTGGTATGAGGGAAGGCCGGGTTATTCCTCACCCACGGCGTGCTTGACCATCACGGTCGTGTGAAGGTTTCTTTGGGTCAATAATTTAAAAAACGGTTCGGGGGGCACACACGCTTCAGCCGGTAACGCGCCCCTTTTGGTAATTATCCCGGACCCCAGCATTCGACACGTCACTCCGACAGGTGCCCCCACCGAGTGTGGCCCCGTGCCCATTTCCCAGGGTTCATACGGATGACAAATCATCTCAACCCGTATGTCTTGTAATTGGCCGTTTTTTTTGCCGGAAACATCAACCCGAAGTACCTTGTGGTCATCAGGTTTTGCCTTAGATCGCGGCAGCCGATCTGTGACTGCCAGGAGGAAGTCTCGAGGTGCAATCGTGGCCGTTCCAATTTTAATGGTTTCTGTGGAACCCAGACCCAGAGCAACAAGAAATCTTAGCTTTTCATCGAATGCCTTCGGCAGAGCCAGCTTAAAGGACATATTCTGAAGTCCCTTAGATCTAAATGTTGCCGGAATCGTGGCTTCCTCTGAATGCAGTGTACAATAAACGTGCTGGGTGCCCACCGGAGGTGGAAAATCAATTTCTTCTTCTCCATAAAATGGATGAACTTCTTTCCATTCGCCATTTTCAAAGATGTACGGATTCATAATGAATTCATCTAAAAGCGTTCCCAGCGCATAGGGTATCGTCAGGGGCGTATCCTGTTTTGCCAGATTGACAATACCGTCGCGAATATGAATTGATTCGACATTGTCTAATAGGTCAACCGCATACCTTGCCATGACGTTGACAATACCCGGAGCGCTTCCCATACCCAACACTGCCGTTAACCCCCTATCCTCAAATTGCTCGGATAAAAGCATTTGCTTGCGCGTAACGTGAAACAATCCTCCCATGTCCACGTAATGAACCCCTTCGGCCAAACAAGCGTCCATGACCTGCAAATTAAACCGATAAACAGTACAGTTGGCCAAAGCGGCGCTACCTCGAATGGCTTCTCTGAGCGCATTGCGATCGCTGAGGTCAACATAAACGGCGGTGGCTTTTGCGTTGCCCCAATTTTTGACTCTGTCTTTTAAGGCATCACCTGATTTCTCGAGGTCGGCTAACCGGATTTCGGTAACCTCAGGCGAGTCTGCCAGGTCGCGAATGACTCCCGGGGCCATTTTTCCTGCAGCTCCCAGTACGGTAATTTTCATGCGTTACCTCCGTCACACACCACTATAAATGGTTTCAAAACCCATCTAAGGCCCACACCCTTCTGTGCCGGCGCAAAGCGGATTGACACATCTGATCAATTAATTTTAGTCAAAAGTCAATATAAAAAATGATATCTCACTTGGTAACTGTTGACATGAACGAGGAAATCCAGATATTCAAACGTCAATCGGCACGTTTGGGGACATTTTTGAATCCTCCTTTCAGTGTTTCTATACCTGCAATCGCGTAATGATTCACTCGGAGATAAACATGAAATCCTTTGAGCGGATTCCGGTAACCACTAAGAGAAACATTCAGTTCGTCTTAACCGATATCGACGACACCCTTACCCATAAGGGTCGTTTGCCGGCTGTGGTCTTTGTCGCCATGGAACGTTTGAGGGCTGCGGGCATTCGAACGATCCCCATCACCGGCCGGCCCGCCGGTTGGTGTGATCATATAGCACGCATGTGGCCTGTAGACGGATTGGTTGGAGAGAACGGTGCCTTTTACTTTCGCTATGATGACAAGCTGAAAAAAATGCAGCGGCGCTATTTTAAGTCAGATGAACAGCGAGATGCGGATCGCATTCGATTGCAAACGCTAAAGAACGAAATTCTAACCAAAATCCCGCAGTGCCGCGTGTCGGCAGATCAAGCCTACCGCGATGCAGATCTGGCAATCGATTATTGTGAAGATATACCACGATTGGCTGAGGGTGATATTTTGGATATCGTACACCTTTTTGAAAATGCCGGCGCTAGGGCCAAAGTCAGCTCGATACATGTCAACGGCTGGTTCGGCGATTACGACAAGCTCACCATGACCGGGATTCTGTTTGATGAAGTCTATGGCAGGTGCCTGGACGATGCGAAGGAACGTGTCATATTCATTGGAGACTCACCGAATGACGTACCCATGTTTGCCTACTTCCCCAATTCGGTCGGTGTTGCCAATGTCCTGCAGTTTAAGGAGATGATGACCCATTATCCAACCTGGATCACTGAGAAAGAAGGCGGGCTCGGGTTTGCAGAGATGGTGGATGGGCTCCTTTCTTAGCGATCTTGCTTATTTTTTAACAGGTATCTCATGAGGTTTTAAGCTATCATAGTAAAAATTAAAAAATTTTGTCATAGAGAATACGAATGTTGTCACCAAGGGATTTTACGTCTTTTCAAGAGGGTGCCAAGCGATTTCAGAAAGCCATGGCAGGTATACCGGATCGGGTTCCGGTGTGCGCTCAGATGCATGAATTTGCCATGCAGGAAATCGGAGCGACGGCAAGAGACTTTTATACAAATCCGGAAATGCTGGCTGCCGGTACCTTGGAAATCCAGGAGAAATACGGTATTGATGTTCCGGTCCTTGACTACGATGTTTACAATATCGAAGCCGAAGGCATCGGGCAGGCCATGAAATACAGTGACACCGATATGCCGGATGTTGATCGAACGAAGCCGTTAATTCGTGATTACGATGATGTGCGCAAGATTCGGACCCCTGATTTTGATTCAGAGGGACGCTTTCGGCACGTCATAGAGATGAACAGGATATTTCGCCGGCTGATCGGAGATGACACCGAAATTACCACGAGGTTTTGCGCACCATTCAGCCTGGTGGCAAATATCCGGGGCATCGAGCAAATTATCATGGATATCTATACCGATCCCGACTTTGCACGGCGCCTTTTTGACCGCATTACGGAAGAGCTGTTGGTTCCCTGGATATTGAGGCTGAAACAAGAATTTCCGAATGTCACATCTATTTCCGGCGATGATGCGGTCAGTTCTTTGCCGATTGTGAATTTGGATATTATCAGAGAATGGAACGTGCCTTATATCATGCGTCTTCGGGAACTATGCGGACCTGAGGTGTATGTGCCTAACTGGGTTGGAGAAGCTCATCTCAAAGAACCGGAGCAAATGCTTGACCTCAAAAGACAGGTGTGTCCGGGATTTGTCGAGGGTCAGGACCCCGATGTTGAAAGACTGGGACCGGATTGGTATAAGCAGTATGCGCGACACCATGAGTTGCCGCTGATACTGGGTGTCGGAGCAGGTTTTCTGGCTACACGCACTCCCGCAGAGGTAGCGGCTCGTGTGAGGCATTACGTTGAAATTGGTGGTAAAGACGGCAAATTTGCCCTCTACCTGTGTAATCTGGGCGCCACTACGCCGGCCGAAAATATAGCTGCCGCTATTAAAACAGTTCGCACTTATGGGACGTATTCACCTGCCCCCAAATGAGCGTAAATAAAATGAGGCAGGCAAGACATTTTCAGGGAAGCGTGCTGACGGTTATCCCGAAAGCGCACGTAAGTTAAACCGGCTCACCTTCAAAGCCTGTTCCAGGAGACGTCACTTGATCTTTGCAGATAACCAGAAAAGATTAATTTGGTAAGACTCATCGATAATGGAACTTCCGACCAAAGAACACTGCTACCAGCTCATGTGTGACATGCAGATGCTGGATCACATTGTGATCCATTCTCTGCAAGTCTGCCGAGTGGCCACATTTTTAACGGATGTCTTAAACCGTGAACGACTCAATTTGAATATCGAATTGATCCGGGCTGCCGCACTTCTGCATGACATCACCAAGACCCGCAGCTTTAAAACTGAAGAAGATCATGCCCTCACCGGTGGTCAGTATCTTTGTGACCTTGGCTATCCGGAGGTGGGCAACCTGGTGAGACAACACGTCAGGCTGGATCAATACGCCACCGGCAAGGCTGTTAGCGAAGTAGAAATCATAAATTATGCTGACAAACGCGTTCTGCATGATGAAATCGTATCTCTTGAGCAACGCCTAAACTATATCCTTGAAAGATATGCCAAGAAACAGGCGCATCGTGAACGAATTCATATTCTCTGGCAAAATACGAAGAAATTGGAGAAGAGGATATTCAGTGATTTGTCATGTGCACCGGGAGATCTAATGCAGTTGCTTCCAGCCAGGGGCTATGTAGCTGAATTGCAGGATTATCAACGTGTGTGCGCTCTACTACCAAAATAGTTGATGATGACTCAATCCACGGAACGCTTCTCATAAACCTAAATTTAGATATGTGAATTGGGAGCATAAAAACCTTTAATCACGAAAGCACGAAAGATGGAAAGTATGAAAATAGATGTTTAGTTTACGTTTCTCTTTCGTGTTTTCATAATTTCGTGGTTTCGTGATTCGCCTTTACCTATGCTAAAAGCTATCATTTTCGATTTTGGCCAAACACTGGTGGATTCGGCCAATGGCTTTCGGAAGGCAGAAAAAGAAAGCCAGGATAAATTGTTGCAGCATCTTGGCTTGTCGAATCGTGAGGACTTTTTGTCCATCTACCGGCGCCTGCGGCAAGAGTTTCACGACCGCTCCAATTTTTCCCGCAGATCGCTCTTTAATGAAGTCTATTCCTATTACTGTCTGGCTGCCGACGAAAAGCTGCTTGAGCAATGGGAAACTGAATACTGGGAAACGGTGAAGGCTCACACTAGAATTTTTCCTGAGGCTGAAACGGTGCTCGCAACCCTTAACGCGCGCTATGCCGTGGCGCTTATCACCAACACCCAGGGTCAGAAAAGATCCGGCACTCATCGCATCACTCTTTTTCCTGAGCTGGAGACATTTTTTAAGGTTATTGTGGTCGCCGGTGAAGGTGCGATTCCCGCCAAACCGGATCCCGAGCCGTTTCACCGCTGTCTTATAAAATTGGGGATTGCGCCCTCGGAAGCGGTCTATGTGGGCGATGACTGGCGGATTGACATTTGCGGGGCGAGAGATGCCGGGCTGCACGCCGTCTGGCTGAAACATCATACCGTCCGGCGCAATTGGCCGATAGTGGAAGATGCGGTTCCCATCATTACCAATCTAAATGCATTGCTTGAAATAGACCATCTAGTTAGCTCGTTTTGACCGGTTGCAACAATTGATACAGCCAGCTGCTGCGCAACCGGATGGCTTCTTCGGGACATATCTCATGGCAGCAGTAACAACGGATGCATTTGTCGTCATCGATGAAAGCGCGCTCGTTCTTCCAGCTGATCGCGTCCATTGGACAACCTTGGATACATGTGCCGCAGGCGATACAACGGTCCCAAATTACCTGGGGCCGGACCGTAAATGCATTTTTGAACATAGGTTCAAACATGCGCTGGTACCAGGGCAGCGGCCCAAACCCTAAACTTCCGGGGGATACTTGGGGCAGCTTGAAATTCGGAATTTTTACGTCGGCCAGATCCGCCCCGATGATGTCAATATCTTCCAGTCGGTTGGGATTGAGGCCTCTCTGCTCGGCCACCATAATGACGGGATTTTGGGTTCGATCGATGCCCATGATTTCGCCGGCAACCACATCTAAAGCCAGGGGATTTTCGGAACCCAGGAGCAAACCGACCGACCTTGGATCACCGGTTCCCGGTCCATCCCCCTCCATTGCCAACACAGCGTCCATAATTGACAAACGTGGTGCGATGTATTGGGCTAAATCGAGCAGCATTCCGGCAAATCGTTCCGTATCATGAAGTTTAGCATGGTATCCAGGTTTGGACATTCCAGGTAGTACCCCGAAAATATTTTTGACAGCGCCGGTCATCACGGTGAAAAGGTGGGTCTTCATTTTACACAAATTAAAGACGGCATTTGCCTCATAAACCGGTGTGATGATGTCAAAGTGCTTGGTGAGAATCCCGTCCGGATACGATACCGGGCGAGAGGTTGTGTCCCAATTGACCTCAATTCCAGCCTCCTGAGCTGCCTGGTGCATTCCGCTGGTGCGATAAATTTTATCCAGGGTTTTCGCGGTGTAGAGGTAGCCCGCACCGGGAGAGTCGGCAATCACAGGCTCTGCCCCCGCTACCTTGGTCAGACCGGCGACCGCCGCCACTAATGACGGGTGAGTGGTGACTGCTTCATCGGGCCTGGCTTCTCGCAGCAAATTGACTTTGAGGACAATTTTTTCGCCCTGTTTTGCAAACCGCTCCATTCCGCCCATCAGATTAAACAGGTTTGAGAGCTTATGCTCGATTTCATCGTACCTCTTGCATTGAACAATATAAACCTTGTCGTCCATGGCATTATACCTTTATGAGATTAAGTTCGATTTTATGTATCCAGCCAGTTTAAAATAACTTTTCCCGAACGGCCGGAGCGCATAACTTTGAAGCCTTTTTCGTATTCCGTATAGTGAAATCGGTGTGTGATGACGGGCGTGATGTCCAGGCCGGACTGGATCATGACCGACATCTTGTACCAGGTCTCATACATCTCACGGCCGTAAATGCCCTTGACGGTCAATCCATTGAAGACCACAAAATTCCAATCAATGGCGGTATCAGGCGGCAGAATCCCCAATAACGCGATTTTGGCACCGTGGCACATGTTGGGCAGCATCGCCCTTAGGGCATCGGGGCTGCCGGACATCTCCATGCCAACATCAAACCCTTCTTTCATGCCTAGTTTTTTCTGAGCATCTTCAATTTTATCTTTGCGTACATCCAGCGCCAGCGTGGCTCCCATCTTTTTAGCAATTTTCAAACGATAGGGATTGATATCAGTGACTACCACGTAACGCGCTCCGGCGTGTTTCGCGATCGCAGTGGCCATGCACCCGATGGGACCGGCTCCGGTTATTAAAACGTCCTCCCCGAGAACATCAAAGGAAAGCGCTGTGTGGGTCGCATTGCCAAGCGGATCAAAGCAGGACAGGATATCCATCGGAATATTCGGATCGCAATACCAGACATTGGTAACCGGAATGCTCAGATACTCAGCAAACGCACCGGGCCGGTTCACACCGACCCCGCTGGTTTTCATGCAGAGATGTCTTCGGCCTGCCAGGCAATTGCGACAACGCCCACACACGAGGTGCCCTTCGCCGGAAACAATGTCGCCGGGTTTAAAGTCGCGAACATTACTGCCGATTTCGGCAATTGTGCCCACAAACTCATGTCCGGTGTGCATCGGAACCGGGATGGTTTTTTGAGCCCACTCATCCCAGTTATAAATATGGACGTCCGTGCCGCAAATGGACGTCTTATGTATCTTAATCAGAACCTCATTGATACCGATCTCCGGGACCGGCACATCCTGCAGCCAGATACCCGGTTCTGCTTTGGCTTTGACAAGGGCCTTCATTTTCATATCCAAATCCTCTCGATAAAAACGATCGGTTTTAAAGTGTTTAGGATTTAGTATTTGGTGTTTAGTTAGCGTTTCTCAAAAAACTAAATCCAAAACACAAATTACTGTCAGGTAAGCCGTCGACCTTGCCCCATCGGACCCTGCAACTCCTCAATCCTGCTATTTCTGAATTGCCTAATCTATCACCTTCAATTCTTTGCCAACTTTTACAAATTTTTCCAATGCAAACTTGAGATCCTCTTTCGTATGCGCTGCGGAGATTTGAACCCGAATTCGAGCCTCACCCTTGGGAACCACCGGATAAAAGAACCCGATAGCATAAACGCCTTCTTGCAGAAGTTTGGTCGCCATTTCTTGAGCCAGCACCGCATCTCCCAGCATGACAGGAACGATGGGGTGCGTGCCGGGCTTGATGTTAAACCCTGCTTTGGCAATTTTTTCTCTGAAATAAATGGTGTTGTCTTCCAACCTTTTCTTGGCGTCGACGGTGCTCTCAAGAAGATCGAGTGTCTTAAGTGCCGCCGAAACAATCGGTGGCGCCACAGAATTGGAAAACAGATAAGGCCGGGATCGTTGCCTCAGTATTTCGATGATATGTTGCCGGCCCGTGGTAAATCCCCCAGAAGCCCCTCCCAATGCCTTGCCGAGCGTAGAGGTGATGATATCAACACGGTCCTGAACGCCGTACAGTTCTGCCGTGCCGCGTCCGGTGGGTCCTACGAATCCGGTGGCATGGCTGTCATCGACCATTACCAGGGCATCATATTGGTCCGCCAGATCACAGATGCGGTCCAGTTTGGCATAATCCCCATCCATGCTGAACACACCGTCGGAGGCGATCATCCGAATTTTGGCCTCGGCAGCTTCTTTAAGGCAATTCTCCAGAGCCTCCATATCCGCATGAGGATAACGATACCGTGCTGCTTTACACAGACGGATGCCGTCGATAATCGAGGCATGGTTCAATGCATCGGATATGATCGCGTCTTCATTTCCAAGCAATGTTTCAAAAAGTCCGGCATTCGCGTCAAAGCAGGATGAGTAAAGTATGGTGTCATCGGTCTTAAAAAAGGCACTAATTTTTTTTTCCAACTCCTGATGAATGTCCTGGGAGCCGCAAATGAATCGCACCGATGCCATCCCAAATCCTCGCTCATCAAGCCCCGCCTTGACGGCTTCGATGATTTCACGATTATTGGCCAGTCCCAGATAATTGTTGGCACACATATTTACCATCTGCTGATCGCCGACGCTGATGCGGGCCTGCTGAGCAGACGTAATATAGCGTTCGGTTTTATACAGACCGGCCTCGGTGATTTCCGCAATTTCCTGTTCGAGTTTTTCGCGATACGTTCCATACATGGTGGCCTCCTTATTTGCTGATATACCCCTCGATGATCGTAAACAAAATGGGATGAATCACTCAATCGGATTTACTTTACCAACTAAGGCCTATCAATATTTAAAAATTAAATCAATTGAGGCCATAATTCATTGCTCAAAAAAAATATCGCAGTGCAAGTATTATGACAAGGCCTACAAACAATCCTCGAATAAATTTATTGCCTCTGTCAATCGCCAGTTTAGCTCCGAAGTAGGATCCGATTGCCGTGCTGATGGTAAGAGGAATGGCAATCGACCAGTTGACGAAGTCATTAATGATAAACAGGGGCAGCGATGCGGCCGTAATCAGTAAATTCGGCAGTTTTGAATTTGCGGTCGCCTGCAAAAAGGTGTTACCAAAGATAAAGATAAATCCAAAGATAATAAACACATTCGCGCCGCCGCCGAAAATCCCGGTATACATGCCGACAAACCCCCCAAGCAGCGCTGATATTGAGGCATGTACAAATGTCCTCTTTATATTTTTTTCCTTTAAACCGATATGTGGATTGAACAGTATGATCAACGAAATACTCACCATACACACAGCGACAATCTTCTCCAGTAGATTGGCTTGAAGCGAAACGGCGACAACCGATCCCAAATATGAGGCAAGTATAGCCGCAACGCTGAAGGGGACTGTAAGTTTCAAAGTTACCAGTCTGTGGCTCTGAAAATAGACGGCAGGTACGACTTCGCGACCCACAACGGAGATTTTTGCAGTCCCGATGGCTGTCTGTATAGGTAATCCCAAAAAGCTTAACATCGGTACGAGAACCAAGAGGGTGCTGCCGATAATGGCTCCCATGGCACCCATCAGAATCCCGACCAAACTGATAATTCCTATTTCAATAACCGATACATTCATCGTTGCATGCCTGCCGAACGAGACCATCTGATACGTCAGCGCAACTGCTGTCGTTTCGAATGTATAATGCTGGATGTTCTTAATGGTTGCAATGAAAAAGTTCTTGCCTATTCTTCAGAAGTATTGTTTAAGCCCTCAAATAAGCTGGTACTCCCGCGTGACTGTCGACTTAATCGAAGGTATCAAATAATAAACATGCAAAATTGGAGGTCCAATGCGGTTTGCAGCTTTTCTTTCCCAAAACGAGGTTGAACAGGTCCATGAGGCATCTTTAGAGATTTTAAAACATGTCGGTGTGTTAGTGCGTAATCCTAACGCGCGCGATATTTTTGCTAAACACGGTTGTGAGATAAACTCAGAAAATAACGTGGTGAAATTTTCACACCGGGTTGTGAACACCTATCGTCAAGCGTTTGTTCCAACGTTTTCGTTTAAGGGCAGGGATCCCAAATTTGATCTGACAATTCCGAACGATAGGCCGGTCATCGTTACGGCGAGCTCCGCTCCCAATGTCATTGATCCTGAATCCGGGGAAGAACGACGCGCGACATCAGCCGATATCGCCAACATCGCTTTTTTAGTGAATGAATTGTCGGGGTATGATGTTTTCTCAATCTCAACCCTTGCAGATGATGCGCCCCAGGGGCAGTTTAGCCTGGCGCGCTTTTATCCGGGATTGAAAAACTGCCTAAAACCGGTACGCAGCAATACCCCGAACATGGAAGAACTGTTGCAGGTACTCGAACTGGGAACGCTTATCGCCGGAAGTGAGGATGCTTACCGAGAGCGACCCCTTATTAACCATCACTGCTGCCCGGTCGTATCGCCGTTGACCATGGACAAAGAAATAACCGCAGAGTTGATATATTTGTGTGAAGAACGACTACCCGTGTATTGCACGATTGCTCCCAACGCCGGCATGACCGCACCCATGAGTCTGCTCGGTACATTGGCAATCGGGAACGCCGAGTTTCTGGCATTGAGCGTATTGATGCAGATGGTCCACTCCGGGACACCTCTGATCTATGCCGTGTTGTCTACTGCGGCGGATATGCGCACTGGCAGTTACGCTCCGGGAGGGATCGAAACGGGAATGTTGCAGATGGCGCATAGCCAAATGGCGCGGTTTTACAACGTTCCTTCGGGCGGCTATGTCGGTTTAACCAGTGCCCACCTGAATGACGCCCAATCGGGTTATGAGACAGGGATGAGTGCGGCAGCAGCGCTGCTTGGTGGGGCCGATATGTTCAACATGGGAGGACTATTAAGCAGTCTATTGACTTTTGATTTTGCTAAAGCGGTCATTGATAATGAAATCGCCTTGATGCTGAAACGTATCCATCGCGGTTTGGAGTTTAGTGTCGAGAATCTTAGCCTCGGTCTGATCGCCGATGTGGGACCCGGCGGCTCTTACATGGAAGAGGCGGATACATTTGAACGTATGCGGACAACAGCCGTTCTGCCCCAAATAGCAACGCGTGATATGCGTGGCACTTGGGAGGAAAAGGGTAAACCCGATGCCCATACCAGAGCCCTGGCTGAAGCCAAAAGAATTTTAATCCATGATAATCCGGCGGTTTTTTCATCTGACGTGGATGCGAAAATTCGACAACGATTCAAGAACTTGGTGGAAGGAAAAGCGGGGTGGCACGTTTGAGTGAACGTTTCAGCGACAAACATGCGTAAAACGTATCAACCGGAAATGCAACGTACGTACCGGCGGCTTTTTTTAATCTCAGCTTGATTTATTATTCGAATTTTATCATAATAACAGTAGGTTAGTGTTACGCATGCCACAGATGGGTTGTTTTGCAGCCAATGGTTAAGATTGATAGTTGTGAAACGAGGTGAGCTTTTTATCGAACTCATATTTATTTTTTTACTGAGCTCCGGTGCATACGTAGGTTGGAATATCGGGGCAAATGACACGGCCAACTGCATCGGAACGACGGTTGGTTGCGGACTGATTTCTTTCAGAAATGCCGCGATTTTGGTCGCCGTGTTTGCCATTGTGGGAGCTGTCTTCCAGGGGCAGCACGTTATGAAAACAATTGGAAAGGGGATCGTAAAGACGGATTTGAACTATCTCGCCGTTTGCGTTGCCTTGATTTCCTCCGGGTTTTTTGTGACCCTGGCCACATTTTTCAGAATTCCGACATCCACCTCCCAGGCGATTGTCGGTGGGGTTTTCGGAATCGGTCTTGCAGCTGGTGCTGACGTAGACGTTTCTAAGTTCATTTTGATTGTTGAAAGCTGGATAATCTGCCCCGTATTGGTTATGGTGCTTGCCTTCGGTTTGATGCATTTCCTTCGACTCGTTTTGCGAAGATTCGAAACCAGCGCACTGCTTTTCCAACATGCATTTGGCTGGTTGGCTATTTTATCAGCGTGTTATGTTGCCTACTCAATGGGAGCCAACAATGCCGGCAATGCCGTAGGTCCCATTGCCAATCTCGAAGTTCTTCCCCCAAAGTTTCTGTTGGTCATCGGCGGTGTGAGCATAGCCGTGGGGGCCTTAACCTATGGTAAAAAAGTTTCTGATACGGTCGGTAAAGGCATCACGCGCCTTGACATCCCGGCCGCGTTCGTTGCGCAAGTATCGTCGGCATTTGGAATGCACCTGTTTTCTTTTTTAGGTATCCCGGTTTCCACATCTTCTGCTATTGTGGGTGCCGTGGTGGGTGTCGGCCTTGTAAAGGGTGCAAGAGCCATCAGCAGAAGTACGTTGTTGAACATTCTTATCGGTTGGGCACTAACCCCAACATCGGCGGGCGCATTATCCTATTTTTTATATAAAAGTCTAACATAACTAATCTAGATGGTATAAACTTGAAAAAAAGATACCCTGTGTTAGGGACAGCCAGAATCAATAGAAAATCTAGTCTTGAGATTCAGGCCTAAAGGAGCGCTTATGATATTGTTTAAAAAGGAAAAAGAGGTAATCGAACTCATATTGAAACATCTTGACAGCGTGGAAGAGTCTCTGAAGACCGGAATCAAAACTATTGAGTCGTATCTTGAGAATAACATCAGTGAAGCGAAGGTTTCAGCCCGAAAAGTAAGAAGTATCGAATCGGACGCTGATATCATCCGATACAACATTCGTGACAAACTTTATTCCGGGGCCTATTTGCCCCTGCTTCGAGAAGATATTTATAAGCTGGTTGAAAGCATTGATAAAGTGGCCAATGCAGCAGAAGCCAGTTGCGATTTTTTTCTGAATCAACGCCCGATTATCCCGGAAGATATGAGGTCCCACTTTGTTGCGGTTGCACGTCAGTCGCTGGGTATTATCGATAACCTCAAGTTAGCCGTACTGTGCTACTTCAAGGGAGAGTGTAAAATAGAAACCGTGCGAGAGCACACAAAGGAGATCGGCCTTCAAGAATCGAGGGTGGACAAACTCGAGTGGGATCTGACCAAGGAAATTTTTATATCGCCTTTGGATTTCAGCCAGAAAATACACTTGAAACTCTGCCTGGACAGCATTGTGGAAGTTTCAGACAGGGCAGAGGATGCAGGGGATCAACTGGAATTGGCGACACTAAAATCGATGGTGTAAAGGATTATCCATTTAGATTACATTCTTGTCGGCAAGACTCTTGACGTCGTCTTCTGAATACCCAATTTCCCTCAGTATTGCGGCGGTGCTCTCTCCAAATTCGACCGGTGGGGTGCGAACCGAGCCTGGTGTTTCGCTGAGTTTGACAGGCACCCCAAGCGTTTTCGATGATTTTCCATTTTTCCCCTTGATATCAAGGACCATATCTCTTTCGAGAAAGAGGGGATCGGTCAGTACTTCTTTTAAGGATTGAACCCGGCCCCAACAGATATCTAAATCCCCAAATTCGGCTTCCCAATCATCCAGGTTTTTTTTCTTAAAGGTTTCCCGCATAAAATCAATAATTTTCAGGCGATACCGGTCATCATACTGCAGCTCGGCATACTGTGGAACGGCGAGAACCTCACACAATTTTTTCCAGAATCGATTCTCGACCGCCCCGATGGAAATGTATTGACCATCGGCAGTTTCATAAGTGTTGTAGCAGGCATATCTGTGAGACAGAATCTCATTTGCGCGTCGCGGCTCCTGGCCGGTTTGCTGTTGGAAAAACATCACGGCAGGAAGAAATGCCACCATCCCGTCCGTCATCGAAATATCGATGTGTTGTCCTTTGCCGGTTTTTTCTCGTGCAAACAGCGCCAGAAGAATTCCGATAGCCGCATTCATACCTCCGCCGGCAATATCAGCAATTTGAACGCCGGGAATTGAAGGCGGACGATCCTGTTCGCCGATTAGATTTAGAACGCCGGCATTGCTCAGATAATTCACATCGTGGCCGACGCGATCACGATAGGGTCCCTTTTGGCCGTACCCTGTAATGGAGCAATAGATGATCTTTGAATTTACTTTACGAACCGTATCATAATCGACACCCAATCGATTGACCACGCCGGGACGGAATCCTTCGAGAAGGACATCGGCGGTTTGTACCAGGCGGAAAAAGATCTCCTTGCCTTCGTCCGTTTTAAGATTCAGCGACATATGTTCTTTATTTCTATTGATTAGATTGAAGAACAGACCGTCTGCAAGAAATCGCTTGTCTTCAATGGCGATCACTCGTGCTCCATGGTCCGCTAGAATCATGGAGCAGTAGGGACCCGGCAGTAAACGGGAGAGATCGATAACGGTAATACCGGAAAGTGCACCCTGATTTAACATGGTTTGCCCCTTTTTTACACCCATCCCAGTCATTTTGCATAATGGCCTATGCACAAAACTAAGAGGAGAATTTGAGTTTTTCTTATTTGTATTTGTAGATAATGGAATCGAAACTTAAAGTCAAACAGGATGTCGTTATTCGATATTCTGCTGTCGATAAATCACGTCTTCAGCGTGATTCGCTGTTTAATCTAGTTTCACGCGAGTGGAATCATGACTATAACCGTCAGCTGTCTGTGTAAAAGTGAATTGACGCGTATCCAGGTCTAGCGTATGGTAGCGGACTGCTGTTTTCTCACGCTAAAAAATTTTAATTTCAGGCAATCGGATGTGAGTATCTATGAATGCTGAACCACCTGCGAACCCGCGATCGGAATCTATATATGGGGTCATGTATGCCGGTCTGGCCTTCTTGATTTGGGGGCTGGGTCCCATGTATTGGAAGGCTCTGGGATCGGTTCCGGCAATGGAAATAATCACGCACCGAGTGGTGTGGTCCTTTTTATTTCTGCTGCCACTGATCGTGCTCCAACGGAAATGGAAGGAATTTGTGGATGTTCTGAAGAACTACAGGATGCTTTTAATCCTATTATTGACCGCGCTATGTGTCGGTGGTAACTGGTTTCTCTATGTTTGGGCGGTAAACCATGAATTTCTTCTACAGGCCAGCCTAGGATATTATATTAATCCACTAGTGAATGTTGTTCTGGGTATGCTTTTTCTGCGGGAACGCCTGCGAATGCCGCAAATTTTGGCAGTACTTCTGGCGGCAAGCGGAGTAATGTATCTTACCATCTACTACGGCGAATTCCCATGGATCGCGCTAACCCTGGCATTGAGTTTCGGATTTTATGGCCTCATTCGCAAAATTGCTCCGGTGGGTTCACTGGTGGGACTTACGATCGAAACAATGCTGCTCTCTCCGCCTGCCGTTATATATCTGGTCTATCTTAACTTCCAGGGGTCAGGCTCTATATTTCATGTGAGTTACACGCTCGATTTACTGCTTATCGGTTGTGCTCCAATTACGGCGGTTCCCTTATTGTTCTTTACCCTGGGCGCCAAACGGATATATCTTTCCACCCTCGGTTTGATGCAATATATTGGTCCCAGCGGCATGTTCCTTTTAGCTGTTGTTTTCTATGATGAGCCATTCTCAGAAGCCCAGCTCCGGACCTTTGCCCTTATTTGGACTGCTCTTGTGATTTATTCCACAGATTCGATAATTTATTTCAGACGAAACATCAACTATAGGCCAGTGTGAGATGCGTGCTCTGCAGATTGCCTGGGAACATCAATCTGGTGAACCTCAATTGGGTCCGTTGTCAGCCACTCGACTCGGACGCCACGCGTGGGATTTATTCATGAAATAAACTAAAAAATAAAAGCGAATCATGAAATTATGAAAACACGAAGGAAAACTAAAGCTAAGCCTTCATTTTCGTCCTCCGGTCTTTCGTGCCTTCGTGATTAAAAGTTTTTATACCGCCAACCCATGTACATAGGTTCAAGTTTATTAGGAGTGGCCTTAAAGCGGATGATTTGCTTTGTAGATCTCCGGTTTTCGGTTGGGAAGGAAATATCGCATGGGATGGTTTCGAACGGATTCCAGCGTGCTGGCTTTCAAATCCGCGATGACAAGTCCATCCTGGCCGCTGACGTTTTTCTCCAGTATGTCACCCGATGGACCGATGACCACCGCAAGACCGGGAAACTGTAATTCCTTTTGATTGTCGCCGTTTTGATTGCAGGCAATAATGTACACACTGTTATCAAACGCTCTGGCTGTCAGATGACGCAACCAGGAATGGAGCTTTTCCTCTGGAGTTCCTCGGGGCGAGGCGTGGGGCATGAAAATGACGTCGGTGCCTTCGACCGCCATACGGGTGGACAATTCGGGGAAATGCGTATCATAACAAAGCTGGATACCAAATTTTATTCCATGAAGTTCAAATAAAGGAACGTTGTTCCCGGATGAAAAAACAGCTTTTTCCGGCGGGGCGAGGTGGAGTTTGCGGTAGACCCCGGCGATACCCTGGGGTGTAACGACAAGATGACTGGCAAAGGTGCCTCGCTTGTCATCCTTTTCGGCTATTCCGGCCAGAATCGTGATCTGTTCCGCGCTTGCCATTTGATGGAGTCTCTGACTGATAAAGCCTGCAACCGGGCGGGCGGCAGCTTTGATATCAGGCTGGGTGGTGTATCCGGTGATATTTAATTCAGGAAAGCAGATAAGATTTGCGCCACGCTTCTTGGCTGCCCTGATCCATTGAACCATTCTTTCCAGGTTATTTCGAATCCGGTTTAATGGTGAATTGAAGATAACGGCGGCAATGCGGATGTCGTTCATGATCGGATATTGATTTTGGGTGTCCCGCTGTTGGGCACTGGATAGTGGATGCTATCCGCTCACGGCGCACCCCAAAGCTAGACGTCAAATTGTGCTCTGATTTTAAACACCCTGGTTGCCGGTAGATTAATAATATCGGCAACACCGGTTTCTTCTGCGATTTTAGACAGATTCGCATCGATTTCATCCATTGAGTGAGCAATAAACGTAAACCAGACGTTAAAATCGTTGTTACGTTGGTAATTGTGGGTCACACCGGGGTAACGGTTGACGATCTTGGCAAAGCTGCTAATCTTTTCTTTAGGAACTTTCGCCGCACACAAGGTGCTAACAAATCCTAACTTACCGGGGACAAAATTACCTCCAATGCGCCGAATAATCCCAGTTTTCTTTAGACGCGCTACGCGATCCAGAACCTCGTTTTCAGCTATACCTAATTCATCGCCTACTGTCTGGTAGGGACGCGACGTAATCGGAAAATTGGACTGTATCCGGTTTAAAATTGCCTTATCGATACGATCAAGCTTTGACATGCTTTCCTCCAACGAATAACATAAAACCAACAAAAAGGCCTTTCAGCGGAGCGTTTCTCAGGGTCGGATGAATCGCTTCTAAACAAAGCTCTCCTTTATTATGCGTACGTGTACTTTCCGATTTCGCGGTCCGTCAAATTCACAGAAGAAGATCCCCTGCCAGGTACCCAGCACCAATCTGCTATTTTCGATCGCGATCATCTGCGATGGACCGACTATGGTGGATTTGACATGCGCCGGGGAATTACCTTCCATGTGGCGATAATTAGCCTCCCATGGCACAACCTGATTGAGGATCATCAAGATATCTGATTTTACACTGGGATCCGCGCTTTCATTGATTGTTACGGCTGAGGTTGTATGAGGTACGTACAGCATGCAAAGTCCCTGCGCGACACCTGATTTTTGAACGATCCGGTTGATATCAGTTGTAATATCGATCATTTCTGTTTTTTCATGAGTTTTGACGGCAAGAATCATACATATCTCCCTCAAATAAAAAAGGCTCTGCTTTGAGGCAGAGCCCTTTATTGGTGACGCCTATTAATCACGGTCGTTAATTTAGACGCATCCCGTTGGTTTTGGAAGACCGGCCATTTTACAGGCTCCTTTACCCGGTCCGGACGGGAATAGTTCGTAGATGTGTTTCAATTTGAAACCGGTAACTTTGGAAAGAACGCGTACCATCGGTGCTATACCGTTTTTCTCATAATAATCCCGCAGCACCTGGATGACTTTTTGGTGCTCATCATTGAGTTCTTCGATGCCCTCTTCTTTCTTTACCCATTGAACCCATTCTTCACACCAGTTATCGTACGAATCGATAAACCCATCTTCGTCGACTGTAAACGTCTTTCCCATGAACTCTACACTTGGCATTTAATGATCCTCCTTTGGCTTTTATATTTTATCTTTCGGCGTGCCGCCGTTTTATGTTCCGCCTTGATTTTTTATTAAAGAAGTCTCTTTACCTGAATGAGCCATCAATGTCAATACGAAAATATGCGTATTTATCCTCACATTGAAAACCTGCCCCTCGGCCAGGAGGCTTCATTTAGTATTCCCTCGGGGTTTTATTGAGCTCTTCGAGGGTAAACACCGGCCCGTCTTTACACACAAATTCCTTTCCGATATTGCATCGTCCGCACATCCCGATTCCACATTTCATTCGATTTTCCAGAGACATGATGATTTTATCATGGGCATATCCAAGCTTATCCAGCACCGGCTGGGTGAATTTGATCATGATCGGTGGACCGCATACAATGGCAATTGTATTTTCATCGGCAGCCGGTGCTTTTTGTTCGGTAATCGTCGGAACAAACCCGGTGTTGTATTTCCAATTCGGGTCATCGGTACCGTCGACCGTTATGTGTACATTGATATCATCGCGCTTTTCCCACTCCTGCAATTCATCCCGATACAGGAGCATACCGGGTGTCCGTGCGCCGTAAATTACATGGATATCTTTAAATTTTGGTCGGTTAGCGGGATCGAGCATGTATATAATGGAAGACCGCAGGGTTGTAAACGCGAAACCTCCCCCAATGATCACCACATTTTTGCCCTCCATGCGATTCCATGGGTACCAATTCCCCAGAGGACCGCGGACGCCCATAATATCTCCGACCTTCATGGAATGCAGATAAGAGGATACCAACCCGACTTTGTTGACGGTAAACTTGACAAACCCTTTTTCTGTCGGGGATGAGGCAATTCCGATGGGTATTTCGCCCTTTCCGGTTACGGAAAGCTCGGCAAATTGGCCGGCATAGTAATCGAATTTGCCCTCATCTTCAGAATTAAGAAAGACAAATTTAAATGTTTTCAAATTCTTATCTTCGGTTTCGACAATAATGTCGTCGATTTGAACCGGATAAGGCATATATGGATTTTGCACGATATTCCCCCTTTTACGGTCAACTTATTTCGCAGATGTTTTCAGCCGAGCTGAAATTATTCATCAAATCACATACCCGGCGAATGTCAATGTTTACCGGACAATAGCGAACACATCGACCGCAGCCCACACATTGAATCCCGCTATCGTATTTATCTACATAATACTTCAGCTTGTGCATGAAGCGTTGCCGAACCCTGTGCAATTGAGTACCTCTGGGATTATGTCCGGATCCATGCAGGGTAAATAATGGAAACATGCAGCTGTCCCAGTTGCGCATGCGTTTGCCCGATTTTCCACGATTTTCGTCCTGAATATCAAAACACCAGCAGGTGGGGCAAACGAAGGTACAGGTGCCGCAATTTATGCATGAAAACGACACATCTTCCCAGAAGGGTGCGTTATAGAGCTTTATCGTATCGCCATCTTTTAATCCATCGGTATTTATAAAGGATGTTATTTTATTCTCCGCCGATTGTTTCATGGTTTCAATTTTTTTGGCGGCGGTTTTAGGGTCTGCCTGATTTTGCCAACCGGCAGCCTTCAACAGATTGTCACCTTTCTCTGAAAGCACTTTGGCTAAATAGTGATCACCGGCGTCTACCAGCAGAACATCGAGGCCCTCCTCATGATAGGGTCCGCAATCGGCACTTGTGCAAAAGCATTCGGTGCACGGGGAATCGCACGCCAATCCAATAAAGGTGCTGGATTCAAAAGCGTTTATCCAGTAAGGATCTTTGTATTCAGGTGTATCAAAATTTTTTTGTACCAGGATAAAGGCTTTCACATCACACGGCCGGATACCGATAATAGCCTGAGGGGGATAGTCTTTGGGAATCTCTCTCATTATATGGTGGTCTTGCCGGGTTTCATCCAAGGAGTATTCGAGCAGCGCTTCGGACTGAGGATATATAATCGATTTGGGCGAAAGGCGGGTGTTTAGACAACTTAAATCCGGTGCCTGTCCTTTAGCGAGTTCCTTAAAATTATGAAACTCGGTTTCCTTAACCGGGCCGAACAGCCTGTAGGAGTCTGACAAACTCGCCAGGCCGGCTTCCCACTTCGCTTTTTCAATTTGTACTATTTTCATTGCCTTGCCTTTATTGTAAATAGTGTAGCTGCCACTTAAAGGGACACGGATCTTCACGGATACACGCGGATTTTTGTTCTTTTGAATCCCGAAAATCAGTGTTCATCTGTGTCCTATTTTATAAAATCATCCGGGTCCTCCGGCTTATAGGTATCCAATGGCGGGCGCACATCCAGCGACATGCCGGCTTCCCAGCCGAATAAATCAAGACAGTCTTTTTCAAGTTTTTTTGTCAATACCCGCATGTTAATTTCCACCGGGCACGCCCGTTCACACGCACCGCAGTCGGTGCACCGGCCGGCACAATGAAAGGCTCTTAAAAAATGAAACGTTTTCACATCGATCGGATCCTGGCTTTTGCCCACCCATTGCGGCCGTGATTCATCAACAAAACAGGTGGGACAGTAGCAAAGAGGACAGGCATTACGGCAGGCATAGCAGCGGATGCAGGGCCCAAGAAGCTCATCAAAGTAGTGTTCTTTTTCGCCTGAAGACATGCTCTCAATTTCACGGACATCTGCGTAGCGGTCGACATCATGCTGTTCCTCAACGAGCTCAGCCACGATTTCATCATGTATGACCGGGTTGCGATGGATGCAAACGGCGCAGTTTTGTTGAAGCACATCCTTCTTCTTCAATTTTTTTTCGAAACCGTCTCCTTGTACGGTTATATTGTTTTCATCTTCGATGACCGCCCTGATTTCACCGTTTGCCATTGAAACGATCCTGCGTTTGTCAATCATACCTTTGCAAGGTACGCCGATAATGACGAGCTGCTCGCGCTTTATTTTGTTTTCAATGATATGGGTTACGATATTGCGGGAATCACATCCCTTTGCAATAATACCGATATTTTCCTTTCGATCCGTAAGATAATTTGCGAGATTGATTCCGCAGTTGCTGTCCCAGACCAAATTCTGTGCGTCTTCCGGAGACTTTGCAATGTATGGCTCGTTCATCATAGGCACGGTTCCTTTGCGAAAACCGATCACTAAATCCACTTTACCTTCTTTTAAGAGCCTTGCGGATGTCTCTCTTATTTTGTCAATATAACTCAGCATATTAAGCTACCTTAGCTTTCGATTTAGAATAATTTAGGTTTGGTCCCAGTTCTTTGATAGTCGCGGTGACTTCTCTGACGACCTCCACGAACTTGGTGGATTCCGCTGAGGAGACCCACGAAAACTGGAGACGGCCGGACTCGAGACCCATATGTTCCATAAGGTTATGAAATAAAGCGAATTTTCGACGAGCATAATAATTACCTTCCAGGTAATGGCATTCACCGGGATGTCACCCGGAAACCCAAACGCCGTCGGCACCCTCACGTAACGCCGCCAGGAAAAATTTAGGACTCATCCGGCCGGTGCAGGGGATCCGGATCACCCGAATGTTGGATGGATATTCCATTCTGCCGACACCAGCAAGGTCGGCAGCCCCGTAGCTGCACCAGTTACATAAGAACGCTACAATTTTCGGTTCCCAATCGGACATGGTATCATCTCTCCCGTTTATTGGTTAATTGAGCAAGATGGTATACTTTCGAATCCAAGCAGAATAATCCTTTGATTGATTAACTCCTCAACCATTTGACTTTTTTACCCAATTAAACTGCCTCATTCAATGAAAAAATCTGGGCAAAGATCTGATCGTTGTCAAAGCCCTTCAGATGGATAGCACCGGAGCGGCATGATGCCACGCATAAGCCGCATCCTTTGCAGAGAACCGGATTAATTTGAGCTCGGCCGGTCCATGGCCCGTCCTCTGTGAAAGACGGCGCCGAATACGGGCAAACCGATACGCAAACACCGCATTCGCTGCACAGTGTTGGATTTGTCTCGGCAACAGTCCCACTGGTGAATATCCTTTTGCGGGCGAGCAAGGTTATTGCGCGAGATGCTGCCGCTTGACCCTGGGCAATGGATTCATCAATGGGTTTTGGATAATGGGCCAGCCCGCAGAGAAAGACTCCGTCGGTGGCGAATTCTGAAGGACCCAGCTTGGCATGACGCTCGACAAAGAAACCGTCCTCATTCAGCGGGACTTTGAAGAAGTTTGCCAATGT
>Ga0209536_100001877_pt1 | contig 34457 bp, 26 predicted proteins | sample DeeMarSeWOR28_12_FD_187461 | JGI IMG/M metagenome (GOLD analysis project Ga0209536, IMG submission 187461) | Marine sediment microbial communities from White Oak River estuary, North Carolina - WOR-2-8_12 (SPAdes) (version 2) | ecosystem: Environmental > Aquatic > Marine > Intertidal zone >...
GGTCGATAACGGAGGGTTGGAGGCACGGCTGCGTGTCGCGGATCGTGTGCTGAGCCTCCAGAAACAGGCGAGCGAACTGCGGGGGCTGCTCCCGATCTGCATGTACTGCAAGAAGATTCGTGATGAACAGAACAGCTGGCACACGCTCGAATCCTACGTGGGCGATCGGACGGAGATGTCCTTTGAGCAGGCGCTCTGCCCTCAGTGCAAGGACGGTCAATCAACCCGATAGAGAAATGCATCCAAGAACAGATCCCACGATCCTGATGCAGACCCCCGCGCTGGTCTCGTCGCCCCCCACGCCGTTGAAGGTGCTGGTTGCCGAAGATGACCTGACCACGCGAAGCGTTCTCGCGACCCAGATCAAGAAGCTGGGTTACCTCGTCACGTCGGCGGAAGATGGTGAGGAGGCGTGGGGGCGCTTCACGAGAGAGCATCCCGATATCCTCGTCACCGACTGGAGGATGCCGAGGGCCGACGGGTTGGAGCTCTGCAGACGGGTTCGCGCGGCCGATCGTGAAGGATACGTCTACGTGATCATCCTGACGGCCATCGACCAGAGAACCGGCTACCTGGAGGGGATGAACGCCGGCGCTGACGACTTCGTCTCCAAACCGTGCGATCTCGCCGAACTGGAAGTCAGGCTTGCCGTCGGGAGACGTATCCTGGCGTTGCAGCAGGAGGTCCGCAAACTGGAACAGTTGCTCCCGATCTGCCCGACCTGCAGGAACATCAGGAACGATGCGGGCCGGTGGCAGCCTGTCGAGTCGTACATCGCGAAGGTGACCGATGCACAGTTCTCGCACGGTGTCTGCCCGGATTGCTACAAGAAGATTCTCGAGCCTCAGATCACAGCAGTGAGGAACAGAAAGAGATGAACATCGCGATCGAAAGAGTGCATCACCGCCTGGGCGATCTTGCCGTCCTCATGGGGATGATAGCGCCTGTCGTTACGCTCTGGGCGTTGATGGCCAGGCGGCGTCGCCGCCGTGAGGAGGATCGGACCGGTTACGGCGAGTGGTGGGATGGACTGGGGGTGTGAGGCGGCGGCGAATGCCGATTGTCACGCTGCGGGAGAAGCTCGATGAGGCTGTACCACACTCTGAGCCTGGTTCCGCCTGCGAAGTCCCGGAAGGGTCCCGCCTGCGCTGCGGGATCGATGGGGAAGACCCGGGGGGAATTCGAAGAGGCGCTCTCCCGGGCGGGCGCGGACATTGAGCACCTGGAAGAGGCTGCCCGGGAGGCGGAGGGAGGCTTTCAGGAGGGCGGGGGGATCGATCTGAGCGCGATGATCACTGCAAGCGAACATGCGCGGAAGAGCTACGCTCTCCTCGTGAACGTTCGTGACAGGATGCTTGAACTCTACCATGCCCTCCTCCGAGACGAGGGCAGAGAATAAGGAGCGCGGTCCTGACCGAAACCGATCTCCGCGACGGGGGGCTGTCAACTGACAATGGTGTTACCCGAGGCAGTTAAGGAACAGATCAGGGGGCTCCGCTACCTCCCCGCGAGCGGAGGCGGGCGGGGCGTGGTGGTGGATTCTTCCGGCGATGTGAAGACGCTGGTGAGGAACCTCAGGTCTGTGGTCGCATCCGACCCGGCCCTCTGTGCCAAGATACTGCAGGTGGCCAATTCCGAGGTCTACGGTCATCCGCGACAGATCGGAACGCTGGACTTCGCTCTCATGGTGATCGGGTTTGACGCTGCCAGTGAGATCTTGATCGGCATCCGGCTCGTGAGCTCCCTGAACAGGGAACTGGCGGTTCCCCATTGTCTGAAAGGTATGGCACAACACTCACTCTCCACGGCTCTCCTGTCCGAGAACATCGCGCGAGCGGTGCGGTACCCTGTGACGGGGGAGGCCTTCGTGGCCGGTCTTCTCCACGACATCGGATTGCTGGTGCTGAGTCAGGTGCGGCGGAGTGGGCTGGAGCGGGCGAGGGAGATCACCAGGCAGGCCGACACGTCGTTCATCTCAGCCGAAGAGCGTGTCCTGGGGTTCACCCATGCCGAGGTCGGAAGCTGGCTGGGCGAGGCATGGGGGTTTCCTCCCCGGATCTCCGAGGCCATCGCCTTTCACCACACTCCTGTCCGGGCCACGCGTCACAAGCAGCTCGCGTCTCTTGTCTGCCTTGCAGACGCCCTCTCACCACGGTTGACAGGGGAGACCCCCCCGTGGGAGGAGCTGGTGCAGCCGACGGAGGAACTGCTCGGTTCGGCCGGCCTCGTCGGCCCCCGGGCTCTGGAGGAAGTTCTCTCCCGGGCCTCTGCGGACCTGGCGGTACAGAATGAACTGCGATCAACACTTGCACAGACGGAAGAATGAGCCAGTCATCAACCACGGGAGCCCACAGGCGACTTCTGGATCACGGGATACCGCAATTCGAACAGTTCATCGAGAGCAGGGAGAAGTATCTGAAGGCTCTGGAGAAGACTGTCCGCGTCCTGAGACAAGAGCTCCAGCGCCGGAGTGACAGTGCCTTTCAGGGGGATCAGTCATTCGACAGGCTGGTGGCTGCCCAGACCCTGTCCGAGACGATCAGCACCGCAACGGAGCCGGAACGTATCGTGGAGGCGCTCATCGAGCTTACCCGCAAGATCATCCCGGTGATCGACTCCAATGTGTTCCTCACAGAGGAGTCGCAGGCCTCTCTCAAACCGCTGGCCCCTGCGGGTTCGGAGCGGCTGGAGAAGGAGATGGTGCGGCAGCGGGAGGCGGGTGTTCTGGACTGGGTTCTCTCGGAGAAGAAGATCGCGGTGGTTCCAGACACCTCCTGGTCGGCCGCGGAGGAGAGTCCGCGGAGCCTCGTCTTCGTGCCGCTGGTGCTCCGGAGTCAGCCGATAGGCGTTTTTGGCATTCACGCGAACAAGCGGAACAGGGATTTTTCGAACGAGGAGTTGCAGCTTCTCTCGCTTCTGGCCTGCCAGGCCGTGGCGGGGGTGGAGAACTGGAGGACCCACAGGGAGCTCCTCCGGGCAAACGAAGAGCTGAAGATGTCGAGGGCGCAGATGGTCCAGGCGGCGAAGCTGGCTGCCATCGGGGAACTTGCCGCCGGTATCGCGCACGAAATAAAGAACCCGCTTCAGGTTCTCATGCTCCACCTGGAGCTGGTCCAGGCGGGGAAACCTCTGCCCAACTGGGTGGAGATGTTCAGCAAGCAGGTGAAGAGGCTGTCGGACCTCACGCTCCGGCTGATGAACTTCGCCCGCAATGCGTCAGAGGACGTCGTCATGGATCCGATCTGCGTCAACAGGACGCTGGAGGACATCGTGGCGATGGTACGGCACGACTTCGAGGTCGCCGGCGTCGAGTTCGATATCGCTCTCCAGAAGGATCTTCCCTACGTTGCCGGAAATGCGAACTACCTCCAGCAGGTCTTTTTGAATCTCCTGATCAATTCACGCGACGCGATGCCCGAGGGGGGGAAGATCAGCATGGTCACGCTGCTCACAGGCTACTTCGTGAGTATTCAGATCAGGGACACCGGTCACGGCATCAGCAGGGACATCCAGGAGAAAATCTTCATGCCCTTCTTCACCACGAAGGGGGAGAGGGGAACGGGTCTCGGGCTGGCTGTCTGCTCCAAGATCATCGCCCAGCACAAAGGGGAGATACGCATCGAGAGCGCGGAGGGAAAGGGAACGCTCTTCACGATATACCTGCCTGTCTGGCGCGGGGCGGACGGGCCCGGCAAGTAGCCCGGCCTCCGCCCCGGCTTCAGTGATCTCCGGCGTCTTTCCGGAGAGAGAGATCGATTGCCTCTGCTGCCCGCTTGCCGTCCCGCATGGCAAGGATGACCGTTGCTCCGCCGCGAGCCAGGTCGCCTCCGGCGAAGACGCCGGGTCTGCTCGTTCCCTGCGCTTCGTCCGTGACGACCGTTCCCCGCTTCCCTGTGTCGAGTCCGGGTGTCGTTGACTGTATGATCGGATTCGGCTTCTGGCCTATCGCCTCGATGACCGTGTCGACATCCAGCACGAACTCCGATCCCTCGATGGGGATGGGGCGTCTCCTCCCCGACTCGTCCGGCTCACCCAGCTCCATCCGGATGCATTCGATGGCCTCGACCCAGTTGTCCCCGTTGCCGAGTATCCGGAGCGGACTGGTAAGGAGCAACAACTCCACACCCTCCTCCTCTGCATGGTGAATCTCCTCATCGCGGGCGGGCATCTCGGCGCGTGATCGTCGGTAGATGAGAGTGCTCTTCTCGGCACCGAGACGCCGTGCGGTCCTGACCGCATCCATGGCGGTGTTTCCTCCGCCGATCACCGCCGCCCGCCTGCCGACCCGGATCGGGGTGTCGTATTCCGGGAAGCGGAATGCGCCCATCAGGTTGACGCGCGTCAGGAACTCATTCGCCGAGTAGACACCGCTCAGGTTCTCACCCGGGATCCCCATGAAGACCGGGGTCCCCGCCCCCGTCGCGAGGAAGAGGGCGCGGTACCCCCACTCGTCGAACAGCTCGTCGATTGTCGCGGTCATGCCCACCACGAAGTTCGTCCGGATCTCCACGCCCAGCTCACTGATTCTGTCCGTCTCCATCTCCAGGATCCTCTTTGGGAGCCGGAACTCGGGGATGCCGTACCGGAGCACTCCCCCAACTGCGTGGAGGGCCTCGAAGATGGTGACCTGATACCCCTTCTTTGCGAGCTCGGCCGCGCAGGTGAGCCCGGCCGGTCCGGAGCCGACAATGGCGACCTTCTCCGGCCGCTTCTCACCGATGGGGGGGCACACGAAGAGTCCATGCTCCATCTCGTAGTCGGCCACGAACCGCTCCAGCGTGCCGATTGCCACGGGCGTATGCTTCTTGCCCAGCACGCACACGGCCTCGCATTGTGTCTCCTGCGGACAGACCCGTCCGCATATGGCGGGGAGGGCGTTCGCCTCGCGGATCCTGTTGGCCGCTCCGACGTAGTCACCCTGGAGGATGAGCTGTACAAATCCCCGGATGTCGATCTCCACAGGACAGCCCTCGACGCAGATCGGGTTCTTGCATTCCAGGCACCGCTCCGCTTCCCGCAGTGCACGCCCGAGGTCGAACCCGTGGGAAACCTCCTGGAAATTTCGGACGCGGAGACCGGCACTCTGCTCCAGAGGATCCTGGCGCGGGATCTTCATACGCTCGGAAGGCTTCAGGGGATTGAGCAGGGTCATGACGGCCTCTCCCGCTCTGCCAGCGCGCACTCATGGCTATAGTGCCGGTCCGCCTCCTGTTCCATACTGAGGTAGGTTCTGTTTCTCATCATCAGCTCATCGAAGTCAACGCTGTGGCCGTCGAACTCCGGGCCGTCTACGCAGGCGAACTTCATCGTGCCGTTGACGGTCAGGCGGCATCCCCCGCACATCCCTGTCCCGTCCACCATGATGGTGTTTAGACTGACGAAGGTCCGGATCCCGGAGGGCCTGGTGAGGTCGGAGACCGCCTTCATCATCGGGAGAGGCCCGATTGCATAGACTGCCTGGACTTGCTGCCGGTCCCGGAGAATGTCTCGCAGCTGATCGGTGACGAGACCCCTGCGTCCGCGGGAACCGTCGTCAGTTGTGATAAAGAGTCGGTCCGAACAGCGTCTCAACTCCTCCTCCAGGATGATGAGCTCTTCTGTTCTCCCCCCGATGATGGAGATGAGTCTGTTGCCGGCCTGGTGGAGAGCCCGGGCGATGGGGAGGAGCTCCGCGGTGCCGACACCTCCCCCTATGCAGACGACGTTTCCAGAATGCTCAATGGGCGTTGGCTTTCCGAGCGGGCCCACCAGATCCAGAACGCTGTCCCCCGCCTCCAGGGAGCAGAGCTTCTTTGTGGTCTTTCCCACCGCCTGAACGATCAGTGTGATCGTCCCCGCCCGAGTGTCCCCGTCGGCGATGGTCAGGGGAATCCTTTCACCGGTCTCGTCGATGCGCAGCATGACGAAGTTGCCCGCCTGTCTCTTTCGGGCGATGAGCGGGGCGCCGATGAGGAACAGCTTCACCGTCGGTGCGAGGTATCGTGCCTTGAGGATCGGGTACATCGGGTGTTCGCTAATGTGGCTCCTGACAGCCGAGAGGGGTGCAAGAGGCGTGCCAACGGGGGAGGGTGCTAGGCGCGGGTCTAAACGCCTGTTTCCTCTTCGGAAAGGGATCAGGTTTCCGATTTCAAGAAAGCTTTTTCACCACCTGCGAAAGGACGCTACGCGGCTTCAGTCAGGGATGTTCGGAGGGCGCGTACGGTCTCCCGAATATGTTCCTCCTCCACAATCAGCGGTGGGAGAAACCGGAGCACGGTCCCGTCGGTGGCATTGATGAGTATCCGTTTCTCGCGCATCGATGCGACGATCCCCTCCGCGGGGGAAGTCAGCTCCATCCCCAGCATCAACCCCGTTCCCCGGACCTCCTTCACGAGTCTGGTGAAAGATTTCGCCAGGGCGTTCAGCTCCTCTTTGAAGAGCGTCCCCATCAGCCGGGCATTCTGCATCACCCCCCCCTCCGTGAGGGCCCGCATGACGACCACGCCCGCGGCGCAGGCAACCGGGTTGCCGCCGAAGGTGGTCCCGTGGTTGCCGGGCTGGAGTGTCCGGGCCACCTCCTCGGAGCTGAGGATCGCGCCGAGGGGGAGGCCGCCTCCCAGCGGCTTTGCCACGAGAACCAGGTCGGGCTGAATGGAGTAGTGCTGGAACGCGAACATTTCGCCGGTCCGGCCCAGACCCGACTGTATCTCATCGGCAATGAGAAGGAAGCCGTATCGCTCCCTGAGCTGACCAAGGAGATCGACGAACTGCTGCGTCACCGGACGAATACCCCCCTCGCCCTGGATGAACTCCAGGAGCACGGCGGCCGTTCGATCGGTGACAGAGCGCCGGAGGGCGTCGGTGTCGTTCTGCTCGATGATCGAGCAGCAGTCCAGGAACGGTCCGAATCCACTCCGGTAGGCATCCCTGTCCATCAACGAAAGCGCTCCCAGCGTCCGGCCGTGAAAGGCGTTGGAGAGGGAGAGGAGATGACTCTTCTGCCTGGTGGATCCCCACTTCCTGGCAATCTTCATTGCTCCTTCAACCGTTTCCGTCCCCGTGTTGGCAAAGAAGACTCTGGGGAACCCCGTATGCCGGACGAGAAGCTCGGCAAGCTGGACCTGTGTCTCCTGCGCATAGTAGTTGGAGATGTGTATGTACCTCTCACTCTGCTCCCGTATGGCCCGGAGCAGGTCGGGGTGTCCGTACCCCAGGGCGTTGACCGCGACACCCGCGAACATATCCAGGTACCGCTCACCGGTGCGGGTATGGAGGTAGACACCTTCTCCCCGCTCGATCTCCAGAGGCAGGCGCCTGTATGTATGGAAGAGATGCTTTTCGTCTTGCTCGAGAAGTGCCATGATATTTCCTCCGGAAGGTCTTGCATAATCATACATCTTTTTGTATATTTATGCAAGCCAAAATTAAGGAATCTCCCACTGTGATCTCCGCTGCAATTGTCGGCGCCTCGGGCTACTCTGGTATCGAGTTGATTCGGATCCTCTCCACGCATCCTGACGTCCAGATCAGGAACGCGGTGGCCGGGAAGAGTGCCGGAGAGCCGGTCGAGTCACTCTACCCCGATCTGGCAGAGCGGGTCCATCTCGTGCTGGAGCCTCTGGATCAGGAACGGCTCAAGGGGGTGGACGTGGCGTTTCTCGCTCTCCCCTCAGGAGAGTCGATGACGATGGCCCCGGATATGCTCAAGACTGCCGGACGGGTGATAGACCTGAGCGGAGACTTCCGTCTCAAGAGCGCGGATCTCTACCAGGAGTTCTACGGGAGGCCCCATACCGCTCCCGACCTTCTGGGGGAAGCCGTCTACGGTCTTCCGGAACTGAACAGGGAGCTGATCTCCTCAGCAGGATTTGTTTCGAACCCCGGCTGCTACCCGACGAGTGCACTCCTGGCGCTCCTGCCGGCGCTCAGCCACCGGGTGGTTGACCCCCGCACGATCGTGATCAACTCGCTCTCCGGCACCTCCGGCGCGGGGAGAAGCAGCAGCGTGGCACTCAGCTTCACGGAGGTGAACGAGAACGCACGGGCCTACAGGGTCGGGACGCATCAGCATACTCCGGAGATGGAGAGCGTGGTTGCAGCGGCTTCCGGTCAGGAGGTACGGCTGACCTTCACGCCGCACCTCATTCCGATCTCCCGCGGCATCTTCAGCACGATCACGGCGCAGCTCGCAGAAACGGCATCTCGTGAAGAGTTGTTGGAGCTGTATCGCACCCACTACAGCAGAGAGCCGTACGTTCGGGTCGTGGAAGGGGTCCCCGAAATCAGGAATGTGAGACAGACCAACTTCTGCGACATCGGGCTGACGGTGGAGGAGCGGACCGGGCGGCTTCTCCTCTTCTCCACCCTGGACAACATGGTGAAGGGTGCCGCCGGTCAGGCGGTTCAGAACATGAACATCATGTTCGGCTTTCCGGAGGAGCGTTCTCTGGGATGACAGCCAAGAGACTCCTGCAGACCGAAGTCGGGGGTGGCATAACCGCCCCCCGTGGGTTCCTCGCCGCGGGGATCCGGTGCGGCATCAAGATGGGGAAGAGAGATCTCGCGCTTCTCCACACCCCGACGCCGGCGCGGGCCGCGGCGGTCTTCACCACCAACAGGGTCCTGGCTGCCCCGGTCCTTGTGTGTCAGAGCCAGCTGAGGCGGAGTGACACCATACGAGCGCTCGTGGTCAACAGCGGAGTGGCAAACGCCTGCACGGGCGAACGGGGTATGGAGGACGCATGGTCGATGGTGCGCGAGACCGCCGGGGCGCTGGGAATTTCCGAGACAGAAGTCCTGGTTGCCTCCACCGGTGTCATCGGGAAGTTTCTTCCGATGACGAAGATCGTCCCGGGGATCCGCCGGGCTGCAGGTGCGCTCTCCCGGGGAGGACATACCTCGGCCGCCGAAGCAATACTGACCACTGATACATTCACCAAAGAGTTTGCCGTCCGCACGAGCGTGGACGGGGTGCCGGTGACCATCGGTGGGATGGCCAAGGGATCGGGGATGATTGCTCCCAACATGGCGACGATGCTCACCTTCGTAAGCACTGACGCCTCTGTCTCAGCGCCGCTGTTGCACGCGGCGCTCCGGCAGGCCACCGACCGTTCGTTCCACCGGATTTCGGTGGACGGGGACACCAGCACCAACGACATGGTCGGCATTCTCGCGAACGGGATGGCCGGCAACAGAGAACTGGAGAGTGTGGACGATCCGGCCTACGCCCCCTTCTACGGGGCGCTGGAGCATCTCCTCGTCCGCCTCTCAAAGATGATTGTCGTTGACGGTGAGGGTGCGACAAAGTTCGTGGAGATCAACGTGACGGGTGCTTCGTCTGACGAAGCGGCACTCGTGGCGGCGAGAGCCATTGCGAACTCCAATCTCGTCAAGACAGCGATCTATGGGGAAGATGCAAACTGGGGGAGGATACTCGCTGCTGTCGGCTACTCGGGGATCGAATTTGATCCCGCGGAGGTGGAGATGTTCTTCGGGGATCTCCAGATCCTCACACGGGGGTACGGCTCGGATTTCTCGGAGAGGCGGGCAAAAGAAGTTCTGGGAGAGAAGGAAATCGTGCTGACAATCAATCTCCATCAGGGGGAGGGCTCGGCGTCCTTCTGGACATGCGATCTCTCCACGCGGTATGTCGAGATCAACGCAAAATACAGGACGTAGGGCAATGACTGTGGACATAGATGCGAAGACAGAGGTGCTCGTCGAGGCGCTTCCGTACATCCAGGAGTACGAGGGGAAGACGCTCGTCATCAAGTACGGCGGTGCCGCGATGGTCAACCAAGAACTGCGGGAGGATTTCGGGCGTGACGTGGCTCTGCTCAAGAGAATCGGCATCGACGTGGTGATCGTCCACGGCGGCGGAAAGGAGATCACGGCGATCGCAGAGAAGCTGGGCGTCCCCTCCCGGTTTGTCAACGGACAGCGGTACACCAACGCGGAGATGATGGACGTCGTGCAGATGGTCCTGGCCGGCAAGACGAACAAGGACGTCGTCGCCGTGATCAACAGGTTCGCCGGCATGTCCGTCGGGCTCTGCGGCATCGACGCCGACCTCCTGAAGGTCATCAAGTACTCCAGGGAGAAATCCGATCTGGGTTTCGTCGGGGAGATCACCGAGGTGAACACCGCCTATATCCGCCTCCTCCTGGAGCAGAGGATTCTGCCGGTGATCGCTCCGATCGGCGTGGATGGCGAGGGTCACCCGCACAACATCAATGCAGATATGGCGGCGGCGAGTATTGCCGGCGCGATCTCGGCGGAGAAGCTCGTCTACCTGAGCGATGTGCCGGGGGTGATTGTCAACGGTTCGTTGATCCCCACGCTGGACCAGGATGAGGCGGGCCGCCTCATCGATGAGGGGGTCGTGGGCGAAGGAATGATTCCCAAGATCCAATCGGCGTTCGTGGCCCTCGACGAGGGGGTGGGAAAGGTGCATATCATAGACGGCCGTGTGCGGCACGCGATCCTGCTGGAGATTCTGACGAAGGATGGCATCGGAACGGAGATCGTGCATACAGGAGAAGTGCGGGCGGGGGCCAGATCATCATGAACAAGCAGGCGCGTCATTTCGCGATCAAGGAGATCATCAGCACACGCGCGATCCGGAGCCAGGAAGAGCTGCGGCTGGAGCTGCGGAAGCGGGGGATCGATGTCACGCAGGCCACGCTCTCACGGGATCTCCGTGATCTTGGTGTCGGCCGGGGGATCGCCGGCCAGGGTCTGAAGTACCTCATGCAGCCGGAAGCCGAGGTGAAGATTCTCCGTCCCGTCGTCGGGGCAGAGGTGCTCTCGATCGGGGCAAACGAAAGCACCATCGTCATACGCACGCTGCCGGGATGCGCAAACTCGGTCGGGGAGTACGTGGACGTGCAGAACCATCCGGGCATCATCGGCACCCTGGCTGGAGACAACGCCGTGCTCGTCATTCCGGCATCGCAGAAGAGCGTGAACGATATAGTTCAGTATCTCAAGGCCAAACTCATCGAGGGTAGTTAAATGAAACCAACCAGGATAGTCGTTGCGTATTCGGGGGGACTTGATACATCGGTCATGGTCCGGTGGCTGATCGAGCGGCGGAATGCCGAGGTCATCACCGTGACCGGTGATCTGGGGCAGAAGAAGGAGCTGGCCGGAGCGAAGGAGAAAGCCTTGAAGACGGGAGCACTCAAGGCGTACATCATCGATGCGCGCAAGGAGTTCGTGGAAGGGTATGTGTTCCCCGCGCTGAAGGCAAGTGCGCTCTACGAAGGGAGTTACCCCATGGCGACCTCGCTCGGGAGACCCCTTCTCGCCAAACTCCTGGTGGATGTGGCGCGCAAGGAGAACGCCACGCTGGTTGCCCACGGTGCCACCGGGAAGGGGAACGACCAGGTCCGGTTCGAGGTCTCGGTTGCGGCTCTGGCGCCGGAGATCAACGTTCTTGCCCCCCTCCGGGAGTGGGAATTCAAATCCCGGGAGGAGGAGATTGCCTACGCGAAGCAGCACAAGATCCCCGTCACGGCGACCGTGGCAAACCCCTATTCGATCGACCAGAATCTCTGGGGAACGAGCGTGGAGTGCGGCGTGCTGGAGGATCCGGCGGCCGAAGCTCCCGAAGACGCCTTCCAGAGTACTGTCTCGCCTCAGGATGCTCCCAACGAGCCCGAGTATGTGGAGATCGCCTTCAGGCAGGGGATCCCGGTCGGCCTGAACGGAAGTGCGGTGGATCCTGTGACGCTCATTCAGACGCTGAACGAGATCGGCGGCGCCCACGGCGTGGGACGACTCGATCTCATCGAGAACAGGCTCGTGGGGATAAAGTCGCGGGAGGTCTATGAGACCCCCGCCGCGAGCATCTTGCACTTCGCGCACACCGAACTGGAGAGACTGACGCTCGACAGGAGCGTCTTCCAGATGAAGTACCGGCTGGCGGGGGAGTATGCCACGCTCATCTATGATGGTCTCTGGTTCTCGCCGCTCAGGAAAGCCATGGAGGCTTTCGTGGATGAGACGCAGAAACCGGTGACCGGGGATGTGAAGGTGAAGCTCCTGAAGGGAAGCGTCTCCATCTCCGGCAGATCCTCTGTCCACTCTCTCTACAACGAAAAGCTCGCGACCTACACCGAGGAGGATACGTTTGACCACAACGCTTCCAGCGGTTTCATCAAGATCTTCGGCCTTCCGGTGAAGACCTACCACCAGGTGCAGCGCGAAGCGGCCGAAGCCTCCACGACTCCTTCGAAGGCGAAGGAAGCGGAGGCGGTTTCATGAAACGGGGCACGGGCCGCTTTCGCCAGGGGCTCGACCCTGGAGCTCTCCGGTTCTCTTCGTCTCTCCACCTGGATCGGAGGATGGCCGAGGAGGATATCCAGGGGAGCCTGGCACATGTCCGCATGCTCGCTGATCGGGGTGTGATCAGCAGGAGGGATGCGAGGGATATTGCCGGGGCCCTGAGGGAGATCCGGGCCGAGATTGCGGCGGGAAGGTTCGACCCGGAGGCGGCCCCTCGCGCGCCGGGCCGCCTGACAGCTGACGATATCCATATGGCGATCGAGCAGCGGGTCATCCGCAAAGTCGGGCCCCGGGGAGGCCTGCTCCAGACGGCGCGCAGCAGGAATGACCAGGTCGCCACCGACGAGAGGATCTACCTCCGGAAGCAGATCAGGACGGTCACAGCCAGCATCGTCACCCTCCAGAGAATGCTTCTGAAGAAGGCCCGACAGTACCGGACTCTGGTCATGCCCGGGTACACGCATCTGCAGCGGGGCCAGCCCCTCCTGCTGGCCCACCACCTCCTTGCCTATGTTGGCATGCTTCAGAGGGATGCGGGGCGTTTCTCCGACTGCTACGGCCGCGTCAACATCTCCCCCTTAGGGGCCGCTGCTCTTGGGGGGACCTCGTTTCCGATTGACCGCGACGGCGTCGCCCGTGCGCTCGGTTTTGACGGGGTCCTGGAGAACAGCATCGACGCGGTGAGCGACCGGGATGTGCAGGTGGAATTCATCGCGGCCTGCGCGATCACGATGATGCACCTCAGCCGGCTCGCCGAAGAGCTGGTCCTCTGGAGCTCGGAGGAGTGGCGTTTTGTGGAGATCGACGAGCGGTTTGCCACCGGGAGCAGTATCATGCCGCAGAAGAAGAACCCCGATATGGCCGAGCTGGTGCGGGGTAAGACGGGGAGAGTCTACGGTGACCTGGTCGGTCTTCTGACCGTCATGAAGGGTCTTCCTCTGGCCTACAACCGGGACATGCAGGAGGACAAGGTCTTTCTCTTTGACGCGGCGGAGACGGTCACCGGGGCGCTCCAGGTGAGCGCGGCAATGCTGAAGGGGGTCCGCTTCGACCGGAAACGTTTCGCGGCGGAACTGGAATCGGGGTTCGTTCTCGCGACGGAGCTGGCTGACTACCTCGTCCGCAAGGGGCTCCCCTTCAGGGAAGCGCACACCATCGTCGGTGACCTGGTGAGGGAATGTATCAAGGAGAAGTGCACCCTCAGGGAGTTCTCTCTCACATCCTACCGGCGCCACTCTCCACTTTTTGACCGGGACCTCTACCGGCTCCTGAACGTGGAGACTTCCCTGAAGTCGAAGAAATCGCGCGGATCCACCGCCCCCCGTGAGGTGGAACGGGCACTGAGCAGATGGGAGAGGAAGCTCACGAGAAGCAGATCTAGCCGCTGATTGCCCACCGTATCATCGTCCCCAGCTTTGGAGCTTTTCCCTGCACGAGTAGCCCCACGCGGAAGACCCTGCCTGCCGCCCACACCGCGAGAACCGCGGTGAGGCAGATTCCTGCCAGACCCGCCCACGGCTGCCAGGCCGGCACCCCCTGAGGGAGTGCCATCCGCAGTACCATGAGCGTGGGAGTGAACGGAGGGAAAAGGGAGGCCCATGTGGCGACCGCACTTTCCGGTTGCCTCAGCACCGGGGCGACGAGGAACATGGGGATCAATACCGGGAGCATGGCCGGAAAGCCGATGGATTGGGCATCCTTCGGGTCGCTGCACGCGGATCCGAGCGCGGAATAGGCGGCGCCAAGCATGACGACGTTCAAGACCATGTAGATGACAAACCAGGGGAGGACGTGAAACGGAATGTGGTCGTCTAGACCCAGGGTGGTGAAGAAGAGAATCCCGCCGATGAGATAGACGCCGGATCCCGTCAGCGAGACGGCAAGCCCTCCCAGGACCTTTCCGGCCATGAACTGCAGGGGCGTGACCAGTCCCAGGAGGACCTCGGCGATCCGCTGGGATTTTTCTTCCACTACCGCGTAGAGCTGAGGGACGGCGCCCATCATGACCATGATGAACATGAGGAAGAAGAGGACTGCAGCCGGGATGAGCGCCTGCGCCTCCGTGGTCCGCTCGGCGGTCTTCACCGCTCCCGTCTCGGTGTCTTGAGACATCAACCCCATGGGATCTACGGGTACCCACCAGAAGACCTCCTCGGCATCCGAGCCGTCGATGCCGGCCTCGGAGAGCCTCCAGTGTCGGAGCCTCCAGTTGATTGTCCCGTTCATCCAGCCCCGGATCTCGTCTATCGCCGCGGCCTTTGCGTGGTAGGAGATCCGGGCGTTCTCCTCGTCCCCCGGGGGATGGAGCACCGCCTCCCCTATGACGACGAAGGCGTGAAGGTCTCCGCGTCGCACCCGGTCGGAGAGCCTCAGCGTCTGGCCCTCTGGATCGGCTCCGTCCGGCCGGACGATTTCGATGAGATAGGCCGGCCTCTTCTTCTCGCCCGTGAGGCTATCGTAGACCGCTTCGGCGTTTCGCTCTTCCGCCTTCCGGACGAGCGTGTCCGCCAGTATCCCGGACCTGTCGACCACCGCGATGGTCTTGTCCTCCGTATCCACGTGTCCGCTCAGGAGCCACATCGCAAGAGCGCTCCCGCTCATGACGAGAGGGGCCAGCACAAGCCCGATGATGAATCCTTTCGTCCGGACCGAGGCGAGGTATTCGCGCTTGATGATCTGCAGAACTCTCTTCATGGTTTTCCTTCCTCGGCGCCGGGTCCGGCAATCCGCACGAAGATGTCGTGGAGGGAGGGGCGCGCGATTTCGAAGCCGAGGACGCGTGTCCTCCGAACGAGCTCCTTCAGCACCTGCTGCGGATCAGCCTCCCTGGCCAGGCGCAGCTCCTGCTCCTGCCCCAGGTCCAGGACCTTCTCCACCCCGGGGAGATCGCGAAGGACGGAGGATCCATCCGCGGTCCGGAGACGAACGGTGTCCTGGCCAAACTCCTGCTGGATCTCCTGCAGTGAGCCGTCCAGGACCTTCCTCCCCCTGAAGATCATGCAGATCCGATTGCAGAGGGTCTCTGCCAGGTGCATGTCATGGGTGCTCAGGATGATCGTGGTCCCCTGAGCGTGGAGATCGAGCAGAACCTCCCGGATGATGTCGGCGTTGACCGGGTCCAGGCCTGTGAACGGCTCGTCCAGAATGAGGAGATCGGGCCGGGGTATGATCGTTGCAATGAACTGGACCTTCTGGGACATTCCCTTGCTGAGTGTCTCCAGCTTCTCCCGGGCACGGGAGGTGAGATCAAAGCGTTCCAGCCAGCTATCGACCTCCGCATCCACCGATCGTCCCCCCCTCAGCTCCCCGTAGAAGAGGAGGAGCTCCCTGAGCTTCATCTTCTTGTAGAGTCCCCGTTCCTCGGGCATGTACCCCACATTCTCCAGCCGCGCACCGTCTGAGGTTTTTCCCAGAACCCTGATCGAGCCACGATCGGGGTAGATGATGTTCATGATCATCCGCATGGTGGTCGTCTTCCCGGATCCATTGGGCCCGATGAAGCCGTAGATGCTTCCCTCCTCGACCGAGAGAGACAGATCCTCCACGGCGGAGAGGGTGCCGAACGTCTTGGTGAGCTGTTCTATGTCGAGGGCCTTCATGCGGAGGCTCAGGCTTTCTCACCCCTGATGCGGAAGAGGTAGATGTTGTCCCTTGGAAGAAACGTCGCCATCCTGATGAACTCAAACCCGGCCATGCCGGTGTCGCGCAGGATGACCTCCAGCGGAACGCAGTGTCCCTCTGCGTCGGGGGCCTTGTTCGGTTCGGCGGCGATGATGGCCAGCGTGCCGCCTGGTCTCAGGGCGGGTGCGGCATTCTCCAGAAGGGTAATCGGGTCCTCGAAATGCTCGTACGAGTTGATGACGTATATGAGGTCCATAGTCAGCCGCGGGAGCATCGGGTCGGTCGCTCTCCCCTGGACGACGATCACGTTCTCTAGGTTCTCACGCCTGCATCGGGCCCGCATGAACTTCAGGGCCTCCGGGTCGACGTCGTTGGCGTACACCCTTCCCGCATCGCCCACCCTGGATGCGACCCGGACCGCAAACCGCCCGTTCCCGGCACCGATTTCCGCCACGATCATCCCGGGGCGTATGCCCAGGCTGTCCATGATTCTGGCAGAGGGCTGGATCGGCTCAAACCGCTCCTCCCATTCCTTGGACCACCTGCCCCCTTTGGTGCACGAGAGGAGGAGGAGAAGCCCTGCTGTCAGAATGAGATGAAAAGCCTTCATGACCTGAGAGAGAAGAAGAGGCCGAATGCAATCAGCCCGAGCAGCAGCAGAAGGCCCGCCAGAACCAATGCGAGGTTCTTTCGATTAGGGCGTGCCGATTCAGGCGACACCTCCCGGAGTAGATCTTCTGTGGCCAGGAGAGTCCCATCGCTGGCTCGTAGAGTGATACCGTTTGTGAGAATGTACGAGCGGATATGCTCGGCGAGCTCCACTTGGCCCTGCTTCTTCCCTGCTGCGATCCCTGTCGCCAACCCGCCGCCGAAACCTATGGACATCCCGATGGGGATGCCGGTTGCCATGTCGCTCATGGAGAAGGGTCCCCGCGTCTGCTGAGTGCGTATGAACGGGATCTGCCCGGCCGGGGGCAGACCTGAGATCGTATACGAGGCTGGCCGAGCGGGTGTTTCGCGCTTTGCTCGAGTTTGCGGGGGGGATCCGGCTCTCACTCCTCTGTCCGGATCATCCGGTTGGGGTTTCTCTACACGGTGAGGGGAAAGACCTCGTATCGGGCGCAGTGACCCGCGGCGCCAGAGATTATCGGACCCGGAAGGGATGAGCCTCAGCTCAAGTGCGGCCAGGAGCAGCTCTTCGCTCTGGCTGACGGGGGCCGCCAAACACCTCGCTCCGCGGATCGATGATGCAGCTGTCTAAAGGGTCAATCCACTCTCTCCCCTGTAGGAGAGGGGTCATCGGTTCCGCTTTGCCGCTGTTCTCTGCTACCGGGCGGGTTCTCCGTAGACCATCGCCTCCAGCCGGGCGATCCGCTCTTCCATCGGCGGATGCGTGCTGAAGAGTCTGGTGATTCCCTTTGCCCGGAGCGGGCTGACGATGAACATGTGGGCCGTCGTCGGGCTGGCTCTCATCGGGATCTCCCTGGCCCGCGCGTCCAGCTTCCGGAGCGCCTCGGCCAGCGGGAGGGGATTTCCGGCGATCTTCGCGCCTCTTTCATCGGCCAGAAACTCCCGCGACCGGGATATCGCCATCTGTATCATCAGCGCCGCAATGGGTGCGACGATGATGGCCACCAGCATCCCGAGCGGGTTGCCTCCCTCCCGGTCACTACCCCGGCCGCCTCCAAAGATCATGGCCCACTGGGCCATGTTGGCGATCACCGTGATCGCCCCGGCGATCGTCGCAGCGATCGTCCCCACGAGGATGTCCCTGTGTTTGACGTGCGCCAGCTCGTGAGCGAGGACCCCGCGGAGCTCCTCGCCCGTGAGCGTCCGCCTGATCCCCTCTGTCACCGCAACGGCGGCGTGCTCGGGATTTCTCCCCGTGGCAAAAGCGTTGGGCTGGTCTCCCGGGATGATGTAGACTTTCGGCATGGGGAGGCCTGCCTGCCCGACCAGCTCTTCCACGGTCTGACACAGCTCCGGCTCTTCCGCGCGGGTCACTTCGCGTGCCCGGTACATGCGCAGGACGATCTTGTCACTGAACCAGTAGCTACCGAAGTTCATGACCGCGGCGATGAGAAACGCAATAATCATTCCGCTCTCTCCGCCCAGGAGCCCGCCGACGAGGACGAGCAGAACGGTCATGAGCGCCATCAGGAGGACTGTCTTCATCGTATTCATTGTCGCACCACCTCTTGTCATCGAACTCTGAGAGACCGACCACCGGGCCGGAACCGGGTTCAAGATACGAAGTTTCCAGGGATCATATCAAATCTTGCAATTGCGTTCGCGGGAGACTATCTTTCCGCCATTCTCCCATGACGCAGACCAGAACGCTCGTTATCGGCATTGCCGGCGGGACCGGCTCCGGCAAGACCTCTGTCACCAGCAAGATCCTCGACCGTCTGGACAGGGAGAGGGTCCTGGTGATTCAGCACGATTCCTACTACAGAGACATCAGCGCCTACGGCGGCATACCGCCCGGGGAGATCAACTTCGATCACCCGGACGCCCTGGAGACCGATCTGCTGATCGGCCATCTCCGGGAACTCCGGGAAGGGCGGCCCGTCGCGCAGCCGGTCTACGATTTCACGACGCATCGTCGAGAGGAGGAGACCCGGACGGTCCGGCCGAAGGAGATCATCATCGTCGACGGGATACTGATCCTGGCTGACCCGGAGCTCCGGGAGCTGATGGATATCCGGATATTTGTCGACACCGATGCCGATGAGCGCCTGCTGCGAAGGATCCGCCGTGACATGCTGGACCGTGGCCGGTCCCTGGATTCGGTCATCGACCAGTACACCAGAACGGTGAAGCCAATGCACCTGCAGTTTGTGGAGCCCAGCAAGCACTGGGCAGACGTCATCATTCCGCGCGGCGCGGAGAACTCCGTTGCCATCGACATGGTGGCAACGAAAATCAGAATGATGCTGGGCGAGATCCCGGGTGGCGCAGCATGAATGCCATTGAGTGGACCATCCCGCTCCGTTTTCTCGTTGCCCTCGCGCTCGGTTTTCTCGTCGGGCTGGAACGCGAGAGCACGAAGATCGAGCACCGGAAGCTGGTGTTTGGCGGCGTGAGGACACACCCCCTGATCAGTCTCTTCGGTTTCGGCTGTGCCTGGTTCCACAGCATCGGGAGCCCGTTCGTTCTTCCCTCGGGTCTCCTTCTCCTTGGCGCTCTGGCGGTGGTATCCTTCCTCACGAAGATACGGATGGAGCAGTATGGAACGACGAGCGAAATCTCGGCCTTTCTCACGTTCGTGGTGGGGGCGCTTGCCCTGCTTGCGGATATCTGGGTCGCGATGGCGCTCGGGATCGTGAACGCATTCCTCCTCTCCGAAAAGGCGAAGCTGGAGACCTACGTCGAGCACCTGGACAGGGTGGAGTTTCTCGCGACGCTGAAGTTCCTCCTTGTGACCGTTATCGTTCTCCCGGTGCTCCCCGATCAGGAGTACACCCGGTTCAGGCTCAACCCGACGCGGATCTGGGAGATTGTGATACTGGTCTCGACGATTGGATTTGTCGGCTACTTCCTTGCGAAGAAACTCGGTCCCAAGGTAGGGCTGTGGCTCTCCGGCCTTCTCGGGGGGATTGTCTCCAGTACGGCGGTGGCGATAGCCGCAGGACGCATTGCGCAGAGAGAACCGGTCCGCTCGACCGGCGCACTGCAGGCGTCTCTGCTGGCGAGCAGTATGATGTATCTCCGGATCCTCGTCCTGCTCGCGGTCCTGGGACCTGCCTTTGCCGCGCTGCTCTGGTGGAAGATGGTCCTCCTCTCGCTCATAGGGCTGGCCCTGGCCTTCACCGTTCCCGCCCAGGAAGATCAGGGCGGGGAGGAGGGCCCCCGGCTGCAGAATCCGTTCGAGGTGACCCCGGCGCTTCTGTTCGCGGCGGTGTTCGTGGTCCTGCTTGTTATCACGGAGATCGTCAGGAGCAGCCTCGGCGAGGCGGGGATGATCGGCCTCTCACTCCTGGTCGGTGTGGCCGATGTTGATCCGTTCATCCTCTCCCTGGTTCACGCCCCCGGGGGGGCCACGACCGCGGCCTCGGTGGCGATGCTGCTGGCGGTGATGAGCAACACGCTTGCCAAGGGGACCTACTTCGCGGTGCTGGCCCGCACCGTGCGGCGAGGGACGGTGTGGAGATACGGCCTGTGGGCGCTGCTGCACATCCCTCTTCTGCTCCTCCCATCCTGAAGAAATCGCGCGGAGACGCGCGAGACCTCACTTCAGCTTCACGACCATCATAGCGTTTCGTTCAAAGAGTTCGTGCCACACCCAGCGATCGGCTCTGGTCTGCACTCCCAGCCGGAAGGCGATCTCCTTTCCCTCGCCCAGGTTCAGGCCGTATTCATCCAGGCGCGGGACCCTGACGGTCATCTCATACCGCGTGGGGGGCTGCACCGCCGTCGTGTCGTTCACCTGCCGGTCTGCCCCCACTCCAGCGGTGTCGACCATGGACCTCGTCTGGACGAGGAGATCGCTGATCGGCAGGAGATCCTTCCGATCTTCCGGGACCTCGGTCCAGCTGGAGCAGTCCCTGAGGTAGTAGTCCACGACGCTGACCGAATCCCCGTCGAAGGCAATCCGGATCTGCAGGTTGTCAAACCCGTGGAACCAGCCGTCAGCCTCTGCGTCGATCTGGAGGAGAAGGTGCGCCGGTGAGTCGGCATCGTAGCGGACAATGAGTGCCGAGCTGTCCCAGCCGCAGCGAACCTCAGCGGTGAGATCTTCGGCCTGGATCCTCCCGAACAGGTGGTCTGCCGTCAGCCCGGCCCCGGAGAGGCGGTGGAACACCGGAGCGAAGGGATAGAGCGGCTCCGGGTCGGAGCCGTCGGCCAGGCCGTCCCCGTCGGTGTCGATGAGTGCCGGGTCCGTTCCCCTCGATGTTCCTGCCATCAGTTCCGCAAGATCCTCCAGACCGTCTCGGTCGGTGTCAATTTCCAGAGGGTTGCCGCCGAGACGCTTCTCGTCGAACGGGAGCTCCGGCGCATCATCCGGGACGCCGTCCAGGTCGAGATCGGCCGTCTCTTCGTATGAGCCGAAACGGAGATGGTCCCACCACTGGAGCGGGGCGTTGCGTATGATCTGCGCGTTGAAATCAAAATCTTCCCCAAATCGTCCCGGCATCGTCCAGGGCCGGTCTGCGTGGTGGTACTCCGGATGCCCGCTTGCCCCCAGCAGGGCATCCAGCTGGTGGTGGAACTCATGGAGCATCAGCCAGTCCTGGCGGCTGAATTCATCCTGGAACGGGTTTGCCGTATACCCCACAGAGGAAAACTCCCAGGGCGCCGGAACCCCGAGCGTTCCTCCGCCGTAGGCCTGGCGGATGACGATGCCCTCCCCCCTGGAGCTGTCGCTGAGGGCACTCTCTCTTCGGGGCGGGTGATTCAGCCAGGCATAGGGGACGACCAGTCCGGCGTACTCCTCCGGATGCTTCCCGGTGGCGGCGGCGGCGACCTTGAAATCCCCGGCGACCCGCCTGTTTGGCCGAAGCCAGTAGGGATCTTCCTCTCCCACCTCGGCGAGCCAGAGGGTGTCCTCGAGGACGGCGAAGTCCATGTCCAGGAAGAGTCTGCAGGCGGAATTCCGGAACACAAAACTCTGGTTGAACCGGACCGCCTCCTCCAGACGCTCCAGCTCCGCATCGGACAGAGTCCTCCCTCCGGGAACGTCGGGATAAGCGCTTTCGGGATAGAGATCTCTGTAGCTGATCGTCCGGTAGACCATGCAGAGGACCGGCAGACGGTTGTAGGCCATCATCCCGGTTCTGGCCGGCGGTGTGCTCACCCGGTGCTCCACCGGTTGGACGCTCCCCGGCGGAATGCTCCGCAGGGTCGGGTCGGTCCTGAGCGTGTACCGCGTGAGCGGGCGGAGACCGGAGAGGCGGACTCGGTTGCGCGATGCGTCACCTGTGACGGAGCCACGGATGGTCTTCCACGTCCCCCCGTCCCGGGCATATGCGACGGACGGGGACTCGTTCAGGAAGCGGCCCCAGGAGACGGAGATCTCCCTGGGGCCTCGAACGATGATCTCCGGGAGAGGATCGGCAAGGGACCGTTTGACAAAGACGAGTCTGTTGTAGTCAGCGATGACGATCTCGTCGTCCCCGAACAGATCAATGCCACGCGGTGCATGGAGGCCTCCAAAGGAAGAGCCGGTGAAGCTCCCCAGGTGTTCTCCTCCCCTGGAAAAATGGTGGACGGCCCGGGCACCCGGGTCGGCGACGTAGAAGCTGGAGTCTCTCTCCACGACGAGGGATGTGGGGCGGATGAGCTGTTCCCGCACCGTGTCGACCCGTCCGCTGGTGCGATCTGTAACGAGGATGATCGAATCCTGGATCTCGTATGTGAGATTGTGTGCCCGCCTATGGGTGTCCGCCGGAGGTGGTCGTGGGGCGGGGTCCAGGGCCAGGATCCTTCCCTCGAGATCGAGGGCCTGATACATCTCGAGATCAGGATTGTAGATGACGACGTTTCCCTTCCCCGCACGTACGAATGCGACATGCTGAAAACTGGCCACTGACCGGATCCCGGGTCGTCGGGGGCTCGATGTCGAACCGCTCCCCGTTACGAGGAGTCGGGTGAACTGAGAGGTCCCGGCTGAGGCCTGTAGGCCCACGTACCCCGATGGAAAGACCAGTATGGTGTCCCTCCCCGCTGCAATGCCGTTTACCCGTACCTCGTAGCTCCGCGTCGCCGGATCCACGTCAACCCGGAGCGTCGTCCACTCTTCCGGTGAGGCGGGGGAGGGGAAGAGGTTTGTGGTGATGAATTCCTCCGTGACATCGAAGTAGCCGGTCAGAATGCTCCTCGCTTCGAACCGGACCATGTGTGAGAGTGCATGGGTCGACCTGCTGTCCATGGAGAAGAGGAGACCGGCGCGGCTCCCCCGAAGATGGACCTCGATCCGGTAGGGTGAGGAATCGTAGGCGTAGAACGAGGTGGCCAGTGCCTGATCGAACTCTCCCGTCGTGATGCCCAGCGTTCCCTCCCCAATGGTCCACTCTCCGCTGATCGGTATCAGGTCCGTGCCGAGCGAGTCACGCTCGAACCCGTCTTCAAACCAGGTCTGCTCTCCCTCCGCTCCGGAGCAGAAGAGCAGAAGGAGGGCCAGGATGCCCAGATCTCTTCTCATTGCACGTCTCATCAGGTCTGTTCGAGACAATCGTGTATGGTGCCCACGGTCCTCTCCATCTCCTCGGGCGTGTTGTAGAAGTGTGGGGAAAGGCGCAGTTTCTCTTCCCGGAGCGCCACGGTGATGCCCTCTGATGCGATCCGTTTCAAAAAGGCTTTCCCGTCGGTCTTCTCAGGCAAGGAACAGGTGACGATCCCTGCCCGGTCTTTCCTCTCCTGAGGACTGAGGAGGGGAAGCGCGCCGCGCCGGAGAAAACCGCTCGTCAGGATCCCGGTCAACTCCAGGATCTGATCCTGAATGGTCTCCATGCCAAACTCCAGAAGGGTCCGGAGCGCGGCGTGGAGTCCCCAGAGACTGGGGATCCCCGGGGTTCCCCCCTCATAGCGTCTGGCGCTGGAGGCGAGAGGCTGTTCGTAGTCACGGAAATTCCAGGGGTCGTCGACCGAGAGCCAGCCAAGGCTGCTCTGCTGAATGCGAGACTCGAGCTCTTCTGTGAGATAGAGAAAGCCCGCACCGTGGGGTCCCATCTGCCATTTGTGGGACCCTGCCGCCAGCGCGTCGATACCATCGGCCTGTACATCCATCGGTATCGCGCCGACGGCCTGGATCGCGTCCACCACGAAGACGATGTTGCGGGATCTGCAGAGGGAACCGATGGTCCGGAGATCTGCCCGGTATCCGGACAAGAACTGGACCGCACTGAGGGCCAGGAGTCGTGTTCGGGGGGTGAGGTGCGATGCTATCATCTCCGGCGTTACGACTCCGCGGGGGGATGGGAAGATCTCCACCTCCACTCCGTGCCGGCGGAGGTTGAGGTAGGGATAGACGTTCGCCGGGAATTCCGCTTCGGGAAGGAGGATCCGATCGCCCGAGTTCCATCGGAGACCCGAGGCGACGATGTTGAGCGGCTCGGAGGTGTTGGGTTGAACGGAGATCCTGTCGGGTGACGGTGCGTTGATGAGCTCCGCGATGGCCGATCGCGTACGGGTGATCATCGCTATGTCATCCATGTAGGATTCAAGCTTACCTTCGGACCGGTCCCGGAGGTGTGCTGTCATTGCGCTCACGACCCGCGATGAGAGAGGGCTCGTGGCGGCATGGTTCAGGTAGATCCTGCCGGAGGCGGTGTAGGGGAAGAGCTCTCTGGCGGCGGTCAGCTGGTCGGCTGAAAGCATCACGGGAAATCGACTTTGATGGTCATGACGCTGCGTGCCCCCGTCTCTAGGTGAATGGTCTCTCCTTCGGCGGCAAGGGGCTGGATCTCCTCTTCCAGGAAGTTGGAGAGGGTGACGCGTGCCGGACGGCCGGGAAGCCGCAAGAGTGTCGGGACCGTTCCATCTCCGGTGTTGTACCACTGGATGAGGAGGCTGCGGGAATCCTCCGCCCTCTTCACGCTCGTCAGAACCAGTGAGGAGGGGGAGAGTTCGATGAAGGAGTGGCGGGGGGGAAGCGTCCCTCCGTGCCGGTCCGCAAGAAGGGTGATGAGCGGCGCGTTGAATTCATACCCGCGCCGGACAGTCTCCGCCTCCCGCCAGCTCCCGGCGTGGGGATAGAGGGAGTAGTCGATGCTGTGGGATCCCCTGTCGGCCGTAGGGTCGGGCCACCGGGGTGAGCGGAGGAGCGAGAGCCTCATTACGTTTCCCCTGACATCATATCCGTACTTGGAACCGTTCAGAAGGCTCACGCCGTATCCGGGGCCGGAGAGGTCAGCCCACCGGAGCGCCGGCACCTCGGACTTCGCCGCCTCTACAGCATTCCGCGGGATGGTGGATCGTTCAATGGTCCCGTAGGGGATCTCAAACGTGGCGGTGCTCTCCCGGACGGCCAGGGGAAACGCCACCTTCAGCATCGTCCCGTCCTCCCACCAGTCGACGGCGGTCCTGAAGTCGATCCGGTCCAGCCCGTCATAGAGCAGAATGTCCTGGACAAAGAAGGATGTCGGGAACGTCTCGGTGGGAAACCAGCTCCTCTCTCCCGGCTTCCGGAGATCGTGTTGAATCCGCACAACTGTCCGGACCGGTCCCTCCTCGATGACGCGCGCTCCCCGGAATATCGTGGGATACTCTACCCCGGTCAGTCCTATGTTCCACGCGTCCCACGCCGAGGGGAGATCTTCCAGAACCTGAAGCCGGTTCCCCGGACCCTCCAGGACCTCCCGTCCCGTCCGTTTGTCCAGAATCCTGCCTATCCATCCGGTCTCGGGATCGATACGCACCAGAAAACTGCCGTTCTCCAGAACCTCCGGTGAGGCCTTCAGTCTGGGAGATCCGCTGGTCGGCTCCTGCTTCCGGAGCTCGTAGAGTGCGTAGCCGAGGGAGGGGATCTTGCCGGCAAGGAAGATGATTTCTGTCTGATACCGTCCGGTGCGAAGTGTCTGGGAGGGGAGTTCGCGCCCCTCGGCATCAAAGATCGCGTAGGTGTCGCGGTCTCCGGCTGGAAGCTGGATGCGCGCCACGTCTGTTCGCTCCCACGCCAGCGGATTGAAGACGATGGCGGTCTTCTCCGCGTTGAACGATGAGGTATTGATCTTCCCCGCGATATGTGCCAGGGAGCTCCTGAGCTCCTGCTGGCCGATCTCGCGGCACTCCCCGTAGGATGCAGCGGCATCAAGAAAGACCTGCCGGATACTGGAGCCCGGAAGGATGTCGTGGAACTGATTGAAGAGCAAGATCTTCCATGCGTCTTGAAGGTTCTCCGCCGGATAGGCCTTGCCATGGAGCGTGGCGAGCGCCGAGAACTTTTCTGCGTTTGTCAGAAGCACTTCCCCCTCCCGGTTCGCGGCCTTCACCGCTGCCTGCGTGGTGTAGGTGCCCCTGTGGTACTCCAGGTAGAGCTCGTCGTTCCAGACGGGGAGCGACGAGAGATCGTGAGCCCGGAGCCACTCCAGGTAGCGCTCCGCGGTTCCGAATTCCACCCGGGGGAAGACCGGGAGGTCTTTCAACCGGTCGATCCGCTCCAGCATCTCCGGGCTGGGGCCGCCCCCGTGGTCCCCGACTCCAAAGAGGACGAGCAACCGTGTGAAGCCGGTGTTGGCTTCGAACTGCCTGAGCCAGTCCACCGCACTGAACGGGTCTTCTATCGTATAGACATACGTGAAGGGGAAGTAGCTGAGTATCCTGGATCCGTCCGGCGACTCCCACCAGAAGAGCCTGTGGGGGAAGACGTTGGTGTCGTTCCACCCGATCTTCTGCGTGATGAACGCGTCGATCCCCGCGTTCCGCAACAACATCGGCATCGTCCAGGTGTAGCCGAAGGAGTCTGGGTTCCAGCCGACGGTGACCTCGGCGGAGAGCTGATCTGCCAGGTACCGCTTGCCGTAGAGGAGCTGCCTGGCCCACGAGGTACCGTCCGGGAGATTGCAGTCAGGCTCGACCCACATCCCCCCGACCACCGACCAGCGGCCCTCCCTCACTCGGCCGCGGATACGCTCGAAGAGGTCGGGTTGGAGTTCCTCCATCCAGGCGTAGTAGACGGCCGAGCTCTGTGTGTAGGTGAAGTCCGGCCTCTGCTCCATCATCGAGAGGACCGAGCCGAACGTTTTCCGGCAGACCTCCACCGTCTCAGCTTCTCGCCAGAGCCAGGCCGCATCGATGTGCGCGTTTGCATCGAAGACGAGCGTGAATCTCCTGGCGAACTCCTGGATCGGCTGGAGCTCGGGGAGGATCGCATCCACGGAGGCGAAGAACCGATCCGCCTCCCCCTCTCTGAGCGCATCCAGGTCGATCCGGGATGCGAGACTCTGCAGCCGGGCGTTCAGCTGTCTCTTCTCCTCACGGTCCATGCGTGAGTTGTCGATCCCGGGATCGCTTCTCTCCCGCGCGCTGGTCTGGTAGGTGTCGAACCCGAGCAGCTTCTGGGCTACCCGAAGGCTGAGTGAGATACTCTCCACGCGTTCTCGCACTCCGGAGGAGGTTGCGCTCCGGATCTCGGCGCGGAGCAACCGGAGCGGTCCTCCGGTGTTGTGCGCTTTGATGGCAATGTGGAATGTCTGTCCGGGCTCAGCGTCATCGGTGAGCGTATGCTCCGCTGACCAGGGGATCTCTCCCTTCTGCTCTCCGTCCACCCAGAGCTCTCCGTAGTCGTCCACGGAGATCTGGAGCGTCACGGTGCCGGAGACCGGCTCCCCCAGGAGCTTTTCCGGAAATACGATCTGGGTGCGCAGCCAGCAGGAATCGGGGTAGATCGACTCTCCTGCCTGAAGCGTCTCCCAGGCGGAGTCGTCGAAGTCAGGATCGGAAGGAATGCCATCCCGGGGGCGGTAGAGCCTCAGGTCGGGGCTCACCTTCCAGGTGTCAAACGAGACCTTTCCCAGCGAGTCCAGCGCGGCCGTCACTCTATCCACACGGGTTTCGGCGGATGTCAGAGGGGCGAACAGGACCAGGAGTGCTACGGCGGCGATCTGCTTCATCGGCATACTCCACGGCACAATGTCATGGCAGCGCGCGGACCCTCACGCCTTCCTCCACGGAACAGAGGTAGGGAGTGGCGACAGCGCCCGTGCGGGCCGGGTATTCCAGTTCCACTCGTGAGGTCACTTCACTGACCGCGTTCTGTTGAACGAGGCAGAGAACGCACCCTCCGAAGCCGGCCCCGGTCATCCGCGCTCCCACCACACCGTCGCACTCCGCGCAGATGTCGACCAGCGCATCCAGTTCGTCGCAGCTGACTTCGTACTGGTGTCTGAGGCTCATGTGGGACTCGTAGAGGAGTTTCCCCAGCTCCTTCAGGTCCCCGTCCCTGAGGGCGCGCGTTGCCCGGATGACCCGCCGGTTCTCGCTCACCACGTGTCTGGCGCGCTTCTGGAGCGTCTGCGGAAGGAGCTCCCCGTGGCGAGAGAGATCTTCGAGGGTGAGGTCCCGGAGGGCACGGACGTCCGGCAGGATGGTCTGGAGCTCCCTGACGGCCGCGCTGCACTCTTCCCTCCGGGTGTTGTACTCCGAGGAGGAGAGCTTTCGCCGTACCCCGGTGTCGATGATGAGGATGCGGACACCGGCCGGGAAGGGGATATGCTCCGCCTCCAGCGTCCGGCAATCCAACAGGAGTGCCGTCCCGCTCCTGGCGAGCGTCGTGACGTACTGGTCCATGATTCCGCAGAGCACCCCTGCGAACTCGTGCTCGGCCCTCTGACAGAGGTGAACGAGGTCCATTGTGCTCTGCTTCAGGTTGTTGAGTGCCCGCAGAACGTGCGCGGTTGCGACTTCGAGTGCGGCCGAGGAGCTGAGTCCGGCACCGCGTGGTATCGTTCCCTTGATGCAGAGGTTCGTTCCGGAGAGCTCCGCTCCCGATCGCTGGAGCAGGATTGCGATCCCCTTGACGTAATTGGACCAGGCCGGACGCTGCCTCGGGAGGAGATCGTCGACGGGCGCCCTGAAGCTGCTCTGGAGGTTCTGGGAGAACGCGCGCAGCACCCGGTCGCTCCGAGCGGCTGCCGCGACGGCCGTGTATCGATCAACAGCCAGAGGGAGAACGTAGCCCTCGTTGTAGTCTGTATGTTCCCCAATGAGGTTTACGCGTCCGGGCGCAGAGGAGATATGGGTGGGTGGACTGCGGAACCGTTCTTGGAAGAGCCCTATGGTCTGCTCTTCTAGTTGTTCACGAGTGAGGTCCAACTCCGAGCGGGATGTTGTGCGGATCGTACCGTTCACCTATAGGTAATGAGAAATTTCAGGAATTGCAAAGCTGCCGCCTCCCTTCGGGGGTGAACCGAGCTTGACTAACCTGCGTGTCTTGGGTATATTCGTGCTGGACTCTCAAGCGATGATCTCCTGGCGACGTCAACTCCGCGCGTTCCTCCTGGTCTGTATCGTGCCTACCCTTCTGTTTCTGACTCTCTCGATGGTGTTCCCTCTTCCGGAGGTGAAGCCCTACTCGCTCATCGTGGAGGACCGGAACGGCCGGTTCCTCCACGGGTTTCTCTCGTCGGACGGCTTCTGGCGCATCCGGACGCATCCGGAGGAAATCCCCGACAAACTGACGTCGATACTCGTGGAGAGGGAGGACCGCTGGTTCAGATTTCATCCGGGCGTCAACCCGTTTGCCCTCCTGAGGGCGACGGTCCAGAACCTCCGGGCCGGCCGGACTGTCTCCGGCGCCTCGACCATCACCATGCAGATCGCCCGGATGCTGGAGCCGAAGGAGAGGACATACCTGAACAAGCTCGTGGAGATGTTTCGGGCACTCCAGCTCGAGTGGACCTACTCCAAGCGAGAGCTACTGGAGATCTATCTCTCCCTGGTCCCGCTGGGGGGGAACGTCGAGGGGATCGCCTCCGCCTCGCTTCTCTACCATCAGACGCCACCTGAAAGGCTGAACATTGCGCAGCTGCTGGACCTGATCCTGGTTCCGAAGGACCCGAACGGGCTCCGGCCCGACAGGCACCCTGAGAGGTTGCTGCAAGAACGTCGAAGGAGTGCCCTGCGGCTGATCGAGCGGGGGCTCCTCTCGCGCGAGGATTCACTCATCATCTGGAACACTCCCTCTGCCGCTCTGCGAAAGCCGCTCCCCCGCCATGCTCCGCATTTCAGTCTCCGCGTGATGAGGAGGGAGCAGGGGAGGCCGGTTGTCCGCACATCGCTGGATCTTCGGATCCAGCGGGAGGTCGAGACGCTCCTTGCCAACCACCTCCGACCATGGAAACGGCTGGGCGTCTCCAATGGAGCTGTGCTTGTGGTGGAGAACAGCTCCGGGACGATTCTGGCCTACGTCGGCTCAGAGGACTTCAACGACGCGGGAGCGCAGGGTCAGGTGGATGGAGTTCAGGCTTTGCGCTCGCCCGGCTCGACACTGAAGCCGTTTCTCTACGCCCTCCAGATGGAAGGGGGGAGGATGTCACCGAAGACGCGCCTGCTGGACACTCCGTATGATGCGGAGGGATTTCTGGCGGTGAACTACGACGGCAGCTACGCGGGGCTGATCTATGCGGACGAGGCGCTCAGAAGATCTCTCAATGTCCCCCTGATTCGCCTCCTGAAGCAGACGGGGACCTCAGCGTTCGTTGACTTTGCAGTCTCCGCAGGGCTGGCGTCGCTGGGGAGACAACGGCCCGGGCTGGGCCTCTCCCTCATTCTGGGAGGGTGCGGTGTGACGCTGGAGGAGTTGACGGGGGCCTATTCTGCCTTTCCGCGCGCCGGACTCCGCTCCCCTCTCGGATACCTCTCCGATGCGGCCCCCGCTCGCGCGGATGACCGCCTCTTCTCCGAGACGACGGCGTACATGGTGACCGACATCCTCTCGAGCGTCGAGAGGCCTGACCTCCCGAACAACAGCGAGTCGTCCCTGACGCTTCCGTGTGTGGCCTTCAAGACAGGGACGAGCTACGGCAGGAGGGACGCGTGGACGATCGGGTACACCGCGGACCACACGGTGGGCGTCTGGATCGGCAATCCCGACAACACGGGGAACGCCAATATTGTGGGACGAAGGACGGCGGCACCCCTGGCCTTCGACATACTGAACGCTCTCTCCCACGGTCCCGCAAAGGCCATACTCCTCCCTCCCCGGGATCTCGGAGTTCGGCTGGTCTGCGCCAGCAGCGGACAACTCCCCACGCCCTGTTGCGAGCAGCTCATAGAGGATTACTACGATCTCTCCCGGCCCGGCACGCAGTCCTGCTCTGTCTGCAAGGAGTACATGGTGTCGCCGGATCGTGCGCGTGCCTACTGCTCCAGTTGCCTCGGCGCGAGACCATACGAGGTGGTAGCCTACAGGGATTTCCATCCCGAGCTGCTGGATTTCTGGAGATCGACGGGGGTGGAGTTTGCCTCTCCTCCCCCTCACGCCCACTTCTGCACCAGGGTGTTTCAGGGAACGGGTCCTGTCATCCAGAGTCCCTCGGACGGCATGACCTACTATCTGCTCGGAGACGACCAGCAGCTCTTTCTGAAGGCCAGCTCACACCTGGAGGTGCGGGAACATGCCTGGTACATCGGCGATCGCTATCTGGGTCGCCGGAAGGCGGGGGAGAAGCTCTTCGCGAAGATCGGTGAGGGGGACCACACGCTGAGCTGCATGGATGACAGGGGCCGCGTCTCCACCGTCCGTTTCAAGGTCAGACGTCTGCTCTGATCCCGTATGCCGATGATGAACCACTACTCGAGGCGACATCGATGACCACGCGCGCAAGCTTCTTCCCCGCGATCTGCTCAGCGTTCTTTCTCCTCTCGTGTGCCGCGCCGGATGCTGAGACGCTGCGCATCGTCTCGGAGCTCCCGGCCGGAGAGGTCCCGCGGGATCAGGCCTTCGTCATTGAGTTCTCCCGTGGCGTGGTGCCTCAGGACACGGTCAACAGGTGGACGAACACACCGTTTCTGGAGTTCGCACCGGCCATTCCGGGAAAATTCATCTGGCAGGATACATCGCGTCTGGTCTTCAGTCCAGACGGCCCCCTGGCCGGGGACAGGGAATTCACCGGGACGCTGAACACCAGGCTGCTGGCTCAACTGGCGGGCGCGACCTCGTTCGAGGGGGAGAGCCGCTTTGCCTTTTCCACCGAGAGGTTCCTTCTCCGACGGGCGGAGTTCTTCTACGACAGGATCGGTGAAGAGCGGAAGGTGGGGATCAAAGCCAATCTGGAATTCACCTACGCTGTCCGGCCGGAAGATCTGCCGACATACCTCAAGGTGACCGTGGACGGGGAGGCGCAGCCTGTGGGACGGATCCTGACCAGGGAGGAGAGCAGGGTTATCGCGCTGGAGATCGGAGAGGTGAGGCGTCTGGAGAAGGAGCGGGAGATTGCGGTGGATGTCGCCGAGGGTCTGGTCTCGCCCGAGACGGAGACACGTATCAAGAGAGACCGCCCGCTCGTCTACACCCTCCCGCCCCTTGCGGAGTTGAGGATATACGGACACGAGGTCGGATTCGACGGGACAACCAGCTGGATACGGATACGGACGTCGCAAGAGGTCGACCCTTCCTCTGTGAAACCATCGCTGACGATCGAACCCCTCCGCCAGTTTACCGTCCAGACGCAATCGGACGGGTTCGCCATCAGGGGAGGGTTCGAGCCCGGGACGACATTCCGGTTGCGTCTGAAGAGGGGTATGCTGAGCGTTCTCGGGGGAAAGCTGCAGAACGACTACGAAGCCGAGATCGTCATCGGGAATGTCCAGCCCTCCTTCCGGTTTGCTTCCCCCTTCGGGCAGTACATGCTCCTGGGTGGAGAACGGGCGATCGAGGTGAAGACGGTGAACCTCTCCGAGCTCACCGTCCGGGTGAGCCAGGTGTTTCAGAACAACCTGGTCTTCTTCCTGGACGGGGGGAGGTACTACGACTACTACTGGGAGCCGTGGGCCGGAGAGGAGTCTTCCCCCAGACGGAAATACCGGTATGTCGTGGGGAACTACGGACGTCAGCTCAGCTACGATACCATCGCCGTTGCCGCCGAGGCGAACAGAGAGGTCACGACACGTCTGGAGCTCAACCCGTATCTCCAGACGGCCTACAAGGGCTTCCTGGTGGTCGAGATCGCGAACCCTGCGCAGGCCTGGCGGTCCACCTCCCAGCTTGTTGTGCTCTCCAACCTGGGTCTCATCCTCAAGAAGGGGAGGGATGATCTGGTGGTCTTCGCGGTCAACCTCCTGACCGGCGATCCGGTCCCCGGCGCAACCGTGCAGCTCCTCTCCACAAACAACCAGGTGATCGGCTCCGGGACCACAGAGGCTGACGGCGTTGCCAGATTCTCAGACGTATCACGGGACGATCTTCCGCTCAAGCTCGTCACGGCAGAGAAGGGCGATGATTTCACCTTCCTCAACCTCGCGGATCACCGTGTCGAGACCTCCCGGTTCGATGTCTCGGGGAGGAGGGAATCCCCCGGTCTCTACGACGCCTTTCTCTATGGGGACAGGAACATCTACCGCCCGGGGGAGAAGATCATCTTCTCGGGGGTAGTCCGGGATCTGGACTCTCCCGTTCCGGAGCTGATGCCGGTGAAGGTCAGAGTCTTCAATCCGCAGGGGAAGATGGTGGAGGAGCAGCAACATCTCCTGAACGACCAAGGATCCTTCGAGACCTCCTTCCCGACGCAGCCGACCGCCCTCACCGGCGAGTACAGGTTCAACCTCGTGACAGGTGCAAACCAATTTCTGGCGACCTACAGAGTGAGCCTGGAGGATTTCGTTCCGGATCGCCTCAGGGTGAGGCTCACGCCGTCGACGGAGGTCGCCCGGCCGGGCGATACGTTGCGCTACGAATTGCTTGCGCTCAATTTCTTCGGCCCGCCGGCCGCCGGCCGAACATGGGAGTTTGAGGGTTCATTTGTCGTCCTCCCCTACAGATCCGGCCGCTTTCCGGACTTCCGCTTCCAGGATGACGGGGCCAGGGACTTTGCGGGAACACCCCAGGTCTTCTCCGGAGAAACCGACGAGGACGGGAGGGCCTCTCTAGCATTCCAGCTCCCCGGAGATCTGACCTCCTCCGGCCTGCTCCGCGCAAGAGGGCGGGTTGCGGTCTTCGATGAATCGGGCCGGCCCGTCTATCAGATTGCCAGGACCACGGTCTTCCCCCGGGACTACTTGATCGGCCTCCGGTATCGTGGCTCCTCCTACGTGGCTCCGGGGAGCCGCCAGAAGGTAGACATCGTTGCCGTGGACAGGGAGGACAATCCGATCCCGGGCCTCAGAGCGAAGATCGATCTCCTCAGGTACGAATGGCACTCGGTACTCCGCCAGCACGGCGGGACAGGAACACTCCGGTACGTCTCCGAGAAACGTGAGATTCTCATCCGGAGCGACGCTGTCACGCTGACGGAACAACCGCTGGAGTACGTCTATTCGGTTCCCCGCTCGGGTGAGTATTCGCTCCGCGTGTCAAAGGAAGGGAAGGCGGGGTACAATCAGCTCACATTCTACTCCTACCGCTGGGGGACGACAGACATGACCTCATTTGCGGTGGACCCGGAAGCGCGCGTGGAGGTGGTTCCGGACCGGGAGACCTACAGACCGGGTGACAGGGCCAGGATCCTCTTTCAAACCCCCTTCAATGGGAGGATGCTGGTCACCGTGGAGCGGAATGGGGTCTACTCGTACCGGTACCTGGATGTCGTGGACAATGCGGCCTCGCTGGAGATCTCCGTCACAGAGGAGTTCTTGCCGACCGTCTATATCGGCGCGGTACTCTTCCGGAACATTGGGGAGAGCGACATCCCCCTGATGGCGGGGCACGGGTTCGCGCCGCTCTCCGTGGAGAGAGCCTCGAACCGGCTGGATGTCGCCATCAGAGCGCCGCGGAAGATACGCCCGAACACCAGACAGAAGGTGACCGTCTCGGTGGGAAATGAACGAAACGTCTGTGTCACGCTGGCTGCCGTGGACGAGGGGATATGCCAGGTGAAGAACTACGAGACGCCTGACCCCTATAATCATTTCTATGCCCGCAGGGCACTCGAGACAGAGACCTTTGACTATTTACGGGATCTCATTCCGGAGAC
>Ga0209536_100001878_pt1 | contig 34450 bp, 30 predicted proteins | sample DeeMarSeWOR28_12_FD_187461 | JGI IMG/M metagenome (GOLD analysis project Ga0209536, IMG submission 187461) | Marine sediment microbial communities from White Oak River estuary, North Carolina - WOR-2-8_12 (SPAdes) (version 2) | ecosystem: Environmental > Aquatic > Marine > Intertidal zone >...
TGATTTTGCGTTGATTTGCGGCGTTAGCCTCGGTATCCTTGCGCGCCATTTCGGGCCCCTCAGGTAGATTCAAATGCGCAATTTCCTCGTTGCTGGAAACTGGAAAATGCACGGCGACGAAGCGAGTAACCGTGAACTCGTCGCGGGGATCATCGAGGGTGCGCCGAATGCGGAGAATGTCAGCCTGCTGGTGTGCCCGCCGTATCCGTACCTGGCGTCGGTGGCGGACCAGCTGCAGGGTTCGGCTGTCGAACTCGGGGCCCAGAACGTTGCGGAGCACGAATCGGGCGCCTATACCGGCGAAGTGGCCCCGGCCATGTTGTCCGACGTGGGTTGCCGCTACGTGATCGTGGGGCACTCCGAGCGGCGCACGCTGTACGGCGAGACCAGCGTCCAGGTAGCCGCGAAAATGGCCGCAGCGCTGGAAGCGGGCCTGATTCCGATCCTGTGTATCGGCGAGACGCTCGAAGAGCGCGAGTCGGGTACTACCGAGAAGGTCGTGGGCGAGCAGCTGGCGGCAGCGGTGGAACGCAACGGCATAGCCGCATTTGCGTCGTCCGTCATAGCGTACGAGCCGGTCTGGGCGATCGGCACCGGGATGACGGCGACGCCGGAGCAGGCCCAGGATGTGCACCGCTACATTCGCTCGGTCCTGGCGGAACATGACGCGTCGGTCGCCGACAGAGTGCAGATACTGTACGGCGGCAGCGTGAAAGGGGACAATGCGGCAGGTCTTTTCGGCATGCCCGACATCGACGGCGGGCTGATCGGCGGCGCTTCGCTGAAGCCCGCGGACTTCCTGGCCATTGCCAGGGCCGCAACGGAACAGAGGAAACAATGACGACTATGCAACAGGTTGTGCTCATTGGGCACACGCTCATAGCGATCCTGATTATCGTGCTCGTGCTCCTGCAGCGCGGCAAAGGTGCGGATGCCGGTGCCGGATTCGGTGCGGGCGCGTCCGGCACGGTGTTCGGCGCGCGGGGCTCATCGAGCTTCTTTTCGCGCGCCACGGGGATTCTCGCTGCCGCCTTCTTCGCGAGCAGCCTGACGCTCGCCTACCTCAGCAGCCAGCGTACGACGGGGCCGACGAGCCTGCTGGACGATGCGCCGGCCGTCGAGCAGGAGGCCGAGGCCGTGCCGCTCGAGGAAGGTGAAGTAGAAGTTCCGCTCCCGGGCTCGGCAGTTGAGCAGCCGGCCGAAGAGGAAATCGGCGCGTTGCCCTCGCTCGACGAGGAATCGGACGCCGGGGATGCGCCGGCCGAAGAAGACGCTGGCACGGAGTGAACTGACTCACAGACACTGCTCTGGTGGTGGAATTGGTAGACACGCTGTCTTGAGGGGGCAGTGGCGCAAGCCGTGCGAGTTCGAGTCTCGCCCAGAGCACCATCTCTTTTGTCGTATTTCAGCACCCGGAATGCCGACAGGGCCTGTTCAACGCGCGCCGCGCTGATACAATGGCGCGCTTGTGAAGCGAGCCAACGCCCGTTCAGGTCACGGTCCAGAATGTTACAAGAATACATACCCGTACTGATCTTCCTCGGCGTCGCAGCGGCCCTGGGCGGCGTGCTGCTGGGGCTCGGCTTCCTTATCGGCAAGGGTCGCAAGGACGAGGAGAAGCTGTCGCCCTACGAATGCGGGTTCGAGGCCTTCGACGACTCGCGAATGAAGTTCGACGTTCGCTATTACCTCGTCGCCATCCTGTTCATCATTTTCGATCTCGAGATCGCATTCCTGTTTCCGTGGGCCGTGTCCCTCGACACCGTCGGCCGTTTCGGCATTGCCGCGATGGGCATATTCCTGGCCGTTCTCGTCGTCGGTTTCATATACGAGTGGAAGAAGGGGGCGCTCGAATGGGATTAGCGCAGGAAACCCTGCCGCAGGATTCGGGAGGCGAGGCCGCTGCCGCGTCGGCAGGCGACAGTCTCCAGCAGAAAGGTTTCGTCGTCACCAGCGTCGATACCGTGATGAACTGGGCACGCACCGGCTCTCTGTGGCCAATGACGTTCGGCCTGGCCTGTTGCGCGGTCGAAATGATGCAGGCCGGAGCCGCCCGCTACGATCTCGATCGTTTCGGCATCATTTTCCGGCCCAGCCCCCGGCAGTCGGACTGCATGATTGTCGCCGGTACGCTCACCAACAAGATGGCGCCGGCCCTGCGCAAGGTCTATGACCAGATGCCGGAGCCGCGCTGGGTCGTCTCCATGGGTTCCTGTGCCAACGGCGGCGGGTACTACCATTATTCCTATTCGGTTGTAAGGGGTTGCGACCGGATCGTTCCCGTGGACGTATACGTTCCGGGATGTCCTCCGACAGCGGAGGCTCTCATTTACGGGCTCATTCAACTGCAGAACAAGATTCGCCGCACCAGCACGATAGCCAGGCGATAAAAAAACAGGCATGACTGATCGTTTCGAGACATTGGCTGCTCGTATCGACGAGCGCTTCGGTGAGCAAATGCTCCGCGTCGGGTCCCGTTGCGGTGAGCTGACCTACGAGGTCGACAAGGATCACCTGGTCGAGGTGGCCACGGCACTGCGCGGCGAGATCGGCTTCGAGATGCTGGTCGACGTCTGCGGTGTGGACTACCTGACCTACGGCAGCGACGAATGGCGCACGCAGAGCGCCACCGAGACGGGTTTCAGTCGCGGTGTCGATCGCGAGCCCGTCATCCTCGACGAGGCGGACGAATTCGATCCGAGGCGCTTCGCGGTCGTTTACCACCTGCTGTCACTGCAGCAGAACGTGCGGATGAGGCTCCGGGTTTACACCGGCACCAGTAATCCACCGATCGTCCATTCCGTCGTCGACATCTGGAACTCGGCTAACTGGTTCGAACGCGAAGCCTTTGATCTCTACGGCATCCTGTTCGAGGGCCACCCCGATCTGCGGCGCATATTGACCGACTACGGCTTCATCGGCCATCCGTTCCGGAAGGATTTCCCGCTGATCGGCAATGTCGAGGTGAGCTACGACGAGGAAAAAGGCAGGGTGGCCTACCAGCCGGTCAGCATTGAGCCGCGTACGCTGGTTCCGCGCGTCATTCGCGACGATAACCGCTACTCGGAGGACCTGAAGGACAAGGCGGATGGCTGAGATCCAGAGTTACACGATGAACTTCGGGCCGCAGCACCCGGCCGCGCACGGCGTATTGCGGCTGGTGCTCGAACTCGAGGGCGAGGTCATCCAGAAGGCGGATCCCCACGTCGGGCTGCTGCATCGTGCCACCGAGAAGCTTGCCGAATCGAAACCATTCAGCCAGAGCATCGGTTACATGGATCGGCTCGACTACGTTTCGATGATGTGCAACGAACACGGCTACGTTCTTGCCATCGAGAAATTGCTCGGCATCGAGGTGCCGATACGCGCGCAATATATAAGAGTGATGTTCGACGAGATTACGCGCATCCTCAATCACCTCATGTGGCTGGGTGCGCACGGGCTCGATATCGGCGCCATGACCATGTTCCTGTATTGCTTCCGCGAGCGCGAAGACCTGATGGATCTTTACGAAGCGGTCTCCGGCACGCGCATGCACGCGACGTACTACCGTCCGGGCGGCGTCTACCGGGACCTGCCGGAGACGATGCCGAAATACCAGGAATCGAAGTTTCGCAGCAAGAAGGAAGTCGACCGGATGAATGCGGACCGGGAGGGCTCCCTGCTCGATTTCGTCGAGGCATTCACGGACAAGTTCCCGGGTTGCGTCGCCGAGTACGAGACCCTGCTGACCGATAACCGTATCTGGAAGCAGAGAACGGTGAACATCGGTGTCGTGACGCCTGAACGCGCGATGCAGCTTGGTTTCAGCGGGCCAATGCTGCGCGGTTCGGGTGTGGAGTGGGACCTGCGCAAGAAGCAACCCTACGAAGTTTACGACCAGCTCGACTTCGACATTCCCGTCGGCGTGAACGGCGACTGCTACGACCGCTATCTCGTACGCGTCGAGGAGCTGCGCCAGTCGAACCGCATCATCAGGCAGTGTGTCGACTGGCTGCGCGATAACCCCGGCCCGGTCATGATCGATGACCGCAAGGTCGTGGCGCCGAAGCGTGTCGAGATGAAGGACGACATGGAATCGCTGATCCACCACTTCAAGCTGTTCACGGAAGGCTACTGTGTGCCCGAGGGAGAGGCCTACGCCGCGGTGGAGCATCCCAAGGGTGAGTTCGGCGTTTATGTCATTTCCGATGGCGCAAACAAACCTTACCGCGTGAAAATCCGTGCCCCGGGTTTTGCACACCTGTCGGCAATGTCCGAGATGGTCGAAGGCCACATGCTTGCCGACGTCGTGGCAGTGATCGGCACGCAGGACATCGTATTTGGCGAGGTGGACCGATGAGCAGCGATTCGCTTCTCTCCGAGCACGTCCGCGAGGAGATCGAGCACTGGAAAGCGCGGTTTCCTGAAGACCGGCAGCGCTCCGCCGTGATCGGCGCGCTGCATGCAGTGCAGCACGAGAACGACGGCTACCTGACACCCGAACTGATGGACGCCGTCGCCGAGTACCTCGAGCTGCCGAACATCCAGGTTTACGAGGTGGCGACGTTCTACTCGATGTTCCAGACGAAGCCGGTCGGGCGCAACAACGTCGCCATCTGCACCAACGTTTCCTGCATGTTGCGCGGTGCAGAAGAGATCGTCGAGCACGTCGAGAACAAGCTCGGTGTCAGGCTGGGCGAGAGCACCGAGGACGGCCGCATCTACCTCAAGCGCGAGGAAGAGTGCCTGGCCGCCTGTTGCGGTGCTCCGATGATGATGGTCAACCACGAGTATTACGAAAACCTGACAAAAGAGCAGGTCGACGACATCCTGGACGGGCTCGATTGATGACCTACGAACAGAATCTCGTCTGTTTCACCACGCTCGGCGAAGAGGAGTCCTGGGCACTCGCGACCTACGAGAAACACGGGGGCTACGAGGCGTGGCGCAGTATCCTCAAGGGCGAAATGTCACCCGAGGACGTCATCGATACCGTTAAGGCGTCCGGACTCCGCGGCCGCGGCGGCGCGGGTTTTCCGACGGGGCTGAAGTGGAGCTTCATGCCCAAGGGCTATGAAGGGCAGAAGTACCTGGTCTGCAACTCGGATGAGAGCGAGCCGGGAACCTGCCACGACCGCGAGGTCCTGCGTTACAACCCGCATGCGCTGGTCGAGGGCATGGCGATCGCGGGCTACGCGATGGGCGCCACGGTGGGCTACAACTACATTCGCGGCGAGTTCATGGAGGAACCGGTGCCGCGCTTCGAGGCTGCCGTCAAGGAAGCGTACGAGGCCGGCCTGCTGGGCAGGAACATCGGCGGTTCCGGCATCGACTTCGACCTGTACACGTTCGTTGGCGCCGGCGCTTACATCTGTGGCGAGGAAACGGCACTCCTCGAGTCGCTCGAGGGCAAGCAGGGCAAGCCACGCTTCAAGCCGCCGTTTCCGGCGAACTACGGCCTGTACGGCAAGCCGACCACGATCAACAACACGCAGAGCCTTGCGAGCGTGCCGGCGATCATGCGCAACGGCGCCGCCTGGTTCGCCGGGCTCGGGCCAGAGGGTTCCGGCGGCACGGCACTGTTCTCCGTTTCCGGACATGTCGAGAAGCCGGGTAACTACGAGTTGCCCATGGGTATCCCGTTCAAGGATCTGCTCGACATCGCCGGCGGCGTGCTGGGCGGCCGCAAGCTGAAGGCCGTGATTCCCGGCGGCTCGTCCGTGCCGGTAATGCCGGGCGAGATCATCATGAACTGCACGATGGACTACAACTCGCTCTCCGAGGCCGGTTCGTCCTTCGGTACCGGAGCGGTCATGGTCATGGACGAGACCACCTGCATGGTCAAGGTGCTGCGGCGAATCTCGCGCTTCTACATGGCGGAGTCCTGCGGCCAGTGCACGCCGTGCCGGGAGGGTACGGGCTGGCTGTATCGCATGCTCACGCGCATCGTTGAGGGCCGCGGGGAGGAGGAAGACCTCGACAAGCTGCTGGACGTTGCCAACAAGATCGAGGGCCATACGATCTGCGCGCTGGGCGATGCCGCGGCGTGGCCCGTGCAGAGCTTCCTCAAGCATTACCGCCACGAATTCGAGTACATGGTTCGTAACCAGGGGCGGAGCATCGTCGATGCGGCGCCGGGAGAGGCTGCCTGACGATGAGCGATGACGTCGTAAACATCGAAGTCGACGGCAAGCCGGTCGAGGCGCGCAGGGGCCAGATGATCATCGAGGCCACCGACGCGATCGGCACCTATATCCCGCGGTTCTGTTATCACGAGAAGCTGAGCATCGCGGCCAACTGCCGCATGTGCCTCGTGGAGGTGGAGAAGGCGCCCAAGCCGTTGCCGGCCTGCGCGACGCCGATTACCGAAGGCATGAAAGTCTTCACGCGATCGCCATACGCCATTGCCGCCCAGAAAGCGACAATGGAGTTCCTGCTGATCAACCATCCGCTCGATTGCCCGATATGTGATCAGGGCGGCGAGTGCGAACTGCAGGACCTGGCTGTCGGCTACGGGCGGGACGTGTCCCGCTACAACGACGGCAAGCGGGTCGTCAAAGACAAGAATATCGGTCCGCTCGTGTCCACCGACATGACGCGCTGTATCCACTGCACGCGCTGCGTCCGTTTCGGCCAGGAGATTGCCGGTATCCCGCAGCTCGGCACGACCGAGCGCGGCGAGAACATGAAGATCGGCACCTATATCGAGCAGAGCGTCGATCACGAGCTGTCCGGCAACATCATCGACCTGTGCCCGGTCGGCGCGCTGAATAACAAGCCGTATCGCTACAGTGCGCGCGCCTGGGAAATGACCCAGAAAGCGACCGTATCGCCGCACGACTGCGTTGGTTCGAACATGTACGCACACGTGCTGCGCGGTACGGTGAAGCGCATCGTCCCGCGCGAGAACGAGAGCATCAACGAGACCTGGCTCGCGGACCGTGATCGCTTCAGCTACGAGGCTATTTACAGCGACGACCGCCTGCAGACGCCGAAGATCAAGCACGCCGGCGAATGGCGCGATATCGACTGGGAAGAGGCGCTGGCGACCGTGGCCGAGGCGATTCGCAAGGCGGCGGCTGACAAGGTCGGCATACTCGCGTCGCCCTGGGTTACCGCCGAGGAAGCCCACCTGCTGTCGGGGATTGCGTCCTACGTCGGCACCAGCAACATCGATTACCGCATCCGGCAGCGCGATTTCTCGGACCAGGGCAACGATCCTCTGTATCCCTGGCTCGGCTGCGAGATTGCCGAGGTCGAGGAGCAGAACGCCATCCTCCTGGTGGGCAGCAACATTCGGCATGAGGCGCCGATACTGGCCCATCGCGTACGCAAAGCGGCGCTTGCCGGTGCCCGGGTCAGCTTCGTCAACAGCGGCGAGAATGAGTATTTCTTCGACGTGGCGAACAGCCTGTCCGGCGACGGTCTCGTCGCGATGCTTGCCGGTGTCGCTGTGGCCGCCTGCGGCAAGGCCCTGCCGGACAACGTGGCGGCTCTTTGTGACGGCGTTGAAGCCAGTGCCGATCAGCAGAAGATCGCCGAGTCGCTCAAGGCGGCTGACAAGGCCCTGGTGCTGCTTGGCAACATCGCCGGGCGCCATCGCGCGATGTCGGCCGTGCGCGCACTTGGGGCGGTGATCGCGAACGCCACCGGGGCCACTTTCGGGAGCTTGTCCGAGGGACCGAACTCGGCGGGAGCGGCGCTGGCCGGAGTATTGCCGCACCGCGGACTCGGTGGGGTGGAGCGTGCGGAACCGGGACTGCATGCAGGCGAGATGCCGGGCGCGGACCTCGATGTCCTGATGCTGGTCAACGTCGAGCCCGACGCCGACATCCTGGCAACGGACGATGCGGTTTCGAAGATCGGCTCACAGAACTTTACGGTGGCACTGACCCCGTTCGTTTCGGAGGCGTTGCTCGAGGCGGCCGACCTCCTGCTGCCGGTTGGCACATTCGCCGAATCGTCCGGCACATTCGTGAACGCGGCCGGAACCTGGCAAAGCTTCCCCGGCATCGCGAACCCGGTCGGCGAAGCGCGTCCCGCCTGGAAAGTGCTGCGCGTGATCGGCAATCTGCTGGATGCGCCCGGTTTCGAATATGTGAGCAGCGAAGATGTGCTCGCAGAGCTCCGTGAACAGCTAGGCCAGGTGGGTCCCGCCAAAGCCTATGCCGGCACCACGTCGATTGCGCGCCCGAACGGCGCGGATGCACCATCGGATGACGTCGATATCCCGATTTACTCGATCGACCCGGTGGTTCGGCGTGCGCGGGCATTGCAGCTCACCGAGGCAGCGAGACGCGCGCGCGGGGAGGGCGAGGAGCAATGACCGGGCTCATCCCGCAATTTCTCGTCGATAGCTGGAACTCGCTGCCGCCGATGGCGCAGTACGTGATGCTGTCGAGTCTCAAGATCCTGGTCGTATTGATAGGCGTCATCCTGGTCGTTGCCTACTCGACGTATTTCGAGCGCAAGGTAATCGGGGGAATGCAGGCGCGCGTCGGCCCTAACCGGGTCGGTCCTTTCGGGCTGCTGCAGCCCTTTGCAGACGTCTTCAAGCTGCTATTCAAGGAAGTGATCATTCCGTCGGAGTCGAACCGCTTCCTGTTCATAATCGCGCCGCTCCTGTCGCTGATACCCGCACTGGCGACCTGGGCAGTGATCCCGATGAACGACACCTTCGTCATCGCGGATATCAACGCCGGGCTCCTGTACGTGCTCGCGCTGACCTCGGTCGGGGTTTACGGCGTCATACTCGCAGGCTGGGCCACGAATTCGAAGTACGCGTTCCTCGGCGCCATGAGGTCGGCGGCGCAGATCGTCGCCTACGAGATCGCCATGGGCTTCGCGCTGGTCGGCGTTCTTATGGCCGGCGGCAGCCTGAATCTCGGTGACATCGTGGAAGCGCAGTCCGGCGGCGTTTCGAACTGGTTCCTTGTGCCGCTGTTCCCGCTGTTCCTCGTGTACTGGATATCAGGCGTGGCGGAAACGAATCGTGCGCCATTCGACGTCGCCGAAGGCGAGTCGGAGATCGTGGCCGGCTTCCACGTCGAGTATTCGGGCGTTGCGTTTGCGCTCTTTTTCCTCGCCGAGTATGCCAACATGGTGCTGATCGCGGCGCTGACGTCGATCTTTTTCTTCGGCGGCTGGGCGTCGCCGTTCGAAGGCTGGACCTTCCTCGGTGATTCGTTCCTGAGAGAGGGCAGCTTCTTCTGGCTGTTCGCCAAGATCTGCCTGTTCATGTACACATTCTTCTGGTTGCGAGCGACGTTTCCACGCTATCGCTACGACCAGATCATGCGGCTCGGGTGGAAGGTGTTTATCCCCGTGACGATCGTGTGGATCGCGGTCGAAGGCGTGATGGCCTGGATGAAAGTCGGGCCCTGGTCGGGGCTGGCAGGTTGAACGGGAGCAGCGCGCTATGAATCGAGCAATCAGCTACGTCAAGACCTTCGCGCTGTGGGAGTTGCTGCGCGGCCTGTCGGTTACGCTTCGCAACTTCTTCAGGAAGAGCGTGACGCTTTCCTATCCCGAGGAGAAGACGCCGCAGTCGCACCGCTTCCGCGGGCTGCACGCGTTGCGCCGTTACCCGAACGGCGAGGAACGCTGCATCGCCTGCAAGCTCTGCGAAGCCGTGTGCCCGGCGCTGGCGATCACTATCGAGTCCGACGTCAGCGACGACGGGACGCGGCGCACGACGCGCTATGACATCGACCTGTTCAAGTGCATCTACTGCGGTTTCTGCGAAGAAGCATGCCCTGTGGACGCGATCGTCGAGACGCGCATTCACGAGTACCACATGGAGGAGCCCGGACAGAACATCATGACCAAGGACAAGCTGCTCGCGGTCGGCGATAAGTACGACGCCATGATCTCGGCGGATAAAGCGGCGGATGCTCCGTACCGGTAGGACGAACGATGATATTCGAGGCCATGCTGTTCTATCTCTTTGCCGCGGTGATGATCGGCGCCGCGCTGGGCGTCGTGTTCGCGAAGAACCCGGTGCACTCGGTGATGTTCCTGGTGCTGACCTTCTTCAACAGCGCGATCCTGTGGCTCATGGCAGAAGCCGAGTTCCTCGCCATCGTGCTGGTCCTGGTCTACGTCGGTGCGGTCATGGTGCTGTTCCTGTTCGTGATCATGATGCTCGAGGTCAATGTCGAGGCCGTAAAGCGCGGGCTGACACGTTACGCGCCGCTCGCGATCGTCATCGCGCTGATCATGGTCATAGAACTCGTCCAGCTCATCTGGCTTCGTAGCCGGGACGTACAGGTGTCTTCGTCGTTCGCGCCGAATCCAGAAGGCTACGACAACACCAAGGCGCTCGGTGCCGTGCTCTATACCGAGCACGTGTATGCGTTCGAAATCGCCGCGGTCATCCTGCTGCTCGCCATAGTCGCGGCAATTACGCTGACGATGCGCAAGCGGCCGGGTCTCAAGGTGCAGGACGTCGGCAAGCAGGTCGCCGTTCGCGCGAAAGACCGTATCCGCATCGTCAAGATGGACGCGGAGAAGAAGCAGTGATCGGGCTGCAGCATTACCTGACACTGTCCGCGATGCTTTTCGTGCTGAGCATCGCCGGCATCATCGTCAACCGCCGCAACCTGATTCTGCTGCTAATGTGCATCGAGCTGATGCTGCTCGCAGTGAACTTCAACTTCATCGCGTTCTCGCGCTACCTGGGTGACGAGACGGGGCAGGTGTTCGTGTTTTTCATCCTGACCGTGGCGGCGGCGGAGGCGGCCATTGGTCTGGCAATCCTCGTGGTGCTGTTCCGTACGCGGCGTTCGATCAACGTGCAGGAACTGAACAGGATGAAGGGCTAGCGGCGGATGTACTCCTACTACCTGACAATCGTGCTTGCACCGCTGTTCGCGGCGATCGTCGCCGGCCTGTTCGGCCACAAGATCGGCCGCAAGGGCGCGCATTCGATCACGATCGGCGCAGTGGGCCTGTCCTGCGTGCTGTCCTTCTACGTGCTCTACCAGATGTACTGGGGTGGCGCCGAACCCGAGAACATCAGCGTATATACCTGGGCGGTAAGCGACGGGTTACGCATGGAGGTCGGTTTTCTCGTCGACCGGCTCACGGTCCTGATGATGTCCGTTGTGACCTTCGTGTCGCTGATGGTGCACGTCTACACGATTGGCTACATGCATGACGACCCGGGTTACCAGCGCTTTTTCAGCTACATCTCGTTGTTCACGTTCTCGATGCTTATGCTCGTCATGTCGAACAACTTCCTGCAGCTGTTCTTCGGATGGGAGGCGGTCGGACTCGTTTCGTACCTGCTGATCGGCTTCTGGTTCAAGCGCGAGACGGCTATCTTCGCGAACCTCAAGGCGTTCCTGGTCAATCGCGTCGGTGATTTCGGTTTCATCCTCGGTATAGCCGCTATCGTAATGTTCACGGGGTCGCTCGACTATGCGACCGTGTTTGGCCAGGCAGAGGCTGTCGCAGGGCAGAGCGTGGAAGTTTTCCCGGGCAGCCCGTGGAACGCGATGACGCTGATCTGCATCCTGCTGTTCATCGGCGCGATGGGTAAGTCGGCGCAGGCACCGCTGCACGTCTGGCTGCCGGATTCGATGGAAGGCCCGACGCCTATTTCTGCGTTGATCCATGCTGCAACGATGGTAACGGCCGGCATCTTCATGGTGGCGCGTATGTCGCCGCTGTATGAATTCTCGACGACCGCGCTTGCCATTGTCATCGTCATTGGTGCGATCACGGCGTTCTTCATGGGCCTTCTCGGCATCGTGCAGAACGACATCAAGCGCGTCGTGGCCTATTCGACGCTCTCGCAGCTCGGTTACATGACCGTGGCACTGGGCGCCTCCGCCTACGGTGCGGCGATCTTCCACCTGATGACGCACGCCTTTTTCAAGGCGCTGCTGTTCCTCGCTGCCGGTTCAGTCATCATCGCGATGCATCACGAGCAGGATATCCGCAAGATGGGCGGAATCCGCAAGTACATGCCTGTCACCTACTGGACGTCGTTAATCGGTTCCCTTGCGCTCATCGGTTTCCCGGGAACCGCGGGCTTTTTCTCCAAGGACCTGCTGATCGAGGCTGTCAGGGAATCGCACTGGCATGGCGAGGGCGCCGTGTACTGGATCGCCTACCTCAGCGTGTTGCTCGGGGTATTCGTCACGGCCCTGTACTCCTTCCGCATGTTCTTCCTGGTGTTCCACGGCGAGGAGCGCATGGACAAGGAAACGAAATCGCACCTGCACGAGACGCCCTGGGTCGTGACCCTGCCGCTCGTCATGCTCGCGATACCGTCGCTCGTTATCGGCTGGTTCACGGTCGAGCCGGTGCTGTTCGGCGGCTTTTTCGGCGATGCCATCGTCGTCGACGAGGGCCGCGACGTCCTCGCGCGCATGGGCGAGCACTGGCACGGCCCGATGGCGCTGCTCACGCACGCGTGGCAGACGCCGGTGTTCTGGCTCGCGATCGCGGGTCTCGTGACGGCCTGGTTCCTGTACCTGAAACGGCCGGACCTGCCGGCGACGATCAAGGCAAAGCTTGAAGGCCTGTATAACCTGCTGGATCGCAAATACTACTTTGACGACCTGTACATCAAGGGCTTTGCAGCCTGGGGCCGCAAGTTCGGCACCGCACTCTGGAAGTGGGGAGACGAATTCCTGATTGACGGCTTGTTTGTCAACGGCACGGCAAATTCCGTGGCCAGGCTGGCAGGCGTGATGCGCCAGCTGCAGAGCGGCTATCTCTATACCTACGCTTTCGCGATGATCATCGGCCTCACGATGTTCCTCGGCTGGCTGATCTGGTTCCGCTAGGGCAGGGCATCCGGCGATGGTAGACAACCTTCTCAGCATACTGATCTGGCTGCCCGTAGCGGGCGGGGTCGTCGTTCTCGCCATGGGCGACGACAACGATGCCGCATCCGCGCGCGCGAATGCGATGCGCTGGACGGCGCTGGCCGTATCCGTGCTGACGTTCGTCCTCAGCATCGGCCTGTACACGGGTTTCGACAAGACGACGGCAGCCATGCAGTTCGTGGAACGTGCGCCGTGGATCGATGCCATCGATGTCTGGTACTACCTCGGCGCAGACGGGCTCTCGGCGCCGCTGATCCTGCTCACGACATTCATCACGCCGCTGGTCGTGATCGCCGGCTGGGACGTCATAAAGACACGCCCGGCACAATATTTCGCCGCGTTCCTGATCCTCGAGGGCCTCATGAACGGCGTGTTCTCGGCACTCGACGGACTGCTGTTCTACGTGTTCTGGGAAGCGATGCTGGTGCCGATGTTCCTGATCATCGGCGTGTGGGGCGGCGAGCGGCGCGTCTACGCGACGCTGAAGTTCTTCCTCTACACATTCCTCGGCTCGGTGCTGATGCTGGTCGCGTTCATCTACCTGTATCGCCTGACCGGCAGCTTCGACATGGCCGGCTGGATGGAGGTTTCCGTCGGCCTGACCGCACAGAAACTGATTTTCATTGCCTTCCTGCTCGCATTCGCGATCAAGGTACCCATGTGGCCCGTACATACCTGGTTGCCGGATGCGCACGTCGAGGCGCCGACGGGCGGCTCCGTGATCCTGGCGGCGATCCTGTTGAAGATGGGTGGCTACGGTTTTGTGCGATTCTCGCTTCCGATGGTTCCCGATGGCAGTCGCTACTTCGCCGGCATGATGATCGCGCTATCTCTGATCGCCGTGGTTTACATCGGTTTCGTGGCGCTGATGCAGAAGGATATGAAGAAGCTGATCGCGTACTCGTCGATCGCTCACATGGGCTTCGTGACGCTCGGATTCTTCATCGTCTGGCACATGTTCGGAGAGAGTGGGGCGGTGCTCGGTGTTTCCGGCGGCATGGTGCAGATGGTCTCGCACGGCCTTATCTCGGGAGCGATGTTCCTCTGTGTGGGTGTACTGTACGACCGCGTGCATAGCCGCCAGATTGCGGATTACGGCGGTGTGGCGAATACCATGCCCGTGTTCGCGGCGTTCATGGTGCTGTTCGCGATGGCAAATGCCGGCCTCCCGGGTACCTCCGGGTTCGTCGGGGAGTTCATGGTGATCATCGCGAGTTTCAAGGCCAACCCGTGGTTTGCGTTCTTCGCGGCGATGACGTTGGTACTGGGCGCTGCTTACACGCTGTGGATGATCAAGCGTGTCGTGTACGGCGAAGTCGCCAACGATAACGTTGCGGCGCTCGAGGACCTGAATCGCCGCGAATTCATTGTGCTCGGCATCCTCGCGATCGCCGTGCTGCTGGTCGGCCTGTGGCCGGCGCCGCTGATCGACATGATGGAAGTGACGATCCAGCAACTCGTTGAACAGGCAGGGCAGACGAAATACTGACGATGATGGACTTGACGCAATACATTGCTGCCGCGCCCGAAATGACCCTGCTGGGCCTTATCTGCATCGTGCTCGTCGCGGACCTGTTTATCGAGGACGAACGGCGCATCCTGACCTACTGGATGGCGCTGGCAAGCCTCGGCATCACGTTATGGGTGCTGCTCGCGACGTCGCCGGCGGGCCGCACGGAGGCTTTCAGCGGCAGTTATGTCAGCGACGGACTGTCGCAGGTGCTGAAGATCTCCGTGACCGCATTCGTGGCCATAGCTTTCATGTATGCACGGGATTACCTGCGCGCCAACGACCTGCACAAAGGCGAGTTCTACGTGCTGGGCCTGTTCGGCCTGCTGGGCATGATGATCATGATCTCGGCGAACAGCCTGCTCACGATGTACCTCGGTCTCGAGACACTGGCGCTGTCGCAATACGCGCTGGTCGCCTTTGATCGCAATAACGAGACCTCGGCCGAGTCGGCGATGAAGTACTTCGTGCTCGGCGCCATCGCATCGGGCGCGCTGCTGTACGGTATCTCCTGGGTCTATGGCGTGACGGGCAACATCCAGTTCGACCAGATCGCCGTGGCCCTGGCGAGTGATCCGTCGATGAACAACCTGCCACTATGGTTTGGCATCGCGTTCATCATCGTTGGTATTGCCTTCAAGTTCGGTGCCGTGCCGTTCCACATGTGGCTGCCGGACGTCTATCATGGCGCGCGTTCACCGGTAACGCTCTACGTCGCGTCGGCGCCGAAAATTGCGGCATTCGCGCTCACCATTCGAATCCTGGTCGACGCGCTGGGCGACCTGCACGACGTCTGGAGCGGCATGATCATGGTGATCGCGGTGCTGTCGCTGTTGCTTGGCAACATCGTCGCCATTGCGCAGACCAACATCAAGCGCATGCTTGCGTATTCGACCATCGCGCACGTGGGCTTCATCCTGCTCGCAATCTACACCGGCACCGAGGAGGGGTACGCGGCGGGATTGTTCTATACGTTGACGTACGTGGTCGCGGCCGCGGGCGCTTTCGGCATGGTGATCCTCCTGAGCCGCAGGGGGTTCGAGGCGGAATCATTGCGGGATTTCAAAGGCCTCAATGCACGCAGCCCGTGGTTCGCGCTCATGATGATGTTCCTGATGATGAGCATGGCCGGCATCCCGCCCTTCATCGGCTTCTTCGGCAAACTGAACGCCATCAGCGCGGTGCTCGGCAGCGGCTATACGGGCCTCGCCATCCTGATGATGCTGGCCTCGGTGCCCGGCCTGTACTACTACCTGAAAGTGGTCTGGTACATGTACTTCGAAGAGCCGGAAGACCTGGCGGTCCTGCAGGCCAACACGGATACCCGCCTGGTCATGAGCCTGAACGGCGTGGCGGTACTGGCGCTGGGCATCGTCCCGGGCTGGCTGTGGGCGCTCTGTCTGGCCGTTCTGGGCGGATAGGTTGCCGTAGGAGCGCGCCTCGGCGCGTGATCGACGTCTGTCCGGTCGCGGTTCCAGAACCGCTCCTGCTGGCCGTTCTGGCCCAGGCCTGTCTCCTGGTCTGCCCGTTTCTCGAAAAAGCCCCGAGTTTTAAAGCTTTAAATTTACATATCATAGGCTTACGCTGTTTTTGTAAATATCTTCTAAGCAAAAATCTGGGGGTCGAGGCATGGGCACCGTTACCGCATTGAACCAACCGGAACCGGGTTTCCACCGGCGCGCCGAGGCCCTGGCGAACGAGATTACCGAGCTTTGCTCCTGCCTGTACGCTGCCGAGTACCAGCTGCTCGTCAAGATCCGCGAATTCGACGAAAACGGTTACTGGGGCGCGCCCGGGCTCATGTCCTGTGCCCACTGGCTGAATTTCAAGTGCGGCATGGGCATGAACGCGGCACGCGAGCGCGTCCGCGTCGCCCGGGCGCTGGTGGAGTTGCCGAAGATTTCCGCTGCGTTCGAATCCGGTTCGCTGAGTTACTCCAAGGTGCGGGCCATGACGCGTATCGCATCACCCGAGAACGAGGAGTTCCTGCTGAACATCGCTCGGCATGGCACGGCATACCATGTCGAGACCCTGGTGCGTAAATACCGCCGCGTGCAGACGCAACGAGACGTCGACACGGCCAATGCCATCCACGTGACACGGGAGCTGTCCTACTACTGGGACGAAGACGGCGCCCTGGTGTTTCATGGGCGCGTGCCCGCGGAGCAGGGGGCCTTGATCCTCAAGGCCCTCGAGATGCAGATGGAAAAGCAGTTCCAGGAGTCAACACACTCAGATGTTTCCGCGGAAACACCGGAAGAGCCGGAAGCTCGCTCGCCTGTCGCGGCACGACGCGCCGATGCGCTGGTCGAGATCGCCGAGAGCTACATGAATTCCGGGCCGGTCGCGAACAGCACCGCGGATCGCTACCAGGTGATCGTACACGTGAGCGAGGAGTCGAACTGGCTCGATGATGGTCCGCATGTTTCCGCGGAAACATCCAGGCGCCTTGGCTGCGATTGCGGCGTAATTCGCGTCAATGAGAGTGAAATGGGTGAACCGCTGTCAATTGGACGCCGGTCCAGGCTGGTTCCGCCCGCCATCCGGCGTGCATTACGCCTTCGCGACGATGGTTGCTGCTTTCCGGGCTGTACCCGCAAGCAGTTTGTCGACGCCCACCACATTGAGCACTGGAGCGCTGGCGGTGAGACCAGCCTGGAAAACCTCGTGCAGCTATGCCGCGAGCATCACCGCCTCGTGCACGAAGGCGGATTCAGCTGTGAGAGGGCCGTGTCGGGCGAAATCGTCTTCAAGGACGCCCGACAGCGGCCGCTGCCGCACTGGTCGGTGCTGCCGCGCCGCAACCCGGAGGAAGAGGCCGTCAACCACCTGCACGAACGCTTCGATCACCTGGGCATCGTGGCCGATACCTGCGTGCCGGACTGGTATGCCGGCGATACCTGCGACTGGCAGATGGCTGTGGACGGGTTGCTGGCATGCGAGGCCCAGGAGTCCCATGGGATGCCGGATGCGGCCGCGGAGTTTCGGTAAATTCGGGTTGTAATGCCCCTGTCATCTAAGTAATATCCTGCCCCTGCCGTTGCGGGGTGGAGCAGTCTGGCAGCTCGTCGGGCTCATAACCCGAAGGTCGCAGGTTCAAATCCTGCCCCCGCTACCAAAAATGAAAAGAGCCGGTCCCTTGTGGACCGGCTTTTTCATTTTCGCTACCGCAAGGGCAGGATCTGGTTCTGCGTGGGAAGCAGGTTCAGCCGAGGCGCCCCGATGCGAAGCATCGGAATAGAGGCGCCGAGACAACGCGAGCAAAGCGAGCGGTCAATCCTGCCCCCGCTCCTGGAACTCGAAAGCGCGGCCTTATGCCGGCCTTTTTCTGTGTCTCACACCTTCTCATTGTCTGTCTGGCTTACTCCCGAACGGCTAATAGTGCTCTAAACGGCCGCTAAGGAACCCGAGGCAGCTGGTGCCTGTTATGCTTCGTCGGGTAGGAGTTATGACGTAACCAATATGTCTATCGAGGTTTTCTTTCAAATCGTTGAGGCGCTCGCGGTCGTTGTTGGCGTCGGATTCGCGATGATCCAGGTTCGTCAGTACCGACGAGACAAGCAACGGGAGGCCGCAATGGAGCTGTTGCACGCGTTTCAGACGCCGAGCTTTGCGCGCGCGCTGAACATTGTATACAGCATGCCTGACGGTCTTACGAAGCAGGAAGTTGAAGAATTCGCCGGTGACGATTTCCACATTCTTTACGCGATGACAACCACTTGGGAAAGCATCGGTGTTCTGGTTCACCGCGGGGAGGTGGACCTGCAGCTTGTTGACGATTTTTTTAGCGGGCCCGTTATCGTTTCCTGGCAGAAACTCGAGAATTTCGTAATTGGTGAGCGTAAAGCAGTTGGTCGCGAGACAATAAATGAGTGGTTCCAGTGGCTGAAGGAAAGGCTTGAAGAGACCGAATCAGATGCGCCGCCAAATCCGGCCCATATTGAGCATAAGAACTGGAAGGCCCCGAAGCGTTGACGGTCTTCCTTTGGTCGTTCTCTGCTAACCGCCCCAAAGCTGCCGTGAACTGGGAGCCCAAGCCAGACCGAGACGCAGGTTGAAACGAAAGCTCCCTCCTGTCTAAGAAATGGCCGGGCCGGACTACCCGAAAAACTGGAGCATTTCCACGATGAAGCAGTTTGAAGTTCGCAAAAACGACCTGTCGGCCTTTCGGGTCACTGAGCAAGCAACGCCCGGGGTCGAGGACGGTGAAATCCTCGCCGAGGTTGAGCGGTTTGCATTTACCGCGAATAACATCAGCTATGCCGTGGTTGGCGAGAAGCTCGGTTACTGGAACTTCTTCCCGGTGGAGGAGGATTGGGGTGTTATTCCGGTCTGGGGTTTCGCCAAGGTCATTGAGTCGAAGCACCCAGGGATTAATGAAGGAGAGCGCCTGTACGGCTATTGGCCCATGGGGACGCATGTCGTGATGCGACCGGGCAGGCTGCGCAACGATCAGCTGCGCGAGATGTCGCCTCATCGTGCGGAATTGGCGGCTGTCTACAACAGCTATGCCCGCATCTCGGGCGAAGTACATTACGATCCCTCCATGGACGACGAGCGCATGTTGTTGATGCCGCTCTATGCAACTTCTTACTGCCTGTACGATTTCCTGGTGGCGAATGAGTTCTTCGGCGCCACCCAGGTCCTTGTTCCCAGTGCGTCTTCGAAAACAGCGATTGGGCTGGCCTATGCCTTGCAGGACGATCCGGACAGCCCTACTTGCGTCGGCATGACGTCCGCCTCAAACCTGGAGCGTGTCGCCGGGCTCGGGCTGTATGACAGCGTCATGGGTTATGCAGATTTGCTGGCAATCGACAGTGAGCAACCGACCGTTATCGTCGACATGTCGGGAAATGGCGGCATGCTGTCCGATCTGCATCGACATTTGGGCGTTAACATGCGGTTTACGTCGAATGTCGGGTTGACGCATTACGACGCAGGCCAGATGGGGCCCGATTTCATACGAGAGCGCAGCTCGACGTTCTTTGCCCCGGAACATATACGAAAAAGGGCGCAGGAATGGGGGCCGGGCGAATTTCAGAAAAGGGCATATGCTTTCTGGCACTCGGTCGCCATCAGAAGCCGTGACTGGCTCAACATCGAGCACCGTTACGGCGTCGACTATATACAAGACGTTTTTGAATGCGTGCGGGACGGCGAGGTCAGTCCAGACACGGGATTCATCGTAGTCCTTTCCTGATTGCGGTCATCCGGTCAGCCTTAAGGGAGAGGTCGAGCTGGGCTGTCTATTTTGTGGTTGCCTTGGTCTGCGCGTGGCCGTCAAATTCAGGGCATTCTGGCCGATCCGGATGACCGCTCGCGGCAGGAGCTGACGCTTGGCCCACGACCATTGGAAGTTCGTTCGAAATCGCCACCAAAATCGGCTGGCGGGCTTCCACTAACCGCCCTGAAGCTGCCGATCGTGTGAATTGGGCCAGACGACCGCTACTGACCCGCAGCGGACGTTCGTGAAAACTGAGCCAAAAGTGCCAATCCGTCAATCCTGGAAAATTCGCGCGTAAGACATCAGCAGGCACGCCCTCGCACCGCGATTTTAAACGTATTGGCGCACTTGGCCGTCAAATACCAAAAGGCCTGGTGCCAAATGGTCCGTTTAAGAACACGACTGGGGTATCGAATGATGGATAAGACTCGGCTGATTGCACTAACGTTACTGCTATCAATAGGCTTGGATGCGCCTGCAAGGGAGACGGTGCTGGACGAGGTCATCCATGTCGAACAAGGCGTATTGGAAGTCCCGGAGGTTGCCCGCCTCGACGTCGGACTCAATCTTGATACCAGGCGCATTGATGTCGGCGGCGCCTCCCTGTATGTAGAAGAAGAGGGAGCTGGCGTTCCCCTGGTTCTGATCAATGGCGGGCCAGGCGGTACGCACCACTACTTTCACCCCTGGTTCTCACGCGCCAGCGAATATGCGCGGGTCATCTATTATGATCAGCGCGGCACCGGCCTGTCCGATTTTGACCCCGGCATGGAAGGTTACAGCGTCGAACAAGCAGTAGAAGACCTGGACCGCATGCGTGAAGCCCTCGGTATCAGCAGCTGGGTGGTGCTCGGATACTCCTATGGCGGTTTCCTCGCGCAATATTACGCGACAACGCATCCGGAACATGTTGCTGGCCTTGTGCTGGTCGGCGCGATGCCAGGTCTTTGGGTCGATTTCGGTGAGACGCGGCAGTATGACTACCTGTCCGATATTGAAATCGAGAGGATTCGATCAGTCGGGAAGCAGATTGTCGAGGAGGGCAAAAAAAACGATTGGCCACACGACCAGCTAATACGCACCATCATCTTCAATAACTTCATGAACGGTGACTGGAAACGCCAGTACTTTTACAAGCCAACGCCCGCCGAGATTGCCATGATCGCAAGATACGAATGGGTCAACGAGCGTGGTTTCAACGGCATCATGGGCCGCAGCGCCGAGCGCGTGAACCTGGCCGGCGCTTTCGAGAGAAGCCCTTTTCAGACGCTGATCCTGGAAGGCAACTGGGATCTTACCTGGGGCGAGGGAAAGCCTGCCATCCTGGCGGGTAACCATCCCCGCGCCCGTCTCGTCACGATTGACAATGCGGGGCACAATATTTTCAGCGAAAATCCTGACCATTTCTTTAGTGAGCTGGAGACATTCGTGCGAAGTCTTGCTCCGGTCAACGCGCAAGCGCTGGCGTTGTATCAGAAAGATCTTGCAGATTGGCGCAGCGCGTGGCGTGAGTCGCCGCGCTATCTGATTCTTGACGCTGGTCCGGGCAAGCGCGGGAGCGCGCAAATCACAGCCAGCTACGCGAACGCATGGGTTGAACAGATATCAGACCTCGACGAATTGAGCCGTGTTGGCTTCGCTTTGTACGACAACCGTCGTTTTGATGACGCGCTGGTTGTATTCTCAAAATTGGAACAGCTGGCAGTCGATGAACCCAACATGGCGACTGCGGCCATGGCGCTGATCTGGCAGGGTCACTGTCTGGACATTATGGATGAGCGGTCTGAAGCCGTGGCCCGGTATCAACAAGTGGCAGCGATGATGCTCAGCGAAAGCATGAAGCATGACCAGTATGGCATGGCTTACGTCTTCAGCGCCTATGCCGAGGAACGAGTGCAGACCCCGTTTACCTACGTCGAGAACCGCCTTCCCTGATTGGCGGCAGGCACCCAAGGGCGATCACCGGCCTGGAAATGCCGGAGGCGGGTGATTTGAGCCATTCTGACGACGATATCGGCACCGCAAGTCTCGATTGGTGATCTGCTCGTGGATATCGGTCACCAGAGTCGCCGGATCACCCTTGGAGAAGAAATCGGGGTGGTTATTGGATTGGCACTCAGCCTGGTGGTCGATTAAAGGCCACAACTGCGATTCGTATACTGCGTCTCTGTTTTCCAAGGGCCTAACCGCTATAGTGACGGCCGGTTGCAATAGTGGAGAACGACGTGTCGAGCGAGGCATTGGACAGAATTGAGAACGAATTACGGCTAATGAACATGAATTTAGCCGAAGCTAACGATATTGCGATGCTCGCGGCATTCAGGGCTATGCCGCCTGAACTTGATAATGACAGCAGGAAAGCACTGTCATTGCTTCGTGACAGGATGATGAAGCGTGCAAGGGACCGGGCTGACACTTAACGGTCATCTCAGTCACTAAACGTTATTGGCAGTTGGCGGCCATCCAAATCGAGCCTTCTGAGGGCGCCTGAACGTCCGGTATCGGCGAAAGCCGACAGGCCTAAAGCTGTTATTGGAGTTGCGCGTCGGCAAATTTTCGCTCACAAGCGAAATCGCAGATCAGTGCGAATGGAATCGTGGAGTGAGTGGACACAGCCAAGTAGGGAACAGATAACACAAACCCACCTACAATCTTGCAGTCAGCCTGACACTCTCGATGTATGAGCTAAATGCCTCTGTGAGTTCACTATGCTCCAAGAATAGAGAAACGTCGGGATGCCTTACCAACTTTTGAATTTGCTCCTTCAGTCGAGACGAAGGACCGTTGTTGATAAAGTCCTGTTGCATGTCCACCCAGATTATCAACTGAAAATTGGTAAAGGCGTAAGCCTCGGCATCGCTCATGTTATAGGTTTCCATAAAAGCTTTAACTTGATCTGCACGACCATCTACAGCTTTTATTTTTTCTATTGCTGAAAGCAGAATCGGCGGAGAAATATATGGCGAGAAGATCGACCGATGGTGATCTCTGGCAATCTGGCTCTCGACAGCTTTTGTGTTCTCGCGGACCTCCACAACGAGAAGAAAGAGTGAGAAGATAACAGCAAGACTTGCCGCAACTTCGGCGACTAACGCCCACATTTTGAGTTTCATGCCTTGGCCTTTCTGATGAAAGATTGCTAACAGAGCAGTATAGGGCATTAGCTTCACCTTACCTTGCTCCAGAAAAGAGAATATATTGATTAGCTTTTTGGCAGGTTCGACCGAACCGCGGGGAATTGCTCATTTTCGCTTATTGCCGCTAGCTGTCCCCAATATCGAGGCATCGTCAGTCTCTCGGAGTGCCTGGTTTCGGTGAGAGCTGATATTCATTCCATGGTCCCGAAATCACAGACGAGGGAGCGTCGGCTAACCACCCCAAACCTGCCATTCGCCTGAATGGTCCTGGAATGGCTGCTACTGACCCGACCGCTCGTTGACAGAATCGCGCAACTTCTCTCCTTTCGGCCCTCTCTGACCGATTTAATGAGTCCAGTTCTCAGTTGAAGCGCCTTCCGTCTGTTCGTCTACACTGAAGCTGGGTACAGGTGTGTCAGGGGGACTCAGATGATCAAGAAGCTGTTTACGGGCAGTGTTCTGCTTGCGCTGGTGTTAATGATCGCATCCTGCATTGTCCACAGAGTTGATGTGGTGCCGGTCGACGTCTCCGCCGAAACGCCGATTGAAATATCAAGCCCGGTAAAGGCGCATTTGTACGACGGCTCGACAGTGGTCTTTCCCGAGGGAATCAATGTCTACGATGGCAAGGTCCGCGGCAAGGGAGAGAGATTCAATGTCGCGCTCGAAGACAATAAGTTCATTGACGAGATTGCACTTGACGAAGTCGCCGCGATGGAGAGCTTCCAAACACCAGTCAATGCGGCTGCAACTACCGCGGCATCGACGGTTGGTACGGCCGGATGGATCGCGCTTGGCACCCTTGCCGCATTTGCGTTGTTCGGTTCATGCCCGACGGTCTATAGCGCAGATTCCGGAGATGCCATTCTCGAAGCGGAACTATTCTCATACAGCATTGCTCCTTCTTTCCAGGCGCGTGACATAGACAAGCTGAGTCTCAAGCATATCGAAGACGGCTATTTTGAACTGGATTTTCGCAACGAAATGCTGGAGACGCACTACATCGATCAGCTCGAGATCCTCGAGGTCACGCATGCGGCGAATCAGGTCGCCTATCCCGATAGCACCGGCCAGCCAATTGTCGTCGGAAAGACCGTGGCGCCTTCCAGCGCCGTCGATCAGGACGGTCGCAATATCCTGCCGGAGCTGAGTTCTGCCGATGGTCGGGTATGGTCTGCGACGAGCAATCGGCTCGCCAATGTTGGTCTACATGATCTGCATGACTCTCTTGATTTCGAGTTCACTCTGCCGAAGGACAGCGGTGAGTTGGCGCTAGTGCTGCATATGCGCAATAGCATGCTGAACACCGTGCTCTTGTATGACGTCATGCTCAAGGGGCAAAGCTTCGCAGCACTGGACTGGATGGGTCACGACCTGAACCATCTTGGTAATCGTGCCGAACTGGGTTTGTGGTACCGCAAGAACATGGGGATGACAGTTTCTGTCTGGCGCGACGGCGAGTTTCACAAAGTAGGCAGGATTGGCGACCAAGGGCCGATTGCCTGGAGTGAGCGGGCCTTTGTGCTGGACGCTCCGCAAGGCGACAGCGTCAAGGTCCGCCTGACATTCGTAGCCGACAATTGGCGCATTGACCAGGTCGCTTTGGCATTCGATGCACAGCTCGGCGAGGTACGCACCATTCCGGTTGCGAAGGCAAAATCAATGGCAGAGCATCGACCTGATATTCCGGAGTATCTTGCGCAGTCCGATAAAACCTACTTAATTACGCGCCCGGGAGAGAGTGTTCAGCTTGGATTCGATGTCGGAGAAAGCAAGCAGTCACGCACTTTTTTCCTTGCGTCTGAGGGTTATTACATGGAGTGGATGCGTTCCGAGTGGCTGGCAGAAGAGCATCGAAGAAAATTCGAGCCAACGTCCGATACGCTCATGCAATCTTTGCAGCTTTATGCGCAGAAGCGCGATACATACAGGCAGCAGTTTGAATCGATAAAGGTGCCGGTGCGATGAACCCTGTAATTAAGGTAACTCTGAGTTTGGCAGCGGTTTCACTGTCTGCCTGCCATGTGGGACCGCAGATCAAGGATCTGGACCTGGCAAATAATCCGGAGGGCGCCACTGTCGAAGTTCAGGTATCGCCAGCCGAAGGGCAAGGTAAACTGAAGTACGAAGGCGAGCTTCTGGAGATTCGTGATGACGGAATCGTCTTTTCCGGGGCCAGCGCCGACGACGCCGACAATGCACTGATTTTCGTTGCATGGAGTAGGGCCGCCCGAGTCAGGGCAACAGAGTTCGGCGGCTACCGGGCAGAAGTCGGACGAAGTCTTGAGTGGAGCGCTGATACCAAGGAGCGCTTTCGGCTGATTAGCCGCTTCCCACAAGGCATTTCGCCCGAGATCATGGACGGTCTTCTGGCCGCGCATAGTCAGGAACAATTGCTCCGCTACGAGCTCTGACCTGCACCGGGTCGGGCGTGCGACCGTAGATCGTCTGGCGTCGGCGCAAGCGGATATTGGTCAGGTCAGGCAGATCGTTTCATCCGCCCCTGATGCCCATTCCTGGAAGAGCTTGCCGTCTTGCCAAGGAGCCTCAAAGTTCTCCTTCCGGTCGCTAGCAGCCGTTAAATTCCAGCCTTCTCAGGGCCCCTGAACGTCCCGTTTTCGTGAGGGTGGTCAATCAGCCAGGGTGAACGTCGGCTTTCCACCCTAAAGCGGCTATTTGGCTAAAATGGGCTGAACGACTGCCACTGATCCCCGGAGGGCGAGCATGTAGCGGTCTCGCCACAGATCTCTCTAAACTCATATCCGCAGGAGCTTGAATTGAATATCGTATTCGACCTGGGTGGTGTGGTATTCAACTGGCAACCGGACGCTATCATCAGGAGTATTTTCGAAGACACGGAAACTCAGGATCTCGTAAGGAAGAGGGTCATTGAGCACAGTGACTGGGTCGAACTGGACCGAGGGAGCATTGCGTTGGAGCAGGCAATTGACCGTGGCGCAGCCAGGACTGGGTTGCCCGCTGAAGACATCGAACGGCTGCTTGGAGTTGTCCCTCGTTTTCTCACGCCGATCGAAGCGACGATCGAACTGATTCATGAATTGAGTAGCACTGGAAACAGACTGTTCGTGCTCTCAAATATGCATCTCGCGTCAATCTCATACCTGGAGCAGCGCCACACGTTCTGGGATGTTTTTGACGGTATCGTCATCTCTTCTCGAATCAAGATGGTCAAGCCAGAAATTCAGATCTATGAGCATCTACTGAACCGGTATCAGCTCAAGCCCGGCGACACGGTATTTATCGATGATCTGCAGGAGAATCTTGCGGCAGCGTCCTCAATCGGGATTCAAACAATCAGGTTTACCGATGCTGCCAGGTGCAGGCGCGCGTTAGCGGATCTTGAGTGTATTTAGAGCAGGGATGCGACCGCTATTGGCCGTTTCAGGCAGATGCGTTCCCAGGGTGCCTGGTACAGCACAAATCGCATCCCGCCAGCAAAAAAAACGCCGGCTTCTCGTCGGGCCGGCGTTTCTTTCGCTTGCCTGCAATTTGTCTAGCCCCCACCGGGGCTAACTGGCAAAAGGTCCTGCTTCTCTTCCTCAGTGAACAGCCGCGATTTCGTTACGAAGCGCACGCCGAGGGGAATTTCAAGCGAGAAGCTCGCGCCGCGACCGGGCGTAACATCAATGGTCAGGTGTGTGTCCTGCCAATGTTCGAATTGGCTTTTGGATATGTAAAAGCGACAACCATGAATCTCTCCAATCAATAGGTCGCTGGCACCAACCCGAAATTCACCATCCTGGAAGCACATGGGTGAGGAACCATCGCAGCAACCACCACTTTGATGGAACATCAATGGCCCATGTGCCTCCCGCAACTGGTCGATTACCCGTCGCGCTTCGTCCGTCACATCTACGCGCGTATACATGGCTTTCCTCAGAAGAATCCCATCGCGTTCTTGTCATATGACGTCAGGATATTCTTTGTGTGACGGTAGTGATCCAGCATCATCTTGTGAGTTTCACGGCCGATGCCTGACTGCTTGTAGCCACCGAATGACGCATGCGCCGGATACAGGTGGTAGCAATTCACCCAGACTCGGCCGGCCTGAATACCACCAGCGAATTCGTGAACCTGGTGAACATCTCGTGACCAGACGCCCGAACCCAGGCCGTAAAGCGTGTCATTGGCGATATCCATGGCCTCGTCTTCGTCCTTGAAGGTCGTGACGCTGACCACCGGACCAAATATTTCTTCCTGGAAGACCCGCATCTTGTTGTTGCCGAGAAATACGGTCGGCTCGATGTAGTAGCCGTCCGGGAATTCGTCGACACGTGCCGGTTTACCGCCGGCCAGTACCTCGGCACCTTCCGCGCGGCCGATGTCCAGGTAATTACAGATCTTCTCAAACTGATCGTTCGACGCCTGCGCACCCATCATCGTCGAGGTGTCGAGGGGGCTGCCCATCTTGATGGCGGCAACGCGATCGAGCGCCATATCCATGAACTGGTCGTAGATGGACTCCTGGATGAGCGCCCTGGATGGGCACGTGCAAACCTCGCCCTGGTTCAAAGCGAACATTACGAAGCCCTCAACAGCCTTGTTGAGAAACTCGTCGTTTTTCGCTGCAACACTTTCAAAAAAGATATTCGGCGATTTACCACCAAGTTCGAGGGTGACAGGAATAATATTCTCGGAGGCATACTGCATGATCAGTCGCCCCGTTGTGGTTTCACCCGTGAAAGCGATCTTGCCAATGCGTGGCGAGCTGGCAAGGGGTTTGCCGGCTTCCGGCCCGAACCCGTTGACGATATTGAGGACGCCCGGTGGCAAAAGGTCTTCGATGAGTTCTGCGAGCACTAGAATGGATGCCGGGGTCTGTTCAGCCGGCTTCAGGACCACGCAGTTGCCGGCGGCCAATGCGGGAGCCAGCTTCCATGTCGCCATCAATATCGGGAAGTTCCAGGGAATGATCTGGCCCACGACTCCCAGTGGCTCGTGAACCTCCATGGTCACGGTATTTGCGTCGAGATTGCTTACCTCACCGGCCTCGGCCCGAATAACGCCGGCGAAATAGCGAAAATGATCAATAGCCAACGGCAAGTCGGCCGCCATCGTCTCGCGAATGCTCTTTCCGTTGTCCCAGGTTTCCACGGTCGCCAACATCTCGAGGTTTTCTTCCATACGGTCGGCAATCTTCAACAGAATCGCGCTGCGTTCGGTAACCGAGGTCTTGCCCCACGAGTGAGCCGCCTCATGCGCGGCGTCGAGCGCGAGCTCGATATCCGCGGCTTGCGACCGCGGTACCATGGTCATCGGTTTGCCGTTGACCGGAGATATGTTTTCGAAATACTCGCCATCCGTCGGCGCAACCCACTGGCCTCCGATGTAATTCCCGTACTTCTGCTTCAAACCGTAATTAGGTTCGCTAATTGGTTGTACGCTGCTCATAGTTTCGCTCCTCTACGATCTGTCGGCGCCGAACGGCGGCGGTAGGCGGCACCGGCAAGTTCATCACAGTGCAATCCCCCTTTATCCTCTTCCCGTACCTTGATTGCAAATCGCGTCGCGGGCGTCGATTAGGTACTTCAATGAGCGTCACGAAATCAGGCGGAAGTCGCGGATATTTCACAAGAAATTACCCGATCATCGAACAAGGCGGTCGATGTCGAGTGTTGTGCGTGCGCATTGCGACGCATCATCTGACTACCATTCGGCAGAAAGACATCCGCCGCACTACAAGGCGCTGCCTGCTTCCTGCTGCGTCGCCTGGACGCGGGGCGCCGTCTAGCTCGTCAGACTGGCGAACAGCGTCGGCAGCTTTTCCGGCAAGCGGTCTACGTGATCGACGATCGTGTAGTTGTTTGCACCGAAGATCCGCTTGACGTAGGCATCCGCGTTCGGATCCAGGGTCAGGCAGTAGGTCAGGACACCCTTCGAGTAGAGCTCCTCGACCGCCTTCCGGGTGTCATGGCGCAGGTGCTGCGGGTCACGCTCGTCAATATCGGCGGGTTCACCATCGGTCACCAACAGCAGGAGCTTGCGTCGTTCCGGCTGTGCCAGCAGGTGATGGCCGGCGTGCCGCATGGCTGCCCCCATGCGCGTAGACAATCCGCCCTTCATGCCGTCGAGCCGCGCCTTCACGTCATGATCGAATTTCTGGTTGAAGTCCTTGAATCGGTAGTAGTGCACGTCGTGGCGGCCTTCGGACGCGAATCCATGCACGGCGAACGGATCGCCTATGCCGCTGATAGCGGTACAGACGAGGGTTGCCGCCTCGCGGGTCAGGTCCAGTACGGTCTTGTCCGAGCCGTTGATTGTTTCGTTCGTGGATTCCGACAGGTCGAGCAATACGGTTACCGCCAGGTCGCGCGTCTTGATGACGTTGCGCATCGTGATGCGCGTATCGGGTTGCTTGCCCATGCGGATCGAGATCATGGCGTCGACGGCTGCATTGATGTCGATTTCGTCACCGTCTTCTAGGTTGCGCTCGCGCTGTACACCCTGAGGCGAAAGCCGGTCGATAATGTGCTTGATCTTGTGCGCGATGGGCTTGTACTCGATGAGGATGCTCTCCACGGCGTCGGCATCCCCCTTGCTTGCACGGCGCTCGTAGACCGTCGCCCAGTCGGGGCGGTACAGCTGTACCTGGTAGTCCCATTCCTGGTAGTGATACGGCGCCGAGATCGGCTCCTTGCCCCACATGTCGTTGAAGCTCTCTGTGGCCTCACCGGCATCCTCGTAGGGCATGAATTCGCTGGCACATACCCAGACTTCCTGAGCGTCGTCCCCGGCGAGCTCACAGTCGACTTCGTTGGCCATTTCCACGGCGCTCACGTACTTGCGCACCTGGCGTTGCCAGGCCGGGACATATTCGGCGCCGTCGCGCTGCCAGTCGAACGGCTCGAACGACCAGACGATACGATTATCGTCGCGGTACGGTATGCGGATGGATTCGAGAATCCTCAGGCTCGGCACCTCCTTGCGCTCCGACAGCAACTCGAATAGCTCAATGCCGAGTTCGGAGGAGAACCGGTTGTCATCCTGTCGTGCCTGGATCCCGGCATGGAATCGGGCGGCAATGCGATTCAGCCCGGCATCCCCGATGCTCAGCTTGTCGTCGTTCAGGCAATGCGCAAAGCGCTCGAGTAGCAGGATGGTCGGGTGTTCGGCCGCACCTTCGTGGTCGACAGAGAGCAGCCTGCCCCAGAGCTTCCTGAGTCCGGGAAACGCCTTCGCAGCGCGGTATTCGATGCGGGCGTCCTCGATCATGCCGATGAGGAACATCTGTGCGGGGCTCAGGCCCTCGCCGGGGATCGCGGCAGTGGTGTAACAGAGGTGCGCCGCAAGATGGGCGGCCTGGGCCCGGTAGAGTTCCAGCCCGGATACTCCGCCGATAGCATCGACGGCGTCCGGCAGGTGGATGACGTGGTTTTCACAGTAGGGCTTGAAGCCTTCATGGTCAGCCGCCGTCGGGCGCAGGAAGAAGTCACGACCCCACAATGCGCGCAGGTAGAAATTGAGTTTGCGTTGCGTGTCTACGAACAGGGTGCCGCGCCGCTGCTGCTGCAGCATCTTCTTGCTGTCGGCGCTCTCCAGGTTGAAATACTTGACGAGGTTATCGAGGTCACGCCGATACGCATCCGCGCCGAAGTTGGCCCAGCGCCGCAGCCCGGAGAGCGTAAGCATCGAGAGCAGCTGGTCGATATGAGTGAGCATGGGGCGCAGGCCGCGGGCCGCTTTGGCGGAGAGCTGGTGAATGAGCGTGAGGTAGCCCCGCAGCAGTTCCGGATCGCCGAGCCGCCGGGCCGCGGTGGGCAGGCTGGCAAAGAGCAGGGCAATTACCTGCCCGGACGTCATCGACGAGAGCTTCATCGCGGCCTCGATGCAGTCGCGGATCACATCCTCGCCGCACTCCTGCACGACGGCCGGCATTTCTTCGAGGTACGTCAGCACGAGGTCATGGCCGCGGCCCAGGTTACAGAGCCCTTTCGCGCCTTCCATGTAGTCGTGGAGCCCGGCCGGCGACATGACGCGCGCCGCGTCGTGGAAGGTTGCTTCGAGGGTCTCGAGAACCTCCGGAGCCGCCTTCTGCAGGCACGCGGTGTAGTCCTCGAGATTTACGGTCATCAGCTGACGAAGAAGGTGGCCACCGCCGCTTCCAGGGTCTCCCGCATGTCTGGGTCGTCGGTCAGCGGCGTTACCAGCGTCATCCGGCATGCTGCGGAGGGCTCGATTCCCTCGCCGATCATCTGTCCTGCATAGACCAGCAGGCGAGTGGAGATGCCTTCGTCAAGGCCATGGCCTTTAAGGTTGCGAGTGCGATGAGCGATCTGCACGAGCCTGGCGGCCGTATCGGTATCGATGCCCGATTCGTTCGCGACGATCTCCACTTCCAGTTCCTCGGCCGGGTAGTCGAAGTCCAGCGCGGCAAAACGCTGCTTGGTCGACTGCTTGAGGTCCTTCATCAGGCTCTGGTAGCCCGGGTTGTAGGAGATCACCAGCTGGAAATCGGCGTGCGCTTCGACGAGTTCGCCTTTCTTGTCCAGCGGCAGGTTGCGGCGGTGGTCGGTAAGCGGGTGGATGACCACGGTGGTGTCCTGGCGGGCTTCGACCACCTCGTCCAGGTAGCAGATGGCGCCGATGCGCGCCGCCGTGGTCAGTGGCCCGTCCTGCCACTTGGTGCCGTCCTTGTCCAGCAGGTAGCGGCCAACCAGGTCCGAGGCCGTCATGTCTTCATTACAGGCCACCGTTATGAGTGGCTTGCCGAGCTTGTAGGCCATGTGCTCGACGAAGCGGGACTTGCCGCAGCCCGTCGGGCCTTTCAGCATCACCGGCATGCGCCGCGCATAGGCGGCTTCGTACAGGCTTTCTTCGTCGGCAACCGTCTTGTAATAAGGCTCCTGCCTGACCCTGTACTGGTCGGCTATAGCGTTGACGTCGCTCGGCTTCCTCAAGGGTTCCATTTAGACTGGCGTTCCCCGGTAGATGACCATTTCCGCACCCTTGGACTGTGCGTAATTGTCGAAACCGATAAGACGCACATGGTTGTCCGGGTGAGCCCGGTGGCATGCAGCCGCCTCTGCGAGCACGCGGTCCACGTCGGTCTCGCCGAACATGGGCAGCTTCCACATGTACCAGTAGTAGCCGAAGGCATTTTCCGGTTCGGTATGCTCGATGGCCGGGTTCCAGCCCTTGGAGATGATGTACTCCACCTGCTTGCGGATCGCCACGGCATCCATGGTCGGCAGGTAGGAAAAGGTCTCGAACTTGCGCGACGTCGTGTCGCTCAGGCTCGACTTGTAGTCTTGAACATCTGACATGTTGGTATCCTCGTAATCTGCCTGGCTGGTTTACCGGTGCACAACGTCCAGCTTGTCGACGGTATCGAACTCGAACTTGATCTCCTTCCACGTCTCCATGGCCATCTTGAGTTCGGGGCTGTGCTTGGCTGCATCGGTAAGGATTTCCTTGCCTTCCTTCTCGAGTTCCCGGCCCTCGTTGCGAGCCTGGACGCAGGCTTCAAGGGATACGCGGTTGGCTGCTGCGCCAGCGGCATTGCCCCAGGGGTGGCCGAGCGTTCCGCCGCCAAACTGCAGGACGGAGTCATCGCCGAATATCGAGACCAGCGCCGGCATGTGCCAGACGTGTATCCCGCCGGAGGCTACCGGCATGACGCCGGGCAGGGAACCCCAGTCCTGGTCGAACATGATGCCGCGGGTGCGGTCTTCCTTGATGTAGCTATCGCGCATCAGGTCGATCCAGCCGAGCGTGGCTTCGCGATCGCCTTCCAGTTTGCCGACCACCGTTCCAGAGTGCAGGTGATCGCCGCCGGACAGTCGCAACATCTTGGTGAGCACCCGGAAGTGGATGCCGTGGTTCGGATTGCGATCGAGCACCGCGTGCATGGCGCGGTGGATGTGTAGCAGGAGGCCGTTGTCGCGGCACCAGTTGGCGAGCCCCGTATTGGCCGTGAAGCCGCCCGTCAGGTAATCGTGCATGATGATCGGCGCGCCAAGTTCCTTTGCATACTCCGCACGCTTGTACATCTCTTCCGGTGTCGGTGCCGTCACGTTCAGGTAATGCCCCTTGCGCTCGCCGGTTTCGGCTTCGGCTTTGTGCAGGGCTTCCATAACGAAGTCGAAGCGTTGCTTCCAGCGCATGAACGGCTGCGAGTTGACGTTCTCGTCGTCCTTGGAGAAATCGAGACCGCCGCGCAGCACTTCGTAAACGGCCCGGCCGTAGTTTTTGGCCGACAGGCCGAGCTTGGGTTTGATGGTGCAGCCGAGCAGCGGGCGGCCGTACTTGTTCATGATGTCGCGTTCGACCTGGATGCCGTGGGGTGGGCCGCCGCAGGTCATCACGTAGGCACGCGGTACACGCACGTCTTCGAGGCGCAGTGCCCGCACGGCCTTGAAGCCGAACACGTTGCCCACCAGGGACGTCAGGATGTTGACGACCGAGCCCTCTTCGAACAGGTCGATGGGGTAGGCGATGAAGGCGTAAAACGCCTCGTCGTTCCCCGGCACGTCCTCGATCGCGTAGGCGCGGCCCTTGTAGTGCTCGAGATCGGTCAGCAGGTCGGTCCAGACCGTGGTCCAGGTGCCGGTCGACGATTCGGCTGCGACGGCAGCCGCAGCTTCTTCGCGAGGCACGCCTTCCTGCGGGATAACCTTGAAGCAGGCCAGGAAGTCGGTGTCCTTGGGCGCATAATCCGGCATCCAGTACGTTTCCCGGTACTCCTTCACCCCTGCTTGATAGTTTTTCGCCATTGTCGGTTGCTCCTGATGCTCTTCTGGAGGTCGTTGTCTGAGCGCCAATATAGTTGACAAGAACGATAACGTATAGTTAATTGTATTTATATAATCTATTTACGTTTGTTAATACCTATGTTCCACGCAACCCTGCAGCAACTCCGGCTTTTTGCCGCGGTCGCCGAGCACAAGAGCGTCACCCGCGCAGCGGAAGAAGTGCACCTCACGCAGCCCGCCGTATCGATCCAGATCAAGCGCCTCGAGGCGAAGCTCGGGATGCCCCTCATCGAGCACATCGGCAAGGAACTCCACCTGACCGTGGCAGGCGAGGAAGTCTTCGACGCATCGAAGGACGTACTGGAGCGGCTCAGTGACCTCGAAACCAGCCTCAACGACCTGCGGGGCGAAGTGGCCGGTCCGCTGAACGTTCACGTGGTGAGTTCCGGCAAGTACTTCATGCCGCACCTGCTCGGGAGTTTTGTGCGCCGCTATCCGAAGGTCGAGCCGCGGCTGCAGATCACCAATCGCGCCAGGCTGCTCTCGAGCCTGGGCAAGAATGAGAGCGACCTCTATATCATGGGGCAGCCCCCTGAAGGCGTGTCGGTGGCCGAGTACCCGTTCCTGGAAAATATTCTTGTCGTCGTCGCCAGGCCGGATCACCCCCTGGCCGGCAAAAAGAAGATCCCGCTCGCACGGATTGCAGAGGAACGATTCGTTGGCCGTGAAAGCGGTTCGGGAACTCGCAAGGCCGTAGAGAAACTGTTCCAGGACAAAGGGCTGAGTATCTCGCCCTATATCGAACTCGGCAGTGCCGAAGGTATTAAACAAGGCGTGATCGGCGGGCTGGGCATCGGGGTCGTGTCGCAGCACAGCCTGGGTCTCGAGCTCGGTGCGGGCCAGCTGGTCGTGCTTGACGTCGCTGGCTTCCCGTTACGACGACGCTGGTACGTGTCCCACAGGGAGGGCAAGCGCCTGTCGCGGGCGGCACAGGTATTTCTCCAGTACCTCCAGGAAGAAGGTGAAGAGGAGGTTGCGCACCTGCT
>Ga0209536_100001879_pt1 | contig 34435 bp, 26 predicted proteins | sample DeeMarSeWOR28_12_FD_187461 | JGI IMG/M metagenome (GOLD analysis project Ga0209536, IMG submission 187461) | Marine sediment microbial communities from White Oak River estuary, North Carolina - WOR-2-8_12 (SPAdes) (version 2) | ecosystem: Environmental > Aquatic > Marine > Intertidal zone >...
ACGAACAATAGCCCTGATCCTGTGGCCGCGCGCCAATGCCATATCCACGAATTGTCGACCCGTGTTACCAGTTGCCCCGAGGACTAGGAGGTTCATATTTTTTCTTAGTTTACTTTGTCTTATTTTATCGGCGACCTTCCGCCAGGATTATAGAGCCTTTGACTCGATAACTTAATATCGAGAAAAGGTGGGCGTCTCGAAATGGCCGATTCGAGAAGCCAGGTTTGACATCCTCAGTGTCTCTTTCGGGCACAACTCGGAAGCCTAATTCTCCCTGGCAAGCGTCCGCTTTCTCCGAAGCAGACGCTGAAAGCTGATGCCTGGAATTCCGAGAACGCACCATAGCGGGCGCTAGGAGATTAGCGATGGGAGGCCGGAGCCGACCCACAGCAGATGCTCAACACCCAGCATTAGCGGCCGCCAACTGCATAGCAGTCAGCAAAATACGAGTTGCTCTATTAGTGGCCCTATCCGGGCTTGCTCGAACGACCTGATCGCGCTTCGCGCCAGCCGATGTGAACCCCCGCGGCGATGACTACTCCGGGATTCCGGGGTGTATTGCGCCGCACTTATAATTCCTACCGGATTGGTGTGTATTGATTTTAGCCAAGAGGACAAGATGTTCTATTTACTTCACTGTAATAGATTTTCTGATTAGAAATTTTCCCTAGCAAACTGTAAATATCCCTAATACATTCTGTTGTATTTATCGGGAAAACTTGATCTGTTGCAATTTTGTTTTCTTCCTCAGACCACAGAGCACGTAGTGCTTTCTCTATAAGCGCAATATCATCGATGTCTAATGTAAATTTATCGTTGTATTTTGGCATGGCTATTCAGTTTCCGTAGAAGTAAATTTTCATAACCCAAGGCTGGCATACGCCTAACGTTAAGTAAATTTAATAATACTTGCCCGCCTATAAAGAAAAATTTAAATCCAAAGCTAATAGCACTCCCCAAATCATAATTGTATTTTCTCGAAAATTGTTCCACTTATTACGAAGTCGGAACTTCCCCAAACGCACGGAAATGGTTGCCCAGAAATTTTCGATGACCAGCAGAAGGCGATCCGAAGCGGACACCAGGAAATCGCTTTCCTGAAGCTGAAATCAGCGTCTGGACACTTCCCGAGCCAACGTTTCGAGCATGCCCGTTTCGTTGGAACCACCTCTTCATTCAGAAACCGGTATATGGTCCGTTGGTTTCATGCCGTTGCTTTTAGCCCGACACCTTCATCACCCGCGGCTGTTATGGACTCCCAGGCGAGATTACCCGTATAGCGCGAGGTTATTTTGCCGTCCTTGTCGATTGCGAACAGATGCAGCCACCGGTGATCGAACAGAGCGCGGACCGTCTGATGCCGTTCCAATATCCTCGTCATGGCTTCTTTTGGGGCTTCTATGCAAACTGATAAACGCAAAGGCTCGTGCACGAAATTTTCACCGTCGTGAACCGATTGCCACGGCAACCCGACTCTCATGACGCCTCCATTGCCCTCTAAAACGCCGATGCCGCCAACTACATTGTGTAGCAGCTTGTTGCCGGAACCAAAAACCCTTGGCGCGACGCTGGAGCCATAATATTGCAGGCTGATCCAGCTAGCGACGACAACCGGAGCCGTCATGATGAGCTCGAGGACGGGGTAGTCGTTGAGTTCATCTTGCATCCAGTCGTAGTCATGAAGGAATGCCCGACCCCCCAGTTTGCGCCCTGCTGTTCTCGTGCGCGGCGCGGCGATAAATGCCTGGCAACCCGCCAGCCCCCATTCGGGGCGAATTTCTGCCCAGTCGTGTGCGCGTGCCTGGACGTCCTGCTCTTTATCCGCCGCGGGCAGCCGCGTCATCCGCTCGCCGCGCGTTATTCGTGCGGCACTGCGAAGCCAGACGCGAACCTGCTCGAGTTCCGCGGCGTGCGCTGATGAGTCGATGTCGCGATCGAACAGGGTAACGTCGTCGGTGGTCGTGTCGTGCAATGCAGCCACGAACAACGTGTCCTGCGGAACATCGATACCGCGCTCCGCCAGACCACTGCGAACCTCGCGGTCATTCAAGATGAGCGCGAGTAATCTCGCGTTTACATCACCGGAATATCCGCCACAGGCGCCGCATTGCAGGCTGCTGGCATAAGGATTATTCACCACGCTTGCACCATGGCCCGCAATCAGAATGATCCTGCCGAAACTCTCGGTAAGCGACATTGCCCGCATGATCTTCTCGGCTGCATCGGTGCGAGTTGGTACATCGAGAGCGGGATCGAAACGTGGTGCAGAGTCGTCCGGACCCACCATGGACTGGAGGCCGAGCGCGCCACGCAGGAGTTTGAGCAGATAGGCGGGCCCCATCGCTTCGACAAACGCGAAAGAAGACACCGCTGCCAGCTTGAAACGCCCCCATGCCCTGGTTGCGCGTGCCCGGTAACGTTGTTTCTGCTCCGCCGAAGTCGGGGTGTCTTCTGCTGTACCCGAACAGGAGGTTACGGCTGAATTCAGGAGCACCGGAAATCGTTCCTCTTCGATCACCGAGCCGAAACGGCGGTGTTTTGTAAATAGGCCAAAGAACCCGGCAAATCCTATCGTCCGAATCGATGGATTCAGCGATTCCAGGGCGCGCCGAAAAATCTCCGAGCGGACATCGATACAGAACGCAGCCTGCAACACGGGACGCTCGTCGGATTTCGATATCTGCGGTGCTGCCAGGGCATCGAAAAGAATTCGCTGGCCGGCCCTTTCAGCGGCCTCCTGCAGAATTTCATCGATAATCTGGGCGATCGACGGCTCGACTGGTTCGGCGTGTTTTTCCATGATGATTCTCCATCGCGCCGAAATATCTTTCCCATACTGGCACAGCAGCGCTTCTTCCCAGGCCAGGCGGATGGCCAGTAGCTCGGTCAGTGTTGTATCGGTATCGCCAGCCAGTTCAGCCTTCCAGAGTTTGTGGCGGGCATATTGAGACCAGCCCCCGAGCGACAGCAGCAGTTGGTGGAAGTAGGTTTCCAGGGCGCTTTCCGAAACGCCAAGCTGGTCCGCGGCTTGCGCAATGGCGAAGAACGGCGAGTCCGGAAGCCGCTCCACAAAGTCGCAAAAGTGTCTCAGCCCATGTATCTCGGGGGTCAAATCGTGCGTCGCCCACGACCGCCAGTTCTTCCACGGGCCATCGCGGCGCGATGTCGACCAGAGTGCCTGGCCCTGATCAAAATAGCCGCCTGCCCAGATGCCGAACCGATCATCGACGAGGGCTGGCCAGTCGATGCCGGAAGCGCTGGCCGCCAGTTCGGCAATCGTAGGCAGCGCTGCTGTTCTTTCGGCAGTTGCCTGTGCGAAATTCTTCAGTGCCCGGAGGTTAGCAGGCTTGTACCGATAGGGAGATGCGTAGAGTGCTTCCTGCAGATCTGCGTCGGTGATTTCGCCCCGGGTAATCTTTTGCCAATACCAGTCCCTGGGCATGACGACCGCGATGTCGGCGATGCGCTCGAGGCGCGCTGCAGCATTTGCAAGCGTGTCGGCGCTCTGGCCGATGAAGGGGTTGACCGCAACAGAGCTGTCGAGGGGCCAGGCCGGAGGGATACTTTGCACAGCTGCGTTAATTGCCTTTTCGAGGCCGAGCGACGGGCTTTTTACCAGTTTATGCACGTTATTCATGGCGTTATCTCCTGCTCGTGGCGGGCCTGGCGGCGGGGAACGGTCCAGCCGCCAATGAATCGGTCGAAAACCGCGTTGATGTAAAGTCCGTTGCCAAGATGCACCCTGAGACCAGCGGCTGCCGGGTGATAAGCCCATAGCGGAAACATGGACTGGGCGAATGCAACGAGCCCAAAGCTGATCACAGCAAGCGTGATAAGGGCCCATTCGAGCGGTCCGGGAACTGGCGTCACGGGCAGAGACCCTGTTGCAAGATGCTCCGCGCCCGATTGCAGCACGAAGTAGCTGACCGAAGCGGCAACCGAGTACAGGCTGGTGCGCAAGGTTAGCGCCCGCGGCGCATCATCTGCCAGACCCTGGGCCACCAGGTAGGCTATGCCAAAGATCAATATGGCACCGAGGGCGATGGCTTGCGGTGATTTACCGTCGAACCCGAATCCAAATCCAACAGCCGCATAAATTGCTAACGCGGCGGTAAACGCCTTTACCACCGCTTTACCATCCGGAATGGCGATGGCGCCGGGTCGGCGGTTGGCTGCAACCAGCTCAACGGCTGATCCCGATGCGAGGAATGAATGCGCCTTGTACAGTGAGTGGGCGACGATATGGAGCAGCGCCAGCGGGAAAAGTGCGAGTCCGCACTGCATGATCATGAAGCCCATTTGACTTACCGTCGACCATGCGAGCGACGTCTTGACAGCCGACTGGGTGAGCATCACCGCGCCGCCGAAAATAGCCGTAAAGCCGCCAATCATCACGAGTACGGCCAGCATACCGGGAGCCAATAGCATCACGTCCGCGAAACGTATCAGCAGAAAGCCACCGGCGTTGATGACGCCGGCATGCAATAGCGCGGACACCGGGGTCGGCGTCTCCATCACTTCGATCAGCCAGCCATGCGTGGGGAATTGCGCAGACTTCAAAATCGCTGCCAGTGCGAGCAACGCCGCCGCAGAAAATATCATTACTCCCGTCTCGCCGTTCCCGGCGGCATCGAGTATCGCGGCTATGTCTGCGGTGCCGAAATTGACGAACAGCAGCAGGGCCGCGCCGATAATCGCCAGGTCCCCAGCGCGGGCAACAATGAATTTCTTGCGCGCAGCCCGTACAGCCGGGCGACGGTCGCGATAGAACAGGAGAAGCCGGTGAAGACAAAAGCTTGTCCCGATCCAGAAGACCACCAGTTGCAGAAGGTTTCCGCTCAGAACAAGTAGCAACACCGATGCCAGCGTTGCGCATATCCAGCCGATAAAGATGCCCTGCCTGGCTTCGCCGTTCAGATAAACGCGCGAGTAGCGCAGCACAATCCAGCCGATAAACGCTACCACGCACAGCATCGAAACACTGATCACATCCAGGCGTACGCTCAGGCCGATGCCCGCGGCACCAATCAATGGGCTCGTTCCGGGACCAATCCAGACCAGTAGGACTGCCGAGGCAACTGCTGCGATAAACCCAAGCAAGGCGGATGCCTCGGCCAGGCGCGTCAATGCGCGTGGGCGAGCCCCTGCCATCGGCCGGGAAGCTGCCGCGGCCATGAGTAACAGCAATGGTGCCAGCAGCGGTAAATGGTAAGCATCGGGCATGTAACACAAACTCAGGAGTATCGATGGCCGCTACCATACTCCTGCTTCATCGTTCAATAAAATACATTATTTATCAAATTAAGTTCTGTTAAAGTGAACGATATGAACAGACTCAATTATCATCACCTGCGCTATTTTCATGTCGTTGCTCATGAGGGACACCTCACCAGAGCGGCTGAACTGCTCAATGTTTCGCAATCCGCGCTCTCCTCGCAGATACGCCAGCTCGAGGAGCGTCTCGGGCAGCAGCTTTTCGAGCGGCGCGGACGGGCTCTGCATTTGACCGAGGCCGGACGCATCGCTCTCGATCACGCCGACGCGATTTTTTCTGCCGGCAACGAGCTGGTGGCGACGCTGCAACAGACCGGGCAATCACGCCAGGCTTTGCGGGTGGGCGCGATTGCGACGCTATCGAGAAACTTTCAGCTGTCTTTCCTGAAGCCACTGCTTGGGCGTTCCGATGTCGAGATTATATTGCGCGCCGGCAGCGCTGGAGAGCTATTCGAAGCACTGTCCGCACTCCAGCTCGACCTGGTACTTACCAATCATGAGCCCGATACCGATGCTATCCGTCCGTTCATAGTGCACAGGCTCGCGCAACAACCGGTGAGCCTGATCGGGTTGCCCGAGCTTTGCGCCGAAAAAAAGACCTTGCCCGAGCGTTTGGCCAGCAGCCCGCTTATCCTGCCGACCCGTTCCAGCGGGCTGCGCCGTGGGTTCGACGCGTTGACAAGCCGCCTCGGGGTAGTTCCCCAGATAGCGGCCGAAGTGGATGATATGGCGATGATGCGCCTGCTGGCTCGCGAGGGAGCGGGTATCGCGGTAATACCGCCTATCGTGGTTAAAGACGAACTCGAAACAAAGATTTTGGTAGAAGTCGATCAGCTTCCTGACATAACCGAAATCTTTTACGCGGTCACAACCGAACGTCGTTTTCCAAATCCACTGGTGCAGGAGCTGATATGATCGAGCGCTGTAACGAAACTGGAAGAAGGATGTCCATCACCTTACAATAACCTCGCAAAGGGAGATTAGTAATCATGAATTATATTCGGCCTCTCGCGATCGCTTTAGTTGTTGCATTCGGCACCGCAAAGCCTGCCATCGCTCATGAAAGTCCGCAGAGTTACGACCGCATAAATTTCCAGGTCAGCGCGGCCGAGGAGGTCACGAACGATACTCTTGAAGTGATCATGTACAGCGAACGCAGCGGGCAGAAGCCTTCCACGATAGCTGATGAGGTCAATCGCAACATTAGCTGGGCCGTCGGTCTGGCAAAGAAGAGCGATGGCATAAAAGTACAGACCCTCCACTACCGGCAGGACCCTTTATATAGTAATCAAAGCATCAGCGGCTGGAGGGTCCGACAATCGATACGTCTCGAGAGTACCGACGCCGAATCGCTTAGCGCACTAATCGGTGAGATGCAGGGGCGTTTATCCGTTGAATCGTTACGTTATACCGTATCGGCAACGCTCCGCGACAAAGTCGAGCGCGGTCTCATTGCCGAGGCGCTGAATCGATTCAAGAGTCGCGGGGAACAGATCACGACGGAACTCGGGCGTAGCGGCTATCGAATCGTCAATATAGACGTTTCCACCTCGGGTCAATCATTGGCACCTGTTCACCTGCGCGCGACCGCGATGATGGCGGATGAAGCGGTCGCGGCACCGTCCATCGAACCGGGCGTACAAAGTGTCAGCGTGCAAGTGTCCGGAACCATCGAGTTGAAAATCCCACAATAAATCGAAAGCGAAAAGCGGTTGATATCCACCCCGGGTTCAAAACCGTTATTTAATCTCAAGGGTTGTCCGGACCTCGGGATTGTATCAACGGCTGGATGCATTTACCGGGTGCTTGCTACGCGAGAAGTTGAGCAAGAGCACGGGATGAGTTTCCTCCGTCGCTACCTGCAGTCAGTAAGAGAATCACAAGGTTGCAAATACAGAATCGAATCGTTTGCATGTCAGTCCTGCTCGCTTGCAATCGCTATAGGGTCTAGCAATGGAAACAAGGTTTTAGTGAGCCATATCGAGGTTGGACTCCGCTCGCACCGGGGAATTTATTGCCGAAATCAAAATTCGAAAAAATTAGATTGTTTCTAAATCAGAGTTTTAAAACATAATTATGAGAAAAAAAGCGATTTTGTTGTAATCTATGAATTCATTCTGTGCAGATGGCAGTTGTTCTAAGGTTTCCAGGCATAAGACCTGGATACTCAGTATCCATAAAAAGCTCGATTAACCCTCCGCGGGGCAAGATATCAAAAAACTAAGAATCCAATCGGATTCAGAATTCATGCGAGTTCTGAAGGGTAGAGTCAATGTAAGACTTGGTCAAAGGCCTGGTAAAGATCATTTCAAGCTTTACCTGAAATCATTCATCATATTTATCTGGATGGGGCTAAGCTTTCTCGCTGTTTACCTGCTTGAAAGTAATTCAGCAAAAATAATTGCCTGTCTGAGTCTTGGTGTTAGCAGCGCCGGCATAGGGTTTAATCTTTTACATGATGCGGCGCACGGCTCGCTTTCTTCGAATAAGAAGATCAATCGATTATTTACATTTGTCTGTTGCTCGCTGCTGGGTGCGGGTGGGTATTTTTGGCGGCATAAACATAATTACCTTCACCATCAGTTTCCCAATATTCAGGACTGGGATGATGACCTGGAAACACGAGATGGACTGCGTTTAGGTCATTATCAGCCAACCTCAATTCGTTATAAATATCAGCATCTCTACGCGCCCTTTATTTATGCATTTACAACTATCGAATGGCTTTTCGTTAAAGATTTTGTCCAGTACTTCACCTTAAGAATGAACAGGTGGCAGAAAATCCCGCAAATGAAACCTGCCGACCATGTCGAATTTTGGGCCGCTAAAATCATTTACTGCAGTTTATTTGTAGCGCTTCCATTTTATATTTTCTCAGTGTCCCATGCTCTGGTGGGACTGTTAATCTATCATTTTTCCTTTAGCCTGACTTTGGCTGCAGTCTTTCAGCTGGCGCATGTGATGGAAGAATGTGAATTTCCCGAAGTCGATCAAGCATCGGGAAAGGTAGACCTCGGCTGGACCGAACTTCAGCTAAAAACGACCACCAATTTTGCGCCGCTTAATCGATTCATGACCTGGTTCTCTGGCGGTCTCAACTACCAGGTTGAGCATCACCTCTTTCCCAACCTGTCTCATACCTATTACCCCGAGATTGCAGCGGATGTTAAGCAAAGCTGTGCCGAGTTTAATTACCCCTATCATTCGATACCGTCTTATACCGGAGCTCTAAGAAGCCACTACAACACGTTAAAGAAACTTGGTTTCTACGCTCAGCCACTTAAAAGCAGCAAGAAGGTACCAGCTTAAGAACGTCTTTCTAGAATCGAATTCGCGCACTGGATTTTTTGTTAAAAAATAAATTAGCAGATAATCCGGGAGCAGATATTCGTTTTCAGAGAATGGCTGCACCGGTGCAGCGAACCGGAAATCCGGATTTAGCGCTCGAAGTTAACTGTTCTTGCCAGTTCGATACTGTCGGGCAGGTTGGCTGAGACCGGACAATGTCCCATCCTGTCGATGATGTAGTTAATATCATCTTCCGTTGGTAAGCCGGATTTCAGTTTCACATCAAATGTAACTGCGGCGCTTTGTATGCGCCAGACCTCGTCTGTAATCACCTTTAGATCGCCTGTTGCGGACTTGAGTAACAGGTTCCGTTCAGCACTGTTAGTTCTCATGTAGAGATGCTGGCAGGAAAATAATCCATTAATAAGTAACAAGAACCCGGGAGATTTAATATTGAGATCCAGCTGTTCCCATCCTGCGTCATTCTTGCTCTCAATCGTTAAGTCATCAATATTGTTTTCCGGGCCCTCGTAGGTGCAATTCAAGCGCAGGTAAAAGTGTCTATTAGCCATGGTCACCTTATTCGATCGAATGGTTAATTACGGGCTTAATATTAAAGGTAAAAGAAATAAAAGTAGACGCGTATGTTTAACCGGATGCGAGCAGGCTGTTGGTCGAGGATTGCCGCCTGCTTCGGTTTCATGAGAGCCTTCTTTGGAGCAAAACGATTCGCGAATCTGGCGTAGCAGCAAAAAAATGGCCTTGAGCGGATCAGTCCGATTCCAGCTTGCGCCGGAACGACAGGAACTCACCGCGGGTGAAGGGCGCTATGTCCGATTGCAGGTGCTGGTCAGGTGTCTCGCCACTCGTAACGAACCGTGCGAAGACCGCTGATGGCATTGGTCGACAAACCGGTTTCTCGGAAACCGTGCTTTTCGTAAAATTTTCTGGAACGACAGTTGATTTCAAGCGTAAACAGATGCACTCCATCATGGCACCTGTTTTTAACCCAGTTTATCAGTGCGCTACCGACGCCGCGACCTTGTTCAGATAGCCCCGTGAAGAGTTGGGACAGCTCCGAGGTTTCGGGATTAAACGTGACGAAACCCAGGACCGCGTTATCCGCCTCAGCCACTGCGATTTCGTGTGTTGGGACAATCTGAGAAACCCAGCGCTCCCGCCACTCGGGTTTCGAGTGAGGGTGGACGAGCCCGGGGCCGATCGAATGCCATCCATCGAACCAGATATCTATGACCGTTTCGATGTCAGCGTCGCAATACTTTCGAATAAGCAACGGGTGATGCATGACGTTCCGAGTCAACGGCTTAAATAGCGAATGGTGGTTTGCAAAGCCGAGTGCATGCGTTTGTCATTTCCCCTGACTCTCCTGGTCAGCCTGGGCATCGGCAGCCCTGTGATCGGTTTCCCGGTGTCGTTTTGTCGCCAGCCGATAAATTTGCAGCAAGTCATCTTCGCTGGCATCGACGATAGTATCGATCTGGCTCAGGGCGTAAACGAAGTCCTCGTGGCTGATCGGCGCATATTCGTCAGCCTCTGCTGCAGCCGCCCCGGCCTTGACAGGCAGTGGTGCCGGATATCTTCGCCAGTTGAACAAGCCGTTGAACATTACGGCGATCAGCGTAATCACCGCAACGTTGAACAGAATGGGTTGCAGTACATAGCCGAAACCCAGGGCATGCAATTGCGCGGAGCCGATCACCGCGGCGAGCGCGGTAGCACCGCCGGGTGGATGCAGACAGCGCGCCAGATACATCGCGCCAATGGCCAGCCCGACGCCGACGGATGCGGCAACGGCGAGATGCGGAATCCAGCGCCAGCACGCGACACCGATGACGGCCGACAGCAGATGGCCGGCGACGACGTTCCAGGGTTGCGAAAAGGGTGCATGTGGCGCGGCAAAAAGCAGCACGGCGCTCGCTCCCATGGAGGGCACGATCATCACCGCAACGTCGTGGCCGAACAGGGCTTCACTGACCAGGAAGATGCCCAGTATCCCGACAACGCCACCCAGCGCCGATAGCGAAATATCGGTGTAGCTGGCCTTGTGGGAAACTAGTCCGATCGTCTCGAAAAATTCGTTCAGTCTCATAAGAACTCCTCAATTCCGTTTCCTGTTCAGGCGCATACTACACGCATCCGGCACCGGGTTTCACAGGCAGAACTCGTTTACTGGTATATCAAGAGTACCATCCGGGACAGACACTTGATGCCATCCGGGACAGACACTTGATAATTCTGCGAAATGGTCATCTTCATGGTAATTGGACCGAGTATGTATCCCATTAATATCGACCTGTTCGATCCTGTGGAAAAAGCCGTCGCTGCGAAGGCATCCGGATCGGGGGCGCTCTCAAATTTTGTAATTATCGACGATTCGAAATCAAGCACCCGCCGCTCGCCGTTCGTCTGGAGTGCTTACTTTTATTCACGTATAGTCGGTTGTCTGTGAAAAACATTTCAACGCTGGGGATTGATTGACTATGATCCGGTCTGTTTGTGATTCCGCGTTTCCCTGGCGCCCCTCGGACGCCAGCTATGGAGATCTCTGCAAGCTGCGTTTGCAAAGCTTTTCGCTGGCACGGTTTTGACGAGTTCGCCTTCGAAGTCGACGAACGGGGCATGCTGGAGCTTTACCATGATGATAAAGAGGTAATCGATGAGGCGATGTTTCTCGCCAGCCGCCGCGAAGCGTGCGGACTGCCCGGTTTTCGCGGTTGCTGATCCTCGGAGCACACGATGACGTCCGCAGCCGGGAAACATAAAGCGAAGTTTCGCATACCCTTGCTGGAAGGCGTGCTACCGATCAATGGGGCCCAGCTTCCGGCTGACATTATCGCCGGCCTCACCCTCGCCGCGCTGGCAATACCCGAGGTCATGGGTTACACCAAGATCGCCGGCATGCCGGTGGTCACCGGTCTCTACACCATGCTTATTCCGTCTTTCCTGTACGCTATTTTCTGTTCCTCGCGGCACCTGGTGGTCGGCGCCGATTCAGCAACCGCCGCGATACTCGCAGCCGGCATTGTCGGGCTCGCCGCGGTCGGTTCGGAGCAGTACGTGGCGCTGGCCGGGGTGCTCGCCATGATGGCCGCTGGTTTTCTGATACTGGCGCGTGTTATGGGCCTCGGTTTCCTGGCCGACTTCCTGTCGCGTACCGTGCTGGTCGGCTTCCTGACCGGGGTGGGGATCCAGGTCGCAAGCGGCCAGATCTCCGGCATGCTCGGCCTGAAAGGCGGCGGTCACGGCACCCTGGACAAGGTCTGGGCCGATATTCAGCAGATCGAACAGGTCAACTATTACGCCCTGGTAACCGCGCTCAGCGTGCTCGTGGTGCTGATCGGCGCGAAGAAGATTTCGCCCAGGCTACCGGGCGGACTGATTGCCGTGAGCGGGGCTATCGTTGTCAGCTGGGCGCTCGACCTCGGTGAACACCTCCATATCCTGGGAACCGTCCCTGGCGGCCTGCCGCATCTCGGGCTGCCGCAGGTTGACTGGAGCTTCGAACTCATCGGCAAGCTGTTGCCCACCGCCGTTGCCATGTTCGTGGTTATCCTCGCACAGAGTGCCGCGACTTCGCGTTCCTACGCCGCCCGCTATGACGAAAACTTCAGTGAGAATACCGATCTCGTGGGCCTGGGGATGGCGAATATTGGTGCCGGCCTTTCCGGCACCTTTGTCGTCAACGGCAGTCCGACCAAGACCCAGATGGTCGACGGTGCCGGGGGGCGCTCGCAGGTGGCGTTGATCGTCACGTCGCTGGTCGTGCTCATGGTGCTGCTGTTTATGACCGGGCCACTGGCCTACATGCCGGAGTCGGTGCTGGCGGCGGTAGTATTCCTGATCGGCGTTGACCTGATCGATATCGCGGGGATGAGAAAGATCTACCGGCAACGGCGCAGCGAGTTCTGGGTGGCCGTGTTTACCATGCTGGTGGTTGCCTTCGTCGGTGTCGAACAGGGCATCATGCTGGCGGCGGTACTGTCGTTGATCGATCACACCCGGCGTGGTTATAAACCCAAGAATGTCGTGCTCGCGCCGGAAGCGTCGGGCGTGTTGCGCGCGCATCCGGTCGCGAGCAAGGTAGAGGCCGAGCCGGGCCTGATGATCTATCGTTTTACCCACAGCATCTACTATGCCAACGCGCAGCTGTTCACGGAGGAGGTCACGGACCTGGTAAATACCGCCGAACCACCATTGCGCTGGTTCTGTATGGATGCCTCCGCGGTCGATGACGTGGACTACTCGGCGGCGGAGAGCCTGCGTTCTGTTTTCCGTATGTTGAAGGACAAGGGGGTGCGCCTGGTGGTAGCGCAGGTCATGGAGGATGTCGCGCAGGAGAGTCGCTACGATCTGCGCGAGCTGTTTGGTGAAGACGCTTTCTACGACAGCCTGGACGACGTCATCCAGGCTTACCGGCAGCAGGTGGCCAGCGCTGGCTGAAGCAGGGTATCGAAACCGGGAAAAAACCGAAGAAAAAAATCCGGGGCAGATGTATCTATTCGAATTTTGGCTTGATCCAGTTCCACGCAAGCCTGCCATTTCATAATATAGAGCTTTCCATTTTGCCGATCAGCGGCAAAGACCGACCCTGAGCGGTCCATGACTATCCGCAGCGGATGGATCGAATCTACCCAGATGGATCAACCAGCGCCAGGCTCGAAATTCACCTTTCGTCGCATGGAATTGATACAGATCAACTTGGGTATAGCCCCGGCAAAAATATAATGCGCCCAGAAAATCTTATCTGACAGCGTGAAATGCTGCGCTGCGCTTTTACTTACCTGGAAAATGGAGAAAAAACAATGAACTCAAAACTGACCGGATATATGGGCGCTGCTGTCATTGCGGCCGGAATGTCATTGACGAGTTTGCCGGTCAGTGCTTACGAGGCAGGTGATCTTATACTCAGGGCGGGTCCAGTCGGGGTACTGCCAACGGGAGACTCGGAAACCATTGATGAAATCGCACCCGGCGCGAAGGTAGAGGCGGATGACGCCTGGAGTCTGGGTCTCACCGGTACCTATATGTTTACAGATGCAATTGGTGTCGGCGTGCTGGCGGCGTGGCCATTCGAGCATGATATCGATGCCAAGGGCAGTATTTCATCCCTGGACAAGGTCGGTGAAACCAAGCAGTTGCCGCCAACCGTCACGCTGCAGTATCACTTCGACACCGGAAACAACATTCATCCGTATATTGGCGCGGGTGTCAATTACACTTTTTTCTTCGATGAAGATACCGATGGTGCCCTGGACGGGCTGGATCTGGATCTCGACGATTCCTGGGGTCTGGCAGGCGAGGCCGGGGTTGATTATGAGCTGGGTAATGACTGGCTGATCACTGCCCAGGTCTGGTATATCGATATTGATACCACGGCCAAATTGGAGGGTGTCGGCAAGTTTGATGTCGATATCGATCCGTGGGTCGTCATGATTGGTGTGGGCAAGAAATTCTGACCAGGCCCTGCTGAAAAATCCGGCCGGGAATAAATTTTTCGACATCCCGATGGAAGCCAGGTGGATTACCAACTGGCTTCGAGTGCATGCTGTCTTCCCCGACCGGCCCGGATATTCTGGTGTGCATTCCGGTTAGGCTGCACCGTTACCGATAAACATCGCCATAGCTGCGTGCCTGCAGCCTTGCGGGATAGAACAAGACTGCAGGTCACCGACGTCCAAAAATTCCCGAGTTGCGCTCACGCTTCAAGGACAAAGCGGTTATTATCACTGCTTCAGTCTGATATCGACCTTGTCTAATAATGATGAAAAGATCCTGTACCACTTGTATTTACTGTATCGCGCTCGGCCTGTTATCGATTGCCACCAGCGCCCAGGCAATACGTCCCGGCCTTACCGGTTTGACGGCCCTTGCCGACTCTCCTGAAACCGCCTTCTGGAATCCGGCGGGCATCACCCGCCTGCCGGAATCGCTCGAGTTACAGCTGGTTACCGCCTACAGTCACTCGCAATTCAAGGTCGAGGAAGCGACGTTTCCCGGGGGCGATCCGGACGAACAGGATAACATCTTCCTGATCCCGGGCGTTTACTATGCAAATCCTTTGAATGATAAATGGTCTTATGGTTTTTCGGTGAATGTGCCCTCGGGATTCGGCCAGGATTACGGCAAGAGCTGGTCGGGCCGTTACCTCTCGCAGACATCCTCGCTGACGTTTGTGGCGATCAACAATTCCCTTGCTTACCGTTTGAGCGATGAGCTGTCTTTCGCCGCGGGCATACAGGTGATGTATGTTTCCTCCGAGTCAAAAACACGTGTCGATAACATCGGACCGCGTGGCGACGGCCGTTTTGAGCTGGACGAGGACGGTTTTGGTCCCGGATTTACCCTGAGTTCGCTGTATGAGCCGAGCCCAGAGACCCGTTTCGGGATCACTTATCGCTCCAAAACCAAGATCGACCTGAGCGGTAACCCCCAGTTTAATAATATCGACAACGCCTACCTGGTGATACTGAACGACCTGGGTTTGCTCGGGTCGGAAGTCGATGTGGATTTCGAGGTTCCACAGCAGGTGCAGCTCGGTGTGTTTCATCAACTCAATGATCGCTTCAGTATTACAGCCGATATTTTGTGGATCGACATGTCGGAATTCGGGGTTACCTCGGTCTCCGCGGGGCCGGATCATGTATCGGTGGAGTCCATCTTCGAAGATTCTTACCTGGCGAGTGTCGGGCTTGGCTATCGCTGGGATAGCAGAACGCAGCTGAACTTCGGAGTTGGCTATATGACATCTCCGGCAGACGACGACGAGCGGACACTTTATCTGCCGCTCGACGAGATCTGGATATATGGCGTAGGCGTCGAGAGAGAGTTGCACAATGGTGATATTGTTACGGTCAATTTAGAATATCTGGATATCGGCAACGCCCCCGTCGATCAGGAAAACTCGGCCTTGACAGGCCGGGTAAAGGGTGAGTACAGCGACAACTATGTCGCGTTGCTGAATGTAAGCTATCGCTTCAATCTGTAAGGTCCATCGGATTGCCGTCGTTCTGCCAGCAAACGGCGCTCCCTTATTCAGCAGTGCTCAGCTTGCGGAAGTATTCGGCGATCAATTCTTCGTAGTCCCGCGGCAGTTCGGCCGGGTCGGAAATCAGCAGCCCCGGCGCCTGTCGATCGTCGAGGCGTTGGCGCAGACGGTATTCCAGGTCCATCAGCGCGAGCAGGGCGCGTTCGCTGGCGGCCGGATCTGCGTCGCCGTCTGCGGAGCTTGACCATTGCTTTATCTGCTCGAGTACCGGGTCGATATCGCCCGCGGCGACACCCTGGTCGATCAGCTCGCGGCCGAGTTCGCTGCTGCGCTCGGCGATACTGTCGAGTTGCCGTTGCATCGCCTCGATCGCTTCGCGGGAAAGGGGGCCCTGGGCGTCGGCGTTACCGGCACCACCGGCCGCACCGCCAGAGCCTGCCTGGCGCTCGCGCAGGAAGCGCATTTCTCTCGCCAGCGCGCGCATCTGTTCGAGTGAGCGTTCCAGTTTTCGACCGCCGGGCTCGCCGACGCTGGCGAGCGCGGATTCGATGTGTTCGCGCAGCCGGCCGATGCCTTTCTGAATCTCGGCTTCGTTGTTGCGGGCGGCCTTGTTCTGACCCAGCTGCACCATAGTGCGGGTGCGCCCGATGCGATCCTGCAGGCGGTGTTCGCGCGCCGCGCCGATCGCCTGTTGCAACGACTCGCTCACCTCCGGCTGTTCTTTGCGCGCGCCGATGGTCAGCTTGCCGAGCTCGCTCTCCAGGCTGGCCAGGTCATCGGCGAGCACGCGTTTGCGCTCTTCGATCTGGTTCAGGCGCGCCTCGCTTTGCCGGTTCCAGGTTTCGTCGAGCTCGGCCACCTCGCGCTGGATGGTCGCCTGGTTTTTCTCGGCCCGCTCGGCCTGGTGCAGCCTGCGTTCGATTTCCTCGCTGAGTTTCTGCTGCCGCCCCTGGTCGAGCAGGCGCTCGGCCTCGCGCAGCTGGTCGGATGCCTGGCGCGCCTGCGCGATTCCGCCGCCGCCCCCGCCGTTGGTGGCGGCGCCGCGCATGGCCTCGGCCGCGCCGCGCATCTGCGAGATCGATTGCTGCAGGCGTTGGTTTGGCTGCTCGCGCGTCAGTTTTTCCAGCTGCCGCGCCATTTCCTCGAGCTCTTCGGCGAGCGCCAGCTGATTGGCGTCGGCCTCGCTGCCCGTAGCTTGCTGCTGGCGCCGGATCTGGCGTTCTACTTCGCGCTGCTGGCGCTGCGCGAGTTCGCGCAGGCGTTCCAGGGTTTCGTCGATGACCTGTTGCTGCGGCGGTTGTTGCTGCTGCCCGCGGCGCACCGTTTCGTACTGGTTGCGCAGCTTGTCCATCTCCAGCCGGAACAGGTTGGCGAGATCCTCGGAGCCGGCGTTGGCGGCGCCACCGCCGCGGTTAGCCATCGAAACGTTGATATCGCGGAACGCGGCGTCGGCGCGTTGCAGGTGCTTGAGTGCGACCTGGGCATCCGCCAGCGCCTCTTCGACTTCGGTCTCGGCGAGCTGCATTTCGACCCTGGTCATGGCTTCGACGGCCTGCGGCAGTTCGGTGAGCACCACCTGGTAGCGCGGGTCGATAAGCACCAGCGGGCGGCTGCCGATGCGCCGCAGGATAGCCTCGACGCGATCGCGTATGCGCGCTTCGGCGGTCGCGAGCAGGTCCAGATTTTCGCGCCAGCTTTCCTCGCTGTACTGGTCGCGGTCGCGAATCATCTTGAAAGTCGCGATCACGAACTGTTTCTGTTGGTCCGACAAATGCCCCTGCCGCTCGCCGCCCTGGCCGCCGCCCCCACCGCCTCCGCCGCTCTGCTCGGCGTTGTGATAGTTGGTGCTGAACGGGCGCACCTGATAAAAGAAGATGTCGCTGGTCGCAATTTTCGCCTGTGCCGCGGGCGCGCGGTCCTCGGCTTTTACATAGTAAGAGACCAGGTCGCCCGCCTGCAGGCCCAGGTCTTCGAGAAACACGACGTGCTCGGCCTCCACCTGCGGGTTGCGTTGCGCAGCCTGCGTCTCCTGCAGCAGTTGCACCACCTGTTCGTCTTCGCCGTTTACCGAGAGCACCAGTTGCAGGCTGGCGATGCCCTGGTCGTCGTTCGCGCGGATACGCATCAGCGGTTCCTCGATCATGCTGACGCGGGTGTCCTTGCCGGGGCTGAGGATAGACACGCTGGGATGTCTGTCGTCGAGCGCAGTGATGCGGAACTCTGCCGAGGCGTCGACGGGTATGCCGCTGGCGCGCTGCAGCGTGACGCGGTAGGCGGCGTTTTCCTGCACCATGATTTCGCCACGCCAGGCGCCATCGTCGGCGCGCACCAGTGCCAGGCGTCGGCCGTCGTCGAGCAGCAGTTCGCCGCCGGGTATATCGATCGTCGGCGTGATCTCGACGTCCACGCGCGTGCCGCGCAACGCGGTAATGTCACCACTGCCCGTGGTGGTTTCCGGCGCCATCAGGGTGTAGTCCGGGAAACGATAGTGCAGCGCGATCGTTTCGATGGCGGGGATGTCGGCGACGCTCACGCGAAAGGTCGGCGTCTGCAGGCCAACCGCGCGCACCCGGTAGTCCATCGGCTGCTCCAGGTCGAACAGGAAGGTTTCGTAAACGCCGGCCGCGTTGCCCGCGGTCATCGTCAGCGCCTGCCACGATGCACCGTCGTCGCGCGATGTGAGCAGCTCCACCTCGTCGCCGTCGTAGCCGGCGATGGTGGCGCGAATCAGCTGGTCACCGCCGCGCTGGATTTCGATATCGCCAGGGTGTACCGCTATCCGGTAAGGCGAATACTCCTGCGCACTGCTCCAGGGCTTGAGCAACGCCTTCGCGCCGTAGCGCAGCAGATCCGGCTGCAGCAGGACGAGCGCCACGACGGCCAGTCCGGCAGCGCTGAAACGCGCCAGCGCGGCGCGCAAATTGCGTTGCTCCACAGCGTCGCCATAGTCAAGTCGCGCGCAGGCGTCGAGAGCGCCTTCGACCAGGCGTTCGACCAGCTGCGGCGATGAGTCCGGCGCCTCCGCGTGGCGCGCATCGACGGCGCTCAGCAGCATCGAGCCCAGCGCGGGTTCATGTTCCTCGAGGTACATCGCGACACGCGTATCGCTGACGCGGCGGCGCAGCGGTTGCAGCACGAATCGCCACAGCAGCGCGGCCAGGATTACCAGCATCGCGATCCGCAGGCCCCAGACCGCCGCATCGTCGTAGTGCCAGAAATCCAGCAGCCATGCCGCAACCGTGAAAGCGACAACACCGGCCAGCAGGCTCCACGCCAGGCCATTCAGCAGCTGGCGTGCACGCCAGCGCTGGCGCACCCGGTCGATGACCTGCGACAGTGCGGTGGGCGCGTCGCCGGGCGTACGGCGATGTGGCAGCAGTACTCGCCAAAGCGCTGCAGACCCGGTGTTTCCTTGTTTATTTGCCGTCGTCGCCATGTTCACCGCCTGTCAGGCTTTGACCCCGTCGGGTCGGTATCGTTTCAGCACGGCGCGGTTGGCGAAAAACGCTTCCGCCAGCATCAGCGCCAGCGCCGCCGCGAGCGCCAGTTGCCACAGCCGCTGGCGTTGCTCATGGTCGGCATCGCGGCGCCGCGTCAACGCCGTTGCCGGCTTCGCGGGTAGCGTGGCAGCCCTCACTTGCGCGAGGTAAGCCGCCGCGTCGAGCGGCTCGGGATTGGCCTCGGTGGGATCGATGTTCGCCGCCAGCGTCACCTCGACCCCGGCCGGGGTCGCGCGGTGTACCTGGTAAAAACCCGCTTCGTCGATCGGCAACAGATCCGCGTCGCGTTCGAGCCGTAGTTCGCTACCGGACGGCGTTTCGATAGTGAGCGACGCGTCGTCGGCTGCCGCGATGATGGCGTCGGCGCCGGCCAGCGCGCGCGCGTAGCGCATCACGTAGACGATGTCGCCGACCTCGAATTGCCGCGGATAGGCGTCGTAGCCAGCCAGGTAGCGCAGCGTGGCGTGCGCGAAAGGCAGGAATACCGGCTGTAGCGCGAGATCGTTCCAGCGGGGGTCGAGCGTCGTAGCCAGCACCAGCGCCTTGCCCTTGCCGCCGAGTCTTTCGACGAGTGCCGCGCCGCCGTCGTCGAAACTTGCCAGCACGCGGTCGTTCGCGCCGGGGCGCAGTTCGCGGTAGCTGAACACGCTCGCCGGCGCCAGGTTCACGGCGTCGCCGGAATCGCCGCCAGCGTCGAAGCCGGCGATGCGGAACCTCGCGCCGGGTCCTGCGTCGACCCGGCGCCCGGGGATGCCGGGCAGGAGAGCGTCTGCCACGGCCGGCCAGCCGGCCTGCGTCGCCTCGCCGAGCGCGACCAGCAGGCCACCACCGGCGTCGACGAAGTTCTGCAGTGCCGCGATCATGGCTTCCCCGGGGAGGCTCGCGTCGTTGACGATGATCACCGCCCAGCGCGACAGTTGCGCGGGCTGCAGCGCGCTCCAGGGCCTGCGCTCGACGCGCACCGCGGGCCGGCGCGACAGGCGCAGCGCGTTTTCCAGGTAGACGCCGCGGTTGGCACGCGCGCCGCCGTCGTCGACGATCAGCACCGGGATCTGCTGCTGCCGCGACCAGGTAAAGTAGGCGCGGTTGTCGAGCGCCAGGCCGTCGTCGCCCAGGCTCAGGATTCCGCGCACCAGGCCTGCGCCCGGGCTGAGCCCGGCAAAGCCTGTCGTGGTCACCGCCCCCGGCGCCAGGCTGAGCTCGCGTTCGGCGACAATGCGGCCGTTCAGGCTGAGGCCGAGGCGCTGCGTCATCGCCTGCGCGGAATGGTTGGTCAACTCCACGTCCAGCGTGAATTCATCGTTGGCGTCCTCTGGTGCGGTAATCGCGAACGCCGAAATCGTGGCGTTGGCGCTATCGGCCAGGCGCAGACTATGGGCGATCAGTTCGATATCCTGGTCGATCAGCGGCAGCTCGCCTGCGCGGCGCGCGCCCGCCTGGAAGTCCGATACCAGCAGTATTCGCCTGTGCTGCGCGTTGCTGCCCGCGAGCAGGCGTGCGGCCTGTTCGATCGCGCCGCGCAGCCGCGTGCCCTTCAGCCCCGGCGTTTGCCGGTCGATCACGCGGCGCAGGTTGTCGGCGTTATCGCTCAGGTCGCTGGCGACCTCGGCCTCGAGGTCGAACATCACCACGCCGATGCGATCCTGCGGGCGCTTCGCGTCTACCTGTTGCAGGGCGAAGTCGCGCGCCTGGCGCCAGTGATCGGCGATGCGCATGCTGTAGGATCGGTCGATGACGATGATGCTGTCACTGCGCTCGAGATCGAGCGCGGCGAGCGCGCCGGCACCGCTGAAAAAAGGACGCGCGAAGGCGAGCACCACCAGCAACAGCAGCAGGCAACGCAGCAGTAACAACAGCCAGTGGCGGATCTGCAGGCGCTGCTTCTGGCGCCACTCGATGCGGCTCAGGAACATCAACGACGGGAACTTGACGCCCTGCGTCTGCTGCCGCTGCACCAGGTGGATCAGCACCGGCAGCGCCAGCAGCAGCAGGCCGGACAGGTACAGCGGGTTGACCCAGCCGAAGCTCATCGGCGCCCCCCCTTCTGGCGCGCGCGGTCCGCCAGGTAACGGTAGAGGACGTCATCGAGCGGTTGTGAGGTGTCGGTAAAGATGTAGTCGACCTGGCTGGCGCCGAGGCGGCGCTGCAGCTCGGCCTGGTGCGCCTGTATCAGCCGGCGGTATTCGCCCTGGAACTCGCGCGCCGCGATCGGCATGCGACTGCCCGACTCGAGGTCCTCGACGCTGCCGGCGTCGCCGAGCTCGAGGTTGAGCTCCAGCGGATCGAGCAGGTGAAACACGATCAGGTCGTTGCCGCGCAGGCGCAGCTGGTCGATGGCCTTGAGCAGCTCGTCGGGCGGCGCGTACAGGTCGGAAATCAGCACCACCAGGCTGCGCCGCCGCAGGCTCTCGCCGATGCGCTGCAGCGGTTTCAGGTAGTCGCCGGCGCCGCCGGCTTCGAGGCGATCGAGCGCGTGCAGCACCGTCTCGAAGTGCCTGATCGACGGCGGAATGACCTCGACGATATCCGCATCGAAGGTGATCAGGCCGATGCGGTCGCGTTGACGCATGGATAGGTAGGCCAGGCTCGCGCCGAGGAATTTCGCATATTCCAGCTTGGTCGCGGCGCCGCTGCCGAAATCCATCGAACGCGAAACGTCCAGCAACAGGTGCAGGTTGGCGTTGGTGTCGGCCTCGAACTCCTTGACGTAGAGCCGGTCGGTGCGCGCGAACAGGCGCCAGTCGATGCGGCGCACGTCGTCGCCCGGCATGTAGGCCCGGTGTTCGGCGAAATCGACCGACATGCCGAGCATCGGCGACTGGTGCAGCCCGCTGATGAATCCGTCGACGACGTTGCGCGCGATCAGCTCCAGGTTGTCGATGCGCGCCAGCACCGACGGGTCGATGAATCGTTGCCCCGCCATCTGGCCCTGGCTGTGCGCGCGTGCTGCCATCGATCCGGCGGCTACATGCCGGAAACCGGTTTCGGCACCGCGTCGATCAGGCGATCGATCAGCGCCTCGGCGCCGACCTTTTCGGATTCGGCGTGGAAGTTGCGCAGCACGCGGTGGCGCAGCACGGGATGCGCGAGTGCCGCGATATCGTCGAAACCGACGTGGTAGCGACCGTTGATCAGCGCGCGCGCCTTGCCGCCCAGCACCAGGTATTGCGCGGCGCGGGTACTGGCGCCGTAGGCGACCCAGTCGTTGACGAAGTCCGGCGCATCCGCGCTGCCGGGGCGGCTGGCGCGCACCAGGTCGAGCGCGTAGCGCGATACCGCCTGCGATACCGGCACCTTGCGCACCAGCCGCTGGAAGGCGCGGATCTGTTCGCCGTCCATGGCGTACTCGAATTCGATGTCGCGCAGCGAGGTGGTCTGGCGCACCACCTCGAGCTCCTGCTCGGCGGGCAGGTAGTCGATGACGATCTCGAACATGAAGCGGTCGAGCTGGGCCTCGGGCAGCGGGTAGGTGCCTTCCAGCTCGATCGGGTTTTGCGTGGCGAACACGAAAAACGGCTCCTCGAGATCGTAGGTTTTGCCCTGCACGGTGACGCGGTGCTCCTGCATCGCCTCGAGCAGCGCCGACTGGGTTTTCGGCGGTGTGCGGTTGATCTCGTCGGCAAGCACGATGTTGGCGAACACCGGGCCGGGCAGAAACACCAGCTCGCGCCGGCCGCTGTCCGGGTTTTCCTGCACCAGATCGGTGCCGGTGATGTCCGAGGGCATCAGGTCGGGGGTGAACTGGATACGCGAAAACCTGAGGTCGAGGACCTGTGCGATGGAGTGAATCAACAGCGTCTTGGCGAGTCCGGGCACGCCGACGATCAGGCTGTTGCCGCCCGCGAGGATCGTCAGCAATACCTGTTCGACGACGACTTCCTGGCCGATGATCAGCTTGCCCAGCTCACTGCGCGCGCGCCGGTAGCGCTCCACCAGGTCTTCGGCGAGGCCTATGTCGTCCGCGGCCTGCAGCGATTCAGCCTGTTCTATAGGACTGTCCATCGGTGATTTCTCTCCTCAATTAACGGCTCGGCCGGATCGGTTGTCGATATCCACGGAGGCGTCCGGCACGGTGCTCATTGAACCTCCGTGCCGGCAGCCGCCGCGCCGCGCAGGGCGAGCAGCAGCTCCTGCGCCTGGTAGTAATTGGGCGCAATTTCCAGCGCATATAATATCTGCTCGCGCGCCGAAGATCGATTGCCGGCACGCGCGTAAGCCTCGGCCAGCCGGTAGTGGGCCTCCGCCCTGTCGACGGGGTTCAGCGCCAGCACCGCTCGCCACTCGCGCGCGACCCGTTGCCAGCGTTCGCCGCGCGCCAGCTGCTCGGCGAGGTTGCGGTGCACGTCGATGTCGTAGGGGTAGATGAAGATCGCCGCTTCGAGCGCTGCCGCCGCGCCCGCGTGATCGCCGCGCTCGGCGCGCAGCCGCGCCAGCTGCAGCTGCGCCTCGTAGTGTTCGGCGTTGATCGCGGTCATGCCGGCCAGCTGTGCTTCCGCCTCGGCCTGCCTTTGCTGTTTCAGGTACAGCGTTGCCAGCAGCCAGTAGCTGCTGTCGGCGCCCGCGTACTCGGGAAACAGTTGCTGTGCCCTTATCAGAAACGGTTCGGCCAGTTCGAGGTCGCCCTGCTCGAGCAGCCGCGTGCCTACCTTGAGCTGGTCGAAGTACTTGTCCGGCAGCGCGGTATCGGGCGTGGGTCCAACGCGGCCATTGGCCTTATCCCGATCGCTCAGAGACAGCAGCGCGACGGCGTATTTTTTCTGCAGGTAGGCGTCGAACTCGGCGTCCAGCGCATCGCTGTCGAGCTGCAGCCCGTCGAGCAGTGCGGTCTGCGGCGAATCGCTGTCGCGGAACGACACCAGGATCTCGCGGATGGTGTCGAAACCCCAGCGCTCCTCGATGAACTCGAACACCAGCGACGCCTGGAAGTAGGAATGGATGACCTGCTCAGGGTAACTGGGGCGCACGAAGCCATTGTTGAGCAGGCTGACCGGGAGCAGGCGACCTTCGAGGTAGGCGAGCAGAAATCCCGGGTCGACGTCGCCGCCCCAGCCCGGGCGCGCGAGGCGTTCCTCGTAGACCGCGAGTCCCTCGGAGAACCAGCGCGGTACGCGGTTGTCGGTCATCTGCAGGTGAAACACGTGCGCCAGTTCGTGCCACAGCGTCGAGCCCCAGTTGAAGCTGCCGCGTTCGCGCGCGGCCGGGGAATCCATCGCCACCACCGGACCGAAGGCGACCCCGAGCAGGCCGACCCCGGCGAGCCCGACCGAGCGTACCGAAAAATCGGCATGGTCGGGGTACAGCTCGACGCGGATCGGCTGCTGCGGCTGGTACCGGTAGCGTGCCGCGAAGAACCGGTAAGCCTGCTGCGCCAGGTCGTGGATATACTCTTCGAGCAGCGCATTCTCGTCGTTATGCATGACCACGCGGAACCCGCCCTGGTCGATTTCGACGTAGTCGTCCAGGCTGTCGAGGAGCCGCAGCGTGTTGCCGATCCAGACGTTGTAGGGATCGCCGGCAAAAGACCGCTGCAGGTTCTCGCGTCCTGCCTGCATGCGCCCCAGGCGCAACTGGTTCATGCCGAGCAGGCCGTAGCCCTGCCACATCTGCGGGTCGAGTAACACCGCCTGGCCAGCAAACTCGGCGGCTTCGCGGTAAAGCCGGTTTTGCCCCGCCATCTCGGCAAGCAGGGTATAGAGTTCGGCGTAACCCGGATTCAGCTCGAGTACCCGCGCCTCGACGGTTTCGAACCCCTGCCGGTCGTGCTGCAGCCGGTGAATCACCGCGAGCACGGCGAGGGCTTCGAGCGAGCGCGGGTTCACCTGCAACGCCAGCTCGACCTCGCGGCGCGCGTCGGCGTACTGCTCCAGTTCGAGGAACAGGCGCGCCAGCAGCACCCGTGCCGGAACCAGGTTGGGATTGATCGACAGCGCCTTCAGGGTGCTGGTGACCGCCTCGGAGGAATAGTCGAAATGCTGGCTGCGCGCCAGCCCCAGCAGCGCGCGCGGATCGCGTTCATCCCTGGACAATACCTGCCGGAACGTTTGCAGCGCCTCTTCGTTGTTGTATTTTTCCAGCAACAGCTCGCCGAGCGCGATGCCCGCTTCGAGGTTGCCGGGATCGCGGCGCAGCGCCTCGTCGAAGATGCGCACCGCCTGCTTGAACAGCTGTGGGTCGGATTTGCCGAGATAGCGGGTCGCGTCCGCAACCGCCTGCAGCTCCTGCGCGCTCAGACCGCCGCCCCGTGCTCGATAAACCTCGCGTATCTGTCGCCACAGGTCCTCGGCGGCGCGCGTTTCGCCGCGCTGCAGGTGGACCTGCGAAAGCGTCAGCCGGGAACGCAGTGCGGCGTCGCCGGTGGTCTCGATGGCGCGGCGAAAGCTCAGTTCGGCCGCGTCCAGGTCACCGGTCTCGAGCTCGATTTCGCCCACCAGTTGCAACAGGCCTGGCTCGTCGGCCGCGGCTGCCAGTTCAGCGCGGCCGAGCTCGAGCGCGGCGCGGTAATCGCCGGACAGGCGCAAGGCCTCGATGCGCTCGATCTGCGCGTCGGTCGCCGCCGACAGCGGCATGGCGCACAGCAGCAGGGCCAGCAACAACAGGCTTCTCATCTAGCTACCCTCCGCGCGGATCTGGCGGGTGAGCAGCGCCAGCTCCACCAGCAGGTTTTCCAGCCGGTCGTAATAGTCGCGCCGCTGCAGGCTTTCACGCTGCCGTTTCAGTTCATAGATGGATTGTTCCAGCGCCTGCTTGCGCTGCAGCATCGCGACCAGCCAGGGCGGGGCGCCGCTCGCAGCGGAAGGTGGCTGCTGCAGGTAAACCCGGTTCGCCAGGGCGCCGTCTGCCTGGTATTCGCCCGGCTGCTGGCTGCCTTCACCATCGCCGTTGTCGTCCAGCAGCGCGTGCTCGGTGAGCAGGCGTTTCGAGCTGTCGTAGCTGCGCCGCACTTCGCTGCGCGCGAAATCGAAGGCCTCCAGCATCGAGATGCGTTCGTCCTTGTCGCGGTCGGCGCCCGCGGTGACAAAGGCGGACACGAAAAAGCCGCCGAACAGTGGCGCCTGGAATTCCTGTGCGCTCGCGGTCGCGGTCATCACCACGCGGTTGCTGCCCGACAGGCGCCCGACGAAGGGGCCGCTGGACGATGCGGTATTGACGATCACCAGTTGCCGCTCGCCCAGCTGATCCAGTGCCGCGCCGAGTTCGTCGGCGGAAATATCGGGGCCCGGCAGGTTGAACACGGCGCCATCGCCGCGCTCATTGCCGTGCCCGATCAGGATCACGAACACGCGGTCCTCGGGTGCCGCGCGGGCGCCGATTTCACGGATCGTGCGCAGCAGGGTTTGCTTGTCGGCCGGCCGGTAATCCGACTCATCCGCCTGGTCGGCGAGCATGACGATGTTGTCCCGCGGAATGCCGGCGTCGAGCGCGGCCTGCTTCAGCTGCTGCGACTGGAGCGCGAATTGCTGGCGATAGTCGTCGGTGCCGCCGATGCCGCTCACCACCAGCAGGTGATGCTGCAGCGCGGCGGCAGGCTGCACGACGAGGAAGGCGAGGCAGGCGAGGATAAGGCGATTCATACCAGTCCTCGCCAGCGCCGATAACCCCACTCGGCACAAAGAAACAGCACCACCAGCATGAATATGACGGGCATGTCCCAGAGCTCGTGGCGCGTCAGCTGCGGCGTGCCCGGTTGCTGCCGGTCGAGCGCGTCGACGAGGCCGCGGATGTCGTCAGCCGGCAGGAACCGGCCGCCGGTGTGCGCCGCGATCGCCCCCAGCAATTCGGGGTTCATTTCCGAGCGATAGTATTCGCTTCCCTCGGGCGTGACGCGGAAACTCGAACTGGCGTTGCCGATGGCGCTGGCCATGTTCTCATCCGTCGACTCGGCCTGCGCTTCGAGTTCGACCCTGACCTGGTAATCTCCCGGCTCGGTAACGCTGACCTCGGCGCTGTAGACGCCCGGCTGCGATGCATCCCGGGTCATGCTGACGATTTGCTCGACGCCGGTCGGCGAGGTCACCACCGCGCGCGCCGTTGCCTCGGTGTCGGCGCTGAAGTCGGGTCGGCGAATTTCGCTGCGCAGGCCGATGCGGCCGCCGCTGTGTATTTCATGGCTCGAAAGGGTTAACTGCACGCGCCCGGGCACGCCCTCGGTGAGCCAGCGCAGCAGCTGCCGCCAGAGCAGCTCGTGGGTCTGATCTTCGAGGTCGATATCCTGGTGCATTTGCCACAGCCACGAATTCTGCACCGGGAAGGCGACGACCTTGCCGCGACCGTAGCGCTGCATCGCCATCGCAACGTAAGCCGCCTCGTCGTCGGCGGGACGGCTGGCCAGCAGCAGCGTGGCGCCGGTGCTGATCTGCCGTATCGGGTTGACCACGGTCAGTGGCGGCAGGGTCAGCCAGCGCGCGATCGAGAGTTCACGACTGCCGGCGAGTTGCAGGGCCGGGTGCACCAGGGCCGCCTCGGTCGGCTGCAGGCGGATGTCCCGCGCAAACCCGGGCTCTGCGCGCGGCTGCATCACCACCGGCATGAGTCCCGCCAGCACCGAGTGCTGGTAGCCGCCCTCGGCGAAAGCGCGGCGGCCGCCGAGCAGCAGCAGGCTGCCGCCGCGCTCGCTGACGAACTCGACGATCATGTCCTGCTGCTCGCGGCTTAACAGGCTAATTTCAACGCTGCCCAGTATCAGCGCGTCGTAGGCAAACAGTTCGTCGCGGGTGATCGGGAAGCCGTTGCGCAAATCCTGCTCCGACTCGATGCCGAGGCGATAAAACTTGGCATCGGCGGTGCGCACCAGGCCGGTCAGCGCGATCTGCTGATCGTCGGCCACGGCACGCCGCACGAACTTGAATTCGAAGCGCGGTTCACCTTCGAAATACAGCAGCCTGGCTTTTTCCCGCTGCACCGACATGACCGTGTGGCGACTGTTGTTGGCGTCAATTTGCTCACCGGAGAGGGCGGCGAGTTTGAATTCCAGCTGCCGGGTTCCGGCGTCGTCGGCGGCGAGCGGGATTTCCAGCGACTGTTGTCCCGGCTCGAGACTGATAGTTTGCCGGTGCACAATGCGGCTATCGTCTTCGACCAGCAGTTCCAGCGTCTCGCCGTCATAGCCCCGTTGGCGAAGCTGCAGCCTGGCGTTCACGCGGCTGCCCTGCAGCACCCGCGTCGGCAACTCGACCCGCTCGATCTCGATATCGCGCGCGTAAGCGGTCTCGCCGACGCCGATGCTGAACACCGGCGTACCGGCCGCGCGTAGCGACAGCAGCGTCGGTTCCAGTTGCTGCAGCGACTGCGCGGCGCCGTCGCTGACCACGATCAGGCCGGCCAGCGGCGCGCCCTGCAGCGAGGCTCGCGTAAACTGCAGGGCCTGGCCGAGATCGCTGGCGCCGTCGCTGAAGTCCAGCGTATCGACGTCCTCCAGCGGGCGCGTGCCGGCACCGAAACTGAACAGTCTAACGTCGAAAATTTCGCGCAGCTCGCGCAGCAGCGGGCCGCTCTCGGCATCGAACTCGCGTTTGATGAAGTCGCCGCGCGCGCCCGTTCCATGATCGAGTTGCATGCTCATCGAATTGTCCAGCAGCACGCCGACCACGCCGGGTTGCGGCACGCGCGCGCTGACTTCCAGCAGCGGTCGCGACAGGCTGAACAGCAGCAGCGCGATGGCGAGGCTGCGCAGCGCGGTGATCGTCACGAGGTCGGCGGGGGGTAGTCGCCTGCCGAGGCGCAGGTAACCGAGCAGCGCCAGCGCGAGCACGAAGACCGCGAGCGGCGCGAGCGCCAGTTGCCACGCGGGCAGCGCCAGGATCAGCGAGCCCGCGCTGAAAAAATCGACTGGGTATTTGAACAGGAATTCGAACATCTGCGGGATCGATCTGGCCAGGCCGTCAATGGGTCATCGCGTAGATCACGAAATTGATCCCGATTTCGAAGGAATAGGTCGAGAATCGCAGCGGGTAATTCGGGTCATCCGCCCATTCCCATGCGTCGCCGAGATCGGTGTTCCAGTTGATCAGCACCATCAGCCGGCCGTCGTCGTCGAATATACCGCGCGCGTGCGGCACGATGCCATCGTACTCGTGCGTGGGTCCGCCGCTCGCGGCAGCCCAGCCCTGGCGCACATTGGGCACCTGGATGATCTTGTCGATGTTGTAAAACGCGTGAAACAGCGGGTGATCCTGCGGTATTTCGACGATTGCGCGGTCGGGGAACACGCGCTGCATTTGCGCTACGAACTGATCCCAGGCCCAGCTCCCCCAGAAGTCGTCGATCACCAGGAAGCCGCCGGCCAGCAGGTAATTGCGCAGCGCGACCACCTCCTTGTCAGTCAGTGACATTGACCCCACTTCCACGGCATACAGCAGCGGGAAATGTCGCAGCCTCGGGTCGGTCAGTTCGACCGCGTTGTCGGACTCGTAGGCGTCGACGATGCTCAGGCGCTTGAGCGCGACCAGGAACTGGTTATCCGCCTTGGGGTAATCGACGGCCCAGCGGCCGCCCTCGTCGTAGGCGTCGAATTCGCCGCTGTAGATCGCACGGGTAAAGTAAAATTCGTGTGCGTTGCCAGGGATACTGTTCAGTGCCCCGGACGGAAGCTCGGCTGCCTCGCCGTCCTGCTGCGACTCGGCAACAACCGATGTGAAAGCGAGACAGGTCGCCAGCAAATGCAACAATACCGATCTGTAGCTGGTGCGCATGAACTCGATTCCCGGCCGGTCGCGCGGCGCCTTTACATCGGCACCAGGACGATATCGAAGCGGCCGAACATGATGGTGTTGCCGTTGACCGTGGCTTCTTCCAGAAATATCGGCTCGCCGTCGTCGTAATGGTATTCAATGTTCGGGTCGCCCTTGAACAGGATGCTGGTGTCGAAATACTGGTAGCCGTCGGTGTAGACCGTGACATGAACATGCTTCGCACCGGAGTAGTTTCCTGGCACCACGGAACCGAACTGGAAGAGGCCCTTGTCGTCGGACATCAGGGTGGTCCGGTAGTTATCGGTGTAATCGCCATTGCCGTCCGCCTGGCGGATGCTGATCGGAATCCCGGCCAGCGGGGTACCGTCGATACTGGTTACGCGGCCGCGGATATTCATTCGCTGGCCCGCGTCTCCGGGCTGCCACAGGTCGACGAGCCTGCTTTTTTTGCTCTCGCCGCTGGCGGAACCCGACTCGGCCTGGGCAAGTTCGATATCCGCTGCGCAGACCGGGCCGAACGGTAGCAGGCAGGCGGCGATGAACAGGGCGGCAGGGATGATGGCTGTTTTGGACATTGCGCGACCTCGCCAAGGTAAACATGAGTGGATAACTATACTATTTATGCCCGCGCGATACAGCAAGCGACGCTGGCAATCGGGATCCGGAGCAAAGGGCGCTTACCTGAACGCGTCATCCCGGCATTGCGTCGGGATGAATCGGCTAATTCTTTTTGTTTGCGCCATTATGGAGATGGGGGGCTATTCGAATTTGAACGTTTTTGGTGCAAATTGCCGGCGTCCGGGGACGCTATTCGCGCCGGGCGAGTGGCAATCGAATCGCTCGATCTCTAGTCCTGTCGGATTATGGGTGCCGGGTCGTGTGTCCCCGCAAAGCCTAGCCAACGCGTCGCAGTATGCGATCCAGCATGCGGTCGCTCAGCAGGCGCTTCAACGCGGCGAACAGGTAGGTCGGGAAAGTCACGGGATAGCGAATTTTGGGTCTTGCGCTCTCGAGAGCGTGCACCACGCGTTTCAGCACCGCCTCTGGCGGCAGCGTAAATGGCTGCACGTTGCCGACCGTTTCGAAACGCGGAATCATCTTCAGGTACCGTTCGCGATGAACGCTCGTTTCTACCTCGATGTGCTGCTGGAAGGCGCGATAGGCGTTTGCGCGAAAGCGGCTTTCCACCGGCCCGGGTTCGATCAGGCTGACGTGGATATCCGTCCCGGCAAGTTCCAGGCGCAGGGTGTCGCTAAACCCCTCGATAGCGAACTTGCTGGCGTTATAGGCGCCGCGCATCGGCATCGCGACAAATCCGAGTATCGAGCTGTTCTGCAGGATACGGCCATAGCCCTGCGCGCGCATGACCGGAATGAGCAGGTTGGTAAGCTCCATCCAGCCGAATACATTGGTTTCGAATTGCTGGCGAATCGCCTCGCGGCTGAGATCTTCGCAGGCGCCGGGCTGGCCATAGGCGCCGTTGTTGAACAGCGCGTATAAACGCCCGCCGGTCTGTTCCAGTACCTGCTCGGCGGCTGACCTTATACTCGCGGAATCGGAGTAATCCAGCAGCAGGCACTCGATACCGGCCTGCTGCAAGGCCGCACGGTCGTCCGGATTACGCACGCTGGCGAAGACTCGATAACCGCGCTCGTGCAATCCCCGCGCGACACACTCGCCGATACCGCTCGAACAGCCGGTGATGAGTATGCTGCGCCTGTCTGTGTCGTTCATCTGTGCCACACCTCAGGACTTGTCTAGTGCAAAACGTTCGCGCAGGAAGCGGGCGATGCCTTCCTCGTCGTGGTGCCCGATGACCGCCGTCGCCGCGGATTTGATGGCGTCGTTGGCATTCGCCGGTGCGTAAGCCTCGTCCGCCGTCTCGAACATGCTGAGGTCGTTGTCGCTGTCGCCAAAACAGATGACGCGTTCCAGGCCGAGTAACTCCTTCAGCGTCCTGATGGCGCCACCCTTGCTGGCGTCACTGTGGTGCACGTCCAGCCAGTGCCACTCGGCGCCCTCGCGCGCGAGGCCGGAATACGCCACCAGGTGCGCTTCATCTTCGACGCTTTGCACGACCGCCTTGACGGCATCGGGTGCCCCGATCGAATTGATGTGGGTGACGGCGGCATCCGCGGGCAACTCGTCGAGCGCGCGCATCGTGACGTGGCCATCGAGCCCGAGCACCCGCACCAGCTCGAGATCCGCTTCCGCCCGCAATAGCGGATGGTAGACCGTGGTTTTATCGTTCTCGTCGAGGGTGAAGACGAAAGGCGTCAATCCCTGGTGGATACAGGCCTGCACGACGTTTTCCAGCTCGCCCGCGGTGAGCGTCGTGCTGCTGGAAAATTTCTGCTGCTGGGGATGCCAGATCATCACGCCGTTCTTGTAGGCCTGCGGCAGGGGGAAGTAATGGCCTTCGAGGATTGCGCGCGCGCCGTGCAGCGTACGCCCCGTCGCCACGGTGTAGGCGATCTCGCGTTGCGACAACAGCTGCAGCGTCTCGCTGGTGTAATCGGATATTGCCGACTGGCGGTTGAGCAGCGTTCCGTCGAGGTCGAAAACAATGAGTTCCATCGATAACAGGCCGTGAGAAATATTGGGTGTTAGTGTCGCTGCTGAGCCGGGCCGATGCAACTGCGCCATGGCCTGCGTTTTTGCGCGAATAGCAGGGGACGGACCGCGTTTGATCTGGCTGCTTGCCAGCAATAAAGGCGGTCTGCCCACTGGCTGCAGACCGGTTGCTTGGAATAGATGGCCGGGAAAATCCGGAGTACAATCGCGCCATGCGTAGTTGCCTGCCAATTTTCGTCCTGTGTGCCTTGATGCTCGGCGCCTGCACGACAGCGCGCCCACCCGGCATCGGCAGCCCGGTGGCGTGGTCCAGCCTCGAGAGCTGGGATGCGGACAAGCAAAGCGACGCGTGGGCCGGCTTTCTCAGGAGTTGCCAGAAACTCGCCCGGGAACAGTGGCGCGAGGTTTGCGAGCTCGCGGAGACCAGCGGTGACCTGAGCGATGCCGAGGTCAGGGAATTCTTTGAGACGCATTTCGAGGTTCGGCCGGTTTACGCCGAGGGCGGTGAAACGCTGGGCCTGATCACGGGCTACTATGAACCCCTGTTGCAGGGCAGCTGGGAGCGCTCCGGGGAATATCAATACCCGCTTTACGGCGTGCCGGATGACTTGCTGGTGGTCGATCTGGGTGCCGTTTACCCGCAGCTGAAAGGCCTGCGCTTGCGTGGCAAGCTGGTTGGCAACAGGGTCGTCCCTTACCACGATCGCGCGCAACTGGATGACGATCGGGAATTGCTGCAGGGCGCGGAAATTTTGTGGGTGAACAGTCCCGTGGACCTGTTTTTCCTGCACGTCCAGGGTTCCGGGCTGGTTCAGCTCAACGACGGTTCTATCCTCGCGGTGGGCTACGCCGAGCAGAATGGGCACCCTTATCAGTCCATCGGCAGGGTCCTGGTGCAGATGGGGGAGCTGGATAAAGAAGAGGTCACGCTGTTTACCATCAGGGACTGGCTAAAGTCGAACCCGGAGCGCTTGAACGAGGTGCTGTCGAAGAACCCGAGTTATGTCTTTTTCGAACTGAGGGACGCCGAGGCAGATGGACCGACCGGCGCGCTCAACGTCGCGCTGACGCCGCGACGCAGTATCGCGGTAGATCGCAATGTAATTCCGTTGGGCGCACCCGTGTGGTTGCAGACCACCCTGCCGAACGAGACGCAGTCGCCACTGAACCAGCTCATGTTGGCGCAGGATACCGGTGGCGCCATCAGGGGTCATGTGCGCGCCGACGTGTTCTGGGGCCGCGGCAGCGAAGCGGAAAAAATGGCGGGTCTGATGAAGCAGCAGGGAGAGCTATTCGTTTTGTTACCGAGGGGATATTCGATAAAAAACAACGGCGCCTATCAATAAGCAGTCCGCGCGACTGCCGTTACCCTTTCAGTTACGGGCAGACGCAATCAGAAAGCAGTGCAGGACCAGCCCAGGCCTTCGAGCTTCGCCGCCAGGCCGTTCGCCTTTATATCGCAATAAGAGCCGTCGGCACTTGCCGTCCACAGCACACTGGATCCAAGACCTTCGGATTGCTTGTTGTATTGCACCGAGCAAGGCACCATGTCGTCCGTCTCGCGTACCACGTTGATCTCACGTACCAGGGAACCATACTCGCAAATCCACGATTCGGCATTGGCGGCAGTCGGTAAAGTTAATACAGCCAGAATAGCGATTAATCCAGTTCTGTTCAGAGTTCGCATTGTTGTTTCACTCCCATTTCAGTTTGACGCCCAACCAGGCAGGGCGGTGATCCACGATAGAGCATAGTACCTGAATGAGGGACAAGCAGGAATTTTTATCTTGTAGCCGAGGTGCCGGCGGAAAATATAAACTGTGCCGCACTCGACCTGTTTTACTTTCTCGTTCAAGTTCCAGGTCGGTGCCGGGATAAGCATTTGCAATCGAGTATACTGTCCCCGATTTGTCACAACTTGCCCGGGGTTCGATCCGCATCGATGACTGACCTGACCGATCCTGACGTGATAACGGCGTCGGTGCGCCACTGGGTGGAGAGCGTCGTCGTCGGCCTGAACCTTTGTCCGTTTGCGGGCCGGGAACTGCTGCAACAACGCATCCGTTTTGCCGTCACCCCGGCGACAACCGAGGCGGAACTGCTGG
>Ga0209536_100001880_pt1 | contig 34428 bp, 24 predicted proteins | sample DeeMarSeWOR28_12_FD_187461 | JGI IMG/M metagenome (GOLD analysis project Ga0209536, IMG submission 187461) | Marine sediment microbial communities from White Oak River estuary, North Carolina - WOR-2-8_12 (SPAdes) (version 2) | ecosystem: Environmental > Aquatic > Marine > Intertidal zone >...
GCGCTGTGCCTCGTTTGTCACTCGAGTCATTTCAAGAATCGGTCCGAAAAAACCAGCCCGTGTCGGCAGCTCAGTGTGTCCTGCTATCGCCCATGGCAGCCAGAGCTGCAACCAGGGGAAGGACTCCATACCCTGCTGTTGAGCAACTGCCAAGGAAAGGTGTGTTGGCCAATTGCCAAGGCCCGCTTTGGACTTTGGTCAAGAATCGAGGTTTTTGAGGCCAGCTGCTTTGGCCCACGCCAAAGCTCGATGCCATTCCTCGGGAGTCAAACGCCGGTTCAGATCCGGGTCGAGCCGGGATCGAGTTCGATCACATCGGGCCCGGCGGCATGTTGTCCATCAGGAACCGGGTGAGCAGCTCCTGAAGGTGACGCCTCGTTCCCTGTCCCTCGAAGATCCCGTGTGACCGGTTCGGGTACGCCATCATCGTGAACGCCTTGTTGTGCTTGATCAGCTCGTTGATCAGCACTTCGGTGTTCTGGTAGTGCACGTTGTCATCACCCGTGCCGTGCACGATCAGCAGGTCGCCTTCCAGGCCGCTGGCGTACGTGAGCGGAGCGGAGGCCTCGAATCCGGCGGCGTTCTCGTCCGGCAGTCCCATGTAGCGCTCGGTGTAGATCGTGTCGTAGAACTTCTCGTGCGTGACCGGCGCGACGGCCATCCCGAGACTGTAGAGCTCCGGATAGCGGAACATCTGATTCAGCGTGTACGTCCCACCGCCGCTCCAGCCCCAGGCGCCCACGCGGTTCGGATCGATGTAGCTCCGCTCGCGCAGCAGCTGTCGCACCGCTGCCGCCTGGTCCTCGGAGGCCACCGTGCCGTAGTTGCGGTAGATCGCCTTGCGGAAGGTGCGGCCCTTGGGCGAGGGAGTTCCCCGGTTGTCCACCGTGGCGACGATGTATCCCTGCTGGGTGAGCATCAGGTGCCAGAGATAATTGAATCCGCCCCACGAGTCCGTCGCCGTGGTGCCGGCCGGGCCCGTGTAACCGTACATCAGGATCGGATAGCGCTGCCCGGGAACGAGGTCCTGGGGCTTCATCATCCAGCCGTCCAGCTGGACCCCGTTCACGTTCACCTTGAAGAACTCGTGCTCTCCCCGATTCAGCGCCTCGATCGTCGCCAGGAGCTCCGAGTTGTCCACCAGCGTGCGGACCGTCTGATGATCGGGCAGGCTGACCAGTTCCGTGATCGGTGGCACGCCGAACTGCGACCAGGTGTGGAACGCCCACCTGCCGTCCGGCGAGATGTTGTAGCCGTGCGTTCCCGGCTGACCCGCCGGCGTGATCCGCATTGCCGGGTTGCTGCCGTCGATGCGGGCCCGGTACAGGTAGCGCTGCGTGGCGTTCTCGGGCGAAGCGAGGAACCACAGCCAGCCGTTCTCGGTGTCCACCAGCTCGATGCTGATCAGGTCCCATCCGCCGAAGGTGATCGGTCGCATCGAGCCGCCGTCCCGGCTGACCCGGTAGGCGTGCCGGAACCCCGTCGTTTCGCTGAGCCAGACGAACGAGAGAGCCCGGTCCATCCACTCCCACTCGTCCACCGTGTTCACCCAGGCCTGGTCCTGCTCGGAGTGCACGGGCACCATCGAACCGGAGCTCACGTTGCCCAGCATGACCGTATTGGTGTTCTGCAGCCGATTCATCCGCTGGATGACGATCGCGTCGGAATTGCCGGCCCACTCCATCCGGGGGATGTAGTTGTCCCGGGGATCACCCGGCACGTCGAACCAGCGGGTCTCACCGCCGGCCGCGGCAACGACGCCGACCCTGGCGGCCGAGTTCCTGTCTCCCGCCTTCGGGTATTGCACCGGAATCGTGTAGGAGTACAGGGAGTCCGTGTTGTTGATCATCAGGAACTCGCCGATCCCCTCGGCGTCCAGCTGCCAGTAGGCGATCCAGCGACCGTCCGGGCTCCAGCGGAATCCGTCGCGGGCGTCGAACTCTTCTTCGTATACCCAGTCGAAGGTCCCGTTGATGATCGTGCGTGAGCCGTCATCGGTAAGCCGGGTCAGGGCCCCCGACGAGAGATCTTCGACGTACAGGTCGTATCCGCGGCGGTAGGCGACGCGCGTTCCCGTCGGATCGAACTTGGCGAACATCAGGGACGACTCGTCGGCGCCGCCACCGAGCTGCCGGAGGCTCCCCGTGTCCAGGTCGTAGACCCAGTAGTCGCCCCTCGTGTTGCGCCGCCACACCCGCTGCGAGTTCGTGTAGATCAGCAGCACGTCGCCATCGGGCGACCATTCGTAGTCCTCGATCGCGATCGGCTGCGTCCCCCCCGAGGGAACGAGGCTGGTGCCGCGAATCAGAATCGAACGCTCGCCCGTGCTCGTGTCGTAGCGGACGAGATCGCGCCCGCGCCCGTCCTCGTCACGCTCGAGCGTGGTGTATGCGCTGCCGTCGTCCAGCCAGCGGGCCGGTCCGAAGAAACCGCCCCGGAACTCGGCCGAGAACAGCCGGTCCAGAGTCAGGGCCCCGACGTCCGCCTCCTGCGCGGAGACCGAAGCGGGAATCAAGGCGAAGAGAGCCGCGACGACCAGTGTCCACGGCCTGAGGGTGCGGTACATGCTGCGTCCTTCCGTTTCGGGTGACCGGGCGGAACGGACCGGTCCCGCCAACTGCGGAGTCCCTCGTCGGGACCGGCGGCAATCTAACACCGCAGCTATCAGAGGGAAGGTCGGATCAGTACCCGAACAGGCGGAGCATGTCGTTGAGCAGGACGAAGGTCATGAAGAACAGCACCACGGTCGCGCCGGCGACGCTGCCGTACCGCCGAACGCCGGGCGGCAGCGGGCGCCCGCGAATGCCCTCGGCGACCAGCATCGCGAAGTGCCCTCCGTCGAGCACCGGAATCGGAAGCGAATTGAGAATCGCGAGGTTCAGCGACAGAAAGGCGACGAATGCCAGAAACTGACTCAGGCTCATGCGCAGGGTGCGTTCGCTCACCCGCGCCAGCTCGATCGGACCGTTCAATTGCCGGATCCCGATCGAACCGGTGGCCAGGAGCTGGCCGCTGTGCGCGATGAGGCGGGCCGTCCTTCCGACCTCACGGGTGCCGGCGGCAACGCCCGCCCGCAGATCGTGATCCGTCGGTTCTGGCAGCGCCGGGATCAGCGCTTCGAGCAGCTGAATGCGTGCCGACTCCGACTCGGGAATCCATACCCGGTGACCGGACCCGTCATCCAGTTCCAGGACGTGGAATCCCTCCTCGAGACCCAGGAGGACGAGGGCGAATTCGCTCCAGTCGGAGACCGGCCGGTCATCCACCTGCTGAATCGTGCGGTCGGATGGCAACGAAGACCAGCCGGCGGTCGGTGGCAGAACTTCCTGGTCCACCTCCACGACTCGGGCATCGATCGGTCCGCTCCAGCTGCCCGCCACCGAAACACCCGTGTAGAGCACGAGGGCCAGCAGCGCGTTCGCCGTTACGCCGGAGCCGATTACGATCAATCGCTTCCACAGGGGCTGGAACGCGAATCCGTTCGGCCAGGCCAGGCGCTCCTCCGGGGTGCCGTTCATCCCCTCGATCCGCACGTAACCTCCGAGCGGGACGAGAGCCAGTCGATACTCCGTGCCTCGCCAGTGCTTGCGCAGCAGCGCCGGGCCGAATCCGACGGAGAACGAGGTGGCGGGCATGCCGAGGGCCCTGGCCGCGAGAAGATGGCCGATCTCGTGGACGAAGATCAGCACATCCGCTACCAGGACCATCAGCAGTACCGTGAACAAGATCCGCGTTCTTCCTTCCCGTTTCTCGTTGCGATTTCGAGCCCTTCTGCATCGGTTCCTCGATGCTTCCGGTGGGGGGTGCAAGATGCGGACTGAACGCCGTATACCTCTGTGCGGTTGCCCCCGGAGTTCTGACGCGAGGAGTCGGAACACCGCAACAACCCGCTACGGAACCGCGCATTGAGCCGTCCGCGAGGACCGATGCCGGAATGAAGGTCATCGGGTTCGGAACACCGGTCTGTTGCGCCGGGGCAACGAGCCCCTGCCGCGCGCTTCCCACGGCCTCGCCTGCCCGAATTCGCACGGATCGACGGGGTCCTGTACGTTTGGCCCTTCAGCGCCGCCGGGCCGGGCGAACAGAATCAACGGGGGCTTCAACATGGGACTCACGGACAGATGATGAAGAACAGGATTTCGGCGATCGCCGCAGTGACTTTCGCCGCCGCCATCGTCGGCAGCGGCTGCTCCGGGCTCGAGTCGTGGTCGGATTACGACCCGGCCAGAATCGATGACGTCCGGTCGTATCAGACCTGGGACTGGGCTCCCTTCGAGTCGGACAAGGCCGGCGACATCCGATCCAATGATCAACTGGTGGACAATCCCCTGCTCGACCAGCGGATCCGGAGCTCCATCGAATCGAACCTGGCCGCGAAGGGCCTTCGCCGCGTCGAGGACGGCTCGCCGGACTTCCACGTCGGATACCACGTATCGATCGACGGGAAGATGGACGTCACCTACATCAACAGCTATTACGGCTACGGCTGGGGCGGGTACTGGGGCCCGTACGGTCCGTACGGACCGCCGATGGGGATGTCCTATTCGACTCCGAGCGTCCGGCAATACCAGGAAGGAACGATGATCCTGGACGTGGTGGACGGCGCCAGCAACGAGCTGGTGTGGCGAGGCGTGGTCTCGGGCGAGGTTCATCAGATGCGCGATGCGACCGAGCGCCAGCAGGCGATCGACAAGGCGGTGAAGGAAGCGCTGAAGGACTTTCCGCCGAACTGAGCGGGCGGACCATCAGGCGGCCCGGCCCCCTGCGGCCGGGCCGCTCAGGCCCAGAACTCCTCGAACACCCGGTACGACGACTCGTGCATGCCCAGGGCCCGGTAGGTGGCCTGCGCTGGTTCGTTGTCGCGTTCCACGTAGAGGCGAAGGCCGATCGCCCGGTCGGCATGTGCGAGGTCGCGCGTGTAGTCGTGCAGTTGGCGGTAGATCCCGGAGCGTCGATGCAGCTTGGACACGTAGACGCTCTGGATCCACCAGATTTCGCCATTGCGCCAGTCGCTCCACTCGGTCGTGATCATGAGCTGCCCGACGATCTCTCCGTCGCGTTCGGCAACGAAGTAGCGCCCGCGTGCGGGCTGCTTCAGGAGTCGCTCGACCCCCCTCGAAAGGACCCTGCGCTCCAGCTCCCGGCCCTCCGTCTCTCGCGCCATCGCCTGGTTGAACAGGACGATCCGATCCAGGTCTTCCAGGCTCGCGGTCCGGATGGTCGTCGACATGGCTCTTCCCCGTGGCGGTTAGGTACAGGAACGGGCATTCTCGCAGGTCTTTCGACCTCCTTCAAGTCGCGAGCGGTCTCCCGCGCCGATGCGGCGCCTCGCCGGACGTCCGTCTCGAGGCAATTGCGTGATTCCCCGATTCTGCGCGGAGTGCAGTTGTTTCCGGCATGGTCTGCCCCGGATGGGTTGATTTTTCGCGCCTGATGCCGGGCACGCAGCTTGCCCACAGCCGAAGGGAAGGCGAACGAAGTCATCGCAGATCGAGGTAAGGAGCGGAATGGACCGGATTCGGATCTTATGGGAACGGTTCTGGATGCCGCCGGATCCGTCCCTGCTGCAGGCGGGCGGACAGGGCGAGCGGTTGATCTCGTGGGGGCGGCTCGCACTCAGCTTCGCCGCCATCAGCTTCGCCTTCATCGGTGCGCTGACCACGGGCAGGACCGATGCATCGCTCCTGTACCTCAGCGTGACGTACGTCTCGCTTCCGATCGCGGGCCTGATCCACCTGTACGTCGGTCGAGCCGACTACCGCTGGTCCACCGGCTTCGTGACCAGCGCCCTCGATGTGTCCATCGTAAGCGTCACGCTCGGCGGCTTCGTGTTGATCGGCCGACCGGATCTCGCCCTGATGAACCCTGTCGCGTTTCCGGTATACTTCCTGGCCCTGTCTGCTACCAGCATGCGTCTGGATCACAGGGCCTGCGCCGTGGCCGGCCTGCTGGCGGTCACCCAGTACGGAGTGATCGTCACGGCCTCCGTCGTCTCTACCGCGGAGCTCTTCGGAACCCTTGATCTCGCGGCGCAGGGAGCCCGGATCTCACTGCTCGGGGCGATGGGCGCGCTGGGGACCCTGGTAAACCTGCGCATGCAGAAGCCGCACGTCCTCTCCGCCAACGACGGTCTGACGGGCCTGCTGAACCGGCGGGCGTTCGAGGATCGCTGGGCTGGCGAGCTCGCACGCGCCCGTCGATACGGACGACCGATCTCGGTCGCCGCGATCGACATCGACTACTTCAAGCAGTTCAACGATACACATGGACACGCCGCTGGCGATATCGCACTCCAGTACGTGGCCCGGGTGCTGCGAAACCAGATTCGCGGCGGTGACTTCGTCGCCCGGATGGGGGGCGAGGAGTTCGTCGTGGCCCTGCCCGAGACGAATACCGCGGCGGCGATGCGCGTCGCGGAACTGTTGCGCGAGGCCGTGGCGAACAATCCGATCCCGCTGCCGGGCCACCGCGAGCCCGTCCCTCTTTCGATCAGCATCGGCGTGGCGAGCTGGCCCGATCACGGCGGAGAGGTGTCCCGTCTCCTGGATCGTGCCGATGACAGGCTGTACGAAGCCAAGCTCGCCGGCCGGGACCAGGTCAAAGGCCCGCATGGGCGGATCGAGCGGGAGGTTCTCGCCCGCGCATGATCCCGGTCCGCGGTCGCGGCGGAGGGGCTCATCCGGGTAGATTCCCCGAGTCCGTTCCGATTCGAACCGTCCCCGGGACCTGCCATGCGAATCGTCCACATATCCCCCGAGTCCGTGCCGTGGGCCAAGACCGGCGGACTGGCCGATGTCGCCGGTGCGCTGACCGGCTACCTCGCCCGCGGCGGACACGAGGTAACCCTCTACCTGCCCCTGTACCGATCGATACTGGAAGCCGGGTACGACGTCGGCTCGGTCGAGCGGGAGCTGGGCCCGGCTGAGCTCGGCGTAGACGCTTCCGCCGTGATCCGAGCCGTCCGGGCTCCGCATGGACTTCGGCTTCGACTGGTGGAGGCTCCGGATCTGTACGATCGCGACGGCCTGTACGGTGACGGCTCCGGCGACTATCCCGACAACCTGCTGCGCTTTTCGGTTCTGTGCCGGGCCGCGCTGTGTTCCCTGAGCGAGATGCCCGACGTCGTTCATGCGCACGACTGGCAGGCGGCGCTCGCTCCCGTCCTGCTGCGAGCCGGCCTGCCGCCAGGAGCCGGAGCGCTGGCAGGAAAGAGCCCCGCGACGGTGTTCACGGTGCACAATCTCGCCTATCAGGGGCGGTTCCCGGCGACCGAGTGGCCACTCACGGGACTGCCGGCAGAGTGGTTCTCGCCCGACCGGCTGGAATATTACGGGGGGATCAATCTGCTGAAGGGGGGCCTGATCGCCGCGGACCGGGTCACCACGGTCAGCCCGACCTATGCGCGGGAGATCGCGACCCCTGAGTTCGGGTTCGGATTGGAAGGCGTGATCGGCGGCCTACCGCACCCGGTCGAGGGGATACTCAACGGTATCGACACCGAGGTGTGGAATCCGGCGGGAGATCCTCTGCTGGGAAGTGCGTACGACGCCGACGATCGATCCGGAAAAGCGGCGAACAAGCGCGAGCTCCAGGCGGAGTTCGGCCTGCCGGCGGACCCATACACGCCGCTGTTCGGTTTCGTGTCCCGCCTGGTGGACCAGAAGGGGCTGCCGCTGTTCGAGGCCCTGGCCGACCGGCTGGGCGGGATGCCGGCCCAGTTCGTCTTCCTCGGCCGCGGCGAGCCCCGCTACGAGCAGCTGATCGACGACCTGGGCGCGCGATTTCCGAACGTGGGGTCCCGGGTCACGTTCTCGGAGCGGCTGGCTCATCTGATCGAAGCCGGCTCGGACTTCTTTCTCATGCCTTCGGCGTTCGAGCCCTGTGGACTGAACCAGATGATCAGCCAGCGCTACGGGACGGTACCGGTCGTTCACGCTGTCGGCGGTCTGGCCGACAGCGTGGTTCCCGTGACCGCGGAGACGATCGGGGACCGCACGGCCACCGGGATCGTATTCCGGTCGTATGATCCCGAGGCTCTCGAGGCGGCGCTGGAGATGGCGCTCGCATTGTTCGATCGCGAGGATGAGATGCGGAAGGTCATCGATACCGGGATGCGGACCGACTTTTCCTGGGACGCGAGCGGCCGGGAGTATGAGCGGCTGTACCAGAGGATGCTGACCGAAACCGGCGCATAGACGACAGAACGGGAAGGATGTGAGGATGCGCAGCAATCTCCGGGTCCTGGGACTCGTGATGGCGGGTGGCGAGGGGCGTCGTCTGGCGCCTCTCACCGAGGAACGCAGCAAGCCGGCCGTGCCGTTCGGCGGGAGCTACCGGATCGTTGACTTCGTCCTCTCCAACCTGCTCAACTCGGGGATCTACTCGATTTTCGTGCTCGTCCAGTACCGGTCGCAGTCGCTGATTCACCACCTGCGAGAAGGGTGGCGGCTGAGCACCCCGCACCCCGACGACTTCCTTACGGTGGTACCTCCCCAGATGCGAGTCGGGAAGGTCTGGTACAGGGGGACGGCCGACGCCGTATATCAGAATTTCAACCTGATCTCGGATTATCGTCCCGACCTGATCGCGGTGTTCGGCGCCGACCACATCTACCGGATGGACATCGGACACATGATCCGATTCCACCGGAAGAAGGAGGCGCACCTGAGCGTCGCGATGCTGCCGGTGCCCAGCGGCGAGGCTTCGGGGTTCGGGGTGGCCGAGGCGACGCCCGACGACAGGGTCGTGGCCTGGCTGGAGAAGCCCGAGTCTCCTCCGGAGATGCCGGATCGTCCGGGATTCTCCTATTCCTCGATGGGCAACTACATCTTCGAACCGGGAGCGCTGGTCAGGGTGCTGAAGGAGGTCGAGGCCGAAGGCCTGGATCCCGACTTCGGCAATACGATCGTGCCCCGCATGGTGGAAGACCCGGACTACAAGGTGTACGCCTACGACTTCCACCGGAACCTCGTGCCGGGCATCAAGCCCTACGAGGAGGCCGGATACTGGCGCGACGTGGGGACGCTGCCCGCCTACTGGTCCGCGCACATGGACCTGCTGGGGAAGAGGCCGCGCTTCGACCTCAACAATCGCCTGTGGCCGATACACTCGCAGTCCTACAATCGCGCCAGTCCCCGGGTGCTGTCGGGTCAGCTCGAGGACGTCAGCATCGGGGTCGGGAGTGTGGTGGACGAAGCCCGGATCGTTCGATCAGTGGTCGGGCGCGACGTGTGGGTGGAACGCGGGGCCGAGATCGTCGACTCGGTGGTCATGGACCACTGCAGGGTCGGCCACGACGCGCGGATCCACAGGGGGATCGTGGATCGGTACAACTACATTCAGCCGGGCGAAGTGATCGCCGTCGGCGAGCCCACGCAGCGGGAGGGGACGCGTGAGGAAGAGGGCCTGATCGCGATCCGCCGGGGTCGCACGCGTCCGCTGTGAGCCCGGCGTGCGGGGCTGCGGTCAGAGCAGAAGTACTGCCAGCGCCGCCATGCAGACCAGGATCCCGACTGCGGCGACCCAGGGGAACCGCCGCTCGTATCTGAACCGCGACGTCGCGAAAATGGCCAGGAAGAGCGCCAGAATGCCGTAGATGGCGATCAGGGCCGAACGCCACAGGCGGCTGTCGGTGTGGACGAACACCGCGAGGCCGGTCACCAGGCTGCCGATGAACAGGATCCGCTCGTCCAGAGTTTCCTCCGGACGGGGCCTGCGGGTCGCCGGGAGCCGGCCGGCGATCGCGAACAGGAACAGCAGCAACGCCTCCACTCCGATCAGAACCTTCCAGATCAGCTGTGCCGTGCCCGGAGCGGTGAACGCATCCGTGAACGCCGCGAACAGCAGGGAGGTCAGCGAGATCGCGCCGAACAGGTACATTCCGAACCCGATCAGCCGGCTGATCACCAGGTTGGCGAAATACCGGGCCGGGTCGTCGCGGCGCAGGCGAAGGGAGTCGACCGAGTCCAGCGGGTGTCGCTTCACGATCGTGGGCGGCCAGCGTCCGGCCCGGGCGGCCCGCAGTACCGCCGCCGCCTCCGCCTCCACGGTCCGGGCCTCCTGGCGCGAGATGTACCCCGCTTCCAACGCCGCTTCGAGATCAGCGCGGTCCAGCACCCTCGCGTCTCCGTCGGCCGGCTGCCAGACATCCAGATAGAGATCGGTGAGCACCCAGCGGCCCTCCGAGATCTCGGGCGTGCGCAGCAGGTTCGTGTACCAGCCCAGGAACCTCCCGTCCGGGTCGTAGACACCGGCCAGCTCGTACGGGCGCTCCGGAAACAGGTACCAGAGGAGTGCGCCACCCGGCTGGAGCTTGACTTCGCCGACGTTAAGAGGCTCTTCGCCTTCGGGGTGGATCAGCAGGGAGAACTTGCACTCGGGCCCGTCGTGAAGAAGCTCCTGGCGGAAGATCCGTTCACGATCGGGAAGCCGCCTGTAGACGATCTCCACTTCGGGCGTTTCGCCCGTCGGGCCGGGAGCCGGAACGTGGTGCGCGGAGCGCGTGCCGAAACGTAGACGTCTAGGAAGAATGCGTGAAATCCTCGTCCCGTCCCGCCAGCTCCCGGAGCAGCGGAGCGGGAGCGAAGCGGGGTCCGAGTGCGGACTCGAAGCGCTGGAGACCGTCCACGATCTGCCGCAGACCGACCTCGTCCGCCCAGCGGAGCAGCCCGCCGCGGAACGGAGGAAAGCCCGTGCCCATGATCATCGCCAGGTCCACCCGGTCCGCCGAGTCCACGACCTCCTCGGCCAGCGCGAAGGCGGACTCGTTCACCATCAGCCACAGGCAGCGATCGCGAATTTCCTGCGCCGGCACCATGCTTTCCCGGGGGCCGAGCACCGCATCCAGCGTCGGGTCGACCCCGGTGGACTTGCCGTTCTCGTACAGGTAGAAGCCCCGTCCGTTCTTCTTTCCCAGTCGTCCATCGTCGATCATCCGGTCCAGCAGTTCCGGCGGTGCCAGCCGTTCTCCCAGTCCGCGCGCCATCTCCCTGCCCGCATGGGTCGCGACCTCGAAACCGATCTCATCCAGCAGCCGGCACGGGCCCATGGGCATGCCGAACTCGAGCAGCGCATCGTCGATCGCCTGCACTGCGACTCCGTGCTCCAGCAGGTGCCCGGCCTCGTTCAGATAGGGGCCGAGCAGACGATTGACCAGGAATCCCGGGCGGTCGGCGACGACCACCGGGGTCTTTCCGAGGTCGAGCGCGAATCGGAAGGCGGTGGCGAGAGCCGCGTCACCGGTCTGCTCGCCGCGGATCACCTCGACCAGCGGCATCTTGTGAACCGGGTTGAAGAAATGCAGGCCCACCGCCCGTTCGGGTCGCTCGAGGCCGCCCGACATCTCCGTTACCGACAGCGAAGACGTGTTGGTCGCGATCACCGCCGTCGCGGGCAGGACCTCCTCCAGCTGGGAAAAGACCAGCTGCTTGACGGCCATCTTCTCGACCACGGCCTCGATCGCCAGGTCCACATCCTCGAAGCCCCCATAGTCCAGCCGTCCTTCGATCCGGGCGAGCTTGAGTCCGGCCTCGGCTTCGCTGAACACCCGGGCGCGCGTGGCCTTGCGAAGCAGGTCCGCGGCGTGACGGAGCCCCGCATCCAGCGCCCCCTGATCGATGTCCTTGAGCACGGTATCGACGTCGCCCGCCGCCACGAGCTCGGCGATCGCTCCACCCATCACCCCGGCCCCGACCACCGCGACCCGTCGTACGTCGATCGCGCTGGCGAGCACGGTCTCCGGCAGCGCCCGCTTCGCGTCCTGCGAGAGTCCGAACACCCGCAGCAGGGCGCGGGCCACGTCTCCGACCAGCAGCTCGCCGAGCGCCTCGGCCTCGATCCGGTATGCCTCGTCCGGCTGCGCGCCGTAGCTCCCGGCGAGCACTTCGATGGCCTTGAGGGGGGCGGGGTAGTGTCCTTTCGTTTCGGCCCGAACCCGTTTCGCGGCGAGCGAGAACAGGACCCGTCGCCCGATCGGGTTGCCCTCGATCAGTCGATCCCTGGCGGAGAGCCTGGGCTGCGCCTTCTGGACCCGGTCGCCGAGAACATCGGCAACGAACTCCCGGATCCCGCGATCGAACTCGTCATGCCGGATGACCCGGTCCACCAGTCCGATCCGCTCGGCGCGAGCGGCGTTGACCGTCTTGCCCGACACGATCATGTCCAGTGCCCGCTGCAGCCCGACCACCTTCGGCAGCTTCACGCAGCCTCCGAAGCCCGGTATGATCCCCAGCCGGACCTCCGGAAGGCCGATCTTCGTGGCCGGCGAGTCGGAGGCCACGCGGTAGCTGCAGTGCAGGGACAGTTCCGTACCGCCGCCGAGGCACGTGCCGTCGATACAGGCGATCGTCGGGACCCGCAGGCGCTCCAGCCGACGGAAGATCCGTTGCCCTTCGGCACTGGCGGATCGCGCCTGCTCGACCGAAGCGACTTCGCCGATCTCGCCCACGTCGGCGCCGGCGATGAAGCTCCCGTCCTTTGCGGACTCGATCAGCAGCGCCGTGAGCTGGCCGTTGGCGATCCTCGACTCCAGTTCGCCGATGAGCGAATCGAGGTGACGGAGGACGTCCGCCGAGAGGAGATTGACCGGCGCATCGGGCCGATCGAAGACGAGGTGTCCGGTCCGGTCAGGACGGATCTCGAGCCGCAAAGCCCCACCGCTTCCGGCCGAACTGATTTCCGTCGCCATTTCAGGGGCTCTCCGGTGTGGAGCCGGGACCGGCGCCACCGATCCCGGCCGGGTGGATCCGAATCCGCTGAATCAGAGCCGGAGGCGATCCTCTGCGTTTCCGTTGGTCAGGCGGAGGGTGTCTGTGGCACCCGGGTCGATCTTCAGGTTCCAGTAGAGCTCCCCGCGCGGCGTCGGAACGCGGCTGACCACCCACCAGTCGCCGTCCGGCAGTGCCCGGGTGACAGTTCCGGCCACCCCCGTGGTGTCGTAGAACACCTCTGCCTTGACGGCCCTGAGGATTTCCTGCTCGATGTCGAAGTAGTCGGCGTAGGTGGCTTCTTCCCAGCTGTCCCGGGCGATCCTGAACGAGTCCACGCGCACGGCGACGGTCTCCTGGAGGCCCGTGAACTGCTCGAACAGCGCCTTCTTCTCGCGATCGAGTCGGTTCACCTGCGATTCCAGCTCACCGAAGGTCTCGTACTTCTGCATGTAGTCGCGCGAGCGACGATCGAGGCCCTGCAGCTCCTCGGAGAGCGCCTGAAGGCGGTCGCGGCCCTCCGCCCATTCGTTGTTCTTGGCGTTGTACTCGCGCTGGAGCGTGTTGATCTGCTCGAACGTCGCGGACATGTCCGCCGGCACCTGCGGCTTGGGCGAAGAAGCGCGTGCGTCCAGCGCATCGAACACCGAGTCGCGGTCGAAGGGGAAGAATCGGACCTCGGTATTCTCCTGGGGAACCGCTCCCTGCGGGCCGTCGGTGGTGACTTCCACCGTCACCGTCGACCCGCCGCAGGCGGCGAGGAACAGGGTCGCCCCGATGACCAGGGCCGGGCTGCTGAGTCGCTGTGCGCGCATCCATCGTCTCCGTGTTGAATGAGCCAGGGGGCTGACCTCGGCGCGAATCGGCAATTTAGACAGGATCGCAGGCGGATTCAACAAAGTCGGCAGACAGGTGTCCGGCCGGTCGGCAACGAGACACGGCGGAGACCGCCCCGCGCGTTCCCCGCCGTGTCTGCAGCACTCGGCCCTGTCCGGTCCGGTGCATTTCGGAGTTGCGTCTTCAGTGCACCCGGTCGTCCACCATGTAATTGTCCGGATTCACCTGCCGGCCATTGAGGACGACCTCGTAGTGCAGGTGCGGTGCCGTGGCGAGCCCCGACTTGCCGACTTCGCCGAGCACGTCGCCCCGCTCCACACGCTGTCCCTTCTTCACGCTGAGCGCGCCGGCGTGGGCGTAGAGCGTTCGGAAGCCGTGGCCGTGATCGATCTCGACCGTCTTTCCGTAGCCTGACTTGTTGCCGGCGAACACCACCGTGCCTTTTCCCGTCGCGAGAATCGGCGTTCCGGCGGCGGCCGAAATATCCACACCGGGGTGCGGGCGATTGACCAGAAGCAGCGGGTGGAACCGACTGCGACTGAAGGAGGAGCTGATCCAGGCCTCACCCGACTGAACCGGGCGGATGGAGGGACGAGCGAGAAACAGCTGCTCGTGCTGCGCGACCGAATCCAGCGCCTCTTCCATGCTCGCCGAGAGCAGGTCCACACGGCGCAGCAGTCGATCTACATCGTAGGACGCTGCCAGCGCCCTGCCTGCCAGGGCCGGCGACGCGGCGAGGAACTCCTCGCGCGCGGGATCGCCGAGCATCGGACCGCCGACACCGGCCTGCAGAACATCGGGATCGATGTGCGGCAGGCCAGCCAGCAGGCGGAACCTCTGATCCTGATCGGAGAGCTCATCGATGGCCGACCCGACCATCGCGAGTTCCGCTTCGACCTCGGAAAGGTTGCGGGTCAGGTGCCGGTTCTCCAGCCGCAGCCTGACGAGCTCGGCCTCGCGGGCGAGGTTCGAACCCAGCACCGCCATGCCGCCCGCCAGGACGAGCACAATGGTGGCCACGGCGGCCCCGAGCCACCGGACCAGTCTTCGAGTCACCCGAACATGGCGAATGCTGCCGCCGCCGTCGGGCATGATCTGAACCGTCCAGTGCGTGGGCTTCAGCTCGCCCTCCCCCGGAATCCGTTGATCCATCATGAAGTATTTTCCGTCTGTATCACGAACACAGACCGCCCCATGTACGCCTCGGGCGGGCGATGTGTCGCATTGCGAAGAGCGGTGCTTTCAACTGCTCGGGCGGCATACGGACGCCGAGCGGGACTGAGAACGCTACCACGCGTCGCGCACGCGTGTCAAGCAAGGACGGTGCCGGAAGAAGGGCCGACGCGGCCCGGAGCGTCAGGACTCGAGCCGCGGGAACAGAACGCCCGTTTCGGAATCCGCGATCTTCTCGGGAATCAGGGCGTCGAACTCACCGTAGCCGGGAAGCGGGCCCTCGCCGCCGAGACGGTGCCATATCTCCTCGGATTTCTCGGGCATGAACGGAGAAAGCGCGACCGACACCCGCACCAGGGCGCGGACCACCGAGCCGAGGACGGTATCCAGTTCCGCCGCCGAATCCGGGTCCTTCGCCAGCTTCCACGGCTGGTTCCGGTCAATGAACCCGTTGGCGCCTCGCACGATCGACATCGCGGCTTCGATCCCGTCGTGCAGGCGGAGCGCGTCCATCGCGCTCGCCCACTCCTCCAGCGAATCCGCGGCGATCCGGTCGAGCTCGGTTTCGACCGCGATCCCGCCTGCATTCGTGCTGCGAGGAGTCTCGCCACCGCGGTACCTGGCGATCATCGACACGGTGCGGTTGAGCAGGTTTCCGAGGTCGTTCGCCAGGTCGGCCTCGTACCGCGCGTCGAACTGGTCCAGGAAGGCCTGCACGGTCGGGAAGTCGCGATCGGAATCCCAGGCGGCCTCCCGGAGCAGCACGTACCGGAAGGCGTCAGGGCCGTGCCGCTCGATCAGGTTTTCCAGGTTCAGCAACTGCGCCTCCGATTTGGAGAGCTTGCCGCCGCCGATCATCAGAAAACCGTGGGCCCAGACCGTCTTCGGGAGCTCGATGGACGCCGACATCAGCATCGCCGGCCAGATCACGCAGTGAAACCGTGTGATGTCCTTGCCGATCACGTGCAGCGCGGCCGGCCAGCGCTCGTCGAATTCCGGCCCGGGATACCCGACCGCCGAGATGTAGTTGGGGAGCGCGTCGAACCACACGTAGACCGTATGCTCCGGGTCTCCCGGGAAGGGGACCCCCCAGGAGACTTTCGATCGCGAGGCCGAAATGTCTTCGAGGCCGCCCTCCAGAAGCCGCAGGATCTCGTTCCGGCGGCTCAGGGGCTGGATGAACTCGGGATGGGACTCGATGTGGGCCACCAGGCGATCGCGATAGTTCGACAGGCGGAAGAAGTAATTCTCCTCCTCCATCGTCTGGATGTCGCGCGAGGGATGCAGGGGACAGTGCCCGTCGACGAGCTCCGATTCCTTTCGGAATGCTTCGCAGCCGTCGCAGTAGTACCCTTCGTAGCGGGCGGTGTATATGTCGCCGTTCGCCTCGATCGTCTCGATCAGCGCGTCCACGGCCGTCTCGTGACGGGGCTCGGTGGTGCGGATGAAGTCATCGTGCGAGATCCGCAGCCGGTCCCACACGCGGCTGAACTTGCCGGCCACCTCGTCCACCCAGTCCTGCGGGTCGCGGCCCTGGCTCTCGGCCTCCTGCTGCACCTTCTGTCCGTGTTCATCCATGCCGATCACGAACCATACGTCGTCGCCGCGCAGACGACGGTATCGGGCGATCGCGTCCGCTCCGATCTTCTCGTAGGCGTGCCCCATGTGCGGGTCGCCATTGGCGTAATCGATGGCCGTGGTCAGGTAGAAACGTGGCAATGGTTCCGTCCGTCGCGAGGGGTGTGTGTCAGGATCTCGCCTCACGGGCCGTCGCCGTCTCGGCCTTGAGATCCTCGAGCGGGACGGTGCGCTCGGTGCCGTCCTCGGTGCGCAGCGCTACCGTGTCGCGAAACAGGTCCCAGCCGGTCACGCGTTCCTCGCCCCGGCTGGTGCGGATGATCTTCCCGACCTTCGGGAATCGCTTGCGGGCCTGCACGTAGACCTCGTGCTCGTAGTGCAGGCAGGACATCAGCCGCCCGCAGGCGCCGGAGATCTGTGCCGGGTTGAGGGAAAGCCCCTGGTCCTTGGCGAGCTGCAGGGTGACCGGCTCGATGCGGGGCAGCCACAGGCGGCAGCACAGCTCGCGCCCGCAGCGGCCGATGCCTCCGAGACGCTTCGCCTCGTCGCGCACCCCGATCTGCCGGAGCTCGATCCGGGTCTTGAACGTGCGGGCCATGTCCTTCACCAGGCCCCGGAAATCGACGCGCTTCTCGGCCGTGAAGTAGACCGTCAGCTTGTTCCGGTCCCACTGCCACTCCGCCTCGCTGATCTTCATCTTCAGCCCGTGTCGGACAACCAGCTCGCGGGTCCGGCTTCTCACCTCGGGCTCCTCGCCCATCAGGCGGACACGTCGTTCCACGTCTACCGGCGCGGCCCTGCGCAGAATCCGACGGGAAGGCGGCGTGACCGGAGGGTGGTGCTCGTGATCGTGCTCGCAGCCGGCGTCGCAGCTGAGCGAATCGGCATCCACCGCCCGCTTCACCCAGCCGATGTCCTGGCCGCGGTCGGCCTCGACGATGACGAATTCATTCTCCGTGAGCGGGGCGTCGCCGCGGAAGGTGAAGTACTCGGTCCGCACGCCCTTGAACATCACCTGCACGATCTGCGTGACGCCGCCGGCCGCAACCGGGCTCGGAGCGGAAGAGGGCGCCGGAGTCGGGCTTTCCCGGCGCGCCGGACGAAGCGATCCGCCCCGTTTGCGTCCCTTCGAGTCGCGCGGGGCATCGGCCTCGGCGTCGTTACGCCGGCCGCCCACGGCCGACGCCGCGGAAATGTCGCGTGCCGGACGAGGTCCCTTGTGCCCTCCCGGGCGCGATGCACCCCGGCCGCGACCGTGCGCGCCGGCTGAGGATTCGCGATCGTCGGAAGATGCCCCCGGCCGGCCGGACTCCCGGCGGGGCCCGGCCGGCCGGGGCGGCTTCTTCTTCCGGTCGCCCCGGTCGTCGCGATCCCCGCCGTCAGGCATCGCTCCTCACATCCCAGCGGCCCATCGCGTAGTACTTCTCGCGCCGTTCCCGGACCAGCACTTCGGGATCACGACCCTCCAGCTCGTTCAGGTGGCGGACGATCGCGTCCCCCACGTTGATCGCGGCGGCCTCGGGGTCCAGGTGCGCCCCGCCCGGCGGCTCGGGGATCACTTCGTCGATCACGCCCGAGTCGGCGAGATCGGCTGCGGTGAGCTTCAGCGCATCGGCCGCGTCCTCGGCCCGGTCCCGGCTGCGCCAGAGAATCGCCGCACAGCCCTCGGGCGAGATCACGGAGTAGATCGCGTTCTCCATCATCAGCACCCGGTCGGCCACCGCGATGCCGAGCGCCCCGCCGCTGCCGCCTTCACCGATGATGCAGGTGACGATCGGAACGCGGAGTCCGGCCATGACGATCAGGTTCCGGGCGATCGCCTCGGCCTGCCCTCTCTCCTCCGCTCCGATACCGGGATAGGCGCCCTGCGTGTCCACGAAGGTCACGACCGATCGCCCGAACTTCTCCGCGAGCCGGAACAGCCGCTCGGCCTTGCGATAGCCCTCGGGATGCGGCGAGCCGAAGTTGCGGCGGAGGTTCTCCTTCATGTCACGGCCCTTCTGCTGCCCTACGACCATGACGGACCGTCCGTCCAGCGTCGCCCAGCCACCCACGATCGCAGGATCGTCCCGGTACTTCCGATCGCCGTGCAGCTCGATCCAGTCGGTGCAGAGATAGTCGATGAAGTCGAGCGTGAACGGCCGTTCCTGGTGGCGGGCGAGCTGAACCCGATCGTAGCGGCTGAGCGCCCGCATTTCGTCCCGGTGCGCCTCTTCCAGGCGACGTTCGAGATCTCCGACCTCCGACTTCAGGTCGAGACCTTTCTCCTCGGCCCTCGCCCTCAGGTCATCCAGCTGTCGCCGGATCTCTTCCAGGCTTCCTCTATCGGCATCGGCAGTCATGTTCACAATCCACGTATCAGGTGCACTCGGTCGCGCCCCAGCAGGGTACGCAACTCGGCGAGCACGATCGCGTTCGGAGCCACCCGCAGCGTCTGCGAAGCGAGCAGCGGTGGATCCGCACCATTCTTCCCCGCCGGCGTCCAGCGGAGCACCACCGGCCCCGGTCCCGGGGAGCCCTGCAGCACCTGGCGGACATGGTCGAACTCGTCAACCGGCGAATCGTCGCCCTGCCGCAGCTCGATGCAGATTCCGATCTCCCCGCTGCTTCCCAGCTCCTCGAGCGGGCGGACCGAATCGACAAAGATGGGAGGATTGTCCTCGTCGCGCGAATTGTCGGAAACCGTTCCGTCCACCAGCACCGGCCGATCCTCCGACAGGATGTCGCGAAAGGCGAGCCAGGTGTCGCCGAACACCAGCGCCGGCGCGGTCCCGCGGAAGTCCTCCAGGGTCAGCCGGCAGTACTCCTTGCCGCTGTTGCCGGACACCTTCACGTCCCGGGCCGTGACCACGCAGGCCAGCTCCACTCGACGCCCCTTCAGTTCGGGCACGATGCTGGTGTTGCAGTCCAGTGCCAGCAGGTCCACGGTCTCGCGGAAGCGCTCGAGCGGGTGGCCGGAGATATAGAAGCCGAGCACCGCCTTCTCCTCGCTCAGCCGCTCCGCCTCCGTCCACGCGGTGACCGAAGGCAGTTCGGGCTCGGCGGGCTTCGCTTCTTCCACGGCTCCGAACAGCGACTCCTGGCCGGACTGCTGCTCGCGCTGCCGGACCTGGGCCTCGGACAGGGCCGCCTCGAGCCCGGCCTTCAGAGCACCGCGCTCCCCGAACTCGTCCAGCGCTCCCGACGCGATCAGGCATTCCAGCACCCGCTTGTTGTTGAGGCGGGTGTCGATCCTGTGACAGAAATCGAACAGCGACTCGAACGGGCGCTCCTCCCGCGCCCGGATGATCGAGCTGATCGCGCTCTCTCCGACACCCTTGATCGCGCCGAGCCCGAACCGGATCCGCCCGTCGTCCACGACAGTGAACTTGTAGCGCGATTCGCTGACGCTGGGCGGGAGGACTTCCAGTCCCATCGCCCTCGCGGTCGTGATGTACTGGACGACCTTGTCGGTATTGTCGATGTACGAGGAAAGCTGCGCCGCCATGAACTCGGCGGGATAGTGCTTCTTGAGCCACGCGGTCCGGTACGAGATGACCGCGTAGGCCACCGAGTGCGCCTTCGGAAACCCGTAGCGGCCGAAAGTGCGAACCAGGTCCGCGATCTCCTCGGCCTTCCGGTTCGGGAGCCCCTTCGCCACCGCGCGCTCGCAGAACTCCTCCAGCACCTTCTGCGTCAGTTCCGCGTCCTTCTTGCCGACCGCCTTGCGGAGCACGTCCGCTTCCCCGAGCGAGAAACCGGCCAGGACGTTGGCGACCCGCATCACCTGCTCCTGGTAGGTGATGACGCCGTAGGTGTCGGCCAGGGCCTCCGCCAGCCCGGGTACCGGGTATGCCACCGGCTCGAATCCGCGCTTCCGGCGGATGTAGACATCGGTCATGCCGCTGTCCAGCGGGCCGGGGCGGATCAGCGCGTTGACCGCGACGAGGTCCTCGAACCGGTCGCAGCGCATGGCGCGCAGCTTCTCGGTGGCCAGCGAGGACTCGAACTGGAACACGCCGGCGGTGCCGCCGGTGGCCAGCATCTCGAACACCCCGGGGTCGTCCAGCTCGACCTCGTCCCAGTCCACCGTTACGCCGTGGCGCCGGTGGATCGCCCCGAGCGCGTCATGGATCACGGTCAGCGTGCGCAGCCCGAGAAAGTCCACCTTCAGCATTCCGGCCTTCTCGAGCGCCTTCATGTCGTACTGCGTGATCACCGAGCCGTCGTCGCCGTTCTTCGTATCCCGGCAGACGGGCACGTACTCCTCCAGCGGGCCCGGCGCGATGACCACGCCGGCGGCGTGAACGGAGCTGTGCCGCTTGAGTCCCTCGATCCGGATGACCTCATCCAGCAGGCCGCGGATCCGCGAGTCGGAACGGTACAGGTCCGCCATCTCCTTCACCTTCTCGATCGCTTCCGCCGCCGTCATCGAGAAGCCGGGATCGGAAGGGATCAGCTTCGCGATCCGGTCCGTCTCCTGGGGAGTGAAGCCCTGCACCCGGCCGACGTCACGAACCGCGGCCCGGGCCAGCATGGTCCCGAAAGTGATGATCTGGCCGACCGAGTCCGCCCCGTACTTGTCCCGCACGTAGTCGATGATCCGGCCCCGCCGCTCGAAGCAGAAGTCGATGTCTATGTCGGGCATCGACACCCGCTCGGGGTTGAGGAACCGCTCGAACAGGAGATCGAAGCGCAGCGGGTCCACGTCGGTGATCCGCAGCGAGAAGGCGACGATCGAACCGGCGGCCGAGCCGCGGCCGGGACCGACCGGAATCCCGAGCTCCCGCGCGGCCCGGCAGAAGTCCCAGACGATGAGGAAATAGCCGGCGTATCCCGTGCGCCCGATTACATCGAGCTCGTAATTGAGCCGCTCGGCGACCTCGTCGGAGAGCGGGTTTCCGTATCTCTCGTGCGCGCCCTGCGTGGCCAGGTGCCGCAGGTAGGCCGCATCGTCGTCAAAATCGGAGGGAAGCGGGAAGCCGGGGAGGTGATAGCTCTTCTCGAACTGTACGTCGCACATCTCGGCGACCTGCATGGTGGTCTCGAGCAGCTCCGGGCGATCGGGAAACAGCTCCGCCATCTCTTCTTCCGACTTGAAGAAGAACTCCTGGGCGTCGAAGGCGATGCGGTCCGTGTCGGCCTTCATCGCGCCCGTGCCGATGCACAGGAGCGTGTCGTGCGCGTCCGCGTCTTCGCGCCGCAGGTAATGGGCGTCGTTGGTCACCAGTACCGGGAGGCCGAGCTCTTCGGCGAACTGGAACACCCCCTGGTTGATCTCCGCCTGACCGGGAACCCCGTGGTCCTGAACCTCCAGGAAGTACCGTCCCGGGAACGTACGGGCGTACCATTCCGCCGCCTCGCGGGCCCGGTCGATCCGACCGAGCTGGAGGTTCCTCGCGACCTCGCCCGACATGCAGGCCGAGAGGATGACCAGCCCGCCGGCGTGCTCCTCCAGCAGGGCCCGATCGATGCGGGGGCGGCGGTAGAAGCCCTCCAGGTAGCCCCGCGAACTGAGCCTCAGGAGGTTGTGATAGCCCTCCAGGTTCTGCGCCAGCACGACCAGGTGCGCGTACTCCGCAGGGGCGTCCCGCGGCTTCTCGCGGGCCCGACGATCGCCGTAGGCGACGTAGGCCTCGAAGCCGAGGATCGGCTTCAGGCCGCGTTTGCGGGCCCTCTCCTGGAAGTGCCACGCACCGTGCAGGTTGCCGTGGTCGGTGAGCGCGAGCGCCGACATTCCGAGCTCTTCCGCCCGGTCCAGCAGCGCGTCGATCCGGTTGGCGCCGTCGAGGAGGGAATACTCGCTGTGCGTGTGCAGATGTACGAAGGACATCGACGCGGCGCCTGGGTCAGTTGCTGCTGCAGGTGAAGGAGCCCAGGATCTCCTCCATCTGCATGATATACTGCCACTTGCTGCGCCGCGGGTTCGGCGAGTAGAGCCAGGCGTCGATGAAGTAGGTCGCGTCGGGACAGGCCACAGCCCGCGCGAAGAAGGGCCCTCCCGCCGGATAGTCTCCCTCATCCCGCCACGCGCCCCGCACCTCGAGGCCCGGGGCACCGTTCACCTGGATGGGCTGCCCGGGGCCGGGCGCGGGTTCGAAGCTCTGCGGCACGCTGTAGTGCACCGAGTCGATCCCGGCGCGCCACGCGAAGATCGAATCGGCCGTCAGGTCTTCGACCCTCGGGCGGCGCTGCACGAGGATAGACCGAATCAGGTCGCTGGGATCGGGGTTGTCGTTGCGGATCACCACCACGTCATCGTCCCGGAACTGATATCCGTACACCGCGGGAACCCGCAGCGTGAACCCGAGACGCTGCCGCAGGCTCGCGGTCAGCACCGAGTCCTCGCCGCTGACCCACATCCGGCTGAGCGCCCACAGCCGGTATTCCCGGTCCAGCAGTTCGTGCAGCCCGGGAAGTGCCTCGCGCCACGAATCCGCTTCGTCTCCCGGCTCCAGGACCACGGCCGTGACGGCCTGGCCGCCGGCCCAGACGTTCGGGGTCTGAAAGATCTCCGGCGGGCTCAGCTCACGGCCGGCCGCTTCCGCCACCTGCTGCAGCAGCGGATCCCCCGGCACCCCGAACACCACCACCTGCTTCCACAGCAGCAGCTGATCCAGTTCATCGGAATCGGGCGCCACGAAGGTGACGTAGAACTGCTTCTCATCCCGGATCGTGAACAGCGTCGTCTCGATCGCCTCGTAGGTCTCTTCTTCGAGCTCGGCCCACAGCGCGGGATCGCCCACGACGATCAGTGAGTCGGCCTCGCCCATCGCGGCGGGACGCCCGCAGGCGAACGTCAGGCCCGCCAGGGCGACGGCCAGGATCCGGGATCGGCGCAGCAGGTGAACCGGGGAAGTCATGACCGCCAACTTACGGTCGATCGGGCGGGCCCAGCAACGTCCGAAATGGGCCTGTCCGGAGGGGCTTTCCGGCATACGGGCGGTTGGCCGCGAACTTCCGGGCCGAGCCGGGTGTACGCATCGCGCGCATCCCACCGACGGGCTGAGATGGACCGCGGGAGGGCCCCGATCATACCGGACATAGATGATGGAAAGGCGGAATCCCCGCGTGGACTCCATTCGTAACATCGCGATCATCGCGCACGTCGATCACGGCAAGACGACGCTGGTGGACCAGCTGCTCCGCCAGGCCGGCGTGTTCCGCACCGGACAGCAGGTCCAGGAACGGGTCATGGACTCGAACCCGCTGGAACGGGAGCGAGGCATCACGATCTTCTCGAAGAACGCGGCGGTGCACTGGAAGGCCGAGGACGGCACCGACGTGAAGATCAACATCGTGGACACGCCCGGGCACGCCGATTTCGGAGGCGAAGTGGAGCGCATCCTCCGGATGGTGGACGGCTGCCTGCTGCTGGTGGATGCGTTCGAGGGACCGATGCCGCAGACGCGGTTCGTGACGCGCAAGGCGCTGGAGCTCGGCCTGCATCCGGTGATCGTGATCAACAAGGTGGACCGCCCCGACGCCGATCCCGCCCGCGTGCACGACGAAGTGCTGGACCTGCTGATCGAGCTGGAAGCGAGTGACGAGCAGCTCGACGCACCGTTCATCTACGCGTCCGCGCGCGAAGGCTGGGCTTCGACCGACCCGTCGCGCCGGGAAGGCACGCTGGCGCCCCTGTTCGACATGGTGGTCCGCACGGTGCCTCCGCCGCACGGAGTGCACGCGGGGCCCTTCCATCTGCTGGTTTCGACGCTGGACTACTCTCCCTATCTCGGGCGCATGGCGATCGGCCGGATCGAGCACGGCAGCCTGAAGGTGGGGGACCCGGTGGCCGTATGGCCGCTGGAGGAGGACGAACCGGGCCCCACCGTCCGGGTGCCGACCCTGTTCGCGTTCGAGTCCCTCGGTCGGGTCGAGATCGAGGAAGCCTTCGCGGGGGAGATCGTCGCCGTTGCCGGGGTCGAGGGCGCGGAGATCGGAGCGACCCTGTGCGATCCGGACTCTCCGATGCGGCTGGAGGGAATCGCGGTCGAGCCGCCGACGCTGTCGGTGGAGATGCGGGCGAACACCTCACCGTTCTCGGGTCAGAGCGGCAAGTACGTGACCTCCCGCCAGATCCGCGAGCGGCTGTTCCGCGAAGCGCAGAGCAACGTCGCGCTGCGGGTGGAAGAGACGGACGAGCCGGACCGGCTGCGGGTGTCCGGGCGGGGCGAGCTGCACCTCGCGATCCTGATGGAGACCATGCGCCGCGAGGGCTACGAATTTTCCGTCTCGCGGCCCCACGTGATCACCCGGCCCGGGCCCGACGGGAAGATCCAGGAGCCCTACGAGGAGATCGTGGCGGACGTGCCCGAATCGATGGTCGGAGTGGTGATGCAGGGGCTGGGCGAGCGCAAGGGCGAGATGACCGACATGGAGAAGGGTGACGGCGGGCTGGCGCGACTGCACTTTCTCGTTCCCTCGCGCGCACTCACCGGCTACCGCTCGGAGTTTCTCACCGAGACCCGCGGCGAGGGCACGCTGCACCGGCAGTTCGCCCGCTACGGGCCGTGGGCGGGCGAGATCGAGAGCCGCAAGAACGGGGCGCTGGTGTCGATGGTCGCCGGTACCGCGAGCGGCTACTCGCTGTTCAACCTGCAGGAACGGGGGAAGCTGTTCGTCGAGCCCGGGGATCCCATCTACGACGGCATGGTCGTGGGCGAGCACGCGCGGGAAAACGACCTCGAAGTGAACGTCACCAAGGGGAAGAAGCTGACGAACGTCCGGGCCGCCGGATCCGACGAGAACATCATGCTGGAGCCGGCCCGGGAAGTGACGCTGGAATTCGGACTGGAGTTCATCGTGGAGGACGAGCTTCTCGAGGTCACCCCGGATGCGATCCGGGTCCGGAAGCGATCGCTGAACACGCACGATCGCAAGCGGGACCGGAAGGCGATCGAGGCCAGGGCGCTCGCCGGCCGGGAGACCTGAGCCAGCTCCCCGCAGGTGCCCGGCGACCGGCCCGTGCCGGAGCGGCCGTCGGCGGACTTGACACGGATTCGGGGTGTCGCTAAATGGCGCTGATCGAGTCCGCTGTCAGTTGTTCCCGCGACGAGGAATGACGCACGGATCGCGAGGATCGCAGCGGCCAGCGCCGGCCGCCGATCGACCGAGGCATCCCACAGGAGGATCTGTCATGGCGCACGCGACCGTCGCCCGTCCCGGGCTGATCGACGAGACCCTTCCCTGGGTAGCCCGATTCGCCGAAGAGGAAGAGGAGGACTTCGAGGATTACGAGGAGGAGGACGAGTGGGACGAGCTCGATGATCCCGAGGACCTCGACGACTGGGAAGACGAATTCGACGAGGACGAGCTGGACGAGGACGAGCTCGAGGATCTCGTCACGGTTGACGACGAAGACGACGAGGAGTGGTAGGCCGTCGGGCAGGCGTCTCCTGCAGCGATCCGCCGGACTCCGTGGCGGTCACCCCGGTGGTTGACTCCCACGATCGATAGACTACCTTGCACGACCGAAGCGCGAGCCGGGTTTCCGGCTCGCGCTTTTCGTCCGGGCTCGTAGCTCAGCTTGGTTAGAGCGCACGCCTGATAAGCGTGAGGTCGGTGGTTCAAATCCACCCGGGCCCATGTTTCGAAAGTGACGGAGCCGCTTGGGGTTAGAGCCTTGAGCGGCTCTCTTATTGGCCCCTGGCGAAGCCACTACCGAAGGGTGAGAGAATCGCCTTCTGAGCCTTTGCCTGGGTCTCGTTGATCTCGGTGCATACTGGCGTCACGTCCTCGCCGACCGGCCGTCGAAGTGGTCGGTTCCCGGGCTCGGCTTCCGCCAGCTCGACCGGCTCGTCGACCACCAGCTGCGGATCGTGGCCCCCGCGGGCAACTGCTGACATGTCCGTCTTGCCACGTTTCCTCCTCCTTCCTGTGAATCGTGATAACCAGTTCGCCGGGCTTGGCGGAAAGGAGGTGCCTCCTGCAGAGGTCAGTTCGCCAGGTTCACGGGGGCAGTCGAGTGTTCGGGTGTTGGCGCGCAGCTGACTGTCTTGCAGGCGTCAGCGAGGGTCCTGAGGGATCCGGAAATGACGCGGGGCCGTCCCTTTGGCCGGACCCGCTTTGGTCAGATTGACCGGGCGGGTCACCCTGGCGAGTTCTCAGCTCCAATTCGCATGGCGGACCTCCTCAGCCGCCATCGGGACCCTTGCGGGGTCCGCTGACGTCTGCAGGACGCGTGGTCACATCTCTGCGCGGGACAGGGACCTCGATGCCCTCCTCGGCGAGCCTGAGGCGGACCAGGCGTGGGAGGTCGGAGTACATGGACCACCAGTCCTCCGTCTTCACCCACGGCCACAGCTTGACCTCGACCCACGACTCGGCCAGGCGGGACACCCAGACCGTCGGCGCGGGCTCGTCGAGGACTCGCGGGTCGCCCTCGAGCAGCTGCTGGAGCACAACCATCGCGTGCTGCAAATCGGTGTCGTAGCCGATCCGAGCCACCGCCTCGACCCTCCGGTTCGTCTCGGCGGATCGGTTCTCGACGTTCGAGCCCCATATGTTCCGGTTCGGGACGAGCAGCCTGCGAGCGTCGAATGTGACGATCGTCGTGTTCCACAGGCCCATGGCCCGGACTCTTCCGACGACGCCGGCCGCCTCGACCGTGTCGTCCACGTCGTACGGGCGGCTCGCGAGAATGGCGATCCCGGCGAACAGGTTGGAAATCGAGTCCTGGAGAGCGAAGCCGACCACCAGCCCGGCCACTCCAAGGCTCGCGAGCAGCGTGGTGGTCTGCACGCCGATAAAAGACAGTCCGGCGAACAAACCGACGAGCGTGGCCACGGGTCGGAGAATCCGTCCGATGAGATCCCTCACCAAGCGGGACCCTCGCACGAGCCTCACCGCGTGCGCCAGTCGCCACAGAAGGCTGAACAGGAGTCTGAAGAACACGATGAAGGCGATAACGATCAGCGTGCGGACAATTATCGTACCCGCGTTCTCTCTGATGGATCTCCACGAATCGGCTAAGAAACCTCTCGTCAGGCGCAGGAACACCTGCGGATTCAGAACGTCGCCCGTCACTTCACCGGTTGCGCGGATTAGATTTTCGCGGTATGCGGACGTCTCGTAACCGCGCTTTTCCAGGCGATCGTTGAGGGATGCCGTGTTGTCCGCGATTGCATCGATCCGCGTCTCCGCCGCGCCCAGCCTGAGCTTGAGCTCCGTGATTTCCGTCGCGGGGGCGTTCGTGCGCTCCGCGATCCGGATCCGCTCCCTGAGGTTGTTGCGCTCGGACACCGCGATCTGCAGCCGCCCGACCGTGTTCTCCGCGAACTCGAGCAAAAACTGGTCGTAGCGCTTCCAAGCATCGCTCACGTCCAGCCGCAACGAGTCGGCTTCGCTCAGAGCCCATTCCTGGTAGCGGATGACCGTGTCCGCCCATGCTCGCAGGTCCTGAATCTCCAGCTCCAGCGGGCCGATCTCCTGCGCCGTCGCGGTCGCGCGACGGACCCTGATCTCATCGAACTCGTCGGCCGTCTCGGCGAGAGAAGCGTCCAGGGCGTCCAGGTGCTCCAGCAGGTAGCCGCGCAGAACGGTTCGCACGGAGTCGGTCGGGAGACTGTCCGGGCTTGCCACTTCCAGCAGGTGCGCGAGACTCTTAAGCTCCTCCTGCATCCGGCCAATTTGCTGAAGGGCCTGGAGGCGCAGGAAGTTCAGCTCCACGCCCGGATCGGTGAGACGCGTCGCGCGCAGCGTTTCGACGCTGTCGACCGACACGCCCAGCGAATCGAGCATGGCCCGGGCACGCTCAGCGATGCTCGGAAGAGTGTCCCTGGGCGCGGAGATGTCGGCAACCGCCCGTTCCGCAGCGGTCGGATCAGTCTCCTGCCCGTGGGCGCGAGGTGGCGAGGCCGATAAGGCGATCGCGAGCAGCACGCCGACCGGGAGGAGACCCCAGACGGACTGGAGCCGGTTGCCGCCCCATTCCCCGGCTCGCGACCCCGCCGTCCCGTTGCTCTTCATTGCCGGCTTCTCCCCTCATCGTGTTTCCGCCGCACAATCTAGCCCTCCGTCGCCCGCAAAGGCGAAGAGCCGCCGCCTCATGGTTTGACGACCATACTTCGGCTTCGATCGAATCACCAGATGACCGAGGTCGTCCCGTGCATCGCAGTGAGACTGCCAGCAGAAGGCCCGAAGTTTGGTCCTTTCCTGATCATACTCATGACGGTGTTCTGGATCTTCATCACCGGGATCATCGGTTCTGTGATACAGCTCAGGTCCGTCTCAAAGCGAGAGGACCACTCTTTCACAGAGTGGCTGGCGAACCGAAAGGCCGGGCAGATGGGAGGCGGAGACAAGCTGAGGGAACTCTCGCCACGACTCGAATAGCTCGAACTCGCGGAGCGCCGGCTTCGCGAGAACCCGCAGCACCTGGACGCGCTCGGTGGGCAGTGACCGTCGGATCGGTGTCCTGCTGCCGCGGGCCTACTTGACCCTGAAGTCCACGGGCTGAGAGATCCAGACGGGCAGGGCGACTCCTTCTTCGTCGCGCGCCGGCTCGAACCGCATGAGCGTAGCGCATATGCGCAGTTCCTGCGGCCCGGACCCGCTTCCGCAAGACGCAGTCAACAGCAGCCACATGCAGGTCGCAAAAGACACAGTAGCGAAACCGGATCCGACAATCAGTCTCGCCCCGGCTCAATGCAAGACAGACCGAATCATGAAACGGGAAGGCTCAGCTCGGATCCCGCGTTCGACCCTCGCAGGTAGTCTCCCGGACCTCATTCGCACGCGGGGTGTGCGCTTCAGGTGCTTCACGTGTGCTCCAGTCTTTATGTACTCTTGGTACTGACCCGTTCGTTCCGGCAGCAGCGGCCGCCGGCAGCGAAGCCGTTTCGCCGATCATGTCTGGGGGGCGCGAGGAATGGACAGAGGACGGGACGACACGTCGGCCGATCATCAATCCGGGAACGAGAGCCAGTTCAGCCGGAGGGACTTCGTCAGAATTGGAACGGTTGCCGGCGCCGGTTCCACCGCTCTGCTGCAAGCATGTGCGACACGGCCGCTGGAGCCCGCAACGGGAGTCGAGGACAGCGGCTGGGACTACGAAGCGGACGTCGTCATCGCAGGAGCCGGGTGCGCGGGTCTCACGGCGGCCATCCGTGCGCGGGATCTCGGAGCCACGGTGCTCGTGGTCGACCAGAACTTCGACGTGGGCGGACGGATGCTGCACAGCGGGTCGTTCCTGTCGCTCGGAGGGGGCGACCCGATCCAGCTCCGCGACATGAAGGGCGAGAGTGATCCGGAAGGCTTCGTCACCGTACCTCCGGCCGAGGATCCGGAGGAACTGGACGACAACCCCGATCTCCTGTTCACGGACATCACCGACTGGTCGATCGTGGATCGCAAGGCCCAGAGCCCGTACCGGTACAACGAACCGGAGCTGATGCGCGCATGGGCCGACAATTGCCCGGCCACCCGCCAGTTCCTGATGGACAACTACGTGCGCTTCTCCCGGATCAGCGGGACGCACGGGGGTGGTGGGCTGTCCCGCGCGCGGGGGGCACTGTGCTTCCTGATGCTGGGCGACAGGACCGACATGAAGGCGGGCACCGTCACCCTCGAGGACGCGGGCATGGCCGACCCCGAGCGCACGAGCCCCTTCGCGCCGGTGCAGATGTTCGATGCGAGTCGTGCGGTCGGCCCGAACGCGGTCGGCAATGGCGTCGCGCTTTCTCGACCGCTGGAGTTCTCGGCGCGTGAGAAGGGAGTGGAGTTCATGCTTCACCGCAGGTTCGAAGAGATCGTGCGAGAGCAGCCGTTCTCGGGCAGGGTCGTCGGAATCCGGGCCCGCTACTCCCCGCGGAGACACCCCGAGACCGACGAGGTCATGCAGAGCCATTGGCGGAACGGCAATATCGATGAGCAGCGCGAGGTCGTGAACATCAGGGCGCGGAAAGCCGTGATCCTGGCCAGCGGTGGCCACGCGGGAAATCCGGAAGTGCGCAGCATGTTCTACCCGGCGATGCGGGAGCCAGCCTTTCCGACCAGCGGAAGCGCGTTGCTCGGCCCGCACGGTCAGGACGCCACGGCTCTCATCGCCGGGCTGCGGGTGGGCGCCAACCTCGCGGGGATGCAACAGAATCTCTCGTACTCCACGACGTTTCACATTTCGACGCGGCTCGGCACCCGGGACGCCTACACAGGCATGATGCCCGGTCACCCGACCTTCGGATTCCGGGGCTCCGCGGGCATCAACGTCGGCCGGGCCGGGTTCGAGGAGTTCATCGTCGTGAACCAGGTCGGCAAGCGCTTCTTCAACGAGATCCGCCTGCCCCAGAGACCGGGCCTGAACCGCTACCCGGGCGATGGCGGCGCTCCGAATCGCGGTCTCGACCACGTGCCGCTCGACTGGCGTAACTGCCGGAAGGAGTGGATCCGGGAGATGTATGATTACGATCACGGCCTCGATGCGGCGCTCGCGCTCAACGAGGGGTCCGAGCCCCCGCATTACTACTCCGGTCCGTTGTGGGCGATCTTCGATCAGGACACGATCGAGCGCACGGGCTGGGAACTCCGGTTCCCGTACGTTGCGGACAACGGCTACTTCTTCCAGGCCGACACGATCGAGCGTCTGGCGGCGAAGATCGAGGCCGGGCACGAGTTCCAGCGCGTTCCGCTGAAGTACCTCGCCGAGACGGTGGCCACGTGGAACGGCTACGTCGAGTCGGGGTCCGATCCGGAGTTCGAGCGCGAGGTGGATGGATTGATGAACCCGATCGCCACACCTCCCTTCTACGCACTCTCGGTCATGGTAGTCTGGCACGACTCCTACGGAGGCCTGCGGGTCAACGGGAGTCAGCAGGTCGTAGACATGCAGGGTCAGCCCATCCCCGGACTCTACGCCGGGGGCGAGGCCGTTGGCGGCTTCAATAAGCATGGACTGGGGAAAGCGCACGTGCACGGCTACATCGCTGGTACGTATGCCGCCGCGGATTCGGCCGAAGGACGCGCGTGAGTAGCGGTGTGGACGTGAAGCGGGGCGGTGTGTTTACCGCCAGAGCGAGAGGGGCGTATCGCCCTGTGATGCGCGCGGTATGCGGTGCGGTGGCCCTCGGCCTCGTCGGGGCGCCGACTGCCATCGCCCAGCAGGCGGAGGATGCGGGCCCTCGGGTCCGTGGGGAGCAGCTGTATCGGTCCGACTGCGCTCTGTGTCACGGAGAATCCGGCGAGGGACGTCCACCGACCTTCCCGGCCCTCAGCGGCAATCCGGCTCTCGAAGACCTGTCACACGTCGTGATCCGCATATGGGAGGGCCAGGGTACCATGCCCCCATTTCCCGACTTGAGCACGGAGGAGGTCTCGGCCGTAGCCGGCTACGTCCGCAATGCCTGGGAGAACGACTTCGGGCCCGTGAGCAGCGAAGAGGCAGCTGCCGCGCTGGCCGGGCTCGCCGAAGCCGGCTCTCGGACGTCGGTGTGGGACGGCGTGTTCACGGCGTCACAGGCGGAGCGCGGCCAGACGGTATACCCGGGAGCCTGCGGCACCTGCCACGGGCGCAGATTGAACGGGGCCCCGGACGATCCGGACATGGTGTCCACGCCTCCGCTGGCACGAGCGAAATTCCTCCGCACCTGGGAGGGTCGATCGCTGGCCGCCCTGTTCGAGTACACGAGAGCGACGATGCCCGAGAACAACCCGGGCTCCTTGACGGACGAGGAGTACATCGACGTCATCGCTCACATGCTCTCGGTGAGCGGGATACCGACGGGAGATGACGCGCTCGAACCGGATCCGCACAGTCTGGCCCGCGTCGTCATCGAACGGCGCCCCCAGGAAGAAGCTGAAGGAGCGGCAGGTGGCTGACGCCCCGCGCGCCATGGACGATTACTGTCGGCTCTGCTGTCGGTAAACCACTGGAGGACACCGGATCGACAGTTCGGGGCATCGGGCAGACCGCACGATCTATATTCATAAGTCAGGCATAGCGTCGTGATTCGGATTCCCCGTTGTCAGACTGATCGGCGCGAGGTCGCTGGTTCTGACATTCGTGCCCCCATCGCTCGAAGCAACGAGGGGCGGCGCGGCAGATCCACCCGGGCCCAATCCCCCCGGTACCGTGAGTTGAGTGCCTCGCCCCGAGCGGAAAGCGCCCGGGGCCACTACCGCTAAAGCGACTTCATCTTCAGTGTGCCGTTCACGATCCCGCCCTCCTCGAGCGAGATCGTTGCGGCCTCGACGTCGGCCTCTATCTGGCAACCCTTCTCCAGTCGGACCGCGCCCGACGCTGTGATCTTGCCCGAAACCTTGCCGCTCGCGACAACTTCTGCCGCTTCGATGTCTCCCAGGACCTCACCCCTGGCCTCGACGATCACGCGGCCAGCGGCCGTGACGGATCCCTCCACGCGGCCCTCGATGCGGAACTCACCTTCGCCGGTCACGTCACCCGTAACCTTCATACCGCCGCCCAGCACGGAAACCGTGTGAGATCGGGTCTTTCCGGGATCTCCATTTCGTCCACCGGCCTGTGCTGCGCCATCCAGGAGATCGCTCGTGGCCCCAGTTACCTTCGCTGCAACGTTCAGCATGATCCGCGTCTCCACTCACGCGTGACGGGGGCTCACTATTCTCCGGCCCCGGCCTTTCAAGCAGTACAGACTGCAAGATCCGGGCACCTGTTCGACCTGCGGATGATTCCAGCGATCATCGACGGCTGGCCAGACGGACGGACAACTGAGCCCGGGCTGCAGATCGTGTATTGGTGGCGCCTTCTAACACCCTTTGGCGCCCTGCGCATTCAGGCCGGTTCCCGTCTCCGACGACGACTTGCCGAAGCGACCCCCACCCGCACCCTGTAGGGCAGATCCGACCTCGTGGCGGTCCTGAAACTCCGGGAGCAAGGATCCGTATTCGACACCAGAGAGCCTCGCACTCTATGCGGGGCCCGGCGTGCCAACAGCGTACCTCAGCACCCTGGTTTGCATACCATGATCAACTACCTGAGAGCTCCTGCACCGACGCCGGTCGCAGTCGCCGTCGCCTGCCTCTTCGGCTGGGCGATCGCCACTCCCCCAAGCGCGGTGCCGCAGGCCGTCGAGGTGGAGTCGCTCGACTACACCGTGGATCTCACGGACCGCAGCGACGACACTTTCAAGGTGCAACTCTCGGTCGACGATCTCGGGCCCGAGAACGCCATCTACCAGTTCGCGTCGACGGCACCCGGCACTTACCAGGTCATGGACATCGGTCGCTTCGTGCGGCGGTTCGAGGCCGTCGATGCCGACGGCGCGATCATCCCGTCCGAGCAGGTATCCACGAACCAGTGGCGCATCAGCCGGCCCGGGGACGTGGCCGAGATCCGCTACGAGCTTGCCGAGACCTGGGACACGCCCGTCGAGGAACACACGCTCTACCTGATGACGGGCACATCGCTCGAGGACGATCACGCGCAGATCAACGGGCAGGCCGTCTTCGGCTATCCCACCGGCATGCAGGCCCGGCCGCTCCGCATCCGGTTGCTGCACCCGACGGAGTGGGTCGTGGGCACGGCACTCGAAGCCGACGCGAGCGGGTGGTACCGGGCAGACGACTACGACCATGTCGTCGACTCGCCGATCCTGGTGGGCACGTTGTCCGTCGCATCGTTGGAGGTGCGCGGTACGGCGGTCGATATCTACACGTATTCGAAGACCGGCGCCGTTCAATCGGAACAGATCCTCGAGGCGGTGCGGGATGTCCTGACCGCCGCCGCAGATTTCCTCGGTGAGCTCCCGGTAGACCGGTATGCGTTCCTCTTCCACTTCGAAGACGTGACCATGGGAGCGTGGGAACACTCGTACAGCTCGACGTACGCCTTCGCCGAGTCGGATTTCGAGGCACTTCTGCAGGGGGACCTCTCCAGTATCGTCGCGCACGAGTTCTTCCACATCGTGACACCGCTGAACATCCACAGCGAGATCATCGAGGAGTTCAACTTCGTGACGCCGACGCCGTCGGAACACGTGTGGCTCTACGAAGGCGCCACGGAGTGGATGGCTGAAGTGTCGCAGGTGCGCGGGGGTGTGATCGATCCCGAGACCTACCTGGAGCGGCTCACGGACAAGCTGCAGGCGAACGACGGCTACGATCCGGAGTGGAGCATCAGCGACATGAGCCTCAAGTCCTACTCGGCCAAGGGTCAGCGGGAATGGGGCAACATCTACCAGCGTGG